>Ga0074046_10002248_pt1 | contig 16800 bp, 15 predicted proteins | sample BogForMeECP23OM3_FD_94441 | JGI IMG/M metagenome (GOLD analysis project Ga0074046, IMG submission 94441) | Bog forest soil microbial communities from Calvert Island, British Columbia, Canada - Bog Forest MetaG ECP23OM3 | ecosystem: Environmental > Terrestrial > Soil > Wetlands ...
AGGCCCATCGGCGTGAACAGGAATTTGGCCGGCCCGGTGAGGAAAATGACCGAGGTGAAGACGCAACTGATCGCCAGTGTGGAGACGAGCGTCGGCACCGCAATGTTCGCCGAGCCGTGGAGCGTCGCTTGGGGCAGCGGCATCTTTTCTTCAGACAGGTAGCGATGCGTATTTTCGATCGTCACCGTCGAGTCGTCGACGAGGATGCCGATCGCCAGCGCCAGGCCTCCGAGCGTCATCGTATTGATCGTCTCGCCGAGGAAATAGAGGACGACGAGCGACGAGAGAATCGACAGGGGTATGGAGACCATGACGATGAAGGTCGAGCGCCACGAGCCCAGGAACAATAGAATCATGAGCGCCGTCAGACCCGCCGCGATCGCGCCTTCCCTCAGCAATCCGACGATCGATTCCTTGACGAAAACGGACTGATCGAACAGCGACTCGATTCGCATGCCGCTCGGCGCCGAGGCTCGGGCGGTCTTCAATGCGTCCTTGACCGCGTTGACGACCGCTAGCGTCGAGGCGTTGCCGTTCTTGATGATGCTGAGTAGAACCGATTGCTTGCCGTCCGTGCGAACGACGTTCTGCTGGATCGCCCAGCCGTCGTGAACCTGCCCGACATCCTTGATGAACACCGTCGCGCCGTTGACGAATTTGACGGGGATGTTGTTGAGGTCGTCGATCGTCGACGGCAGCGCATTGGTCCTCACCGTGTATTGCTTGTCTCCCATTTTCGAGTATCCGGAAGGGACCGTGAAGGCTTGCGCATTGACTGCATTGACGACGTCGAGCGGGGTCAAGCCTTTGGCCTGCAGTTTCACGGGGTCGATATCGACCATGATTTGCCGATATTTGCCGCCGGCCGGGGTCGGCAGCGTGATGCCGTTGATCGGCGCGAGCTGCTGGCGCATCCGATAGATGCCGTAGTCATAGAGCTGGGCGCCGTTGAGCGTGTCGGAGCTCAAGGAGATCTGAAGAACCGGCACGCTCGAGGCGTCGTAGCGGACGACGATCGGAGGTTCGATGCCGGTCGGCATGAGCGCGCGGATGGCGTTCGTGGCCGCAACGACCTGGGCGATCGCCAGATCGATGTCGACGTCGGGCTGGAAGTAAAGTTTTTGAACGGAGACGCCGTTGAGGGTCTGGGCCTCAATGTCTTTGATGCCGTTGACGTTCGCCGAGATCGAATATTGGCTGTAAGTCGTGACCCGTTGCTCCATCTCGGGCGTCGAGAGCCCCGTATATTGCCAAATCACCGTCACGACGGGGATGTTGATCTCGGGAAAAATGTCGGTCGGCATCGACAAAATAGCCGACACGCCGAGCACGAGGATGAACGCCGCCAGCACGAAAAACGTGTGCGGAAACTTCAGCGCAAAGCGGACAATTCCCATAGCGTCGCTCGCATAAATCGTGCGCCCGCCGAGCGGACTCTCACCAACTCGAAGGCCAGCCGCCTGGTTCCTGATTCTGTTGCTCGCCGCCTCGGTTGGCGGCGCTTGGCGATCAAGCGGCCCGCTTGCGCGGGACCGGACGGCGCGCGATAGCCTCGATTTCGCCGCGGCCAATGCCGATATCGCTGAGTTCGTGGTCAGAGAGCTGCGACAATTCGCGAACTGCATCGCAATATCGGCGCCAAGCGTTCAGCTTCTCCGAAACCGTCCTGAGGGGAAACGTTTTTCCCTCCTATTCCAACAGACTCGGGGCCTGCCGCGCCGCGACATGATTGCTTCGCGAAGGAAGCGGTAGTTCGGGATCGAGATACAAGCCATGCATTTTTAGCATCGCAAAGTTCCGCCCGCGGTCCGGGTTCTATGCCCGGTAAACTTCAACCTTTGTCCCAAACTAGCACGCTCCTGGCGATTTCACTGTGATCGACGTCACACCCCAAAACATCCTAAGGTTTTCTGTATGCATGTGAATTTTTCATGACTAAATCATGATGCGGCGTCACAAACCGAGTCAGCGCCGAGCCGACGCTGACCCCGCCGTTGGCAAAGCGGGCAATTCCCACGACCAGTCTCTCGCTCAATGACAGAGCGTCGGCCGAGCGGACCGGCGTCAGCTCAAAGGCCGGCCGCCAGGTGCTTGACCGTCTGGGTCGCCACGTCGTCCATCATCGACAGAAGCTCGGCCGGCGCCAGCATGGGCGTGCAAGCCTTGTTGTCGTCGATGAAGAAGACGATTCCTCGCGGGTCGCCGTCGAACCGGGCCACGGCCGCGTGATCGCCATAGGGCAGGCCAGGAGGTGTCTGGGGGTTCATCGCGTACACGCCGCGCAGGAATTCCCATTGGGCTGCGTTGAGGTCGACCCAGCGGCCGTGAAGCGCCGCGACCGTCGCCTTCGGCTTCGAGACATCCACGCACTGCCGCGTGGCGGCGTCCGACGCTAGCGCCCCCTCCGAGAAGGCGACCATGCCGATCAGGAGAGCGAGAGGTATGCGTTTGAACATGACGAACTCCTCAATTTGCCATTTCGACGGCGGCCGAACGCACTGCGCTCATCGGCGGAGAATGAAGTATGCCGCGGTCCGTGAGCGGACCGACCGCGCTGTCATGCGGCGCACCGCCGGCAGCGCGGACATGAGCCGGCGAAAGCGCGATCATGACGACCGCCGCGCCGCCGAAGGCGGCAACAACCAGCGATCGGATGAACTGGCCGAGATTCAACATCCGGCGACGGCGGGCGCCAATGTGGACCGGAATCGCTTGCCAGCCAGCGCTCTTGATTTCGGGTCGCATTGAAGTCTCCGCTTCGACCTCTGATCGCGTCGAGCGCCTCAGGCGAAACGGATATGATCCAGAAGCGCTCGCAGCGTACTCATCGACGCGCAGTCAGATTACGGCGCTGGGCGACCCGGACTCGATTGCACGCTGGTAAAGGCCAATCACCCTTTGGGAAGGCGATCCTTACAATCGTTTGGGTGCGCCTATACTTTGGCGCCATGGCCCTGGGGCGCCATTGCTTCATCGCAGGCGAAGGCGCCGACGTCGGCCCTTCCTGTCCGCTGTGCTACTTTGCCGGCTAACCTCAAGCGCCGATGTCTGCGAGCCGCCCGGCCCCCTGCCCTGTCGTCGCCCGCGACTAGCGGGTTCGCGTTCGTCTCGCAGCGCTGCTCCGCCTTCGGCTCGGACGCACCCGACGCGAGGGCGTCGAACGGGACCAGGAAGGAGAGAGCGGAAGAATCCGGACGAATGCATTGCGTCGGCTACGCCGTCGGATTGCCGGTCGGCAGCGAGGCTCACCTGCCCTCGGCTCCACAGGCGCCTCCGGGGCCGAAGCTCCAAAATCGGAAGAGATGTTGGCGGGTCTAGAACTCCACTCTGTCTCCGCCTTTCAGCTGGAGGATCTGCCGCGCCTCGTCCGCAGTCGCAAGCTCGAGTCCGAGTTCTTCGATCAGCCGGCGCGCCTTGGCGACCTGTTCCGCGTTCGATTTCGCCAGCCGTCCGGGACCGATCCAGAGCGAGTCTTCGAGACCGACCCGGACGTTGCCGCCGAGCGCCAGAGCCTGCGATATGATGGCGAACTGGTTGCGTCCGGCGCCGAGCACCGACCAGCGATAGTCCTTGCCGAACAGGCGGTCGGCGGTGCGGCGCATGTGCATGACGTCCTCGGGATGCGGGCCGATGCCGCCGAGGATGCCGAACACGCTCTGGACGAAGAACGGCGGTTTGATGAGCCCCCGGTCGACGAAATGGGCGAGCGTATAGAGATGCCCGATGTCGTAGCACTCGATCTCGAAGCGCGTGCCGTAGTCGGCGGAGATCGTTAGAATCCGCTCGATGTCGGCGAACGTGTTCTTGAAGATTCGGTCTCTTGAACCCTCGAGAAAGGGCCGCTCCCAATCGTGCCGAAACGTCTTGAAGCGCTCGAGCATCGGATATAGGCCGAAGTTCATCGAGCCCATGTTGAGCGACGCGACCTCCGGCTTGAACAGCGCCACCGGCCGCAGGCGCTCGTCGATCGTCATCGTCGGCGCGCCGCCGGTGGTGATGTTGATCACGCAGTTCGAGCTCTGCTTGATCACCTTCAAAAACGGCGCGAAGGCTTCCGGAGACTGGTCCGGGCGGCCGTCGGCGGGATTGCGCGCGTGCAGATGGACGATCGCCGCGCCGGCCTCCGCGGCGCCGATCGCGGCTTCCGCGATCTCCCCGGGAGTCACCGGCAGATGCGGCGACATCGACGGCGTGTGGATCGCGCCGGTGACGGCGCAGGTGACGATGACTTTGCGTGGGCTCATGGGGATGGACTCCGTCAAAAGGAGGGTCGGGTCGGGAGCGGCCCGAGATGAAAACTCATAGCGCGCCGGTCGGCGCCCTAGGCCTCGTAGTTGTGCACGAAGTCCTCGGGTGGATTGGGTCCCCAGACGTAGAAGGAATCCTCCGGCGCGTTGTCGGCGGCTTCCCAGTCGAAGTCGGCAGGGACAAAGTCGATGCCGGCCGAATATTCGCTATAGCTGCCCCAGGGATCGCGGACATAATGGAAATAGTTCGATCCGAGGACATGCCTTCCAAGGCCCCAGCCCCTGCCGTGGCCTTTGCTGAGCATATGGGTCGCGCCGACGCCGATCTCGTCGACGCTGCCGACGTCCCAGCTCAGATGGTGGAAGCCGGGCGCATTCGATTTCGCGAACGCCACCATGTGATGGTCGCTGCCGTGGACGCCGTGGAGGAAGGCGATGCCGTCCCCCGAATGGTCGGAGACCCGCATCCCGAGTACTCTTGTATAGAAGTCCATCGCCTTGCTCACGTCGCGGGTGAACATGAGCACATGGGCGAGTCGCCGCGGATAGGTGCGCTTGACGTCGCGGCGGAACGGCGCCGCCTGCATGCCGGCCCCGACGGTGACAAAGCTGCACTCGCTCTTGTCGCTCGGAGACGTCTTCGGGGCGACCGCGATCTCGACCAGGTTGCCGTCTTGGTCGTGGAGCCAGAGGCCGTTCGAGTCGACCCCCTTCGGCGGGTCGAGCCTCACGATCCCCATTTCCTGCAGGCGCTTGGCGAAGCCGTGGATGTCGTCCTCGAACACGCCGAACGACATGTACTGGTGCTTCTTTCGCGGTCCCTCGCCGATTGTGCCCCAGGTGTGAGGGTGGCCGTGCGTGCCGAGCGCGAGCCCCTGGCCGCTCGGCGTGACCGCAAGGCCGAATTCGGAATAGAAGCTCTCCGCCGCCGACAGATCCGGCACGACGAAGTGAAAATGGTCCAGCGAATGGACGCCGAGTTCCCCCGGCCAGCGCTCCGGCTTGACCGGCGCTCCGGCTTGATATGTCCTCTGATCACGGTCATCGCTTGTCCTCCCAATTCCGGTTCTTGCGTCGACGACAGTCCGGCGACGCGTTCGCTTCAGTGGATTTCGGTGTTCTTGATCGCGTGGGCGCCAGCTCGCGCATCGCTAGAGTGAATCTTGGTCAATGCCCGGCTGCTCTCGGCTGGAGCCAATCCCAGCTTCGCCGGGCCCCCGCTCGGCCGCGCCCGCGCCCGACAGAATCAGGCGACGCTGCAGCGGCAGCAGCTGCAGATCCCAGCGCGCGCGCACGAAGCCCCAGAGGCCCGACGGCGAGAACATGATGACGACGACGGCGACCGCGCCCATGACGAGCCAGTACACTGAGCCGTAGTCGGCCAGGAACCAGCGCAGCGCGAAAAAGACGGCGGCTCCGGCGATCACCCCTTCGATCGTGCCGATGCCCCCGATGACGGCGATGAAGATCGCGGCCGCCGCCATCACCGTCAGGCTCTGGCCGGCGCCGCCGCCAAGCGCGGAAATGTCGGGCGCCGCCATCCGGAACACCTCCGCCAGCATCCAGGCGCCGATGGCGAAATAGTCGCCGCGCATGCGGAACACGATCGGCGCGGTCAGCACCGGTTTCCTGAATATTCATCCACCATTTCATCCTCCCTGGGTTTCGCTGCGTTCGGCGGCAGTCGGTCAGGTGGTCAAGGTAATCTCCGCTTTTCACGTCCGCGAGCGAAGCTTCGCAGTCGTGGGCGAAGCTTCGTCATGTTCGGTCTTCAAACGACCCGTTGCCGCTGTGAGCCGAGAATGTCGCCGTCGAGTTCGACGACGTCGCCGCGCTTGAGGAACTGCGGCGGCTTCATGCCGAGGCCGACGCCCTGGGGCGTGCCGGTGATGACGACGTCGCCCGGCAGCAGAGTCATGAACTGGCTGAGGTGGGAGACGAGCTCGGCGACCGGGAAGATCATGTCGCCGGTGTTGCTCTTCTGCCGGACGGCGCCGTTGACGGCGAGGCTGAGCGGGATCGCCTGCGGGTTCGGAATCTCGTCCGCTGTCACCAACCATGGTCCGAGCGGCCCGAAAGTGTCGAAGCTCTTGCCCTTGCCCCATTGGCCGCCTCGATTGGCCTGCCAGTCGCGCTCGGAGACGTCGTTGGCGAGACAATAGCCGGCAATATGCGAGAGCGCATTTGCGCGGCTCACCCGCTGCGCGGCGACGCCGATGACGAAGCCGAGCTCGACCTCCCAATCCAGCTTCTCGGAGCCCTCGGGGAAGACGACGTCGTCGTCGGGGCCGCTGATGCAGGTGATCGCCTTGTTGAAGACGACCGGGTCCTTCGGGATCGCCATGCCCGCTTCTTCGGCGTGCTTGCGATAATTGAGGCCGATGGCGATGAACTGGCGCGCCCCTCCGATCGGCGCGCCGATCCGCGTCCCGTCGGTCACGGCCGGCATCTTCTCGAGATCGATCGCGGCGATCGCCTCGAGCTTCTCCGGCGAGAGCCAGTCTGGCGTGATGTCGGGAACGAGAAGCGAGATGTCCCGCTTGACTCCTCGGGCGTCGAGTGCGCCCGCCCTCTCAGACCCAACCGCGCCGTGACGGAAAAGCTTCATTTGTTTCACTCCCTCTCGTTGCCGCCGAATCGTGTCAGCGGCCGTTAAACTATTTTACCCATAGCACGCTATTTCAGACTAGAAAATAGATTTTTTCCCTCCTGCGAAGTTTTTTTGGCCGCCGCAAGAGCCGGTAGGCGCGCTCCCGACAGCTCAGAGTCGGATGATTCGCTTGCCCCTTGTCCTCCGCGATAGAGGCCCAAGAGCGCGCCTCGCGCCTCGTTGAACCACACCAAGTCAATCGACCGGACCCGACCTCCCTCAAGCGCAGCCTCCCAAATCCGTTTTTAGCCGTACCATGGAATTTTGCCCTTGACAATATATTTTCTTTGCTCTAGCAGATTTTCTGAAAGATAAGGTGTCGACCCTTGCGCAACTCGATTTTTTTGGCCATATCCCCCTTGGCTCGTTCGAGTGGTTGTGCCGGGCCCTTCGTTTTCAATCCCTCCGCGCGATGCACGCGCAATGCGCGCCAAGAAGAGTGCAGTCGGACGCCATGAGCACCAAGACCCAGTCAGACCGAGTGTGGGAGACGCTGAGAAGCGATATCATCGCGAGCCGAGTCCTGCCCGGCAGCAAGCTGCGCATCAACGACATCGCCGAGACCTCGGAAGTGAGCCTGGGCGCGGTCCGGGAAGCGCTTTCGCGGCTGAGCGCGGAAGGGCTGGTTATCGCGGAGTCGCAGAAAGGCTATCGGGTCGCGCCGCTGTCGGCAGAGGAACTGCTCGACATCACCGACGCGCGCGTCGAGATCGAGCGGATCGCCCTATCGCGCTCGATCGCCCGTGGCGATCTCGAATGGGAGACCAACCTCGTTGCGGCTTGGCATCGGCTAAGCCGTACCCCAGAACGAGTTCCAGAAGACGTCCGCCTCGTCTCGGATGCGTGGGCCGTCGCTCACGCGGGTTTTCATCAGGCGCTGGTCAGCGCATGCGGATCAGCGAAACTCCTTCAGATTCGGGCCCAGCTCTACGAGCAGTCGGAACGTTATCGCCGGTATTCCGGCCCGGTCGACAATATCAGACGCGACGTCGAGGCGGAGCATCAGAGGATATTCGACGCCGCCGTCGCGCGCGACGTCGACGCCGCGATGAGCGCGATCTCGGATCACCTGCGCAGGACGGCGGCGATCCTCGTGACCACTCCGGCGCTCGAAGCGAAGGAGCCAGAGTCGATCAGGCGACTGAAGATCTCTACGGGCGCAGACGACATCGTTGGAGGCGGGACGGCATCGTCGCGAAGGGAGCTCGCCCTCGATCCGCCGGCTGGGTAGCTTGTCGGCGACCCAACTCGGCTACGGGCGCCGGCTCCTCGTCGGCCGGCTCACCGGCGACAAATCAGAGCCCCAAGGGCTAAGCAGCGGAGGAAGCCTCAATGAGCGAATCTGAGCCGGCAGATGTAGTCATTGTCGGGTACGGTCCAACCGGACAGCTACTGGCGCTCATGCTCGGCCGTCAAGGCCACAAGGTCGTGGTCGTCGACCGCTGGCCGGATCTTTATCCTTTGCCCCGCGCCGTCCATTTTGATGACGAGATCGGGAGAATCCTTCAGGCGGCCGGCGCCATGGACGCCGTCGAGGCGATCATCGAGCCGAGCGATTTATACCAGTGGCGCAACGCGGCCGGAGACGTTCTGATCGAATTCGATTGGGGTGGCCGGGGACCGAGCGGGTGGCCCATCTCCAACATCTTTTCGCAGCCGCAGCTCGAACGCGTCCTCGACGCCAAGGTCAAGGCCCAGCCGACAGTGGCCGTTCGTCAGGGTTGGTCGGCCTCTACGCTTTCGCAAGACGCCTCGGGTGTGCATGTCGGGATCGAGCATGGCGACTTCCGCGACGGCCAATGGGTCCCCGATGGGGGGAAGGATGCCCTTCATGCTCGCTTCGTGGTCGGAGCGGACGGCGCCAATTCCTTTGTGCGGCGCGCGCTCGGCGTCTCGATGCATGATCTCGGGTTCTCATTCGACTGGCTGGTTGTGGACGTCATTCCACATACTAAACGTGACTGGTACCCTAAGGCCTGGCAGCTTTGCGATCCGCGCAGGCCGACGACCATCATCCCCGGCGGACCAGGCCGCCGGCGTTGGGAATTCATGGCGCTGCCAGGCGAATACGCCGAAGACCTGAATCGCGCGGAAGTGGCCTGGAGGCTTCTGGCGCCATGGGACATCACGCCGGAAAACGCCACTTTGGAGCGTCACGCCGTCTATAAATTCCGGGGCCAATGGGCAACGTCTTGGAAGGAAGGGCGGGTCCTTCTTGCCGGCGACGCGGCGCATTTGACGCCGCCATTCGCGGGACAGGGCATGTGCAGCGGCATCCGCGATTCCGCAGCTCTCGCCTGGCGCCTGGATTTGGCGCTGCGCGACATAGCGCCCGACGACGTGTTCGACAGCTACGGCCCGGAACGCAGCGCCCATGTGCAGGAATGGATCGATTTCGCGGTCGAACTCGGCAAGGTGATTTGCGTCCCCGATCCCGAGGCTGCCGCACAACGGGATCGCGAATTGCTGGCCGCGCGGGCTCAAACGAATTTTCGTCCACCGCCGACGCCGTCACCACGCCTCGGCGCCGGCCTCTATCTCGACGAGGCGCCAGGAAGCGGGCGCCTCGGCCCACAAGGCCTGGTTGAGATGAACGGACGGCGTGGGCTGTTCGACGACCTGGTCGGCGTGCGTTTCGCCGTGATCGCCAAGAGTCCCGCAATTTTAGGCGAAATATCGGAAGCCAATCGCAAAGCTCTCGATCGTCTCGGCGCAGCAGTCATTCATTTCGATGAAAACGCCGGCGGCTTGAAGGACGCCGAAGGGACCTATCATCGGTTTCTCGACAACCTCGGTTGTGAAGCCATGCTGGCCCGGCCCGATTTCTATTTGCAGGGCGCCGCCAGGAACGCCGCAGAATTGAACCGGCTGCTGGACGTCACCCGGGCGCGTCTGATGATCAACGTGCCTGATTGCGAAAGTTCGGTGTACCTCGTCAAGCACGCGGAGCCCTCGCTAAGCCCTGGCCTCGACCGCCGCCAAAATCCTGACGCCCGGGCCCTGCAATAAGGGCCGTCAGATTCGGGCGCGGCTGAGGAGCCCTTCGCTGGCAATTGGCGAAAAGTTTGAAACCACGGTCTAGTCGCCAAGTCACCGTAGCCGCCACCGTAATCACACCTCGGGAGAACGAAATGGTTGAGGATAACCCGGGCGCATCGAGCCGCCTACGCGAAACGACGCTGAAGAAATTCGACCCAAAAGTATTCCAGCTTGGATACATTGCGTTGGAAACACCTGAGTTCGAAAAGACGAAGAACTATTACCTAGAAACCATTGGAATGACTGAAACGGCGACGGACGAGGTCGGCTCGGCGTATCTGTCGATCGGCTACAATAGCCACGACATCGTGCTTAGGAAGGCCGAGGGGAAAGCGCTGTCGCATCTGGGCTATCAACTCAAGCCCTATACGGAATTGAAGGACTTTGCCAAGGAGGTCGAGGAATACGGGCTCACCGCCAAGCTGAAGTCGGATAGTCAGCCGGGCATTTCTGAACTGATCGAAGTCGAAGGACCCGGCGCGAACACGTTCCAGTTTTACTCGAAAATGTCAGCGCCTGCGCCCGGCTTCAAGAGAACTGGAGTTGCGCCGTTGCGGCTCGGTCATGTGGCCGTCATTTCACCGGAAGCCGAGAAGCTGATGAAATTCCATGAGGACTTCCTGGGCTTCTGGCATACCGATGACATTGCAAAAATCGCGTACTTTTATACCTGCAATCGTGAGCATCACGTCATCAACATCGTCAACGCTCCCCTGTCGAAAGTTCATCACATCGCGTTCCAGCTCAAAGACAATGCCCATCATGTCACCGCCGGGGACGCACTGCGCGAAAGGGGCGTCAAAACCCTGTGGGGGCCCACACGCCATACGGCGGGGCACAACGTTGCCGCCTATCACTATGCTCCGGACCAAGTGCTGGTTGAACTCTACACCGATATGGATGTGTTCATTCCCGAGCTTGGCGCCTGTGAACCGCGGCCCTGGCACGAGCACTTTCCGATGAAGCCGAAGAGCTGGACCGAGCTGGCCGCCTGGAGCACGGCATTCGAGTTCAATCTGGCGCAGGCCTGAGTGTCTGTTTCAAGAGTCATGGACCTCGTCCTGAGGCGCCCTTTGCGAAAGCAAAGGGTCTCGAAGGATGCTCCAGACGGCGTTTGCGACGCCGCCCGCGCTGCCTGGATCGTCCTTCGAGGCCCCTTCGGGGGCGCGCCTCACCTGGGTTTTTGAGGCAGGCTCTGAGCCAAACGCGCCTGTTCTGCTCGCGGCGATCCGCCGATCATGCCGCGCCGAATGCGCCCCGACGTTCCTTTGGGACGAAGCGTCGCGGTCGGCGCCCAATCAGCTTACGGAGTGTCTCGGACTCTCCACGCGAACCGGCTGAAACGCCCTCGTACCGGGTTGTTGTTTCTGCCTGTCCTGCCCGAGGGACGCGTGCTTGGCGACGGGGCGGCCTGCCGCCGGAGCTGGTCTGGCGGTCCCGGCCCGCGGCGAGAGAGGCGACGCCCTCGATCACGCTGAAGTATAATCCTGCTAAGTCCTACCGCCGATCAATCCTTCGCTAAAGCAGCTTCAAGCTACGCTGTTGTGCAATGGCGCCGAGCGTCTGCTGGCGCTTATGGTCGCGACGGAAGTTGCGATCAAACCATACCGTCGGGATCGCGGTCGTTAACGGCGACGAGCAGCTTCGCAGGATTGCAACAGGTTTGAAATGGCGACTTGCCCGTCGCCCAGGCTTGAAGCCAACCCCAGAAGGGGAACTGAAATGAAGGATTTTTTCGAGCTGACCGACCAGGAGTTGCTGGCGCTGGGCATCCCTCTTGAGGAGGACGACAGTGGCGCCTACCGCAACGTCGCGGAGGACCTAAAGCGTTTTCTCCAGCGGAATTCGGTCTGGCTGCGGCGCCCGCTCGGGCTCGGCAACATGCGCGCCCAAGGCCGGGTTGATGGAGGCCGAATCCGAGCGCTTCTCGGAATCTGAGGCCACGGGATCCTTCATGAACGCAGGCGTCGCCCCGGAGGCCGCGCTGACCCTGTTGCCCCTACCCATAGAGGTTGCGCTCCCGTCGTGTGACGAAGATCACAGCAGATGAAGCTTTGAACGACTACTAGGCATTCCCCGCTCCAGTTCAGGAGAACGAACCTGTTCGTCGATCGCTTCAATTCAGCAAGCCGGAAAGCGGCGCGGCTCGAACCAGCGACGCCAAGCAACATCGCGTTCGGAATCGAGCGGCTCGGCTTCCTCGGCCTGCGTTTTCCGCTTCTCTCGGTCCTCATTGTCGCTCTTTTGGCGATCGGCGCCGCTTTCGGCGTGGAGCGAATCAAGGTCGACGATTCCCTAAGCCAACTGTTCCGCTCGGACACTCCGCAATTCAAACAATACGAGGAAGTGACAAGGCGTTTCCCGTCGAGCGAATACGACGTCCTGGTGGTGGTCGAGGGCAAGCAGCTTCTTTCGCCCAATTCGCTGGACCACCTTCGCGATCTCGTCACCGACCTGCAGCTCGTCGACGGCGCGCGCGGCGTCATCTCCCTGTTCTCGGCGCGCCAGCCTTCGCCCGAAGGCGGCCTCCCGGCGCCGCTCTTTCCCGAGGAGATGCCGCAAGGGCCCGATTACGACAAGCTGATCGAACGGGTGAAAGCGAACGAAATCATTCGCGGCAAGCTCTTGTCCGAGGACGGCTCGCTCGCGCTGATCGTGCTCGCGCTCGATCCCGACGTCGTCGGCGACGGCAAGCTGAACCAGGTGGTCGCCGATATCCGCAAGACCATGGCCGAGGACCTCGCCGGCGCAAACGTAACGGCCGAACTCTCCGGCGTGCCGGTGCTGCAGCTCGAAATTCGCAACGCCTTGGAGCGCGATCGGGTCGTTTACAACATGATCGGCTTCGCTGCGGGCTGCGCGATCGCAATCTTTTTCTTCAGACGGGTGTCGTTCATGATCGTGGCGGCCGCGCCGCCGCTCCTTGCGATCCTCCTATCGCTCGGGGCGCTCGGCTGGCTCGATTTCCGGCTCAACATGTTTCTCAACGTGATGACGCCGCTGATCATGGTCATCAGTTTTTCGGACAGCATGCAGATCACCTTCGCCGCGCGCGATCGGCTGATTGCGGGCGAAGATCGATACGCGGCGTTTCGCAATGCGGCGTGGATCGTCGGGCCTGCTTGCGTCCTGACCCATGCCACCGCCGGCCTTTCCTTCCTCGCGCTGCAATTTTCGGATTCGGATTTGATCCGCGCCTTCGGCGAAGCCGGGTTGATCGCGACCGTCATCGCGCTGATCGCCGTGTTGACCTTGACGCCGGCCTTGGGCGTCTTGCTCGTTCGCGGCGAATCCGCTTTCGCGAAGATCCGAGGCGCCGATACCGGCGTCGACGCCTTGCGGCGCTTCTGCGACTGGGTCGCCCTCCGCATGGTCGGTCGACCAGGACTGTACAGCCTGATCAGCCTGATCGTCGTTGGGGGGTTGACGCTCAACTATATCGCTTTGCAGCCGCACTACCGCTTGGCCGATCAAGCGCCCGACAAGCATGGGGCCGTTCAGGCCAGCGCGGCGCTCGACGGCAAGCTCGCAGGCGCCAACCCGATCGACGTGCTGGTCGCTTTTCCGAAAGGCGCATCGCTCTACGCGCCCGAGACGCTCGAGGTCATCGGCGAGGTTCATGCGGCCCTCCAAGGTCAGCAAGGAGTCGCCAACGTCTGGTCGCTCGAAACGCTGCGGCGCTGGCTTGCCGAGAAGCTGGGCAAAACGGACGTCGCGACGCTGGAAGACTATGTCGACGCGCTGCCCGACTATCTGGTGCGGCGATTCATCGCCGCCGACCAAAGCGCCATCGTCGTGTCCGGGCGCGTGCCCGACAAGGACGCGAGCGAGCTTTTGCCGACCGCGAACGCGCTCGACAAGAAGCTCGACGTCGTACGCAACAGCCATCCCGGTTATCAGATCGCAGTAACCGGACTGTCGGCGATCGCGGCGCACAGCAGCGCGGACATGATCGGCAAGCTCAGCCGCGGATTGACGATCGAGTTTCTGTTCGTCGCCGCCTTCATCGGTCTCGCCTTCCGATCGTTGCGGATCGCGCTCGCCGCCTTCTTGCCGGGGATTTTTCCGATCGTCGCCGCGGGCGCGTTGCTTGCGGCTCTTGGCGATGGGCTGCAATTCGCCAGCGTCGTCGCTTTGACGGTGTCGTTCGGCTTGGGCTTGAGCGCGACGATCCATTTTCTCAACCGCATGCGGCGCGAGGCGGAGCCCGGCGACGATCCGGCCATCGCGGTCGAGCGCGCGACCGTCCTGGTCGGCCCGGCGCTGATCATAACCTCGATCGTCCTCGCCTGCGGCCTGGCGGTGACTGCCTTCTCGGATTTGCCGATGCTGCGGCTCTTCGGATGGCTCAGCGCCTTCGCGATGCTCATGGCGCTGACCGCGGATCTCCTCATCCTGCGGCCGACCATCACGTTCCTGAGCCGCTCCGGCCGCCGCTCCCGGGGCGAGCGTAACCGGCAGAACGCGCTGGTCAGGATTTCGCCTCGCGCCGCGAGCGGGGGCCGGGAGCCGTCGCGCGCCCTTGATTCCGCACCGAACGCCGGCGAGTTATGGCCTGCGGACAGGTAGCCGACGGCTGAACGTCCGGGCCGGCTTTGCGTCGCAGGACGCTCACAAAACTCGTGGCGCCGCGATATGAGGCAGACTGCAAAGACCATTATCAGGTCGGACTGCGGTTCATGCGGTGTCGGCAGCGTCAGCGCTTCTCGCTGCGGCGCTTCGCAAACCGACTATACAATGGTGTAGGTTCCGCGAACCTTGTCACGAGCCTTATAACGACACAATCTTCTCAACGCGCAAGTCGTCACTGCGAGGGTAATGGGATCCACCGCGTCTATCGGCGCGGCTTTGGTCGACGGCGGAGTCCGAGGTCGTCGCCCTGACCCATGGCGAAGCGGTGAAGAATGGCGTCTCGGTGCGGACGCAACTCGTGGAGGGTCTGCCGATCATCGAAGGCGACCGGGTGCAATTGCAGCAGGTGATCCTCAACCTGATCGTCAACGCCATCGAGGCGATGAGCGGACAGAACGAAGCGCGCCGAGAACTTCTGCTGAGCACCGAGAACGGCGAGCCGGACGGCGTGCGCGTCGCGGTGCGGGATTCGGGGCCCGGACTGGCGCCGGAAAACCTCGAGCGCCTCTTCGACGCCTTCTACACGACCAAGGCCGAAGGAATGGGGATGGGGCTGTCGATCTGCCGCTCGATCATAGAGGCTCACGGAGGACGATTATGGGCGAGCGCGAACGAGCCCCGCGGCGCCGTCTTTCAGTTCTCCGTGCCTGCCCATCCAGCCCATTCATGATCAATTGCGATTGATCTTGCCGGCCGCCGCCGGGCGAGCGCGTATAGCGCGGGGCTCCGGGCTCGAACCCCCTGCACAGATCGCCGTTTAACAGTCGTCATGTTGCCCCCTCTCCCGCAACGTTTGAGTCTAGAACGGAACGGATGCAGTTGAGCAGGTCGTCCTCACGAAACGGCTTCGTCAGGTAACAGCTCACGCCGGCCCGAGCAGCGCGAGTTCGCGCCGTCTCGTCCGGATAGGCCGTGATCAGTATGGTGGGGATCGGTTCGCCGGATGCGACCAGTCGGTCATGAAGCTCCAGCCCCGTCATTCCCGGCATTTGCACATCCGAGATCAAACAAGCCGCGCCGCGACGCTGGCTCGAATTGAGAAATTCCTCGGCGGACTGAAATGCCGCCGCGCCGTAGCCAAGCGATTTCATCAGGCCTGTCAGAGCCTCACGAACCGACTCATCGTCGTCAACGACTGCGATCACGATTGGCAATGTTTCATCCTGGCTTGGGCGAAGACATAAACGCATGCAGCCGCTCCCGCCAACTACGCTGCACCGTCGAATTGGTTGCTCAATCCGGCCATTGATAAGCATTATGATAAATGGGGGGATTATACTTGCGTATAATGTTCAGCGACCGTTCGCAAGCGAGACCATTTGACGCAGGCTGGAAGGGCGGCGACGGCGGCGCCTTGGGCGATCGCTCGGCGACAGACAGCGTAAACCGAAAGACCGCGCCGCGCGGCGCGCCGCAAAGGAAACGTCGTTCCGCCAAACGCAAGCTTCGGCAAATGAGCTTTGTCCGGGCCGTCGTTCCGCCTTCACTCGCATTCGCGCAAGGCGGCGTCGGCCTCCCGGTCGGATCTTCGCTTCGGCCAGAATCCCGAACCCTCTTCGAGCAGCCGCTGGTTGTGGCGGATCGGCGATTCGCCGGGCTCGAAATCGTCGTTGCGCGGAAGCCGGTAGTTCGGCCGCCAGCAGGCGGCGAGGATGTCCTCGGCCCGCCGTCCGGGCCAGACGACGTCGGCCGGCACGGGGAGGTCATGCTCGCACGGGGCGTCCTGCGACTCGCAGACGGCCGGCTCGCGGTCGGCGAGCGGCCCGCCGCAGGACGCCCGTCCACGCTTCGACATCAGCAGGAAAATGACGTTGGAGTTCTCCACGACCTCGCTCATCACGTAGGTGGGGAATTTGCAGAGCGAGGGAAAGTCGCTCGACTTGCAGCAACCGCAGGCCATCCGGCGGAATTTCATGACCGGCGCTCCCCATCGCGGCAGCGGCGCCCGTCCGCATCGGACTCGATTTCCTTGCGGAGGGAAGACACGCGTTCCGAAAGTTCCTGCGTCGCCTGCACGCTTTCGCCGAGCGCGTTCGCGCAAATGTTGAGCAACCGGGAAAAGCGCGCGTCTGTCCGACGGAGGCGCGCCGCAACTTCCGCCTCTCCCCTATCGGGTCGCTGATCCTGATGCAACTGGAGAAGTCTCATCCTTCTGCTCCGTAAGCCGCCGACGCCGCAAAGTAAGCGACGAAGCGGAACGGTTGGCAATGAACAAATATGTGGAGTCTGGCG
>Ga0074046_10002249_pt1 | contig 16798 bp, 10 predicted proteins | sample BogForMeECP23OM3_FD_94441 | JGI IMG/M metagenome (GOLD analysis project Ga0074046, IMG submission 94441) | Bog forest soil microbial communities from Calvert Island, British Columbia, Canada - Bog Forest MetaG ECP23OM3 | ecosystem: Environmental > Terrestrial > Soil > Wetlands ...
GAAAAGGTTCGCGCCAACGTGGGCTTTCTCTCCACGGCTACGGCACTATACCCGCGGCTCAGCTCTCAGGAAATGGTGGAATACTTCGGTCGCCTCAACGGCATTGATGAAGCGACATTGAAAAAACGCGTCGATGAGATCTTTTCGCGGCTGGACATGAATTCTTTTCGCGATCGCCGCTGCGACAAGCTGTCCACAGGCATGAAGCAGAAAACTTCCATCGCCCGCACATTGGTTCACGACCCACAGGTGATGATCTTCGATGAACCTACGCTGGGCCTCGACATTATGACCGCCCGCACGATCATCGACTTCATCCGCGAGTGCCGCCAGCGTGGCAAAACTGTCATTTTCTCGACGCACATCATGAGCGAGGTGGAAAAGCTGTGTGACGTCATCGGTATCATTCAGTCCGGCAAGCTTCTTGCCGAAGGCTCCCTTCCTGAACTCCGTGAGCGCTACCGCGAGGACGACCTCGAAGAAATCTTCGTCCGCATCGTCGCTCCCCTGTACGTCGCCCAGGAGACCAACTGACATGAACCTCCGCAATATCGCCGTGGTCTACCGCAAGGAACTACGAGAAGCGCTCCGCGACCGCCGCACCCTGATCTCTTCTCTCCTTGTGCCCCTGATCATTTTCCCTCTTCTCACCGCGGGGCTCGGTGCCGCCATCTCTGCCCTGGTCGGCAAAGCCAAGGAGGAAATCCCTTCGATCATGATCCTCGGTGGAGACGATTCTCCCGCCATTCTTGCGGAATTGCGTGGGTCTGACAAAATCAAAATTGTCCCGACCGAGCAGAATTGGAAAGATCAGATCGTCAACAAAGAGATTCGCGCTGCGATTGAAATCCCGGCTGGATTTCAAGAAGATGTTGCGCATCAAAAGTCCGCGACCGTGCTGATCCACAACTACGAGGGCGATTTGAAATCCTCCATCGCCACGGACTACGTGCAGAAGAGTCTGCAAAAGTACCGCGATCGCATCGTCCACGACAATCTCTCCGCGCAACATGTCCCTGATTCGGCCTTGAAGCCTTTTGATATCAAGGAGCACAATGTCGCACCTCCCGAAAAGGTTGGCGGAGCCGCTTTCGGCGGCCTCATCGGCTACATGGTCATTTTGCTATGCCTGACCGGCAGCATGTATCCCGCCATGGATTTGACTGCCGGTGAAAAAGAACGCGGAACGATGGAAACTATCCTCTCCAGCCCGATCGCCCGCGTGGACCTGGTCTTCGGTAAATTCTTCCTGGTCCTTACCGCGGCGCTCGTCACCGCCGCTCTTTCCGTGACGTCTATGGGTGTTTCTTTCGCCGTTCTCGAACACTTGCATGCCTTCGACAAGGCCGGCGAGGAAGGCGCGCAGATGCAACTGCAGATTCATTTCACCACGGTCCTCTCCATCTTCATCATGGTCCTGCCGGTTGCGGTGCTCTTTGCCGCGGGACTCATGACCGTTGCCCTCTTCGCCAAAAGTTACAAAGAGGCGCAAAGCTATATTGGCCCACTTATGTTTGTAGTGATCATTCCGGCGGTGGCGGCCATGTTGCCCATCGACCTGACCGCCAAGCTCGCGCTCGTCCCCATCCTCAACGCCAGCCTGCTTTGCAAAGAACTGGCCACCGGCACCTATCACTGGAACTTCATCGCCATCATCTTCTTTTCCACCTGTGTCTACGCCGCGGTCGCGCTGTTCCTCTGCGTAAAAATGTTCCAGCGCGAAGACGTTCTCTTTCGCTCCTGAACTCCAGAATTGCATAGAAAGTGGCGTCGGGTGCCCAACGGGCGGTATTGCACGTGCGCCCTTTGGTTCGGCTGCCTGGGTACGCCTTCCGAAGTGGGCCGTCCGCGTTGGCCTAGCATCATTCGAAACGGAGGGCCACCAACGGGTCGACGCTTGCTGCTCTGTGCGCAGGGACGTAGCAGGCGGCTAGTGCCACAATCACAAGCAGCGCCGCGCAGCAAATAATCGTCAATGGATCATTCGGGCGAACGTCGAATAGTAAACTCCCCAGATACCGCGTAAGCAGTAGCGAACCACCCAGCCCCAAAACCAAACCGACAGAACTCAGGAGGAGGCCCTGCCCAACAACCAGCCGGAGAATGTCAGAAGTCCCGGCGCCAAGAGCGATACGAACGCCGATTTCATGCGTGCGCTGCGAAACAAAGTAGGAAATCACGCCATAAATGCCGACGGTGGCAAGGAGTAACGCGGCCGCAGCGAATAGCGTGAGCAACGTCATGTAGAAGCGTGGCGTCTCGATCGAGTCGTCAATGCGCTGCTGCATGGTAGCAATATCAAAAACGGGCTGCGCCGGATCGACAGCGGCAAACTCACCACGAATCGCGGAGATCAGGCGGCGCGGATCCGAGTCGCTTCGTAGAACGATCGAGGCCTGACTGGCGTAGTCCTTGCCGGAATATGGGACGTAAACCACGGGATCCGAAACATGGTCGAGCCCCTCGTTGTGAACGTCACCGACAACACCAACAACCGTGTTCCACGGGCTGTCCGGAGCGCCGAGCCGTAGGCGTTTTGAAAGTGGCGCACCAGGGGGAAGGAAGCGCTTGGCGAACATTGCGCTCACGATGACCACGTTAGAACTCAGGGCGACATCGGATGACGTGAAAGCTCGCCCACCGACGAGAGGGATATACATCGTCTTAAAATAATCCGGGCTGACTTCACTGTTGAACACCATCGGCGCAGTGCCCCGCGGAGGTTCGGGTTGACCTTCGACCAGGAAGGAAGACGATCCCCAGTGACCCAGAATCGGGAGCTGTGTGGATAGACCAACCGATCGCACGCCGGGGAGCGCGCGAAGGCCGTCTAGAATCTCGAGAAAGAAAGCCTTTCGCTGTTGTTCGGTGGAGTATCTTGTGTTCGGAAGGTCCGTGTTCACCGTAAGCACATTCCTGGGATCGAAGCCGGGTGCCACGCTGGACAAGCGCATAAAGCTGCGGATCAGAAGACCCGATCCTATCAATAGCAAAAACGCCAGCGTGAACTCTACAACCACAAGCGCGCCGCGATATCCGCGATGAAGAGATAGACCCGTCGAACGCAAGCCATCCTTAAGGGCGTCATTCACGTCCGGCTTCGAAGCTTGTAAAGCGGGCGCGAGACCAAAAAGGATGGCGGTCAGGCACGTTGTGGTAAACGTGAACAGCAGGACAGCATGGTCCATAGCGATGACGCCAATCTGCGGGATTGTCGCGGGCATCGAAATGCGCAGCAACCAAACTCCGATGAGAGCAAGGAACAATCCAGCAACGCCGCCAATGGCTGCAAATGACATGCCTTCCGCAAGTAACAGTTGCATCAGACGTGCACGACCTGCACCAATCGCCGCGCGGACGGCCAATTCTTTGTTTCGGCCAGCGGTACGCGCCAACTGCAGATTGGCCACATTCACACAGGCGATGAGCAGCACAAACACAACGGCAAGCAGAAGAACCAGCAGTGCCGATCGAACATCTCCCACAATCTTTTGCTGTAACGGTATCACTTGTACTTGCAAACCTTGTCGCATTCGCACGAAACCCGCGGGCATCGTCGAATTGGACTGCGCTGCTAGCGTTGCGAGATCGACGTGTGCCTGCCTGATCGAGACACCAGGTGCCAGCCGCCCAATGACACGCGTCACGCTGAGTCTTGCCGAGCTCCAGTCCACTTCCGCAGGAAGCTGAGAGGGGTACAGGCACTGCGGGCTAAGGGTCTTGTCTGGAAAGCGAAAGCTTGAAGGCAAAACGCCGACAACGGTGAACGCTTGTCCATCAAGCTTAATCGATTTCCCCACAATGCCAGTATCGCCGCTGAATTTGTGGCGCCAAAGCGCGTCCGTGAGCAAGACGACAAGTGGTCCTCCAGGTTTGTCCTCTTCAGAACGAAATGTGCGCCCCAGCGCGGGTTGAATTCCTAAAACAGTCAGGAAATTGGCGGTCACGCCGGAGGTCTCGATGCGTTCGGGCTCCCCCACGCCATTGAGATTGGATTGAGCACCCCCACCATAGGCAAGCATGCCTTCAAACGTGTGATTGTTTATGCTCCAATTAGTGAATTCTGGGTTGGGAACACTCCAATCGTTGAAATGCGGCATGAATTCGTCTGCCCAAACAAGCCGCGAAGGATCCAGATAGGGGAGCGGCTGAAGAAGAGCCGCGTTGACAACAGAAAAAATTGCCGTAGACGCTCCAATGCCCAGCGCCAAAACAACAATGGCGGCAAAGGCAAACCGGCGGTCTTTTCGCAGACGCCGAAGTGCAAAACAAACATCCCGGAAGAAATTATCGATGCGCATTTCCCACCGCGAGTCGCGAACCTCTTCCTTGACACGCTCAACGCCGCCAAGCTTGATCAGCGCGTCACGCCGCGCTTCCTTCGGCGTCATCCCTGCGGCAACGTTATCGGCAATCAGTTGCTCCAGATGGAACCGTAGCTCTCCATCCAGTTCGCGCTCCACCTTGGATCTTCGAATGAGCCGGCGAAACCGTCCCATGCTTAAGACTCCTTTTCCGCTGCTTTCAGCACCAGAGCCACCGCATCGCAGAGGCGCTCCCAATCCCGCGCTTCCTGCTCCAACTGCCTGCGCCCCTTCTTCGTGAGCGAATAGAACTTGGCTTCGCGGCCTGTCTCCGATTCCTTCCACTCTGCTTGCAGCCAACCGCGATCTTCCAGGCGATGCAGCGCGGGATAGAGTGAGCCCTGATGGACCTGGAAGAAGTCTTTCGATATCTGTCGCAGGCGCTGCGCGATGGCATAACCGTGGCTGGCGCCAAGCGCCACAACTTTCAGCACCAGCATGTCGAGAGTTCCTCGGAGCAGTTCTATTTGGGATTCACTCATGATAATACCTAGAAATTCTACATATAGTCGTCTGCGGCTCGCCTGTCAACACTTTCGTAAATGGATCCATTCGCCTTCCTCGCCGATGGCCGCTTCTTCCCCTTTTTCCTTCCACAGCGCCTTCAACTGAGAGAAACAAATGCCCAGCATTTTCCGTACTAGACAATACAAGCCCATGCCCACACGCCTCCTTCGCGTTTTGCTCATTCTGCTGCTGGTCCCGCCTGTTATCGCAATGGTGCTCGGCTGGCTCGTGGCTCCTTCTTTCCTACATCCTATTCGCCGTCCGCTCACGGCTGACCTAGTGCAGCAGGCTGACATTTCCTTCGCCCAGATTGGCGTGCAGCGTGAAGCTTTTGATGTTCGCGCGCCGGATGGCATTCTTCTGCGTGGATGGAAAGTTCGCGCCGCGCATCCCAATGGTTCCTGGGTCTTGCTCTTCCACGGCGTCGCAGACAACCGCATGGGCGTCCTGGAACACGCATTGATTCTCCTTCGTGCCGGCTATGGCGTCACGCTGATGGACGCGCGCGCCCACGGTGAAAGCGAGGGGCCAATGGCGACCTATGGATGGCTCGAACGCAACGATACCCACGTCATTCTCGACGCGCTCGTGGAGTCAGAGCATCCGGCTCATATTTTTGCATTGGGAGAATCCATGGGCGCCGGGATCGCGTTGCAGTCCGCCGGAGTCGACCCGCGCATCGAAGCGGTGGTGGCGGAGTCGTCCTTCGCCAGTCTCCGCGAAGCTTCCTACGATTACGCCGGCCTTCAAAAGTATCCATGGCTCGGCAAAACGCTATTCGCTCCTGGCGCCTGGGTGATGCTAGCGCGTGGCCAATCTCTCGCCGGTTTCACCGCGGCTGACGTTTCACCACAACACGCCGTCTCCGCGCGAGCCTTCCCGGTCTTTCTCATTTGCGATGCCGTGGATACGACGCTGCCCTGCCGCCACTCCGAGAAAATCTACGAGGCGGCTCGTGGTCCCAAAACACTATGGGTCGTGCCTGGCGCTTTCCATACGGCCGCGCTTGGCTATGAACCCGCTGAATTCCAGCGCCGCGTGTTGCGATTTTTCGCGAATCCCGCGGTTGCGGGTGACTACTTACGCACCGGCGACGCTAGATCGTAGTCTGGGTCGCTTGGCTCACGGATTCTTCATGTGGCCGCACTCCCTGGGCCTCCCACTCTTCGCTCAGCCGCCGAACGGTCTCTCGCATGCGCACGGCCAGTGCCGCGATGGTTTCGAGTCGCGCTTGCGCCTGCTCGGGAAGTTCCACGTGCTTTCGACGCAATTCCACCAGCAGCAGTTCGGCATTACCGAGAATACCGGTCAGCGGATTGTTCAGTTCGTGCCGCAGAACCGCGCCGAAGGCGTTTGCGTCATTCTGCGGAATCTCTATTTTCCTCATTGATTGTTCCAATTCCCAAGTTGTTGTTCACGAGAGGTTCACTCCACGGCCCCGTCGCTGCCGGCTTGCTCGAGAGCAAACCGCGAACTGCCAGGCAAAGTTCTTCGACTCGGAAGGGCTTGGCGACGTAAGGAAGATGATGCCGCACCAGGAAGTCGCGTGTGCGCGCGGCCACCCCGTCCCCGGTCACAAACAGAACGTGGTCCCGCAGCGGGCTGCGTGCCTGCGCAAGTGCTTCGAAGAAAATTTGTCCATCCATTCCGGGCATTCGCACGTCACAAATCACCAGATCGTAGGAAGAGTGTTGAACCAACTCAAGCGCTTTCGCGCCATCGGGCAAAACATCCACTTCCATCCCTTCCTCGCGCAGGACGTCGCCGATCAGCGCAGCCACGGTTGGTTCATCCTCGACAACCAGGATGCGCGGCGGCGGACTGACGGACCCAGACGCAGACACCGTTCCACCTTCGGAAAGCGCCGCGGGAAAGGACGCCGTCTGCCGATCCTGCTTGAATTCGTGCGGCTGCACGGATTGCCATGCTTCTTCCGCCGCCGGCAGTTCCACCACGAAGCGAGTCCCTTCATTCTGTGATGAAAATACTGCAATCGTGCCCCCATGTTGGCGGACAAATCCGCTGACAATCGCGAGCCCGAGGCCCGAACCCTTGCCGGGCGGCTTAGTGGTGAAGAAAGGATCGAAGATCCGGCCGTGGAGCGCTTCCGGTATTCCCGGTCCATCGTCAGACACTTCCAACCTGACGCGGCCGGGCCCCGCGCTGGCCGTTCTCACCCTCAGCAAGCTTCCTCTTCCACTGTCCTGCATGGCTTGCTGTGCGTTTTGCAGCAGATTCAGCAGCACTTGTTGCAGTTGTCCTTGATCTCCTCTCACCCGAGGAAGGCGCTCTTCTGTCTCCGTCTTCAATCGAACATGACTTCCGGCCAGCGATGCTCGCTGCAGTTCCAACGTGCTCTCCACCAGTTCGTTCAACGAGATCAATTGCATGTCCGGATGGTCCTCGGGTGGAAGATTCAATAATTGCCGAACAATTCCGCTAGCGCGTTCCGCTTCCTGGAAAATCAGTGATGCTTCGGCAGAATGCCGGTTTCCCTCCTCTCGCTGCAACAATCGCTGAGCGTTCCCGAGTATGGTCGTCAAAGGGCTATTCAATTCGTGTACGATTCGCGTCACCCGCTGCCCGAGCGACGCCAACTGTTGCGTCTGTGTAACCTTGGACGAGAGCGCCCGCCGCGCCAGCATTGCGCGGTAAACCTCGACACGTCCCAGCTTCTCCCCCGTGGTGCCGATGATCGGTCGAGCGTACCGGTCGATGACCTGTGCCACTGGCCGGTCCATTCTCAGCTCTCCATGAGTTGCCTCCGTGCAATTAGCAGCTAGCGCTCGCCACTCCGTTGCGAATAGCGTTGGCTGGGCCGCGTTTTTGACCGCCTTCTGAATCAGCTCCTCCAAAGTGAGCAGTTTCCTTCCTTCGGCCTCGTTGAGGCCCAAAAGCCGCAGAAACATCCCGTTTCGCGCGAGAATTTCGCCATCTTGATCAAATACCACCACCCCTTCCTCGAGCCACTCGATCGCCTGTTGCAGAGCTTCGAGTGCTTCCTTGACTGGCCGACCGTGCTCCTGCTTTAGGACCCGGTCCAACACCACAGCTGAAAACTCCGGTCCGGAGGTGGCCAGCCGCCTTAACTTTACTTGCGTTCCTCCTGCTAGCCTGAGTTCGAGCCTGTCCTTTGTGCCAAGGTCTTTCTCGGGAGTATCGTTCGTCCAGCGCTGGACTTCGTTGGCATGGCACGGCAAGAAAAGGTCGGTGAATCGCGTCGATTCCTTATCTCCAAAGGAAGGTACATTCTCGGTTTGCACCAGTTTCTGTGCTCCTCGACTCATTCCGGCAATCAATCCCTGCCGAGTGATCAGAATCGCTGGTTGCTCACTTGTTTCTAGAAGGGTTTTCCGCCACAGTTGTTCCTGCAGCTGTGCTTCAAACCGTTGTTCCTGCTCGAAAACGTCGGTGGCTAACGCACCTCGCCACTCCAATCGATCAAGTGTCTCGAGCGTGGCCCTCTGTTTCGGCAACCCTGCCAGCAGCACTCCGGCCATTGCGTTTCCCAACGCCACCGGAATGGCCACGATTCTGGAAATGTCCTTTGCCAGCGGCAGTTGGTCTGCTTCAGCTCCAGCCACGCGATCATTTTCCATCGCTCGTCGCCACAATGATTCGAGCGGTCCTCCGTTGACCGCATGAGCCCACGCCGCGTCTCCGCTCTCAGCGCGAACCAAGAGATGGTCGTCACGGTTTGTGCCGATCGGAGCAGCAAATGACGGACCGTACTTCCGTTCTCCAATTAATGCAAAAGCGGCGCCGACCCCTCCCATGGAATCGCTCCGAGTGCAGCTTTCAGCAAGTTGGCCGAGAATCATGTTCGTGCTTTGCTCTTCCGAAAGCAGCCGCTTGATCCTCAACCAGAAATCCAAATCTGCCTTCCGGGCCGCCGCCAGCCTGTGTTCTTCTTCGAACTCCAGTAGTAGTTCCAACTCCTCGGCCACTTTTTCGGCGCTTGCGCTGGACAAGGCTCTCTTTTTGTGCAGCGTGCCTTCCATCACCAGTCCCCGAAGGATTCGCCGCACCATCACGGGTACCCACAAGACACGGCGCAATTGCAATTCCGGACCGAGAAGCGCACCGGCTTCCGCGCCTTCAATTTCGTACTCACAGCTCAAACCAGCCCTGAGTGTGGCCAGGCGCAAGGGTGCGTCCACTCTAAGCCTCGTCCATTCCAGTACGCCACTTGCGATTCCTTCCTCCCATACCTCTCCGCGGAAGATCATAGGATCGGTTTCCGTGGCCCGGAGGCCGACGGGGTCTTCCAGCCACACTCCGATGCGCTCCGCGTCTCCCCCGCCGATGAGTTCTTGAATAGCCTCGAACACCCACTCAGCGTGACTAGCTCCGGCGAGGCCTACCTTCAGCAAAGACCTTCGGAATCCGCTACGCCGACCGTTTATCGATTCAACCGCCGCATCTTTCCGCGTGAACACATCCATTCCCCGAGTGCCGTGTAATGCACTGTCGTTACCAAAGAGTGGAACGATCTATGTGATGGAGAACAAATTGGATAGCAATAGAAAGGGATGCCGTAACGAGAATCGATTTGGCTTTATTCCCGAACTGGAGCGGTTTTGTCTTGCGTCAGGCGGCTAAGAAGCCGCCCGTTCGATCTGATATTGCTTCAGCTTGCGGTACAGCGTGGTCTTTCCAATCCCCAAGGCGCGGGCGGCCGCTTGCTTATCTCCCCCGGTTTGGTTCAGGGTGCTTAGGATGGCCCGCCGCTCCAGCTCGTCCAAAGGGAGCATTTCCTCTTTTGCAGGTGCGCGATCAGTGGTTGGGCATTGCAGATTGCTCGGCAGATCGTGCACGCTCACGAATGGGCCTGATCCGAGGGCTACAGCACGTTCGATGGCATTCTCCAGCTCCCGCACGTTTCCCGGCCAATCGTAGGCCATCAAGCGGCGCATGGCGTCTTCAGTCATTTCTCGTGGCGCATCGCAATTACCTGAAAATTTGTCCAGAAAAGCCGTCACAAGCAGAGGAACATCGCTTTTACGTTCACGAAGTGCGGGCAATTTGATTTGCACCACGTTCAGTCGGAAAAACAGGTCCTGCCGGAACGAGCCATTCTTGGTGGCTATTTCCAGGTCCCGATTCGTAGCGGCCACGATGCGCACATTAATGGGGCGCCGTTCGGTCGATCCCACGGGTTTGATCTCTTTTTGTTGCAGCGCACGCAGCAGTTTTGCCTGCATCTCCAGCGACATCTCTCCAATTTCGTCGAGAAACAGCGTTCTGCCGTTGGCAGATTCCATCAACCCCTGTTTGGCTTGAATGGCCCCGGTGAACGCACCTCGCGTATAGCCGAACAATTCGGATTCCACCAACGTGGGTACCAGCGCCGAGCATTCCACAGGCACAAATGGTTTATCCTTGCGCGGACCCAAATAATGGATACTACGCGCCACCAGTTCCTTTCCGGTTCCGCTTTCTCCCAAGATCAGAACTGGGTGATCGCGCTGGCCGACCTTCTCGATCATTTTATAAACGCGGTCCATCCGAGGCGACATGCCGATGAGCCCGCCAAAGCCAGGTCGCGTGCGAACCTGCTCGCGCAGCAGGCGGTTCTCCCTTTTCAACTCGACGGAATGGGCCACCTGCTCCAACCGCGCCCGCAACTCTTCAACACGAAATGGCTTTGTCACGTAATCTGCAGCGCCCATGCGGGTCGCTTGAACAGCCGAATCGATGGTTCCATATTGCGTCAGCATCACCACCGCCACGTCTGGGTAAGTGACCGTGACCTTTTTGAGCAATTCCAGACCGCTTGTGCCCGGTAACCGTAAGTCCGTCAGCAAAATGTCCACGGACGATAGCTCGAGAAGTTCCAGTGCCTCCTCCGCTGTACTGACGTCCAAGACTTTCATTCCCGTCTCCGCGGCTACGCTGCGGCAGACCTCGCGAATGTGTCCGTCATCATCGACCACGAGTAGATTCAGGGGCGGATTCGAAGCTCGAATGCGCAGCCCCTCCGTCAGCGCCAGGAATTCTGCAGTTGTTTTGGGTGCCTGTGCGCCTGTTTGTACAGCGAATGCATTGGCCATGTGCGCTCTCCCAGAGTGCTTGCCGTTTTCGAATGAATCCCTGGAGCGAGTCCCAACGTAGGAAGGAGTGGCCGTCGTGCCGTTACGGGAACCTTCTGCTTATCTTTTAGGTCAATAGTCGGATATTGTCAAGTACGTAATTACTCAATAAGGATTTATAAAGGGATGTACCAAATGGGAACGTCTGGTTGCTTTCCGTGTTTCGCGCCTTATTCCAACTTCAACTGCAGCAACCCTTCGCTCTGCGAACCTGCCAAAACTGTTGTGTTTGGAGTTCTTATCAGTCCGGTAAAGGTACTGCGCTCCGCATCCTGGTCGACGCGGTTCCAGGAGACACCATTACTTGAGGAGACGTACAGGCCTCCATCCCGTTCGCTTACTACCCAAATTCCGGGGTAATGTAGCCACTGTTCCACGCGACCCGCCGGGAGTCCTCCCTCAATCTGCTGCCATGGACCAGTTGCTGGAGCTCGCGAAGAGAAAATACCTTTGCTCGTGCCCAGGCAGGCCGTTTCCTGGGAACCCGATTGGGTGATATCCAGCCACAAGACTTGGGCCTCTGGCACTGGAAGGTCCGTCCAGACTGCGGTCTCGCCTCCGTCGGAAGACCATCCGATCTTTCCGTCTTTCACTACGGCTATCTCGTGGCCTGAAGCCGAGGTCCAGACGGCACGAATTTTTCCCGCATGGCCAAACGCTTTGACACCGGTACAACTCCCTGATTCCTGGCAACGGAGCAAGCCGACGTTCGTGGATATCAGGGCATCCTTTTGCGAAAACGTGATGTGGGCATCCGGCAACAACGCGGCTGCGTTTATTGAGGCTCTTAGTGTTCGACCGGTGGTGCTGCTTGGCTTGGCTGCAGGCAACTGCAACTTCCATTGCCTCCACGATTTGTTGCTTTCTTCCCATATCCACAACCGTCCGTTGTCGAACCTGACCAGCCAGCCCCACGGGCTCGAGTAAGCCTCCTTGACCTCCGCGATGTTCAGTGTCGTCGGTTTTCCATGTTCGATGGCAGTTGGGAGAAGGCTTGTCCAGTTTTTCCCATCATCGCGGCTCTCCTGAATTTCTGAGGTGGTTCGTTCGACGACCATCAGCAAGTGACCGGCATTGAATTCATCGGCCACAAGCTGTTTGACAGTGACATGGGTAAACCCGCGGTTTGCTTCCGCAAAGCTCGCGCCCGCATCGTCACTCACTTGTACTCCCTGCCCCTCAGTTCCCAGCACCACCCGGTCGGCGCCGCCGTTCTTGTCGTGGAGTACAACTAAACTGTTCACAACCCAGTCCTTCGATGTTGTTCGTGCCCAGCTTTCCCCGCCGTCTCGCGTCACCCACAATCCTTCCGTGGTCCCAGCGTACAACGTCTTTGGGCTCGCCGGATCTTGCACAATCACTTGAGTTCGCCTCGCGGCATATGGAACGCCCTGCAGTTTCGTCCACTCTCCACCCTGGTTCTCGCTGCGGTAAATTCCAGAGCATGCACTCATGTACACACGCGCGGGGTTCGTCGCATCCAGCCGCAAGCTCATAATGTCCGAATCATCGATGATTCCCGCGATCACTGGCTTCCAGGTTTTCCCTCCATCGCGCGTCAGCCATGGCAAGTGAAACGTCCCCGCGTAGATGACGTCCGGGTCCCGCGGATCGATCGCCAGCGAGTCCAAGTTTCTAATTTCCTGGTCACCTGCTGGAGAGATTTGCGCCCAGCTTTTGCCCTGGTCTACAGAACGAAACACCCCGTTTCTCGTTCCTGCCACGAGCTCGACGGGATTTGACGGCGCGATTTCCAGGGCGCGGACAGCCTCGTTCTCCAGCCCCAGCAGTTTCCAACTTTTTCCGCGATCCTCGCTTTCGAACACGCCCCCACCGGCACCCGGTTCCTGATACCAAACGGCCGCAAAAACCCGATGCATTTCCCGAGCATCGGGAACTATGCGCGTTACTACCGCGTCCATCCGGTGTCCGACCCGGCCACGCAGCTCCCAAGTCCGCGCGCTGTCGCTGCTCGCGAACACGTGGCCGTCCGTCGTTCCCAAATAAACATCGTCGCCGGGTCCCGCTCCCAAAGACACCACCATGCCGCCGTCCGGGCCCAGCCTTTCCCACGTTTGGCCGCGAATCGAGCCGCTGGCGCAGAGTGCTAGCAGCAGTCCTGTCGAAATCGTCAATCGCAAGGCCGGCCCTCCATCCGTACTCTTTCCCCTCCCTGCTAAAGTAAAACGGGCTCCCCGAAGCTATCCTCGGAGAGCCCGTTCTTGGTTGATGTTTTGTGCCGTTTCGAGTGCGTTCACACTCGTCACGGGCATCACTGTTTAGTAGGTCGCCCCTTCGGGTACAAAGATGAAGTCAACTCGGCGGTTTTCCTTCTCCGAGCCCTTCTCTGTGGAGGCCGTCCCGACGCGGGTGGAGATTCGCGAAGCATCAATGCCCTTTTCGCCCAAGTACTTCTTGGCGCCATCGGCACGAGTCTGCGCGAGCTTGTCAGGTTTCGGTTCCTTCTTGTCGGCGAAGCCAACAATGACGACCTTGGCATTGGGCTCGTTCTTGAGGCGCAGGGCCACGTCATCTCCAACACGCTTGCAAGCGTTGTCGAAGCGACCTGCCCCAACCCTGTTATAGCCGCAATCGCCCACCTTGGTTGCCTGTGGCGGCGGTGCTGGCTGCTGAACGTCAACCCTGGTGGTAGCGCTCGTCCGCCCACCCTGACCGTCATCGGCCGTGCAGGTAACCGTATAGCTGCCTGCCGAGAGTCCGGTGGAGTCAAACTGAGCAGTCGGGCCATTGCCAGAGACCTGGCCGCCCGTTGTCGAGTAGCTGTAAGTGAGCGGGTCGCCGTCTGGATCGCTGGCGGTCGAGTTGATCGCCACGCGTTCGCCGGCGATGATCGGGTTGCGTTCCGGCGCGCAGGAAATCACTGGCGGTCGGTTCGGACGCTTGTTGACGGCCACGTCTGCGGCGCACGTCGTCGTGCCACCATGGCCGTTGTCCACCTTGACATTGACAGTATAGGTACCGAGCGCCAAGCCAGACGGGTTCCAGCGTGCATCCGGACCCGTTCCATCCACCGTCCCGCCGGTCGCTGTGTAGCTATAAGTCAGACCAACCTTATCCAGATCGGTTGCGTCCACGTGAATCGTGACTGGCTCTGTCGAGCCCTGGTATACCGAAGCCGGGTTTGCAGAGCAAGCCGCGGTCGGCGGATGAATAGGCTTCGGAGGCTCCGGAGGATAGCCCCAACGCAACACTACGCCGGTACCGATGCGGAAGTTATTCTGGCGTCCCTCGGGGCTCACCAGCGAGCCAGTGAAGTTCGTCATCAAATAGTCCGCTTCGAAAAAGCGCCAATCCAAGTTCTTGAAGAGAACTACATCGACACCGCCGCCGGCCGCCAACGCAAAAGAAGACTGCGAGGAGGTACCGGTAAGCTGTGAGCCAGCATGTGCCGCGCCAAATAACACTTCGGCGAAGGGCACAAAATGGTCGAAATGACGGAAGTTCACGCGCGGTCCAAACAAATAGGTCTGGAAACTGCCGGAGGTCGTCTCGAGCGTATAAGCTCCGGACGGAGCCGGCGGCCCATAGATCTGCCGCTTGAAGTGATATCCGCCAATCTCCGCCGCAAGGCCTAACCACTTATTGGCGTTATAGGCGAACGAACCTGTCGCGCCAAAGCTGTTGAAGTTGTTGAATGAGCATGGGCAGAAGTTTACGTACTGAAATAACCCGGCGACCTCGAACCGCGGCGTCAACAAACCCCATGCGTGACGATTCCAAGGATTGTTATCCCAGTCTGAATAAATATCCGCTGGCTTGGCTGCGGCGGCCGCTGGCATCGCAAACAGCGTCGACGATGCTGGAGCTATAGCAAACTCGCTCGTCGTGGCGTTGGCAGTAGCCGTGCTCCCGGTTGTTCCGTTTGTATTACTTGCTGTGCTCGCATCCTTCTGCTGGGCACAGAGCGGCAGGGCTAACAGCACTCCCATTGCCACAATTGCACACCATTTGCGCATAGTCTCTTCCTCCCTAAACGTACCTAAAGAATCTCGTATATTTCATTTGTCTTGCCCCTGGACCACCAACCGTGCTTGACGGAGGCCACAGGACAACTTTCAGCGTTGCGCTTGTTCCGCTAACCTTGGGCGGTCCGCAAAAAATTCGCTCGGTGCGAGACGGATAGAACAAGCCGCTGTGGAACAAAGCATATTCTATAAGTTCATCAATCTGCAAGTGTTTCCTGTCGATTCACCTGGACCCCCAGGATTCGCCAACCGGACTACCCTATTTGGGTCCAATTTGCGATACTTCTGCAGTTACTTACACAGACTCCATTCACCCGTGAACTCGACGATAATTATTGATCTCCATTGGGCCGGACATCCTCGCTCCATCGCCACCGCTCTACTGCGCTCAGAAGGAATTGCTGCGCTCGTCGATCCCGGACCCGCCGCGACTTTCTCTACTCTTCGGCAACAACTCGAGCAGCAGGGAGTGAGCATTTCTGAACTGAACGCAATTTTCCTGACGCATATTCATCTCGATCACGCAGGGGCCACTGGGACATTAGTTCGTGAGAACCCGCGCTTGAAGGTTTACGTGCACACTCGTGGCGTAGCTCACATGATGGACCCAGCCAAGCTTCTTAGCAGTGCTTCGCGATTGTATGGTGATGAAATGCCGCATTTGTTCGGCGAGTTTTTGCCGGTTCCAGCTCCAAATCTTCAGGCACTCGATGGCGGTGAAACCATTGCGTTTGGATCACGCCAACTTTATGTGCTCTACACTCCGGGTCACGCCTCTCATCACGTCACCTATTTCGATCCTGTCGACGCTATTGCCTTCGTTGGCGACACTGCGGGCATTTCCGTCAACGGGCATCCGTTCATACTCCCAGCCACCCCTCCACCAGATATTTCCATCGAGCTTTGGGATGCTTCAATGGATGCGATTACCGGCCTTCACCCCAAGAGGTTATTTCTCACCCATTTTTCCTTTTCTGACAATCCCGAGGTCCATCTCACCAGTTACCGCGAACGCCTTCATCGGTGGAGTGACCTGTCAGCTAGCATCTTGAACCGCAATCTGGATGATTCTGCGGCTATGCACCGCTTTGCTCAGGAAGTTGCAGCAGAGGCGGCGCAGTTCCTTTCTCCCGACGAACTCTCTCACTATGTCTTCAATGGCGCGCTGAATCTGTCTTGGTTGGGACTTGCTCGCTATCACCGGAAACGCCTCGAAGCGTCCGCGCACCGTTCCCAATAGTAAGCGAGTTCGCTCCAGCACTTTTCATCATGGAGAAGTGCCAACGATCAATTTGCGGATTTGTGCAAGCCGAATTCGCGGTGCAGGCTTTGCAGTGCCGGCACCACCGATTGCTCTTCAATGACAAATGAGATATTGGTTTCTGACGATCCCTGTGCGATGGCAATCAGGTTTACTCCTGCCTTCCCTATCGCATTGAACGTTTTGCCCGCGATCCCTGGGATGCCGCACATGTTTTGGCCGACCACCGCCACGATCGCTATATGTGGATCGACTCGAATGTGTTCCACTTTATGGTGATCCAGATCCTGCGCGAATTCCTTGCGCAACGCATCGACCGTTCTCTGTGCGTCCGCAGAAGAGATGCCGAAACAAATGTCGTTCTGTGAGGACGACTGTGAAATCAACAGTACGTTCGCGCGAACCTCTGCCGTTGTCGAAAATGTCCGGCCGACCACATCGGGCAATCCTACGATCCCGGGTCCACCCACGCTGATGAGCGTCACGTCCCGGATGGCCGTCAACGCTTTTACACCTCCGCCGATGTTTTGCCCCTGCGGCGTAATCTTTGTTCCTGGTTTTTCCGGCGAAAAACTGTTTCGGATCCAA
>Ga0074046_10002251_pt1 | contig 16787 bp, 9 predicted proteins | sample BogForMeECP23OM3_FD_94441 | JGI IMG/M metagenome (GOLD analysis project Ga0074046, IMG submission 94441) | Bog forest soil microbial communities from Calvert Island, British Columbia, Canada - Bog Forest MetaG ECP23OM3 | ecosystem: Environmental > Terrestrial > Soil > Wetlands ...
AAGCATCCCAAGGCGGAGAGCTATGAACTGGTGCGGGCGCTGGGAAAAGAGTTGGCGGATGCGCTGCCGGTAGAAGATGTAGAAGGCAGGGCGAAGGTCAAGGAATACTACGAAGTCCTGCGCGAACGCATTTTCCGTGACCAGGTGATCCATAAGAAGCATCGTCCCGACGGACGCGCGTTCGACCAAATTCGTGAAATCTGGATCGAAGCCGGAGTTCTGCCGAGGGCCCACGGAAGCGCGATTTTCACTCGCGGCGAGACACAAGCCCTGGTGACGACGACGCTCGGTACCAGCGACGACATGCAGCGGTTGGAAGGCTTCGAGGGAGAAGCCAAAAAGCGCTTCATGCTGCACTACAATTTCCCGCCCTTTTCCGTCGGCGAGGTTGCGTTTCTGCGTGGCGCCGGCCGCCGCGAAATCGGGCATGGGGCGCTGGCGGAGCGGGCGGTCTCGGCCGTGCTTCCCACCGAAGACAACTGGCCCTACGCGATGCGCGTCGTTTCCGACATTCTGGAATCGAATGGCTCGTCGTCGATGGCGACCATTTGCGGCGCATCGCTCTCGCTGATGGATGCGGGTGTTCCGCTCAAGGCGCCGGTAGCAGGCGTAGCCATGGGTTTGGTGAAAGAAGGCGAGCAGTACGCCATCCTCACCGACATCGCGGGTGCCGAAGATCACTACGGCGACATGGACTTCAAAGTTGCCGGAACGAAGGATGGGATTACCGCTCTGCAAATGGATATTAAGGTGGGCGGGATCACTGCGCAAATCATGCGCGAAGCGCTCGCCCAGGCGCAGCGCGGACGCATGTACATCCTCGAAAAGATGGACGAAGTGCTTACCTCAGGCCGCGTCAAAGTTTCCGCTTACGCACCCCGCATCTACACCCTGCAGATTCCGGTCGACAAGATTCGCGACGTGATTGGGCCCGGCGGCAAGATGATCCGCTCGATCATCGAGCAGACCGGCGTGAAGATCGACGTCGAAGATTCGGGCAAGGTCAACGTTGCTTCGAACGATGAAGTGTCGGCTAACAAGGCTTTGCAGATTATCAAGGACCTGACGGCATCGGCCGAAGTAGGGAAGACCTATCTCGGCAAAGTGAGCCGGCTGGCGGATTTCGGCGCGTTCGTGGAAATTCTGCCGGGCTTGGATGGGCTGCTGCACATCAGCGAAGTGGCCGAGCATCGGATTAAGGATGTTCGCGATGAACTGAAGGAGGGCGACCAGGTGCTGGTGAAAGTTCTGGCCGTCGAGGGCAACCGCATCAAGCTGTCGCGCAAGGCAATTCTGAAGGAGCAACGCGCAAAAATGGGCGGTGGTGCGCCTCCGCCTCCGGAAACGGAGGAGGCAGCGGGATTTGAGCCGTCGGCGGCGGCGCCCCTAACACCATCAGCGCCGCAAGCCGCGCCCACCACGGTGATCGAAGGCGGCGCGCAGTTCGATGCGGACGACGAGCCGAACTTCAACCGCGTGGATGCGCCAGTCGGAGCAGAGCCGGCAGTCGCAGGACGCCCGGAAGGTGGGCGCGCTGGTGGAGGCGGGGGCGATCGGGATCGCAATCGTCGCCGGCGCGGTCGCGGTGGTCCGGGAGGCGGTCGCGGCGGTCCAGGAGGCGGCCACGGAGGTCACGGTGGTGGCCACAGCGGCGGAGGCGGCGGACGCGGAAGAAGGTAGAACGTTCCCAGTTGTCAGGTCTCAGTAATGCAAAGGGCCGCAGGGATGCGGCCCTTTTTTCTTTGTCTGGAGACCGTGGCAGGCTAGAAGGACAGGCGCTTGAAGAGAGTTTCAGGAATATGTTCGACGGCGGTCATGACGTAGCGCCAGACTTTCGGCGTGTAAAGAACATCGGGTGATCGGCGGTTCAGCGCGCGAACGATGTCGCGAGCGACCGCCTCCGGCTCCGCAAAGCGCGCGGCATTTGGCACATGGTCGGTCATCGGCGTTTGCACGGGGCCAGGCTTGATCGTGATTACCTTGACTCCGGCGGGATGAAGGCGGCTGCGCAGTCCTTGCAGGAACAGAGAGAGCGCGCCTTTGGCAGAGCCATAGACGTAATTGGAGCGGCGGCCACGGTCTCCAGCGACCGAAGTGATCGCGGCGATACATCCGGTTCGGCGTTGCTCCAGGTCCGATGCAAACAGCGTGAGGAGAGCAGAGGCGCTTACGTAGTTGACATGCAATTCTGAGAGCAGAACGTCGACCGATGCCTCGGAGTTTATTTGATCCTGCATCGTGCCATAGGCCAACAGAACCGTATCGTAGCCGGGAAATGAACGGCGTACAAAATCGAAGATCCCAGCATGGTATTCAATCGCTGCCAAGTCAGCCGCGCAGGTAAGAACTTGCTTTGCGCCGCGAGCCAGAAGATCGGATTGCACGGCCGCGAGGCGCTGCGGAGAGCGCGCGACCAGAAGCAGTTCGCATCGGAACCGCGCGAGCTGACGCTCGACTTCGAGCGCGATGCCGGAGGTTGCGCCCAGAACAACGACCTTTGACATGCCCGGTACTGCGCCGGGCGTGGACAGCTGTTGTGTGGTCTCCGGGCTCATTGCCCCTCCGTGACGCGCCGCCAGAACGAGGAAGACATTTTCGGATCGATGCAAGGCACAAAGCTCCGCCAGCGCGGGAACGACGCTTCGAACAGAGCAGGACTCATGCGCGCGTCTTTAGCAGGATAGAGCGCTCCGCCGCTGCGCAGGACTACATCGTCGAGCGAGCGCATAAGCTGCAGTGTCCTCTCGCCGTGCATCGCGAAGTCGAGAGCGAGGGTTAGCCCCGGACGCGGAAATGACAACATCCCGGCGGGAGGCGCCGATCCAAACTGCTTCAGCACACCGAGAAAGGATCCCATGCCGGAACGTGCGATGCGGTCGAGGAGTTCCTCAAAGGCATCGACGTTCGCTTCCGGGATGACGCACTGATATTGCAGGAAGCCCTGCTTGCCATACAGCAAGTTCCACTGACGCACGGAATCCAGCGGATAGAAGAACGAATCGTAGCCCACGAGCGCGGAACCTTTTTTCGCCGCGTGAGCGTGGTAGTAGACCGAATTGAAGGCTTGCACGCTGTAACGGTTGAGCAGCCACGCTGGCAAATTGAAGGGAAGTTTCGGTCCATGCTTGGCGCGAAACTTCTTGGCCTTCTCGCCGGAGTGATTGCCACGGAAGAAGATGCCGCGCGGATTTCGCCCGGCGAAACAATCGAGCCATGCCACGGTGTACTCGAAGTGACCATTGCTTTCGCGGCTGAGGTCGAGGAACCCAGAGAGGGACTGGAACGGCACGAGTTCAGCGTCGATCCAGGGACCAGCCACGCGCCGCAACTGAATATCAGCCCATGCGATTACGCCGGTCAGACCGAGGCCGCCAATGGTAGCGCGGAACATTTGCGGATTCTCTTCGCGGCTGCACACGACCAAGCCGTCGTTCGAGCGATGCAAGCCGAACTGGTGGACATAATCGCCAAACGTGCCGGCACAGTGGTGGTTCTTGCCGTGAACATCGTTGGCGATAGCGCCGCCTACCGTCACGAATTGCGTGCCGGGTGTTACAGGAGGAAACCATCCCTTTGGTAGGAAGACGTCGATGATATCCGCGAAACTAACTCCGCTTTCGCACCGTAGCACGCCGGTTGACTCGTCGAAGCCAAGAATGCGATTGAGACGGCGACAGTCGACGAGTTCGCGATCTAGGTTGAGGCACGAGTCTCCATAGCTTCGGCCTAAGCCATAGGGAAGTAGCGACTCCGGTGATGCAGCTTTGAGAAGGCGGCCAACTTCGTCGTTCCAGGCTGGCTTGTGGACGTACGCGTGGATCCCCTTGGGATACCTTCCCCAAGAGGCAGGGCGATCGGTCGACGCGGCGGGCGACTGTTTGCGAACTGTTACGGCAGCTTGGGCAGGCATCGTATTTTCGAGCCGATCTAAATTGTGACTTCCGCGATTGCTGCTTCCCTACACGTTGGCCACTTTTCGGCGGCCCTAGCTCATGTGAGTCATGCTCGCGGCGATTACTACCGCCGAAGCCAGCGCCACCGCATAACTAACGCGGTCCCGGATGGCAAGAGTGACCGGATCCTCCCGCAGTTCTCCGCGATGGGCTAAGAGCCAGGTTCGGCTGAGCCAATAGAGAACGATCGGGCAAAGCAAGAACAAGTATTCGGGCGACACATAGAGCACGCGCACTTCCGGGCTGTGCACATAAAGGCTGAGAATGACGACAGCCGAAAAGCTGCTGCCAACGCCAAGCGAGAGCAGTAACTCGCGGTCGTCAACGCGATACCCGCGGCCTGAATTCCCGGAAGCGACGAGATCATTCGCATGCAACAGTTCGGAATAGCGTTTTGCCATCGCAAGGCTCAGAAAGAAAAACAACGAGAACGCGAGAAACCACTGCGACAACGGCGTTGAGGAAATCAGCGCGCCGGCGAGAATGCGGAAACTGTAAAAGCTCGAGAGAACGAAGACATCGAGAAGAGCGATTTTCTTCAGATAGAGCGAATACAGCATCGTCAAGGACGCATATCCCAGCAAAACCAAAGCAACCTGCAAATCGAATAAAAGACCAACACCCAGCGCCGAGCCCAGAAGCGCAAAAGAGGCGCTCAGGCCTTCCGGAATCGAAATTTCACCGGCCGCGAACGGACGCTCTCTTTTCCATGGATGCTGGCGATCGGAATGCAGGTCGAGAAGGTCGTTGAGAATGTAAATCCCCGAAGCGCAGAAGCCGAAAAGCACAAAGCCGGCAACGGTCCGCAGAATGGGTGCAACGGTCAAATGGTGTGAGAGAGCGAGAGGCAGAAACAGCAGCAGGTTCTTTGCCCAGTGGTGACCCCGCAGGGCGTTAACCCAAGTGCGCCATGAAGCCCGGTCGGTGACGATGTTGGCTTTGAGCTCAGTTACCGCCGCGGCCTCCCTGGCGCGAACTGGTGTGCCGACGACGTATGCCGCCCTAGCATATCGCCACACCGCAACGTCGGAGGCCGAGTCGCCCATGTAGTCGAAGCCGCAAACGCCAAAACGTTCGGACAATAACGCGGCCTTTGCCGGTCCTTTGAGGTTCAGTCGGTCGTCGCTTCCGTGGACTTCGTCGAAGAGCCCTAGATGCCGGGACACCGACGCGGCGAGTTCGCAGTTGGCGGCCGTTACAAGGGCAATTCGACGGTTGCGAGCTCTTTCCTCCCGCAGCAGATCGAGAACGGGACCGCGATAGCAGAGACGGGCGGGGTCGAGATGAACGCGGCATGCGAGCTGGTGCTTCACATAAGCGCGCCCTCGCAGGAGCCACACCGGCAACAAAAACAGGGTGATGGGGCGGGCTTTCAGAAGAGCAAGAACGCATTCCCACAGCAGATCACCCCGGATCAGAGTGCCGTCCAGATCTACGCACAATACCGGCGACGCTTCTCGGCCGAGTTGGGTTCCTGCAGAGCCCATGAAAATGATGGTCGCAAACGAAGGTACAAAAGCGGTGAAGAACTGGCGCGCGTAGGTAACCTGGGTAACATGCGTTCCGCCAGCCACGAAGGATAGTATTCAACCGATCTGGAATGGTTTTACCAAGCCGGGCAAGGTTACTAAAGTGTCGACAATGAGCGGAATATATCTCACTCACGGGCTGGAGCGTGGCAGGTGTTAGAGAAGCGGAAACGACGAACATTTGACGGCGCTGGACGCGGGGCTGAGAACGGAATAAGCGCGGGATAGCCTGCGTGATTTCAGGACAGGGTAATGGAGCACAAACATATAGATCACGAGGCGACTACATGGGGTCTGCTGGCAAAGCACTATTGCCATCCCGCAATGTTGCTAACGACTATAGCCGCGGCGACCGCCGTACTCTACAGCGGCACTCTGCTGTTTGAATTCGTGTGGGACGACAAGGCGCAAATCGTCGATAACCCGATCATTCGTTCGTTTGGACAGCTGCATAAGGTCTTCATCAGCGACCTTTGGTATCATACCGGCCGGTTTCAGCTGTATTACCGCCCACTGTTTGTAGTGTGGTCGATGCTGAACTACGCGCTGGTTGGCCTGCGCCCTTGGGGATGGCATCTGGGGGCAGTCGTGATGCACGTGGCGGCTGTGATGGCAGTGTTCTGGCTCGTGCGAAAACTCGGGGTGGAGTATTGGACGGCTGCGTTGGCCACTGTTATCTTCGCCTTGCACCCGATTCACATTGAGTGCGTCGCGTGGATCTCCGCCGTTGCTGATAGCATGGCCACGTTGTTTGTGGCGGTGTCGTTCGTGGCTTTTCTCAACGCCCGCGACCCCGGATCCAAGCATGCCCTCCCGTGGCGCATCGCCTCGCTCGTTCTTTTCGCTTGCGCGCTGCTCACCAAAGAGATCGCCCTTGGTGTTTGGCTGCTGGTTGGCGCCTACGAATTGCTTTACCCCACAGCGCCAACGTCGGGATACTTTCAGAGAGTTCGGAACGCAGTCGTAAGTGCACTGCCTTTTGCCGCCGTTGCGATCGCCTACTTGCTGCTTCGCAAAGTTGCGCTGACTGCGGTAACGGGTAAGTTCGACCCCTATCACACGGTTGCCGACATTCTGTTGATGCTGCCCTATGTGCTGACCTTCTACCTGCGGCAGCTCACATTGCCAATCGGGCTGACTGGCCTGTATTACACCCCGTACGCTACCGTCCAGCACGCGGGCGGATTTCTTGTGCCTGCCTTGGTGCTGGTCACTGTGGCCGGGCTGCTTCTGTTCTGGTCGCGCCGGAAGAATGACTTGCTAGTAGTCTTCGCTGCGCTTTGGATGATCATCGGTCTTGCCCCGGCGCTATATTTGCGGAGTTTCGGCGACGGGGACTTTGTGCGGGATCGTTACATCTACCTCGGTTCCATCGGATTTGCGATTCTGCTGGCAAAAGCGATCCGATTGCTCCCGTCGACGAAGGGCTGGAGCGCGGCGGCCGTGCAGGGAACCGCAGTAGTTGCTCTTGTGTTGGGTTATGTCGGCATGTCTGTAGCACAACAGGGGCAGTGGGATTCGGATCTTCTCATTTATGCGCGCGGGCATCAGCTCTATCCTGGAAACCCGTACACGGCGGCGGGTTTGGCGCGAGAGTACAGCCGGCTTGGCGCATCTGAGAAGGCGATCGAACTGGCTGAGTCAGCGGTGCGCGAGCATCCAGAATATGGCTATGCATTACTTGCACTAGCCGAGACCTACATTGAAGCTGGACGATTTGACGCTGGGCGGGTGATGTTGCAGAAAGCGCTGCTGATGAGTCCGGATTATGCGAAGTCCGAGAGGGGTATGGCTTCGGACGCCGGGTTGTACGCGCGCATGGGAGATTTCCAGCAGGCGTTCACATTGTGCAATCAGATTCTGGCAAAGGAGCCAAATCTCTATTCGGCCCTCTATAACTGCGGAAACATTTATTTGATGGGTGGGCTGTACGCGGAGGCGGAGCCCTTGCTCTCGCACGCGATTAAAGTGGCTCCGGAGCAGGCAGCACCAAAGCACTACTTGGGAAGGGCCTTGCTGCAGGACGGTAAGAACCGCGAGGCACAGACTTACTTGGCGGCAGCGGTTGCGATGGATCCGGGCGTTTATGACTATCACTACTGGCTCGGGCTATCACTGGAAAAGAGTGGAGACACCAGCGCTGCACGGGAAGAATACAGGCGGGCATTACAACTTAACGAAGAGAGCGTGGAGGCCAAACTCCATCTCGCCGCTTTGGAGGCAAAATGACCAGAGTTGAGTTGGACCAAGGATTGCCGCCGGTCGAGGTGCGTATTCGCAGGGGGGACTCGAATGAGCCGACCATTGAGCCGTTTGTATCCGAGAACGGCGGGAAAGCGACAGTCGCAAAATGGTGGATTGCCAGCGGCCTCTTTCTCTTCGTTCTTGCCTGTTATGTGCTAACCAGTCCCGGGCGAATCGACATCATCGATGGGCAAATCCGATTTGACGTCGCCTATAACTGGTTGAGGCTCGGACATCCGGTGGTCCGCGATCCGTGGGTCGGGATGATTTTGGGTGTAACGGGGAAAAATGGAGCTGTTTATTCGTTCTATGGCGCGCCAGCTTCGGTTCTATCCATGCCGCTGCTTTGGCTTGGTATGCAGTTCAGTCCTCAGAATGTCGCGCTAAGCCATTTTCTGTTTTCTCTCACTTCGCCCTTTCTCGGCGCCATGCTGGCAGCGGTCTTGTTTCTTTTCTATCGTGAGATGGGCATTTCGCAGCGGCATGCGTTGGGGTGGACGCTGGTGAGCAGCTTCGCAACCATGGTTTGGCCGTTGTCCTGCACCACTTTCGATAACGCGCAGCATGCATTGTTTGCGCTTACCGCCATGTACCTGGGATTCGCGAGTTTCCGCCGCGACTCGAAGAAACTGGCACTGGCAGCCGGCCTGATGGCGGGCATTCTTGTGCTCTACCAGGAATACTTTCTTCTCACGATTCCGGCCCTGGCGGTATCCACAGTCGATTGGTCCGGGCTGATGGGGAGGTTTCGGAATGAATTGCGAAGCGCGGCCAGAGCCGGTTCCACGAGTTGGGTTTGGTCAGTTATTGCTGGGCTCCGCATTCCGCTTGAACTGATTCGGACAGCTTTTCGCGAGCGCGGGGAAGCGCGCTCGTCATGGATGAGATACCTCTGGTTCTTGGGCGGTGTCTCAGCCGGAGTGCTTGTTTCTTTTGCCTACAATGATTTGCGCTTCGGATCGTTCTTGGATAACGGCAAAATGCACGCGCTCTCGCAGCGGCATCCGGTATGGGGAAACCCGATTTCCGGATTGCCCACGCTGCTGGTCAGTCCAGGAAAGAGCATCTTTCTCTACAGTCCACCTTTGATTCTCTGCATCTTGGGAATACGGCTTTTGTGGCGCCGCCTACCGCAAGTGGCCATCGCCATTGTGGGCACAAGCGCCACGTTAATCCTGTTCATGTCGTTTTATGCGGGACTGGGCGGAGACTTCTGCTGGGGGCCTCGCTACCTCACCGTTCTTGTGCCACTGTGGGCCGTGGTCTTTCCGTTTGTTCCCATTGGAAGGGCTCGTCGCGATTTTGTTTTCGCGGTCATAGCCCTTGGTTTGCTGGTGCAAACTATGGCGGTATTGGTAGAGCCGCAGCGATTCTTCTTCGAGCACGGACTGGACGACCTGTTTTGGGCGGAAGATCAATGGACATATTTCAAACGCAGCGCACTCCTGGCGCGAGTGAGCGAGCTATCGTCCCTATCCGAAGGTCCACCGCCAACGGCGCACTTCCTTACATCAGCCCCGCGGTCAGAATGGTTCACCTATGCGATATTGGGAACGCCGCCGGATGTGCCGCGCGCCATGTCGCCGGTTTGGATGCGCAAGTTCAAAATCTTCTATCTGCCCCGCCCGTGGCCTTTAGCCATGACTTGGATTCGCCCGGCACAGCGGCCAATCAATTTAGGGTTATGGCTGTGGAGTCTATTCAGCGTAGCCTTGATGGGATCTGGGCTCATTTATCGCGGGTTCGCAGCAGGACACAAGTCAGCAATCGAAGCCGACCGAAGGTCTTCTTAAATTGCGTATTGAGGCGCAAGAGTAGATGTGTGTACGCCTGCTTTGTCACTTTGTTGATGGGGTCGTGCTTGAGATACCAACCGCGTCTGGCCGAGCGAAGACGTAAACCGGCTCTTGAAACGGATACATTCTAAACATTCGTATGAATCTGTACTCGCGAGCCAACGTTTCCACTGCAGCGACCAAATCCCGTTGGCCGCTGGGCTTGCCGTTGCGCCAGTAGGCTTCGTCCGCGCGCAGCAGTTGGTCTAACTTCGGACTATAAATCAGCACGGCTGGCCGCACGCGCAGGAGTCTCTGAGCTTCCTCGCGCGCGAACGAATCCGGAGCAACATCAATATTGTGCGATGCTGAAAACGTAGCAGGCATTCTCTCCGTTGCGCCGTAGAAAAAACCGAGCTCGGGATATATGAAGATCGTGTCTTGTGGGGTGGAGTGCTCCCTGATAATGCGAATGGTCGAATCCACAAAATCGACTGTGTTGGGAGGGAGAAAGAATCCGCGCAACTCTGGCAACGAAGACTTCATGCTGGCAGTCTTCACCGGGGGCTCATACCAACAATCAAAACCGAACGGCGTACCTTCCTTGAACAAGGCTGTACAGAATATCTGGGCTCCGCAAACTGCGTAGACAACCCATCGTCGCCACCCTTCGAGGCCATTCAACAGTACCGCCACAATCAGTCCAAGCCCAGGTACGATCATGGCTTCGAACGCAGGCCAGGAGAGCGAAGTCATGAAAGCAACGATGAAAGCGATGGTGGCAAACAGCGCAAACTGTGATTGCCGCCTCGATAACCTTCCGGCCAGGAATTGCCACACGTAGTAAACGACCGATAGGCCACTTCCTATCAGCGAAATGTAGATCGCTGGTTTCGCAGGGATATCCTGCAGCAAGACGTAGCCCGCTGGTAGATTCAAATGCAACACGAATCCGACCATCCGCCATGTCGTCAGGGTAGAGGCTCCGATTGCGCCCAGCCCTAACAAAAATACCGGCAGGATTCCCTTCAGGGAATCCGCAGCTGAATCGATTTGGGCTGCATTTTCGGATTTGGGCAAAACTCTCCAAAAGATTATCAACACAACCAGCGCTATCAACACCGCCCACCAGAGGCCGACCATGACGGTGAACGAACGCGCCGCAAAATCACCAGGGTGAGATGCTTTGGCGGCCGGCCCGGTAACAAATGCCTGAATGATGAAGGCGTGAAGGATGCCAGCGTGAGACATCCAGCCAACCAATGCGCCCGCGCCAGTCAACCAGCCTGCGGCGAAGCCCGACAAGAATCTGACTGCTTTATGAACCCCCTCCAGCCTTATCAGGCACAGACCCACCGCCGCCGGAATTGCCAGCGTTACACCTAGGCCAATGGTCTGCTTTGTTGCGAGGCACAGGAGCGCGAACAGTCCGGTCAAACTTCCGATTGCCAACAGAGACTGCTTCGTTCGTCCTGCATTAAGGGCATAGCTCGCCGCATAGCCGCTGGCAACCGCGACCAAAATCGTGAAGTGGTTATAGGAACTGACAGGATCTGCAAAGTCACCGGTCGAAAGGACAATCGTAGTGAGAGCGGCTAATGCCGCATCTTTGGCCCGGAACAAACGGGCGAGCCAGCCGTATAACAGAAGGGAAAGGAGCACACGCTCGAAGACGGCGAAGCCCCGCAGCATAATCGGCATCTTTCCGAAAATAGCCAGCACCGCCGCACAGCGCATTGTAAATAAGGGCGGTACCGCATCGTAGAAATCTCGATATGGCAGAATTCCCTTTAGCAGGAATACCCCGCTGGAAAAACCCCCGTCCCCTGACCTCAGGCCCAGAAAGCGATTCCAGAAGAGCAGGAAGAAGCACAGTGTTATTAGAGCGGTAACCAGCGCGCCGGCCGTCACCGCTTTCCACTTCGGCGCGGACGAATAATCCGTATCTTTTCTCGGACACACAGCTTCGGTTTCCGGTTCGGCCAATTCGATAACGCCGCTCATGATGATTCTTTCTCAGACCTGGCAACAACCGCAGCATAACTTGCGCCTTCGGTTATTACGTCGAACGGGATAGCCGGCACTTGGGTTGTTCAGCGAAGTTCTTAGTCTTATCTGGACATTGGGGCACCAGTTCATTTATTACACATGCGAGCCAGGAAGGCAGGATTACTGAAGTCATCCGCTGGGGCCGACGAGCAGACCTCCAGCGAGGGGTTATCTGTTTGCAGGAATCTTCGGCGGGACAGGAATGCAACTTAGCCCACCAGGGGCGCGGCTACCCGCTTCGGGAAGATGTCTCCAACGCGCCGGATCTCGGCGCCAACGGCTTTCAGCTTCTCTTCAATGTTTTCGTAGCCGCGATCAATGTGATAGACGCGGTCAATAATCGTTTCGCCATCGGCCACCAGGGCGGCCAGCACCAGCGACGCCGACGCCCGCAGATCGGATGCGAGCACCGCCGCGGCGCTCAGCGGCGTTTTTCCACGCACGATGGCGCGGCGTCCTTCGATCTTTACGTTGGCGCCCATGCGTACCAGTTCTTGCGCATGCATGAAGCGGTTTTCAAAAATATTCTCGACCACGATCGAAGTGCCCTCTGCCTGTGTCGCCAGCGCCATGTATTGCGCCTGCATATCGGTTGGAAAGCCCGGATACTCCTCGGTGTTCATGTCTGCCGCCTTCAGGGGATGATCGCCCATCACGCGCACCGAATCAGGCTTCACGGCCGTCCTCACACCGGTCTCGGCGAGTTTTTGCAAGACGGCAGTCAGGTGGTGGGGATCGCAGCCGGTGACATTCAGGTCTCCACCGGTCAACGCGCTGGCGACGATGAAAGTGCCGGCCTCAATGCGGTCTGGAATGATGCGATGCCGCGCTCCGTGCAGCTTGCTGACGCCCTTGACTGAAATCGTCGGTGTTCCCGCGCCCTCAATCTTAGCGCCCATTGCGTTCAGCAATGCGGCCAAGTCGGCAACTTCAGGCTCGCGGGCGCAATTCTGCATCACGGTTTCACCGTCGGCGAGCGCCGCCGCCATCAGCAGATCTTCGGTCCCGGTAACAGTGATCTTGTCGAAAACAATCTCAGCGCCTTTGAGGCGATCGGCTGTTGCTTCGATGTATCCGTGCTCCTGCGTGATTTTCGCGCCCAGCCGCTCCAGCCCTTTGATGTGCAGATCGATCGGGCGCGCTCCGATGGCGCAGCCGCCGGGGAGCGAAACCCGAGCACGTCCGCAGCGCGCCACCAGGGGCCCAAGCACGAGTGTCGAAGCGCGCATGGTTTTAACTAGTTCGTAGGAAGCCTCGGGCGTCGCCAGATTCCTGGTGCAGATCGTGGTGCGATGCTGCGCGCGTCCATAGCCGAGTTCGACCTCTGCGCCCATGGCGGCCAGCAGCTTGCGCGTAGTTTCAATGTCCCGTACGTGCGGGATATTCTCCAGAATGACCGGCTCTTCAGTGAGCAGGGCCGCTGCCATGCACGGCAGCGCAGCGTTCTTGGCGCCACTGACGCGGACGGTGCCAAGCAGGGGATTGCCGCCGCGGATTACGAGTTTGTCCATTGATGAATTCCTGAGTTGCTGACTTCATTCTATCGGGGAACGACAATGCTGAGGCGGATGGAATCCTGGGGATGAGTTCCGTTTGTAACGACGGTGTGGGGATTGAGAAAAGTACGACTCACCGGCCAGACCGGACCGGTGGCTGAGCGGCTGTGACCATCGTGATGGCCTTCCTGACATGCCCCTGAGCTTGTTTCAAGGCGGCAACCGCGCGGCCGCGCGTGACTCCAGCCCTTGCCATCACCAGAGCGACCGGCACGCTATTGTGCGCCGACCGCAGAAGCCTGCGAGCATCCGCTCGTCCAATCCCGGCATTCTCCTCCAGAATGCCGATGCCGCGCTCGGCCAGTTTCTCGTTCTTCAAATGCAAATTGACCATCCGATTGCCATAGACATATCCCAGCCGCGTCATGGCGCCGGTCGTCAGAATATTCAGAATCATCTTCTGCGCGGTCCCGGCTTTCATGCGCGTCGAACCCGCGACCACTTCCGCTCCAACATCAGCCACAATGCCGACGTGCGCCGCCTTCTGCAGCGGCGAGTTGTGATTACACACAACGGCAACGGTCTTCGCGCCCTGCGAGCGCGCATATTCAATGGCAGCAATTGTGAACGGAGTCCGCCCGCTCGCGGCTACCCCGACCACCACGTCGTTCTTGCGCGGCTTCTTCTTCGCGATCGCCTGCCTGCCCAGCTTGCGCGAATCTTCGCTCGCTTCACTAGCTTCCACCAACGCCTTCGGACCGCCCGCAATAATGAACTGCACCATCTTTGGGTCGGTGTCGAACGTGGGCGGACATTCCGCGGCATCGAGCGCGGCGATGCGTCCGCTGGTGCCGGTGCCCACATAAATCAAGCGTCCGCCTTTGGCGAGCGCGGCCGCAATCCATTCGATCACCTGCGCGATCTGCGGCAAGGCTCGCCGGACAGCCCCGGCAACCTTGGCATCTTGGGTGTTGATGATGCGCGCGATCTCCAGCGACGAGCGGCAGTCGAGATCGGCCGAGGCTGCGTTCAACTGCTCCGTCTCCAGGATGCGGAGGTTGATGCTCTTCGCTTTGGACGTTACAGCTTTGCGCGTCACGCCTGCTCCTCCGCTTGCAGCGCCTCGACCACGGAATCGTGAAATGCCGGCCGGACTTGTTTGATGGCCTGGTTCTTGCAATCAGGCCAGGTACGGTTTGTGAGCAAGGTGATCGAAAGCTGGCGTTCTGGATCGATCCACAGCGAAGTTCCGGTGTAGCCGAGGTGCCCGAACGAGCGCGTAGAAAAATACCTGCCCGATTGCGACGGCGCTGAGCGGGTGTCCCACCCCAGCGCGCGCGACGTGCCCTCCGGCGTCGCTTGGCGGCGGGTGAAAAGCTGAACCGTCTCCGCGCGCAGGATCGGGTACCCGCCGTTGATCATGGCGTGGGCAAAACGAGCCATGTCACCAGCACTCGAGAACAATCCAGCATGTCCTGCCACCCCGCCAAGCACGCTGGCGTTCTCGTCTTGCACTTCGCCCTGGATGATGCGCTTCCGGAATGTATGGTCATCGGCGATGGGCGGAATGCTCTCGCGCAGCACCTTTGCCGGCTTGAACGTCGTGTGCAACATGGCGAGAGGGCCAAACACTTCGCGCTGGCAAAAGGCATCGAGCGCTTCGTCCGCCAACCGCTCGAGCGCGACGCCAAGGATGATGAACCCGATGTCGCTATATACGGCGCGCGTGCCGGGGTCGGCAATGAGTGCCGTCGCAGAGGCGGCGCGCAGCAACTCGTCGCGAGTCCGGGCGCGCAGAAAGAGCTTCTCATACGCAGGCAGCCCAGAGCTGTGCGCCAGCAGCATGCGCAGTGTGACCTGGCCGCGCATCGCATCGCCGGAGGCAAACTCGGGCACAACGGCCGCTACTGGAGCTTCTAGATCGAGCACCCCGCGCTCGTAGAGAATCATCGCCATCGCCGTTGTGGCGACGACCTTCGTGACCGAGGCGAGGTCAAGCAAACTGTCTGCTTCGAATCGAGGGGAAGACGGTTCATACGTAAATCGGCCCAGAGCCTTGTGGGCGACGAGTTCTCCGCGGTACGTGACGGCGAGTGAACAGCCAGGGAAGGTGCGTGCTTCGATGGCCTGAGCAAGAATGGCGAAAGCGCCGCGGAAACGGCCATCCTGCGCGGTCGCGTTGCGCACCAGGAAAGAGAAACCGGCTGACGAGTTTGAGGCCGAAGTCAAGAGCAAGCCCAGTGTAGCGCGGACACTGCTGTCCGCGCAGGCCGCCGTTTCACCAGAGTGTTGCGTTCCCAGATGCCGCCTAAAGAGCAGCAGAGTTATCAGGAAGGCCCATGTTGCTTGAGTGTGGTCTCTCAGGTCGTGTAGAGTCAGAGCAACCGTGAAATTCAGGCGTGCAACTCTATTCCTCGTTCTCTGCAACGCCATCGCTTTCGCTCAGCAGTCTCTCGACTCCCGCCTCTCCGTCCTCGATCCCATCGTCAACGACGCCATCGCCGAGCAGCAGATTCCGGGCGCGGTCCTCATCGTCGGGCACAACGGCCAAGTCGTCTACCGCAAAGCATACGGGAGCCGCGCCATCGTTCCGCGGCGCGAGCCCATGACGATCGAGACGATCTTCGACTGTGCTTCGCTCACGAAACCAGTCGCGACCACCACGGCCCTCATGCAGCTTTGGGAGCAGGGCAAGTTTCGCATGGCCGATCCGGTCGCCAGGTACCTCCCCGAATTTGCGCGGAACGGCAAACAGGACATCACCATCCGCCAGTTGCTGGTGCACTACTCCGGGCTGCCTGAGGACCTCGATCTGGCAAAGAAATGGGAAGGCAAGGAAACCGCGTATCGCATGGCGTTTGAGATGGCGCCGGATCGCCTTCCGGGCGCGGCGTTCGTCTATAGCGACGTCAACTTTATCGTGCTTGGGGCGCTGGTCGAGAAGTTGTCGGGCGAGTCGCTCGGCGAATACGCGGCGCGGCATGTATTTGCTCCTCTGGATATGAAGGAGACGCGCTTCCTGCCACCGGCTTCGTGGTTGCCGCGCATAGCGCCGACGGAAGACGAGAACCATCGCCCGCTGCATGGCGTCGTTCACGATCCCACGGCACGCCGCATGGGCGGCGTGGCGGGGCATGCCGGCATGTTTTCGACGGCCGACAATCTGGCAATCTTTGCTCAGGCGCTGCTCGATGGCGGGCGAGGCGTCCTCACTTCAGCCACCATTGCCAAGATGACGGCGCCGCAGCAGCCGCCGACCAGCACATCTCTGCGCGGTTTCGGCTGGGACATCGATTCTCAATGGTCGACCAACCGCGGAGAGCTATTGCCGGTAGGCAGTTTCGGCCACACCGGATTCACCGGCACTTCGCTCTGGATCGATCCGGCGACCAAGACTTATATCGTGCTGATGACCAATGCAGTCCACATGAATGCGATTCCGGGCCACGAGAAGGGAAGCGCCGTTTCGCTGCGGACGAGAGTAGCAACCGCCGTCGCAGCAGCTCTGGCGCTCGATCCTGCGGAAGCAGAAAAAATGCGCATTGCCTCCATCACCGGATACAACGAAATGCAGAGCGCCGCGCGCAAGGTGTCCATCCGCAATGGCACGGTGAAAACGGGGATCGATGTGCTTGAGGATTCCCACTTCGCCGCGTTGCATCCGGCCAAAGGAGGCAGCCCGCGCAGCATCGGCTTGTTGACCAACCAGACTGGGATCGATGCGGACGGCCGCCGCACCAT
>Ga0074046_10002253_pt1 | contig 16784 bp, 14 predicted proteins | sample BogForMeECP23OM3_FD_94441 | JGI IMG/M metagenome (GOLD analysis project Ga0074046, IMG submission 94441) | Bog forest soil microbial communities from Calvert Island, British Columbia, Canada - Bog Forest MetaG ECP23OM3 | ecosystem: Environmental > Terrestrial > Soil > Wetlands ...
ATTACGGCCTCGGGAACGGCGCGGGTGGGGTCGATGAAAAACCCGCCCGGCTTGCAATAAAGGCCCCCCGGCCGCACCTCCATCCATTCGCGCGGATGTCTCATGAGCTAAACATAATCTGCGCAGGCGGTTCCCAACAAGCCAAAGGTTCGGCCGGCAGATTACGTTCAAGTTTATCCGGCCAATTGAAGCGAAGGATGAGCGTCTGTTCTATTAAGCGGAAACAGCTTAAGATCCCCTCATCCTGTCCTTCTCCCCAAGGTGAGACGGGACACTAGCAGATTCAAAGTGCTAGGTGGCTTACGTCCCGCAATTGCCTATGAGAGCCTAGCCACGAACGGTGTAGGCAATTGCGGGACGCCACACTAGCGGCCGGGGCTTGAATTGCCTACATCACCGGCAGCCATGGCGAAGCCGCACCCTCTCAAGACATTGCAGGCCAGCCCCCCGGGTTCGCATCCAGGGGCCAGCCTGCCGCCTTATGTGGAAGCCTGGTTTTCGCGCCGGGGCTGGCAGGCGCATCCCTATCAGCGGGCGATGGTGGAGGCCTTCCGCGCGCGGCAATCGGCGCTGCTCATCGCGCCGACGGGGGGCGGCAAGACCCTGTCGGGCTTCCTGCCCTCGCTCATCGACATTCATGAAACGGGCGCGCAAGGCATCCACACGCTTTACGTCTCGCCACTAAAGGCGCTGACCAACGATATCGAGCGCAATTTGCTGCGGCCCATCGCGGAGATGGGGCTTGCGGTGACCGTCGAAAGCCGCACGGGCGACACCCCGCCCGCCAAGCGCGCCCGCCAGCGCCGCTCGCCGCCGAATCTGTTCCTCACCACGCCGGAAAGCCTGATGCTGATGCTGTCGCAGCCCGATGCGGCGCGGCTTTTCTCCGATTTGCGCGCTGTCATCGTGGATGAAGTGCACAGCTTTGCCGCTTCGAAGCGCGGCGATTTCACGGCGCTCGCGCTGTCGCGGCTGTCCGCACTTTCACCGCAGCTTTTACGGACAGGACTCTCCGCCACCGTCGCCGATCCGGACGCGCTCGCGGCCTGGCTCGGGCCGGCCGGCGCGCCAGCGGGCGTGCTGCAATCCCGTCTGCCTTCCAAGCCCGATATCCGCATTCTCGTTCCCGAAGATGCGCACATGCCCTATGGCGGCTTCATGGCGCGCTACGCCGTGCCCACGATTTATCGGGCGATCCGGGAGGCCGGCACCTCCATCGTGTTTGTGAATACCCGCGCCCAGGCCGAGCTGATGCTGCAAATGCTATGGGATGCGAACGAGGACAATCTGCCCATCGCGCTCTATCACGGCTCGCTCGACCGCGAGCTTAGACGGCGCACCGAAGCCATGATGGCGGCGGGGAAGATCCGCAGCGTCGTCGCAACGGCCGCGCTGGAGCTCGGCATCGACTGGGGCGATGTCGATCTCGTCATTCAGGTTGCGGCGCCGAAGGGCGTGAGCCGGCTGTTGCAGCGGGTCGGGCGCTCGAACCACCGGCTCGATGTGCCGAGCCGCGCTTTCCTTGTGCCCGCCAACCGGTTCGAGGCGCTCGAATGCCGCGCGGCGCTCACCGCCATCGAAAACGGCCAGCTCGACGGAGAAGCGCCAAGCCCCGGCTCGCTCGACGTGGTGGCGCAGCATATTTTGAGCTGCGCGTGCGCTGAACCGGTGCATCCCGATGCGCTGTTCGATGAGATCCGCACCGCCCTGCCCTATGCCGCCCTCGACCGCGGCGTTTTCGGCCGCCTGTTTCAGTTCGCCATCGATGGCGGCTATGTGCTGCGCAGCTACGACCGCTACAGGCGCCTCGTGGCCTTACCCGACGGCCGCTATCGCATCGCCAACGCGGCCACGGTCCGCCGGCACCGGCAGAATATCGGCGTCATCGTCGAGGCGGCGCGGCTGAAGGTGAAGCGCACCGGCGGCGCCGGCAGCGCCGGGGGCACCGGCCGCGGCGGGCGCATCCTCGGCGAGGTCGAGGAATATTTCGCGCAAGGCCTCACGCCCGGCGACACCTTTTTCTTCGCGGGCGAGGTGCTTTCCTTCTTGGGCGTCCGCGACATGGTGGTGGAGGCGAAACCGGCGCCAGGCGGCGAGCCAAAAGTGCCGGCCTATTCCGGCGGACAGATGCCGCTTTCGACGTTCCTTGCCGATGGCGTGCGGGAGCTTCTGGCGAAGCCGCAGGAATGGCGCGCGCTGCCGGACGATGTGCGCGACTGGCTCGATCTGCAGGCGCGCTTCTCCGCCATCCCCGCCCCGGATGCGCTTTTGGTCGAGCATTTCTTCGAACGCCGCTACCACACGGTGTTCTACACCTTCGCGGGCCGCAAGGCGAACCAGACGCTCGGCATGCTCATCACGCGGCGCATGGAGCATCTCGGGCTGAAGCCGCTCAGCTTCCAGATCACGGACTATGGGTTGGTGATTTCCGGGCTTTGCGGCATTTCGCCCGCGCATGTGGCGCGGTTCCTCGCGCCCGACATCCTTGGCGACGAGCTTGAGGAATGGATCCTCGATAGCCGCATGCTGAAGCGCTCCTTCCGTCATGTGGCTACGGTGACGGGCCTCGTCGAGCAGCAGTATAACGCCGCGAAGAAGACCATGCGGCAGATGACGGTTTCGACCGACCTCATTTACGACGTGCTGCGCCGGCACGAGCCAGATCATATTTTGCTGCAGGTGACGCGCCGCGACGCCGAGCGCGAATTGCTCGACCTTAAGCGGCTTTCAGAGCTGCTCACGCGCTACCAAGACCGCTTTCTGTTCATGCCGCTCGACCGGCCCTCGCCGTTCTCGATCCCGGTGCTGACCGATGTGCGGATCGAGCAGGTGCGCGGCGCCGGCGTGGAGGATATCCTCGCGCAGGCGAGCCTGCAGCTTGAGGCGGAGGAGATGATGGCGGGGGTGCGGGCCGCCGTCGCTGCTTCAAAGCGCTCTAAGTAAATGCCTGCGAGCCCAATGTAACGGGACTGGGATGCCTACCTACTTCGCGGCTTCCTTTTCAGCCTTAAGCGCATGCTGGGCTTGCTTGAGCGCTCTGAGCAGCGCTGGCTTTTCGCGCAGCGGCCTCATCTTGCTCAACCGGTCCTCCGGGATCTCCGGAAAATCGACCGCGCCCCAATCCTCTTGAGCGATGGTGTCAGGCTTTTTCTTTGGCATATCTTCGTTGCTCAGCCTTGGTTGCGGGCCTGAGACTTATGATGTAAATTGTATCATCCCGCCAAGTGAATGTCACCGCGTGAAGTTTACCGCGAAGCCAGCCGATAGCGGCAATGCGCTGCTCTCCATAATCGAACCTATCGTCCTCGAACTCGATGGCCGTGTCGAAATCCAACTCGTCTATCGCCTCGAAAGAAACGCCGTGCTTTATGCGGTTGGCCCGAGATTTTGCATCGTCCCACTCGAAGCCCGCCATGGGCTTACTCGGCCGCGATCATGCTTTCATGCGCCAAATAGTCCGCCGCGTAGGCTTGCGCCGCGCGGATATCCTCTTCGGTCAATTGCGGGTAATTTGCGAGAAGCTGCTCCACAGTGTCACCGGCGGCAAGATAGCGAAGAATGTGCTCGACGGTGATGCGCGTGCCGGCAATGACCGGCTTGCCGAGCATCACCTTCGGGTCGCGCTTAATCCGGGGATGGTTCATGGCGGCCGCCGCCCGCCGGATATGATCCAGATAATCGGAAAGACGGTTCCCGGTCATACGGGTTGCGCTTCCGCCAGAACCTTCTCGGGCGTGGAGGATTTGCTCGCGCAGGCGCAGCTCCAGTTCGAGGCGGAGGAGATGATGGACGGGGTGCGACTCGCTCTTTCCAGCACAACATCTATATGCTGACCCTTAGATTTTTTTTGAGGTTGCGCTTTCCTTCATCCTTGCACTGCAAGCAACTCGATCTCAAACAACAGCACGGAATTAGGAGGGATAGCCGAGCCAGCGCCTTGTGAGCCGTACCCCAGCGAAGGCGGAACGATGAGTGTGCGTTTACCTCCTACTCTCATACCTGTAACCCCGGCTTCCCAACCCTCGATTACTTGATGTGCGCCCATCGTGAAATGGAATGGCACCCCGCGGTCAATTGAACTGTCGAATTTCTTGCCCTTCGAGCCGTTCTCATAAAGCCAGCCTGTGTAGCTAACAGTGCAGGTGCTCCCTTTACCGCATAATGGTCCGGTTCCTACCCTGGTATCGACACTTCGCAATCCCGGCATTGCCGAGATAGACTGCGCCGGCGCGCTTATGTCAGGGACAGGTTCGGCTCCGAACATACCGCTAAGAGCTAGCCGCGCCGCCGGCATCAGATACAACATGCCAAAGAAGAAGATTGCGATAACGATAAAAACCCAACTCCACCCAGGGATGCGGTGCAATATTGCCTTTTGCGCTCGAAAGTCCCTCGGATCGGTGTGTTTCTGCAATTCGCTTTTGGCAAGGCGTTCGAATTCGGCACGTGCTAAGGGAGCACATTTAGTATCGCCGAAATCAGCCAAGAATGACCGAAACTTTGTCGGATCTGCGCTTGTTTTAATCGCGCGCCAATGTTCAAGGGCGAGGGCCTCATTCAAAGCTGCCTCGGATAAATTTGGCGAGGACTTGACCTCCGGTTTCGGCGGCTCGCCCGCGACGCGGCGCACGGCGGCGAGAACAGCATTGCGGTTATCGACGAGATCGGCCTGGTAGGTATTGTAGGGCTTCGGAATGCGCCACGGCTCCAAATCCTGCGCGCGCACCGTTATCAGCCTGTTCCGGCGCGCGGCGTGATCTGCCTCGGCGATCACCCAGTTCGAGGCCACCGAATGCGAGGTCCAGATGACGATCACGGCGTCGGCGGCATCGAGCTCGCGGTCGATGACCTCGCGGAAAACCTCGCCCGAAGTCAGGTTCGTGTCCCACCACACGCTGTAGCCTTGCGCAGCCAGAGACGCGGCCAGCTCTTGCGTCGGCTCCGGCTCGGCCTTCGAATAGCTGATGAAAATGCGCCCCGGCATCGTCCCCGCTCCAGACACATGATGCGATGGATTGATACGCGAAGCCAGCTAGCCTGTCACCAACGCAGACCGCCCGCCGCCCTTCTCAATTCAGGCGCTGACCGGTGCGCGCATCGAGCAGGTGCGCAAGGCCAGCGCCGGGGACATCCTGGCGCGGGCCGGTCTCCAGCGCGAAGCGGAAGAGATGATACGAAGGGCGCAGGCTCCGTCAGCGCTGCCTCACAGCCCCTCGAACAGCGCTGTGGAGAGATAGCGCTCCGCGAAGGATGGGATGATGATGACGATATTCTTGCCCTCGGATTCGGGGCGAAGGCCCACCTCGATAGCGGCCGCGACCGCTGCGCCCGAAGAAATGCCAACCGGAATGCCTTCAAGCCGCGCGAGATGGCGCGCCGTCTCCAGCGCCGTTTGGCTATTCACCTTGACGATCTCATCGATCACGCCGCGGTCGAGGACGCCCGGCACAAAGCCGGCGCCGATCCCCTGAATCTTATGCGGTCCCGGCTGTCCGCCCGACAAGACCGGCGATTCTTCCGGTTCCACGGCAATCATTTTGAGGCCTGGCTTGCGCGGCTTCAACACCTGCCCAACGCCAGTGATCGTGCCGCCCGTCCCGATACCGGAAACGATTATGTCGACCGTCCCCTTCGTGTCGTTCCAGATTTCCTCGGCCGTGGTCCGCCGGTGAATCTCAGGATTGGCCGGGTTCTCGAATTGCTGCGGAATCACAGCGTCCGGCGTCTCCGCAACGAGTTCCTGAGCTCTGGCAACGGCCCCTTTCATCCCGAGCGGCGCCGGAGTGAGCACAAGCTCCGCGCCGAGCAGCGCCAGCATCTTGCGGCGCTCGATCGACATGGATTCGGGCATCACGAGGATCAAGCGGTAGCCATGCGCGGCCGCCACAAAAGCGAGCGCAATGCCCGTATTGCCAGAGGTCGGCTCGATGAGGACGTTTTTGCCGGGCGTAATCTTGCCCGCGTCTTCCAGGGCCTCGATCATCGAAACGCCAATGCGGTCTTTTACGCTGCCTATGGGGTTGAAGAATTCGAGCTTGGCGAGGAGGTTCGCCTTGACGCCCTTTTCGCGCGCCAGCTTGCTAAGGCGCACGATTGGGGTGTTTCCGATTGTTTCGGTGATGGATTCGTAGATGCGGCCCCGGCCTGGAGCCTGATCGTTTCTGTCATGCCCGGTATTGTCAGCCAAGGCAGCCTCCGGTTTTTTCTCTTTGCGCGGATTTCCAAAAAACAAGCGGTCTATCGCTCCCATAGAATCTAACTCCAGCTGTAATTGCTCGATGGAGCTTAAGCTTCCGGACGCGGTTCCGCTAGCCGTTCAACCGCCCTCAGCACTTAAAAGAATAGATCTGCTTCTAAAGCAACCTTTCGAGAGTATGCACAGATACCGCTCCCGGCGCGAGTGACAACTATATTCCAAATACACGAAGCGCTTGAGACATTTATTCCTGCCACGTGCTGTATTACGTCCTTCAGGGCAACACAATTTTCGAGAAATGGGTTGACCAAAATCGGGTTTCCGCTGCCTTCCGGCCTTCATTCCGACCCGGATTCGCCGCCGGCGATCTGTTGCAGCGCCGCGTTTTCCGGCGGCTGCCTCGCTTCGCTCTATTACGCGATCCTCGCAACGCCGTCTTTCGAGCACGCCTTGATCCATAGGCTTGCATCGAGGCTTTCCTGCCCATCGCTGCCCGCCGGCAGCCTCGCGCGGGTTCTTCTTGAGCCGGTTCGCCGGGACGCTTCCATAAGTGCCGTCACGCTCGGCGGAAGCGGGATCGCGAAGGTCGAGAGGCATCCGAAGATTCGAACTGGTGTCTTGATTGGAGCGGGTGCGCGCCAGCAATCCGTGCGTATACGTTGCGTATAGGCCATGATCGCAAGATGATAGTTGGAGCAATAGCTTATTGATTTTATTGGCGTCCCCGACAGGATTCGAACCTGTGACCCCCAGATTAGGAATCTGGTGCTCTATCCTGCTGAGCTACGAGGACACGTCCACCCATTAGAGCGCGCTTTTGTAAAAGGTCAACAGGCCAGTGCCGGTGCCGGTACTCTCCCGCTGTGGAAACCGATGCAGCGAGCTTGCGCACGGCGCGTTGAAGCGTTTGAAGCACAGCCTAAAGCTCCGCTAGCAACAATGTTAACATAATATTGTTATGAAAGCTTATTTTTGGGAGAGAGTGTAATTTCTTTCGATTGAAACGCAAGACTATGTTAGGGAATGTTTCCATTGTGTTGCATTGCTTTGACAAATATCAAATTCATTGGCAGCGCGTGCCTCGATTGTACACGCAGACCTAAAGTCGAGTTCATGTCAACGGCATGTCTCTTACTGTAAAGGAGTAACTCATGAAGCGGGCACCCGCAATAGCAGCTGCGTTTATGCTTGCCGCCTCGGCCTCCCTTCTCACTGCCGCCTCGCCTGGCGCCGCCCAGGGATGGCGCGAGCCCATTTCGGACCGGACGGAAAGCTCCGGCTATTTGCGTGACCTCCTGGCGGAGAGAAGCCAAGGCCGGGACGATTTGCGCGACCTCATTCTGGACCGGCTGGAGCAGCGAGCTGCCGTGCGCGATCTTCTCGCCGGCCGGATGGAACGCCGCAACGCACTGCGCGAGATGGTTTTAGACCGGTTGGAGCGCGGCAACGAATTGCGCAATCTTCTTTCGGACAGAATGAGGGGCCGCGAAGATCTGCGAGACCTCGTGAGGGATCGCTTGGAGAACCGCTGCGGGGATCTGGGCAATATTTTGCAGGGCCGGGAGGGTGGCGAAAGCCTCCGCGACCTTATCATGGATAGGCTGGAGCAGCGCGAAGCCTTACGCGGCCTCCTGATGAACAGGCTTGAACGGCGCAGCAGATTGCGCGACCTCATTTTGGACCGCCTTGAGAGCCGTAACGATCTGCGCGATCTGCTTATGGACCGCATGAAGGGCCGCGAGGATTTGCGCGATCTCGTGATGAACCGCCTCGAAAACCGCGGCGATCTGCAAGAGCTGCTTTCGGAGCATCCGGGCGAACCCGGTGAGCAAATGATTGGCCGCGAAGACGTCCGCGACCTGATTTTGGACGAAGTACAAAGCGGCGGAAACCTTTCCCAGGTCTTGAACCGGCTCCGGGAACGCGTTGGCGGAAATGGCTGAACAGTACGCCCGCCAGCTCAATGCATTCAACAACCGAAATTCGAGAAGGAAACGTCCTATGCATAAAGCCGTAATTTTCGCGGCGGCGCTGCTGCTCGCGCCATTGCCAGCCGCCGGTCAGCAAGCAACGGGCTCGCAGAACACCCCGCAGGGTTTCGGGTCCCCCTCTACCGCCAATCAAAATCCCGCTCTTGCCAATGAGAATCCGGCTTTTGCCGGCGAAAACGGCGACCGCACCGGCGATCTTCTCGACCGGCTCGCCCGATCGGAGCTGCGAGACCGGGTTGCCTCTGCAATCGAAACTGTCGAAGGAGCCTGCGCCGCCGACATCGAGCGCTATTGCGGCGAGGTCACGCCCGGCGAAGGCCGGATCGCACTGTGCATGCAGGCCTATGCCGACCGGCTCAGCCGCAGATGCCGCTTCACGCTGTCCCGCGTTTCGCGCAATATCAGGCAAGAGGTCTCCAACATCGCCGATGAATGCTTGAACGGCCTGAAGTCGCAATGCGGCAACGCACAGAACATCGGAGACTGCGCGGAGCAGAAGAGCACCGCCATCTCGCCCGCCTGCCACACCGTGGTTGCGGCTTTGCGGCATGCGGGGCAAAAACTGGCCGCGCTGCAAAATATGCCCGTCTACAGCGCCGACGGGAAGGACCTCGGCAAGGTGGTCGAGGTGCAACGTTCGCCAGACGGCAAAATTCAATCCGTGCAGATCCAGATCGGCCGTTTTCTCGGCCTCGGCGATAAGATCGTGACCATCGATCCCGATCAAATTCAGCTGATGGCCGATCGCCTCATGCTGCGCATGAACAGCGATCAGGTTGGCTCGCTCCCGGAGGCGAAGAAGCAGGGGATGTAAGACGCTTCGCGTTGCGTCGCAGCCGCGCCTGGGTTAACTCGCCCGCTTCCCGCAAGGGAGGCGGGTACTGGGCTGTGGAACAGGTGCTTTCGCGGTTCGCTGCCCGCACGGTGACCGCCTCTTGGATGCCATGCCCGCGGTTTTGCCGATGTTAATGCCCAGGAAAGCCCCCAGAAAGCTCTCATAGCCATGCCACGAGCCGGTGGCCCACGGAACGTCCACTAGCTGCAAGTAAGACGCACGTCAAACGTAATAGTAATACGTTTTTTTAGCTATTGGAACGGCCGCGTCCGCGCAATCGTTGCTTTAGAATTGCTCTAATTCAAAAAGAAACACGTTGCGCCTCGCCCTCGTTGGTATTAGCTATGTGTTGCGCGAGAGGTTATTCTATCGCATGAGACCCTCCGATAGAATTAGAATAATTCGAAAGAGGGCGTACTCATAACAAACCTGCGGCCTGCGAAATGCGAGACATAAGCATGACGAGGGTTTTATTTGCAGCCGCCCGCAGGCCCGTTTGCCGGCGATTAGGACACCATCGGACTTAGAGAGCGTAATCGCACTAGCCTTGGCGCTTTGGTTTTACAGGTCCGGACCGGACAGCCAATTGGGGGAGACATCGGCCATGCATTTGAGGATTGTCAGTATTGCCGCGCTCGCCGCGTGCTGCATCGCATCCGGCGCCTTCGCGAAGGAATATCCCATCGGCGAACCGCAAGAGAGAGACGGGATGAAGATCGCCGCCGTGTATCTGCAACCCATTGAAATGGAACCGCCGGGCATGATGCGCGACGCCAAGGATTCGGACATTCATCTTGAGGCGGATATCAAGGCAGCTAAAAGCAACCCCAACGGATTTGCCGAAGGCGATTGGATGCCTTATCTGCGTGTGGATTTCGAATTGATCCGCCTTGCCGATAATAAAAGCCAAAAAGGCGAGTTCATGCCCATGGTGGCCAATGACGGCCCCCATTACGGAGACAATGTCAAGCTGCCGGGCCCGGGCAAATACAAGCTCATCCTGACGATCACCCCGCCAAGCGGCAACCCGCACGCCCATTTCGGCCGGCATGTGGACAAGGAAACCGGCACCGGTCCCTGGTTCGAGCCCTTCGCGTTAGAATTCGAATTCGTCTATGCCGGCACCGGCAAGAAGGGCGCTTATTGACATGGAGGCTTTCGCGAAGGCGATACAACCGGCCAAGGCAAAGCAGGCACGAACTCTCATTGGCCTAGCGGCCGCCCTGTGCGTGTGTTTTGCCGCCCCGCTAGCCCGCGCGGCCGATGAGCCGGTCTTTCAAATCGAAATGAAAGACGGCGTTATCATGCCATCGCGGCTTGAGGTTCCCGCCAAGACCAGGTTCAAGATAATCGTCAAGAACACGGGAAAAATCCCCGCTGAGTTCGAAAGCCGGGAGCTTCGCAAGGAAGTCATTGTCCCGGCCGGAAGCACCGCGACCATGATTATTCGCACGCTCGATGCAGGCGAATATAAGTTTTTCGACGATTTTCAAGCCGATGCGCCGCCTGCGGTGCTCATTGCCAAGTAAGGGCCTGCGGCCGGTACCGGAAAGGACAACGCTTCTCATGCAACCGGGCCAGTTTGATAGTCTCGACGCAAGATCGTCCAGTCCCTGCCGGTCATCGGCACACCAGAGAGCAATGCTAACAAGAACCCGCGCGCATCGAATGTGCTACCGCTCCCGTCTGCATCCAGCTCAGCTAGCAGTTCTGCGGCTCAGTTTATGTTGCTCCTATGGTTGATCTCTTCATTCGCACCCGCGAGGAAACGGGCCAAAGCCGCCCGATCGCATCTCCAACCGGCAGCGGCGCCGATGCCGCGCTTGCTGCCGCTGGAGATTGGCTGCTCCGTCATCAGCGGACCATTCGCACGGCGCAGTGGATTGTCGTTGGCGTCTATGCGCTGCTCGTCGCCGTTCCGGCATTCCTGCCCTTGCCGCAACGCGGCGCGCACATCTGGAACAACCTCACCCTATTCGCCCAATTCGTATTTTGGGGCATCTGGTGGCCGTTCGTGCTGTTAAGCATGATCTTCGTTGGGCGTCTCTGGTGCGGACTGCTCTGCCCCGAGGGCGCGCTGTCCGAAGCAATGAGCCGGCATGGCCGGGGCCGCCACACGCCGCACTGGATCAGCTGGAAAGGCTGGCCGTTCGCGGCCTTTGCCTGCACCACAGCTTATGGACAGTTCGTCAGCGTTTATCAGTATCCTAAGCCAGCGCTTTTGATTCTCGGCGGCTCGACGGTTGCGGCGATGGCCGTCGGTTATCTATTCGGCCGCGGCAAGCGCGTTTGGTGCCGCTATATGTGTCCCGTGACCGGCGTGTTCGGCCTCATGGCAAAACTCGCACCCATTCACTACCGTGTCGACCGCACGGCTTGGGACTTGGCGCCGAAACCAACCATCGCCGAAGCGCGGCTTGTGAACTGCGCGCCGCTCGTGCCCATCCGCACCATGCAGGGCGCCGGGCAATGCCATATGTGCGGAAAGTGCAGCGGCTTTCGCGGGGCCGTGACGCTGGCGCGCCGCTCGCCCAGCTATGAAATCGTGCATGTGGCAGGCCTGAAACCCAGCCCTTGGGAAACCTGGCTCATCGTTTTCGGCCTGATGGGGCTCGCGACGGGCGCTTTCCATTGGGCCTCGAGCCCATGGTTCGTCGCCGCCAAGCAGGCGATAGCGGCATGGCTCATCGATCGCGGCATGCTGTGGCCGCTCACCGCGCGCGCGCCGTGGTGGGTGCTGACGAGCTATCCCGGGCAGAACGACGTCATGATGCCGCTCGATGGTATGGTGCTGCTTGGATATCTTCTGGGCGCCACGCTGGCAATCGGCGGCGCGGTGACGCTCTGCTTGGCGGCGGGCGGCCGTATGCTTGGGGGCTCCGGCTCTGCCGCCGGCAGGCGGGCGCGCTTCCATCATTTGGCCCAAAGCCTCATTCCGGTCGCTGGATGCGGCGTATTCCTCGGGCTCTTCGGCCTGACCGCCTTCATGCTCCATGCCGACGGCGTTGCCCTGCCCTTCGTGGCGACGGCACGGGCTCTGCTTATGTGCGCTGCCGCGCTGTGGTCGATTGTTCTCGCCTGGCGCATCTGCGGTCTTTACGCGAAAAGCCGGGGCGACCGCTGGGCCGCGCTGGTGCCCATGGCTGCAGCCGCATGCTTGGGAGTCGCAAGCTGGGCAGCGCCTTTCTGACTTCTGACGCCGCCGCTCGAAACGGCCGGAGCCGTCCAGCGTCAACGCGCTTTAGAATGCCGCGAGCCAGTCGGGAAGCACGGCCAAGGCACCGGCCGCAATAGCTGCGCCATAAGGGATTGTCGCCGGGCGCGGGGAGGCGACGCCGAGCTGATCCCGTACGATATTTGCTGAAAGAAAGGCCAAAGCTATAGCGCCCCCCGCCAGAGCAACCCAGGCGAGAAACGGCAAAATATTGTCAAAACCGAACCACAAGGCCGCGCCCGCCAATAGCTTGGCATCCCCGCCCCCGATCCAGGATTCGGAGAAAAGCACGAACCCCCCAATAAGAACCGCCAACGCGCACAAGACATGAGCAATGAGCTGCGCGATATCGATGCCGGCCGCGGCTGCGAAAACCACGAAACAAGCGGCGAGCAGCAGCACAACCGCATTTGGGATCGATCGCGTAACGATATCGACGGCGCCAGCCCACACAAGGAGCACGGGAAGGCTAGCCGCCGCCGTTGCCGCAAGAGGTGTAAACATGGGCTAATACCTGATCGAAGCCCAAAAGCTCAGGTCATGGCATGCAGGTTGAACGAGCGAAGCCACTCGCGCAAGCGCTCGAAGTAGATCTTCACGTCATCGTTCATTTGACCGGCCAGCGTGATGATCGCAACGCAAATGCCAGCAGCGATCAGTCCAACCTCGATTGCTGCCGCGCCCGACTCGTCCTGCAAAAACTGTTGAAGCTTCAAACGCATAACACTCCTCCAACGAAACCGGCGAAAACTCCCGCCACATGGGCGGCGCCTCCCTGCACGTTAGAGCCGCGCTCTTAAGAACGGTTTAATTCGCATTTGAGCCAAATGCGAATTTAGCACATGGTTATCGGCAGCTTAGGGTTGTTGCTTTGCATTTGCTAAACGCGCGCGCCAAACGTGGCTATGCCCGGGCGTAGATATCCTCGATGCGCACGATGTCGTCCTCGCCGAGATAGGGGCCGGATTGCACCTCGATGAGCGTGAGCGGGATTAGCCCCGGATTCTCCAGGCGGTGAGCGGCCCCAAGCGGCACATAGACCGACTGGTTCTCCGTGAGCAGCTTGGCCTCGCTGTCGATGGTAACCCGCGCCGTCCCCTTCACCACGATCCAATGCTCGGCGCGGTGATGGTGGCGCTGCAGCGAAAGGCTTGCGCCGGGCTCGACGACGATCTGCTTCACCTGATAGCGCTCGCTCATATGGAGGGTTTCGTAACTTCCCCAAGGACGGTGCACGGTGAGATGGTGCTCCACCTCGTTGCGCCGGTTCGCGGTAAGCTCTTGAACCACCTCTTTCACCACTCTGCTTTCGCCGCGCTTGGCGATCAGCGTTGCATCCTTTGTGCTGACCACAATGAGGTCGTCGACGCCGGCTACCACCACCATGCCGCTCTCGGCACGCACATAGCAGCGGTTTGCATTTCTTAATAGAACGTCGCCGCGCGTCGCGTTATCGCGCGCGTCTTTTGGCGCGGCATCGAAAAGAGCATCCCAAGTGCCGACATCGCTCCAGCCCGCATCGAGCGGTACAAGAGCGGCCTTATCGGTTTTTTCCATAACGGCATAGTCGATGGACTCGGAGCGGCAGTCCCTAAAATTGGCGGCCAAGCGGATAAAGTTGAGGTCGGAGGTTGCGTTCTTCACGGCCGCCAGCGTCTCGCGAACCATGTCCGGCTCGAAGCGGTTCAGCTCGTCGAGAAATGCGCGGGCTCCGAAGAGGAAAATTCCGGAGTTCCAGTAGTATCCGGGCTCGGCGCAGAAGCGGGCTGCGGTCTCTTTGTCCGGCTTTTCGACGAAGCGCTCAACCTTTAGGACGCTTCCGCCTGCCGGTCCCGCTTGCGTTTTCACATAGCCGAAGCCTGTTTCCGGCTTGGCGGGTTTGATGCCGAAGGTGACGAGCAAGCCGGCCTTCGCCGCTTCAAGGCCGGCCTCGACGGCATCGAGGAAGGCACGCGGATTAGCGATATGATGATCCGACGGCATGATGAGCAAAATTGCATCCGCGCCGGCTCTCTCGATCGCCATATGCGCGGCAACGGCAGCCGCAGGCGCTGTCGAGCGGCCCTCGGGCTCCAGAACGATCCCCTGAAGAGGCAGCTTCGCATTTTTGAAGGCAGCGGCGACACCGAACCGGTTTTGCTCGTTCGTGATGGCAAGTGCAGGCGCGTAGGGAGGCGCTGACGGTATCCGGCGGGCCGTATCGGCGAGCAGCGGCTCGGCGCTCACAAGCGCATGGAATTGCTTCGGATGCTGAGCCCGCGATAAGGGCCAAAGCCTCGAACCCGATCCTCCGGCAAGGATGACAGGAATAATCATCGGCAGCTCCAATGCAGTCGTTGAAACCCGACGAGTGGCTGCAAATTCTGGCAAATGCAAGGGCTTTGGTCCGGCACCGGTGTAAAATCTTGGAATCGAGCGCGCTCACTCTCCTCGCCACTTGGCATGCGCCATATGCTGCTGCGGCGGAAGGCTCATTCCGCCGGAGCCGGCGGGGTTGCGGCAGAGGCTTCGCCCGCCGGCTCGTCGCGCGGGCCCACAAACCGCCCGAAGGCCCAAGCGAACACGCGCCCGATATCGTCCATCACCAGGAAAAAGGCCGGCACGAACACAAGAGAAAGCACCGTCGAGACGAGAAGCCCGCCGATAACCGCAATCGCCATGGGCGCGCGGAACTCGCCGCCCGCGCCAAGGGCTAGGGCACTCGGAAACATGCCGCCTATCATGGCGATGGACGTCATGACGATGGGACGTGCGCGCTTGCGGCCGGCATCCACAATGGCATCCATGCGCGGCACGCCGCGCCGCATTTCCATCACGGCGAAGTCCACGAGCATGATCGCATTTTTCGTGACGATCCCCATCAGCATGAGAAAGCCGATGAAGACCGGCAGGCTGATGGGGCGTCCAGTCAGCAGCAGCGCGAAAATCGCTCCGCCGATGGAAAGCGGCAGCGATAGCAGGATCGTCACGGGCTGCAGGAAGCTTCCGAACAGGATGACGAGCACGCTGTAGACCATCATCACGCCCGCCCCCATGGCGTACCCGAAGCTCGCGAAGGTCTCGCTCATCACCTCCACATCGCCGGATTCGCGCAAGACGACGCCGGGCGGCAAATTCTTGGCGGTAGGAAGCTGGTAGACGGCGGCGAGCGCCTGGCCCAGCGCATCGGTGCCCACGAGATCGGCGCCAATGGCGACGCGCCTGAGCCTCTCGTAGCGCTCGATGGACGAGGGACCCTTGCCCATGGACACATCGGCGACCGTGATAAGCGGGACGGCATCGCCGCGCCCGGTCTTCACCTTCAAATTCTGCAGCGTCTGCAAGCTCGCGCGCGCCTGCTCGTCGAGCTGGACCCTGATCGGCACCTGCCGGCCGGGCGCGTTGAACTTCGCGAGATTGGCGTCCACATCGCCGAGCGTCGCAATGCGGATGACGTCGGATAAGCTTTCGGTCGAAACGCCGAGTTCGGCGGCGATGACGGGGCGCGGTTTGATTTGGATTTCAGGCCTGTCGAGCGAGGCGCCGTTCACGACATTAGCGAGATAGGGCACGGTGCGGATCTCGCTTGTGAACTGGGCTGCGGACTCGATCACCTTCTGGTTATCGGTGCCCGTCACCTCGATCGAGAAGGTGCGCTGGCCGTTGTCCTGAAGAACCCAAGTCCGGATGTCAGGAATCTCCGTCAGGCTGGCGCTTACGATGCGCTCGAGCTGGCGCTGCGTGAGCGTCCGCTCTTCGCGCGGCGTATAGTGAACCACCAGCGTTGCCTTACGCACCTCCTCAGAGCCGCCGGTCGGGCCGAGGATCCTGCCGCCATCCGCGAAGATGCTTCGCACCTCAGGCCTCAACGCAATGATGTTCGCTGCTTTTTGGGTAACCACCTCCGTATCGCCAAGCTGCGATCCTGGCGGCAGCTCGATGGCAAAAAGCGAGCGGCCAGCATCTTGAGCGGGCAGAAAGCCGTTGGGAAGCAGCCCCGCGCTTGCGATGGAGAGCGCGAACACCACGAGGCCAAGGATCAGCGTCGCGTAGTGGTGCTTCACCGACCAGCCGGCCAGCCGCAGATAGTTGCGCATGATAAAGCCTTCGCGGTCCTTTTGCTCATGCGGGCGCAGGAAGTAGGCGGCGAGCATCGGTGTCACCAAACGGGCGACAAGCAAGGACACGAGAACGGCGACGGCAACGGTCAAGCCGAATTGCCGGAAATATTGCCCCGCAATCCCGCCCATGAAGCTGACCGGCGCGAACACAGCGACGATTGTGAGCGTGATCGCTATCACGGCAAGCCCGATCTCATCGGCGGCTTCGAGCGCTGCCCGATAGGCCGGCTTGCCCATGCGCATATGCCGGACGATGTTCTCTATCTCCACAATCGCGTCGTCGACCAAGATGCCGGTTACCAGGGTAATCGCCAGCAGTGTCACCATGTTGAGCGAGAAGCCGAGCGCCTCCATCGCCCAGAAGGTGGGGAAGATCGAAAGCGGCAGCGCGATCGCGGAGATGGTTGTTGCGCGCAAATCGCGTAAGAAAAGCAGCACGACAAAAACC
>Ga0074046_10002254_pt1 | contig 16778 bp, 18 predicted proteins | sample BogForMeECP23OM3_FD_94441 | JGI IMG/M metagenome (GOLD analysis project Ga0074046, IMG submission 94441) | Bog forest soil microbial communities from Calvert Island, British Columbia, Canada - Bog Forest MetaG ECP23OM3 | ecosystem: Environmental > Terrestrial > Soil > Wetlands ...
CGAGAAGGGTGGCGAGATCGCGCTGACCGAAATTTCCCGGCAGAAGCCGGTGCTCAAGAACCGCGTCGCCGAAGAGATCGAGACCGCCATTGTGGAGCTCGCCATCGAGCAGCCGGCTTTCGGGCAGGTGCGCGTCGCCAATGAATTAAGAAAGCGCGGGCTCACGGTTTCTCCTGCCGGCGTCCGCTGCGTGTGGCAACGCCACGGTCTGGAGACGATGAAAAAACGGCTGAAAGCGCTCGAAGCCAAAGTCGCCCAGGACGGCGTCATCCTCACCGAGGCCCAGCTTGCCGCCTTGGAGAAGGCCAAGGCCGAAAAAGAAGCTCACGGCGAGTTCGAAAGCGAGCACCCGGGCTATTGCGGCGCCCAGGACACCTTCTATGTCGGCAGGGCGGTGAGACTGGTTCCCGAGGACACCATTCGCGAACTGACTGCCAACGCCCTGATCCATCAAGATCTGACTATTGGCGGTGCCTCGCCGATGATCGAGATCTATTCAAACCGCATCGAAATTTCGAACCCAGGCGAACCGATCGTTCCCGTCGAGCGCTTCATCGACGGCTACCAGTCGCGCAACGAACGGTTGGCCGATCTTATGCGCCGGATGAGCATATGCGAGGAGAAGAGCAGCGGGATCGACCGCGTTGTTCAGGTCGTTGAGCTGTATCAGCTCCCGGCACCGGATTTTCGCGCCGGGCACAACCGCACCATTGTTACGCTTTTCGGGCCCAGACCTTTTGACGATATGGATCGCGACGACCGGATTCGCGCCTGCTACCAGCATTGTGCGCTGAAACGGGTTATGTCGGAACACATGACCAACCAGTCGCTGCGCGAGCGATTCGGTCTTCCGGAGAGCAAATCGGCCATCACCTCGCAGATTATTTCAGCCGCCATTGAGGCGGGGGTGATTAAACCTGACGAGACCATGGGAAGTTCGAGAAAATACGCCAGATATGTGCCGTTCTGGGCGTAAGAGCGGTAGGAGGCCTATTTAAGCGTTACCCTTTTTCGAGGCAGTCTCTCTGGAAAACGCATGTGGAATCAAACGCTTCTTATTTAAGCCTGTCCTGAAAACCCGTCGGCGGATGTAGGCTATGAGCAAGGGTCCTTCACCATTCTGACGACCGACGTCGGCGACGGCATCCGCGACCCGCACAATCGCATGCCCATGATCCTCGATGAGCGGGGCGTACCGGCTTGGCTCCGCTGCGAGCCGCCGTCACCCGCGGCGGACATCGCCGCGGCCATTCGTTCGACGGGCCGGATTGCGTGGAGCCGTTGGTTGGCTGAGGAAGGATCCGGCAATCGCAGCGGTTTTGTTTCGGAGAGCCACTTCCTTCAGCAGGCGCGCTTAAACTGGAAGCGGCGCTTCCGACCATCACTTCCGTGCGATGCAAGCGTTTCCCGAATGGAAATAGGCACGAACTGTCCGCAGGACAGGCATTAAGAATACACCCGGAAGCCTTTATCTTAGCTTACTTACTATTTTTGTGAGGAGGGGCGCGAAGAGACCGTGACACTGGTCGCGTTTGGCCGGCTCATGAAGGGGCCGTTGGGCGTGAAATGGGCAGAACCGACACAATTACGACTTTGCACTTAAGCGCCCAGATTTAAGAGTCATTTCGGGCTAAACAAATTTATAAGTCCTCGCCAACAACAAAAGGTCGGCCGGTTTGACCCAAGGCCGCCAAAGCAATGTCCTTGTGTCCAATGGTGCAGAACGGGCCATCGAACAAGCGCGTGCGCGGCAGGCGGAAGCGCTAATCTTTCGTCTTGATACGCCAGGCGGCCTTCTCACCAGCACCCGCGAGGGCGCGGATCTTCTCCACGTGCGGCGGAAAGAAATGGATCATCCGCTCTGGCCGCACCGGCAGCTCCCGCAGCGGGAGCGGGGCACCGATGGCGAGCGGGCGGTAGAAGTTCGCGGGCAGTTTCATGGTCCCTCCGATCACTTCAGATCACGCGCTGTGCGCGCAGCCCTTCGATCTCCGCGTCGGTGAGCCCGAGCAGGTCCTTCAACACCTCGTCGGTGTGCTCCCCGAGTCGGGGCCCGAGATGGTCGATGCATCCGGGTGTCCGGGACAGTCTCGGCACGACGTTGGGCACGATGATCGTCTCGCCCACGTCCTCGTCATCGATGGCGACCAGGTTGCGGCGGGCGTGGAACTGGCGATCGCCGAAAATGTCGGCGATGTTGTTCAACGGTCCGGCCGGCGCGCGGCTGGCGTAACACCGCTCCAGTATCTGCTCCCGAGGCAGGGAGCCGCACCAATCGCGCACGATCTCGTTCACGTCCTGCCGGTTGTCGAGGCGCGTCTTCTGCTCGCCATAGAGACTGCTCGAAGCCAGTTCCGGACGGCCCATCGCGTCGGCCAAGCGGGCGAAGAGCTTATCGGTGGTGCACGCGATGGCCACCCACTTGCCGTCCTTGGTCGGGAAGTGGCCGTAGGGGCAGGCACTCTCGATATGCGGTCCGTGGCGCTCGCGCACCGTGCCATACATGGCGTAGGCAGGCGCCAGCTCGTCGGTGCAGCGGAACACCGACTCGTACAGCGCTACGTCGATGTACTGGCCGCGCCCGGTCTTCTCCTTGTAGCGCAGCGCGAGCAGCACGCCGATACAGCCGTAGAGGCCGGAAAGATAGTCGCCCAGGGTCGTCGAGCCCGGTGTCACCGGCGTGCCCTTGGGCATGCCGGCGAGATAGGACAGGCCGCCGACGGCGTGCGCGATGCGGGCGAATCCCGGACGGTCCTTGTAAGGACCGGTTTGCCCGTAGCCCGACACGCGCAGCATGATCAAGCCGGGGTTGATCTCGCGCAGCACGTCCCACCCCAGGCCCCACTTCTCGAGTGTTCCCGGGCGAAAGTTTTCGCACAGGATGTCGGTCTTCGCGATCAGTTCCTTGAACAGTTTTACGCCCTCGGAGCGGCGCAGATCGAGGGTGACCGACCGCTTGTTGCGTGCCTCGCTCAGCCAGGTCAGCGTGTCACCGCGGCGGGTCGCGGTGCCGAAGCGCCGGCAGGCATCGCCTCCGATCGGGTGCTCGACCTTGAGCACCTCAGCCCCAAACTCGCCTAGGATCGAGGCGCAATACGGCGCGGCGATCACGGTGGCGACATCGACGACGCGAATGCCGGTGAGCGGCAGATCGTTCTTGCATCTCTCAGTCATCGCTTTCCTCGAAGTTCCCCGACAGCAGGCCGTGCCGCTCAGATGATTCTCTGTTGCCGCAGGCTAGCGATCTCGGCCGCCGAGAGCTCGAGCAGCTCACGCATCACTTCATAGGTGCCGTTGGCCAGCGGTGGCCCGAGATTGGTGACGCGACCCGGCGTTTCGGAAAGTCTCGGCACGACACCCGGCACGACGACCTTGCCCAGTCCCTCTTCCTCGATCTCGGCGAGATTGCCGCGCGCCCGGAAATGCTCGTCCTCGAAGATGTCCGCGATGCTATTCAGCTTGCCTATGGGAACTTCTGTGTCGATGCACTTTGCCAGCACTTCGTCGCGTGTCAGCGAGCCGACCCATTCGATGACCATGCGGTTCACCTCGCCCCGCGCCGCCAGACGCTTGCCCTGCTCGCCGTACAGACCGCTCGATGACAGCTCAGGTCGTTCCATGGCCTCGGCAAGCCGTTCGAACATCTTGTCCGTGGTACACGCGATCGCCACCCATTTGTCGTCCCTGGTGCGGAAATGGCCATGGGGCACGGCGATGACCGTGCCGGCACCTTCCCGCTCGCGGATCTTGCCGAACAGCGCGTAGGCAGCGGCCATTTCGTCCATCTGGCGGAATACCGCCTCGTAGATGCCGACGTCGATCACCTGGCCTTCGCCCGTCTTTTCCTTGTGGCGCAGCGCGAGCATCACGCCGATGACGCCGTACAGGCTCGAGAAGTAATCCCCGAGCGGCGCCGTACCCGGCACCACCGGGGTCTCGTTCGGGAATCCCGCGAGGTAGGAGAGCCCGCCAAAGCCGTGCGCGAGATGGGCGAAGCCGGAGCGGCGGCGATAGGGTCCGGTCTGTCCGTAGCCGGAGACGCGCAGCATGACCAAGCCCGGATTGGCGGCGGAGAGCTCCTTCCAGCCCAACCCCCATTCCTCCATCGTGCCGGGGCGGAAATTCTCCACCAGCACGTCGGATTTCGACACCAGCTTGATGAAGAGCTCGACGCCCTTCGGGCGGCGCAGATCCATCGTCACCGACTTCTTGTTGCGCGCTTCGGAGAGCCACGCGAGCGTCGCGTCGTGGCGTTTGGTCGGGGTGCCGAACCGGCGCATCGGATCGCCGCCGATGGGGTACTCCACCTTGAGCACCTCGGCACCGTACTCGCCCATGATCGAGGCCGCATAGGGACCCGCGAGAAAGGTGCCGACGTCGATCACGCGAATGCCGGAAAGCGGCAGCGGCCTCGTCGTGTCGTCGTTGGAGGGTACGGACGCGGGCGCCGCCGTGTCCGGGTTGCCGGTCCCCTCCCCAGTCGGGACCGCGCTCTGATCGTTGCCGTTGCTTGACATCTTGTAATCCCTGTCCGCGCCGCATCGACGCGCCCCGGCGACGCGCTCCGCTGGTAGAATAACGCAAATCCAACGCTGGGAGGTGGGAAAATGAACGCGATACTTGAGGGGCTTCGCATCGTCGAAGGTGCGGCGTTCGTCGCGGCCCCACTGTGCGGCATGACCCTCGTGCAGCAGGGCGCGGACGTGATCCGGTTCGATCCGCTCGAAGAGGTGGGCTCGACGCGCGGCGCTGGCCGGTGACGGCGCGGGGTAAGAGCCTCTACTGGGCCGGCCTCAATAAGGGCAAGCGTTCGCTCGCCGTCGACACCCGCAGCCCCGAGGGGCGCGAGCTGATCGCACCGGACGAACTTATCAAAGCTGGCAAAGGCCCCGCCCTTCGCGCGCATTTTCATGGAGCGCAGCTACGGCAGCTTCCAAAGGTCGTTCCGGCTTGGTGACACCATCGATCCCGACAAAGTAACGGCAGCTTTTGACAAGGGCGTTCTCAAAATCACGCTGGCGAAGCGGCCTGAGGCCGTAAAGACCGAAAAGCGCATTCCCATCGGTAAGAGCTGACCGCTCGACACGCTTTTACCAGCTTCCTGCGCCGGTTAGCAACCGGCGCAGAGTTCTCAATGCCGGCCAGGGGCATGACTTTTCACTACGAGTGGTGGGAGACAGAAGTGGCTAGGATGTTCCTGGGTTCAAAAAACATCGACCCAAGCGCGGGTAAATTGGGCATGCATTCTAAAACAATTGTGAGGAACTGGCCTGTGCAGAAATTTGTGAGAGCAGCAATCGTCGGCCTGGCTGCAGCCGTTGTTATGACCCCTGTTGCGAGCCTTGCAGCCAAGGCGGAAGGTGCACTCGCTTCGCCGAATTCCAGCTTGCTGATGGGCGGGAATCCGACCCGTGGTACGGGATACTTCGCGAACAGCCACAAGCAGAACCGCGCCATCTGTCCGTGCACATGGCTAAATGGCCATCGTTGCATCAGAGAGTTGGTTCAGTTCCACACCCCCTCCGCAGAAAACGCCGGTGTTTTTCATCGGCGATATCACCAATGAATTGTGGCAGCTTAGCCTTAGCTTGGCTTTGCGCCTTCAAGGTGAACCCCCTCCACCTTTTGAGGCGTCAGCGCCTCGTTGGTCCGAGGTTCCACGCACCGATGTGCGATGCTATCAAGCGCGAATGCTGGAATTATTTGACTGCGTGGGAACGCGACTTCCTGGAAGGCGTTCTCGACCGCGGCCGTTGGGCACCTGTCGCTTGAAGCAGCGCGAGGTGTTGAATAAAATGCGCGATAAATACGCGCGCTCTTACGCAAGCGCGCCCATAAGTTTATCGGCGGCACCCTTGTTGAATTCCTCTTTCTAGTCGTTCCGTAACCCAAGTCCTTAGCTCTCACTCCTCTAAAACCCCTCGTATCGAAACGAGGGGTTTTCCGCTGGACGCCGGCCCTTATCGTGCTGTAGTGCTTACGCTTGAGAACCCGGACCTCGGCGCAACGTCCGCGTACCTGTCCGAAATCTCCGTCGCTCATGTTTATTACTTGCTACCTTTCCGGAATTAACTTCGATGATAATATCATACTCACAAGCCCAGAGCGGAAGCATTCCTACGCGCGCACGAGGCTTCGGAAAGGCTACGATGACCGGCAAGAAAGAGAAGCCGAACCGCAACCCGAACTTGAGGCCCCCGTGGAAACCGGGACAGTCCGCAAACCCACACGGGCGGCCACCGCGCGCTGTGCAACAGAGCGCGCTTCTCGCTCGTATCGGTGATCACGGCGACGAGGCCCTGGACACGATAATCCAGGTCATGAGGAAGACGCGCCCCAGCCCCGGCGACAACATTAAACTCAAGGCCGCCACCGACGTGCTTGACAGGATCGTAGGGCGGCCGACGCAGAGCTTGGCCGCTTCCATCATCCAGCGCACCGTCGCCGCCGATGGAACCCTTATTGAAGGGTCTGCGATGATGAGTCCCCTGTTGCAGGCGGCGCAGGCTCACTTCGTCGAAGAAGAGATGCGGCAGCTCGCGGCACCCAAGACAGAACCCGAGCCGGAACCATCGCCACCCCCTTCGCTGCCGGAGTCCATCGAGCTACCTGACGAATCCGTCGTACCGTCTGAATCCGCCGCGCTAGAGTCCACCACGCCACCCACCTCTGTGCAGATAACAGAGGAGCCCGAGGCGTCTCCATCGAAACCACCGGGTGCTGGTATACCTGCCGACGCCGCGGCCTTCATGGCCTTGAAGGCGAAAGAACGCGAGGCACAGCAGGAAGAACGGCGCAAGCAGCTCCCAGGCGGCCAAATCCCCGCTAAGGACTGGTTTCAACCTGATCCGCAGGAAGGCCCCGAGATCGTCCGCTTTACCCGCATCCCCGGTGGTCGAGGTATTCGCCGCTGTTGAAAAATCCCTTCGCCACGAAGGAACTTAAGAGAAGGAAGCAATGCAGATCACAACTGACACCCCGAGGCCCGCGCCGCCTTCGAAAGCTTCTTTCGAAGCTCCGAAGGTGCCCGCCCTTCGTGCCGAATTGCGACAAGCCATTGACGTCTACGAGGCCGTCATCGACCGCCGCAAGATCGCCAAGGAAGTTGCCGACAAGTCTGACAAGCTCATGCCGATCACCACCTAAGCTCCGAGGGCTGCAACCCGTGGCGATATGGCCGCAACCCGTAGCGATAGACTGGGCAATCGAATATGCCAAGCTGCGCGCCCTATGGCGCCGAAGTCCCGTTCTTTACGCGAAGCAGCGACTTGGTTTGAATCCGACTTGGCAGCAGGCGCAGCTTCTCAAGGCTATTGCAGAGCCCGAGGCCCGCGTCTCGGTGAGAAGCGGACATTCCACCGGCAAGAGCGCGGCGATGGCCGCTGCGATATGGTGGAAGCTTGAGTGCTTCGACTATTCGAAAGTCCCCTGCACCGCCCCTTCCGCTGTGCAGCTACGCGACATTCTGTGGGCCGAGGTTGCGAAGTGGTATCGCGCTAGCGTCGCTGCTGTACAGGCTGCGGGAATGCCACCGGCTTATTGGCTTCCGGCCTTGTTCGAGGTTACCCAGGATAAAGTCTTCGCCCGCGGTGCGCCGAAGGAATGGTTCGCGGTGGCACGTACCAGCAGGCCGGAAACCCCCGACGCCCTACAGGGCTTTCATGCTTCTGACATCCGCGTCAGCGCCGACGGCCGCAGCATCATCGAGACCCTAAACGACACGACTCGCGGGCAGATCATGTTCGTGATCGACGAGGCCGCTGGCGTCTCCGACAGGGTGTTCGAGGTAGCGGAAGGTGCGCTCGCTTCGCCGAATTCCAGCTTGCTGATGGGCGGGAATCCGACCCGCGGCACCGGCTACTTTGCGAACAGCCACAAGCAGAACCGCGCCGACTACACGACCCTGCACTTCCGCTCCGGCGAAAGTCCGCTGGTCGGCAGGGACTATCGAGACGGGCTCGTTCGTAAATTTGGCGAAGGTTCGAACGTCGTCCGTGTTCGTGCCGACGGCGACTTTCCAAAGGCCGACGACGACACCCTGATCCCCCTGGACTTGGTCGAGGCCGCCATCCAGCGCGAGCGGCACGCGGACGGGGCGCAGCGTCGTCTCGGTATCGACGTCGCGCGTTATGGTGATGACAGAACCGTCTTCATTTTGCGCGCCGGCCCCAACGTCGAGAAGGTTCGTATCGAGGCCAAATTGAGCGTGATGGAAGTCGTCGGCATCGCGGCGCAGCTAATCAAACGCTGGAAAGTGCAGATGGTTTGTATTGACACCATTGGCGTCGGCGCCGGTGTTTTCGATCGTCTCGCCGAACTGAAAAAAGAGCTGGATGATTACGCCTTGCCGAAGATCGCGCCCCCCGTCCAGCTCGTATCGGTCAACGTTGCGGAGAAGGCGCCGGAACACTCTGTGCACCAGTTAGGGGTCGAGGCGCAGCCCTATCGCCTGCGAGACTATCTGTGGCTGGAGATGGCGCGCTGGCTTCGTGAAGAGGAACCTTCGTTTGCGGGGCTTGATTCCGAGGTTGCACAGGACTTCGCGGGCGAGCTTGCCAGCGTGCGTTTCGCGATCGACTCCAGCGGCAGGACCGTCATCGAGCCCAAGGACGCCATGAAAAAACGTGGGCTCCACAGTTGCGATCTCGCGGACGCCCTTGGCGCTACGTTCTACACCACCGGCGTGATCGGCAAGGGCGCGGCTATCTTTGAGATCATGCGGGAACGGTATCAAGCCTTAGAGCAAATCAAGCCTGACCTCGTGGGCGGGAAGAGCGATCTAGAGTCCTGCCTGCACGCAGAATCCAGGCGTCGCGGCTGGCCGGATCAGGACTGCGAGGCCATAATCTCAATTGTGCCGCAGCAGTTCCTGTCGTGCGGCTGCTTCCTGGACCGCTTAACTGGTCTTTGGCGCTATGAATTCGGAGAACCGCATGGGATCGGTACCGAACTGATCTGGGGCACCCACATGTGGTCGCCCGTCCCTGTATTGCTTGATGTCCTGGCGTGTGTACATTTGCGCCTGCCCTCGGATAGGCTTGCGGCCTACCTCAGGCTCCTGGTCAAGGATGCACGCAGGCATCAGGAATACCTGGCCGAGATGTTCCCGATGCTGCGTGTGGAAGCGGCGATCCCGGCCCAGTATGAAGTTGCCGGGCACGGCGTCGGAAACAAGACAATCGACTGGGTTATTGGCCCTGCGGAAGGGCGCACCGTGAGGATCGACGTCAAGCGCCGCTATAAGGATTTCCTGGCCCAGATGGAAGGAGTGTCTGATGGAGATACCCCCCGCCTGCCCACGATCCCGCGTTGCTCTTCCGCAGCGTTGAAGAAAAATTCCGGGAAGCGGATCCGCAATCCTCGCTGCAAGGCGCGTGGATCGTGACCGACATCCAGCAGGAGGAGGATGAGCTTGAGAGGGCTTTTACCGGGCTGGATGCCTCGAAAGTCCATTTCGCCGTTCTCGGCGACGCCCAAAGCGACGTAGGCTTATTAACCCGCCGGGAAGAGGATCGAGCATTCATTCTGCGACTTTTCGGGGCGGTCGAAACGCGCCGCTTCAAGTTTAAGCGCGCCTGCTGAAGGAAGTGGCTCTCCGAAACAAAACCGCTGCGATTGCCGGATCCTTCCTCAGCCAACCAACGGCTCCACGCAATCCGGCCCGTCGAGCGAATGGCCGTGGCGATGTCCACCGCGGGTGGCGGCGGCTCGCAGCAGCCACGCCGGTACACCCCGCTGAGGATCATTGGCATGCGATTGTGCGGGTCGCGGATGCCGTCGCCGACGTCGGTCGTCAGAATGGTGAAGGACCCTTGGGCCAGATCAAGGCGGGTGTATCGATCGAAAGCCTCGCCGCCGATATCGCCCGCCGCGGCCTGCTGCAAGGCCACCAAGCGCCGTGAGGGGCGAGTTTTGCGACGCCATAAAAAGGGCAGGCGAAATTTACCTGCCGATTCCCCGATTTTCCGCCGCTGACTTCCCTCTGGCTTCCCCGGCGGTAGCGGCCGATGAGAACTCGAAATCCCAGCTGCGATGATTTCAACTTAAGTTTCATCGGCTTAGGAATGGTGGACACGACAGGGATTGAACCTGTGACCCCTACGATGTCAACGTAGTGCTCTACCGCTGAGCTACGTGTCCGCTGCGCGTGATGACATAGCACGCACTTTTGCAGGCTTCAAGACAGCTCTCACGGTAAGGATGAGGAAAAGAGAAGCGCGGGCCGTAATCGCCCGCGCCAAGTGTCTTTGTTAGCATTTGGAGGTACGCGACCCTGTGGGCTTGATCTCCCAGCTTGTATTGTGCGGGATATCCATGGCGAAATAGCCGCCTGTGCCGGCCAGTTTCGGCATGTCGCTGCAGGCGAACGGCTCACGCCCGCTGATCCCGGCATATTTGCCGGTGCCGCCCGTGATGATATGCGTGCCGCATTTCATGTCCGGCTGAGATGCATCCAAATCACGCGTATCGAAGGTGGAGAAGATGACATCGCCATCCTTGTCGGTCAGCGCGCAGGCGCCGTCGATATATTTCTTCTCGCCCGATTCCACATTGAGCGCGGTGCACCGTGCAGCCATCTTGTCGAGCATTGGCTCGCCCTTAAGGTTCTGGGTTGTGCCGACCGCCTCGAGTAAAGTGGCCGTCCCGGTCTTGCCGACTTCCAGGCTTTGGACAGGCCGGAAGATGAAGTGCGTCACGTACGGCGTCGTGCCCTTGTTTGGCACTTGCAAAGTGTTCTGTTCAGCTTGACCTACGGCGGAAAAAGCAACAATGGCGCCCGCTATAACTGCGGTTGTGCTTAAGCTGTTCTTCACTGCAACCTCCCATAGTTTGCCTATTTTCTAAGCATGAAGGAAGTTACTTAGGCGTCTTTGACTCTTCACAAATAAAATTATTTGAAAGACAACATGACAATTCGATACAAACGGCGGTCCTCTCAACTCGTTTCGAACGGGCAAGACACCCCAGCTATGGAACAGAACGTAGGCAGAAGACTTTGATATCTCTGCACTTCGATCCTTTCCAGAATCAAGGACCCTTGCATGGATAATGTCCCACTCCAACCCATCATCGCCATCCTGGCCGGCGTCCTGATTCTCCTTCGGCCTGCGCTTTTGAATTATGTTGTCGCGCTTTACCTCATCATCATCGGCATCCTCGGCATCATCGGACCAAGGAGGCTTTGACGCTCTTGCTGCGCAACTTTTTCCTGATAGTACCTGTTTACCTGTGGCTTGCCGCGGCGACGGCAGTATGATTGCTTTCGAGCCTCGATCCCGCCGGTCAAGCCAGGAGGGCCGCCATGTTTCTCGGGTTGGACGCCACCATCCTCGCCCGGATTCAGTTTGCCTTCACAGTGACGTTCCACATCATCTTCCCGGCTTTCACCATCGGGCTGGCGTCCTACATCGCGACGCTCGAAGGCATCTGGTTTTTCCGCGACGACGACCGCTATCACAGGCTCGCGCGCTTCTGGACGAAGATCTTTGCGGTGTCTTTCGCCATGGGCGTGGTGTCGGGGCTTCCGATGTCCTACCAGTTCGGCACGAACTGGAGCAGATTCTCGGTAGCGGCGGGCAATGTGATCGGCCCGCTCCTCGGTTACGAGGTGCTTACCGCGTTTTTCCTCGAAGCCAGCTTCCTCGGCATCATGCTGTTCGGCTGGAACCGCGTGCCCAAGGGGCTGCACTTCTTCGCAAGCCTGATGGTCGCCTTCGGGACGCTGCTCTCGGCGTTTTGGATTCTGTCGGCGAACAGCTGGATGCAATATCCGACGGGCTTCGAAATCAAGGACGGCGTCGCAATTCCTGTCGACTGGCTCGAGGTCATTTTCAATCCGACCTTCCCATACCGTTTTTCTCATATGGTGACAGCCGCCTACCTCACCACGTCCATTGTTGTGCTCGCAATCGGCGCGCGTTACTGGCTCGCCAACACCTATCACGAGGAAGCCCGGATCATGATCCGGATGGGGCTCGGGCTGGCGATCGTGCTTGCGCCGCTTCAGCTTTTCATCGGCGACCAGCATGGTCTCGCCACCGCCGAGTACCAGCCCGCGAAGCTGGCCGCGATAGAAGGCCATTGGGATGGGTCCAGGCCTGGAGAACTGGTGCTCTTTGGCATCCCGGACGAGGCGGCGCAGCGAAACGATTACGAAATCGGGATTCCCCATCTGGGAAGCCTTATTATCAGTCATCGCTGGAATGGCCTTTTCAAGGGGTTGGACGAATTCAAGCCGGAGGACAGGCCGCCGGTGTGGGGTCCGTTTTTCGGTTTCCGGATCATGGTTGCGATCGGGCTTTGGCTCATCGCGCTCGCGCTCGCCGGGGGCATCCTTTGGTGGCGCGGCAAGCTCTTCGAAAGCCGATCCTTCATGCGGGCCGCCTCCCTTTCATGGCCGCTGGGCTTCATCGCGGTCATCGCCGGGTGGGTGACAACGGAGGTCGGCCGGCAGCCCTGGGTCGCAACCGGGCTCATTCGCACCGCCGAGGCTGCTTCGCCCGTTGCTGCGGGCGCTGTCGGCGCAACCCTCATCATGTTTTTCTTGGTGTATCTCGTCATTTACTCGGCCGGCATCTACTACATGAACCTTTTGATCCGCAAAGGCCCGGCGGTCCAAGCTCCATCCGGTTTCGACGAACGCCACGTAGCGCAACGTCCCATTTCTGCCGCGACTGAAACCGGCGCCGGACCGGGCCTCGCGGAACAAAGCTAGGAGACGCCATGGACCCGATCGCCTATTGGCTTCCATTGGTTTGGGCGGCACTTCTCGGCGTCGGCGTCGCCATGTATGTGCTGCTTGATGGCTTTGACCTGGGGATCGGGATCCTGTTTCTGACGGGCGGGCAGGAGCAGGAACGCGATGCGATGATGAATTCGATCGCCCCCTACTGGGATGGGAACGAGACCTGGCTCGTGCTCGGAGGCGCGGGGCTGCTTGTGGCCTTTCCCATGGCCTACGCCATCATCATGCCAGCCCTATACCTCCCGCTGATCGTCATGCTTCTAGCGCTGGTTTTCCGGGGCGTGGCGTTCGAGTTCCGTTTCGTGTCAAAGCCGCGGCATCGCTGGTGGGACTGGTCCTTCGCATTGGGCTCCACGGTGGCGACCTTTTGCCAGGGCCTTGTGCTTGGCGGCTTCCTGCAGGGCATCAGCGTCAGTGGCAGCCAATTTTCCGGCGGAAGCTTCGAATGGCTTGCCCCCTTCCCGATTCTTTGCGGATTCGGCTTGATTGCCGGTTACGCGCTCCTCGGCTCGTCATGGCTCATGATGAAGACCGAGGGCGAGGTCGCACAAAGGGCGCAGTACCACGCCGAGGTGACGCTTATCGTCACGCTGTGTTTCATCGCGGCCGTGAGCCTGTGGACCCCTCTTGCTTTCGAGCGCATCGCGGACCGCTGGTTTCACGGAGGCCGGCTTGCCTATCTCTGGCCTGTGCCCTTTCTCACAGCCGCAGTCGCCTTCATCGCCTGGGTCGGGATCAGCAAAAGGTCAGGCGTTCAGGCCTTTCTCTCGGCGATGGTGCTTTTTCTCCTTTGCTTCCTGGGGCTTGCGATCTCGACCTTTCCCTATCTCGTACCACCCAGCGTCACCATCTGGCAGGCGGCAGCTGTTCCCCAATCGCAAATCTTCAGCCTGATCGGGGCCCTCTTGTTTTTGCCGCTCGTTCTAGCCTATACAGCATTCGTCTATTGGACCTTCCGCGGAAAGGTTGCCGGGGGCGAAGGCTATCATTAGCGGTCCGTTCTATGACGGCTTGTTTGTGCTGTGCTCACCGGTCCGCTTGAACTTCGCTCCGTACTGTTTCAAATAACCGGGGCGGGGCGGCGCGGCCGTTCCCACAATGCGCCCTTGGAGGAGCCGAATGTTTCCGGCCCGTTTTCGTCTCTTTTCTCTGCTGGGCTTCGGCGTCAGCATCGACATCTCGTGGTTCTTTCTGGCGTTCTACCTCGTCGTCAGCCTTACCCGCTATTTCCCGACCGTCGTACCCCACCAGAATTTTTACACGTATATCGTCATGGGAATTTTGGGCTCACTTGGCCTCTTTGCTTCAATCATCTTGCACGAACTCGCCCACGCGGTCATGGCGCTCAATTTCGGTTTGCCGATCGGGGGAATTACGCTCTTTATTTTCGGCGGCGTCGCGGAGCTCAAGCAGGAGCCGAAAACACCGCGTTCCGAATTCTGGGTGGCACTTATCGGGCCGGTCGCCAGTGTCATCATCGCGGCGGTCTGCTATATCTCCGCAATGGTCTTCCGGTCTGTGGAGTTGCCAGCGCTATCCGGCATTCTCGCCTTTCTTGCGCTGGCGAATACGATACTCGCACTTTTCAATCTCGCTCCCGCCTTCCCGCTCGATGGCGGACGTATCCTTCGCTCCATCATCTGGTGGCAGACAGGTAATTTCCGACGCGCCACTCGGATCGCCTCAATGTTTGGCTCGATCTTCGCCGGGTTCCTCGTGATAGCCGGCCTCGTCCAGATCGTCGAAGGGAACACGCTGGGCGGAACCTGGCAGCTTCTTATCGGCATATTTCTCGCGGCCGCGGCGTCCCAGGCGCGCAATCATACCAATGCGGCCGAAAATCTGAGGGGCGTCTCGGTGGCCGATCTCATGGATCGCTCCCCCCTGTCAGTCGGCCCGGACGTCACAATCGAGGCGCTGGTGAAGGATTTCATTTACGGGCTGAACCGCAAATTCATCATCGTCACCGAGGACGGGAAAGCTTTCGGCTATATTGTGCCCGAACAGATCAGGCGCGTTTTGCAGTCGCAGTGGCACGACACCTTTGTTCGGACGATAGCGGAGCGATTCACCCACGATACGGTGGTGTCGCCAGCCGCATCCGCCATGGAAGCGCTGCGCAAACTCCAGTCGAACGGAATACGGCATCTCGCAGTCCTGGAAGGCAATGCGCTCGTCGGGACAGTGTCCGAGACGAATTTCTTGAATTACATCACAGTCCGAGAGGAACTCGCCACTCCAGCAAAAGCGCTGCCAGCGGAGGCGGCGCCCTCAGGCGGCTAGCATCTTGTCCACTTCACGGACAAGATCCTTCAGGTGTATCGGTTTTGAAAGGATGCGCGCCCGCTGCGGCGCCTCCGCATAATGCTGCAACGCGACAGCGGCAAAGCCCGTGATGAACATGATTTTCATCTCGGGATTGAGCTCAGCCCCCCTCTTGGCAAGCTCGATGCCATCCATTTCCGGCATGACGATATCGGTCAGCAGGAGCGTTACGGGCTTTTCTATCAACCCCTGCAAGGCCTCGGCGCCATTGCCGTAGGAAACGACGTCATAGCCTGCACGTTCGAGCGCCTTCGCCAGAAAACGGCGCATCGAGTCATCATCTTCAGCAAGCAGAATGGTTTGCATCTCTCTTACTCGCTAGCAATAGAGCCTAAGGTGTCCCACGGCAGGCTTGCTACGCATCGACCGAAGACTGCGCCACAGTGGCAGGACCAGCTTTAGCGCATCTTCGGGGAAAATCCAGGCTCAAGCTTGTTTTAACCTTACCCCGCAGAGAACGGGCGTAAGTTTCAGCGTTTGTTCGGCTTTTAGGAAAACGCTAACCTTTGAGGCTTCCGACGAAATCAAGTTCGAGCCTGCGCTTGTGGCTGCCCGCGCGATGCTCGATCAAGTAGACCTCCTGCCAGATCCCAAGCGCAAGGTCTCCATCCCTTACAGGCAGGGAAATCGAGGTCGCGGTGACAAGCGTTTTGATGTGGGCGGGCATGTCGTCCGGCCCCTCGCTGCTATGCCGGTAACGGGCGTCTTCCGGCGCCATCCGCTTCAACGCATCCGCGAGATCCCTCAGGACGGTCGGGTCGGCGTTTTCCTGAACGCAAAGCGAGGCGGAGGTGTGGGCGCAAAACACGGTCAACAAGCCGTTCTCCGCCCGCATCTCTTTCAACCGGCGGTGCAACTCGCCTCCAAGGCGGTAAAACCCAGCTCCGGCGGTCCCGACGGTTACGCTGGAACTGCGATGACCGGTGACGGTTCTGGATGTGCTCATCGATAACCTCAAAAAAAGCCGCACATTTTACCGGCCGTTTACGGCATGTTTGCACATCCAAGGCAAAGATAACAATCGCATAGGCTCTCGAAGACCCTGTGCCCGCTAATCTCGTCCCCGGCGTCAAACCAAAGGACGGGGGCATGCCTCAAACGATAGGTGGGAACTTAGCCACGTGAAACCAGGGCGCTTGACCAACGGCGACCTAAATCTCGAGAAGGCCCGCGAAGCACGAGGCCCGCTCGAGCGCGGGCTCGACAGCCTTCCTGGGATTTCACCTCATATGCAACCGCCTCCGCCTTTTCATTCGTCCGATCCCCCCTTTTTGGCGTGGGATGACGAGATGGATGCCGAGGCTCAACTCCAAGCTTATCTTGATCGTGCGAAGGAGCCAAAGCAGAAAGGCTTCCCGCCGCTCGAGGCTTTATCAGCCCGGCTCAATGAATTCACCGAGCCCCTGCATCACGTTGAAGCTTCGCGGGACGCGCCGGGCGACGCGGCGGCGCGTCAACGGCGCCCTTCGTTACCTAACCGGCGCGCAAGCGATCTCGAATGGTTCGAGGAAAGGTTCCAGGAGCTGAAGGGGATGGTCTCGCGCCGGGAGTCCGACACGAGCGAGATCGTTTCCATCAACGTCAAGCTTGCAGAGATCATCAACCGCGTGGACCGGCTTTCCGCCGCGTTGCCCGGCGAGAAGACCATGGCGGCCGTGGAAACGCAGCTCGCCGAACTCTCACGCTCGCTCGAGGCCACGCGCGCGCA
>Ga0074046_10002259_pt1 | contig 16767 bp, 13 predicted proteins | sample BogForMeECP23OM3_FD_94441 | JGI IMG/M metagenome (GOLD analysis project Ga0074046, IMG submission 94441) | Bog forest soil microbial communities from Calvert Island, British Columbia, Canada - Bog Forest MetaG ECP23OM3 | ecosystem: Environmental > Terrestrial > Soil > Wetlands ...
AGGCTGCGAAGGCGCGGTTTAGGGCCGAAATCGTCCATCTTGCGGGCTCCCGAATCAGAAAGCCCGATGGAATCACACAACACGCAATTGTTAAATAACCGTTAACCTGAGTTCGTGGCCCTGTCCACCTCCGGCGACCCTTGCCGCGGGTCCCCAGCGGGTATAGCATACGATTGAGACCCGGGCAGGCAACGCGATGTTTGCGCGGATGGGGACGCGGCATTTCTAGGCTTGCGGCCTCGTCCAGGACGCGTGCCGTCGATCTAAGTCAATGACGCCGCTTGCGCTTGGTTTTTGAGTTCTAGGAATGCAAAAAAAAGCAGTCTCAGGGAACGCGGGAACGCAAAGGGAGGCGCGGCATGTTGAGGCCGGCCGATCGCTCGGCGGAACGGCAAGCGGTTCGTATGCATCAAATGGTGGTTCGGCTCGATGTGGATCTTGCGGCTTTCGTGCGGGTGCGGAACGGCGAGGCCTACGCGGAGGCGCGCTCGCGTTGCCTCAAATGCAGCGATACCGGCGATCGCCTGCGCTGGCTCGATGGCTATGGCCGCGCAGCAGAAGGCCCGCATTTCTGCCCGAACCGTAAGATTTTCCACCCCTGCAAGCGGGCAAACCGCGCTTGCTGAGAGGATAACGGGTCCAATCGGGCAACGCTAAAGGGGATTCCGAGGGTCCCCTGTGTGCCCGGTCGAGGGAACGGTAGCGGGTCCAAAATCGGGCTCGCCACCGGCAAAGCCCGCTTGAAGGCACCGCGCGTGCATGCTATGAGATCGCCCTTGGCCGGACACGTAGCTCAGCGGTAGAGCACTACGTTGACATCGTAGGGGTCACAGGTTCAATCCCTGTCGTGTCCACCATCCTGCTTCTAACACACTGTTTTTGCTGACTATTCCTGCCGGTGGGACAGTCGGTGGGACAATGGGAACGCGGTGCGCGACCTTCGCGGCACCGCTCACGGCCAGCTTTTTCTGCGCCGCCTTGCGCGTGTAGACGCGCGCCATGTCCGCATCTTCCCAGCCAAACATCGCCATCAGCTCGTGCTCGCTTGCCCCGGCTTCGGCGGCGCGAACCGCGCCGATCTTGCGCAGGCCGTGGCAATGGCATTGCGGCAGCCCAGCTTCCTTGCACCAATCCTTGAAGGTATTGCCGAACCCAGCATTGCCGTAGGGCTTGCCCAGGTTCGACTCCACCCAGGCTTCCTGCCCAAGCTCGCTCGCATCAAGGATCGCGCGCAAGGGAGGCAGGATTGGCAGCGACAGAACGCGCACACCCTTCTTGCGGCCCTTGAACATCTGGAAAGTCACCATCTGCCCGTCCTGGCTCTCATGCTTCCGGCCGATCACGACCGCGTCCGAACGCCGCACGCCCAGATAGAGCATGATCGCCATGGCCAGCCGCTGCCTTGTGCCGACGGCCCAACGAGTCTCGAAGGCTTCGACATCTTCCTCGGTCCAGGTGTAAAAGCCCTCCGTGCGGCCTCCGAGCCTCTCCAGCTTTTCCGCAGGGTTCACGGTCGCCAGATCGTTCTTGATCGCCCAGCTGAATAGCCCCGAAACCGTTTTGACGAGCAAGTCGGCAGCTGCGGGCCGGTTGGATTTCATGTCGCGCAGCTTGCGAACATGCGCCCGTTTCATGCTGGCAAAAGGGGCCGACCCAAACTTGCGCGCGCCCGCACCAGCCATGCCGCAAATCTCGTCGAGCACCACCCGCTTACGCCGCCGCGTTTCCGGCTCCAGTGCTTGGAAATACGATGATTTGTAGTAGCGCCCGCACAGCCACTCGAAACTCTTTTCGGCCTTCGCTTCGGAGCAGCCTGTTTCTGCAAGCGCTTCCTTATAGGCGGCCATGAACTCCTCAGAGCCTGGCAGGCCATGAAGCCGGATTTTCGGCTTCCCTGGACGCCGCAAATAAAACCGCAGATTGCCGTGCCGGTCACGGTCCTTGGTGATGTACTGCAACTTCAAATACGCCATGATCCCCTGCGCCCACTCAGTTATTCCGGCGGTTACACCGTCACCGAAGCAGATCGTCCCACGGATTGCCGGCCGCCCTGGCCGCGTCCGGTACGAATACCGCCCCGTCATCGCCGCCTTCGCGCGGTAGCGCCTTGAATGCGAGGTCCAGTTCCTCGACATCCCAAATGCGCCGGCCGCCGGCCTGACGCGGCCGCGGCATGCGCCCTTCCGCAATCAATTTGCGGAAAAATGACGGCGACAATGAGAGATAGACAGCCGCCTCGCTCTCATCGAGCCCGCGACGCACGGGCAACCTGCCAGCAATGGATGCCTTGGAGGCCATGGCCCGCTCCGTTACTCGATCCTCAACTTCACGCCTTGCCGTTCGGCTGTCGCCAGCCGTTCGGCCACCATGTCCTCGAACAGCGTGGCCCTGCTGATGCCTTGCGCCCTGGCGAGCGCGGCGAACGCCGCCGAGCAATCCTCGCTGACTTTGATATTTTGCTGCCGGTCCCGCCGGACTAATTCCGTAGGTTGCGGTTCAACTGGTTCCGCCGGTGGCGGTTCGACCAACGCGGGCGGTTTCGGCTTCCGTATCAGAAGGGACAACACAGTTACTCTCCGTATTTTTCGATGTACGCGGCCTTCATGTCGTCGAGCAGCGCGGCCTGCGATTTGCCGGTCTTCTCCGCGCGCGCCCTCATCCAGTTCTTGAATTCCAGCGACACGACCGTCGCGAATTGCTCCGTCCGGCCTGTCCTTCGAGCGCTCCGGCCATCCTTCTTCCGGATCGCGCCATAACCATCGCCGTCGCCTTCGCCCGGCAGCGGCGGGCGCGCGAACATCGGCTTTTTGGTCAGCTCGTCGAAATTGCTCTTGGTCATCGGCCGCGGCCTCCTTTGTCACGCCCGCGTTTTGCTTCCGCCTCGCGCATCAAGCGCTTGCCGGCCTCCAGCACTGCCCCGGCGATACCGTTCACCAGCACGAAAGCTTCGCCGTTCAGTTTCTCTTCGCTTGTTTCGGTGATCGCCTTGCCTTCGAGCAGCGCGATCTCGTAGCCCTTCAGATCGCGCACGAAGCCGGGGAGGGCCTTGTAGCCAACTTCCGCCAGGTATTCGCGCGCGTCCCGGTCGTCCTGTTCCGCCGTGTCCGACCTCAGAGCGTTGAGCGCCACGCTAAAGCGCCAATCCTGAATGCCTTCCGCCTTCAGCGCATGCAGCAGCCGCACCGTTTCCGAAAGGTCGTCCATTCGATTGGCCCGCGAGGGGATCACGCAGAAGGTGGACCAGTGCGCCAATTTGAGGCTTTCGCGATCCGTCCAGCCCGGCGCGTCGATGACGAGAACATCGGAACGATCCGCCATGTCGTAAGCGACACGAGGCGTCGCCACCTCCACTTTAATATCCGGCGTCAGGCCGTTTGCCCGGCGATGATCCGCCCAGCGCTTCGAGGTCCGCTGCACGTCGTCGAGATCGGCGATCAGCACCGAGGCCCCTGCCCGCGCTGCCTCGACTGCATAGGCGCGCGCCAGGACCGATTTTCCGACACCGCCCTTGTTGTTCATGAAGGGCACCACGTAGCCCATTGCTCTTGTTCCTTCTTGCTTCCTTGCCGGACCTGGACGCCTTACACCTACGCTCGTTTCACGCGCGGCACCCGGCGCGGAGCCGCTGCCGTTATCTGTTTCACTGGAATGCGCGGTTCTTCGCAGGAGAAGACTTTCAGAGGCCCGCCCTCGACGACACTTGCCCCCCTGCCCGGCGTTTCGTGCGCCGAAGTTTCAAAACGCATGTGCCCCGTCGCGAAATACAGCCCCAGCGCCGCGCCGGCCTCGACCAGCACGGCAAGGAACAGCATCAGCCCGCGCTCGACCCGCGCCGTTTGCAACCCGAGAATGTCCGCCAGCACAGCGGCCTGATTGTCCGCCTCGCGCCCAGCCCCCTGCTCTTCGAGCCGCCGGGCCTGGACCTTCAATGAGGCGATGCGTTCTTCGTGCCGCTGCGCTTCGCTTGCGAGCGCGGCTTCCGCTTTCAGTTCGAAATAGCCTTTGCAGAAAGCGCGCGAAGCATCGGCGGTCGCCTCGCTGCACTCCTTCGACAGTTGCCAGCGGCGATCCTGTTCGAGCCCGCGCATCAGTTCGCCCACAACGCCGAGCGGTCTTGGCGCGCCAAGCGCTTTGAGTTTGATTTCGGCTTGGGATAGTTCTTGCCTCATAGCGACGAGCCGCTCGCTCGCAAGCGCGCGGTCTTCGCCGATGCTGCCCCGGTTCTTCGCGGCGAAACCGACGGCCGAGGAAAGAGAGAACGCAGCGAAGGCAAGAAAAACCGGCACGCCAAGCACCATGTAGGCGATCCGGCGCTCGCGAAATGCCCAGACCAGGAGTGTCGGCAACAGGGCGAGAAACGCGGAAACCGCGATGCTGACTGCGCCCAGAATTTGCTGTTCGAATTCGCTCTTGCCGAGCGAGGTCATGAAGACCCAGTTCATCAGGCCGGACGCCACAATGAACGTCAGCGCCGCCCCTGCACCAATAACTACCACCACGAACCGCACGGCCTGTCTTCACCTTCGGCTTGCCACCCTTCGCTTAAGGTAGCACCGAAACGGGTCCGAGACTATGGTGTAGAATACTCTAGACCATACTTTTTCATGAATGCTGCTACGACGACGCACCGATTCGGACTCTCAACTGTCTCCAAGACGAGGTTGTTGGTGCCGCGAAGCAGCCTTTCACGGTCTCGCCAACGAATGGAGGGCACCGCACCGCGTCGGCTGCAACGGATTCTGGATTCTCGTGTGAGAGCAGTTCGTTCTTCGGCCCTTTGGCCCCTTGTGCCAAAATGGCGCGCTGAAGCTAAGGCTGCCGCATACAATGACGGGCGGAACGGGTCGAGAGCAGTAATACTCATTTTGGACAAATCTAGGCGGCTGAACCTCCAGAACCGGACTCATGATTGCGGGCGCATATTTCGCTGACATAAGCAAAGGTTGGTTGACTAACTAGATATTTACGAAACCCATTCCTGGCCAAAAGTCGAAGTGAAATCGATAAGGTTATTCCTTCCCGTTTTGTCTCGCGATCGCAGACTTTCATTTTTCGCAACCTGGTCTGATTCGTTTTGGGGCAACACGGCGACACTTAAAGGTGCGTTCTCCGACGATTTCCCATATTCTTGCTGCGGCTTCCGCCAGAGCCCTAAGCGAGGACAAAGCCAATGTTGAGGTTCAAATGGAGACGTGATCGCGAGACGAACCGTGACACTAGGTCCACTTTGCAGCCGCCTGCGCGCCTTGACCAAGATCCGGGCGAGACGCGGGTCTTTCTGTCCTATTCGCGTAGCGACAAGCCTATGGCCGATTGGCTCCGGCGGGAACTCGAGAGTGCGGGCGTCGAGGTTTTTCGCGACATCGAGGACACGCTGCCGGGCGAGGAGTGGTGGCACCGCTTGAGGGAGCTGATCGCGCTTGCCGACACAATCGTCTTTCTCTTAAGCCCCCGCTCAGCCGTCTCGAAAGTTTGCGCTGATGAAGTCGCCTACGCGCGAAGCCTCAATAAGCGCATTTTTCCGGCCATAATGGAGAGCGTGGACTGGCGGGCAGTGCCAGAAGGTCTTGCTAAGATTCACAGCGTCAATCTCTCGGAACCCAAGAAGCGGCAGCAGGCTGTCACAGAGCTTATCGCCGCGTTGCTCACTGACATCAGCTGGGTGCGCGAGCACACACGCTTATTGGACCGCGCCCGCCAGTGGCTCGAGCGCGAGCGGACAGCCGCCGAGCTACTGACCAGTGAGGCGCTCGGGGAAGCCGAGCGGTGGCTCACGCGCCAACCCAAATCAGCAGAACCGCCCACTAGCCTACATCAGGAGTACATCAAGGCCAGCCGCGATGCCGAGCGCGCCGAACAGCAGCGTCGCTTGAGGGAGTCAGAGGCGCAGCGCGAGGCGGTGCAGGAGCAACGCGACCGCGCCGAGCGTGCTCTGACCGCAGCGACTAGGACAGCCGACGCGCTGGTGTACAACCTTGCGCAAAAATTCCGCAACGTGAGCGGTGTACCCCTCGAGGTGGTGAAGAGCATCTTAGACCAGGCCCAGGCCTTGCAGCAACAGCTCACCCAATTTGGTGAGACGTCGACTGAACTCAAACGCAGCGAATCGGCGGCCTTGGACTCGCTGGTCACGACCTTGGTGGCCCAGGGCGATACCAAGGGAGCGATGGATGCCGCTATCCGATCGCTGAGAATCGCGGAGGCTCTTGTCGCTGCCGACCCGGAGAATGCCAAATGGCAGCAGGGCCTTTCGATCAGTCAAAATAAAGTCGGTGATGTGCTATTCGCCAGCGGTCGGCGCGACGAGGCGCTTGACGCTTTCCGGAAGGGCCTTGCCGTTGCCGAAGCCATCGCCGCCCGTCACCCAAGCAATATGAGTTCGCAGCATGACCTCTCAATCAGCTACGGTAAGATCGGTGAGGTTCTGTTAGCCGGCGGCCAGCGCGACGCAGCACTGGATGCATTCCGTCGCAGCCTCCTAATCCGCGAGGTCCTAGCCTCTCTCGATCCTGGCAATCAGGACTGGCGGCGCGACCTCGCGCTCGGTTACAACCGGGTCGCCACCGTATTGCTGACCCTCGGCCAGCGAGACGAGGCGCTCGAAACATTTCGCCGGAGCCTCGTCATTCGCGAGGCTCTCAGCACGGCCAACCCCGTCAACACGGATTGGCAGCGCGATCTCGGGTCCATTCACGAAAAGATCGGCAGCGTGCTGTTGGCCAGCGGCAAACGTGAGGAGGCGCTTGACGCCTTTTATAAAAGCCACGTGATTGGTGAGACCCTCGCTGCCTCCGATCCAGGCAACGCGGGCTGGCAACGCGACCTTGTAGTCAGTCACAATAAGATTGGCCGCGTGCTAGAGGTTAGTGGCCAGCGCGAGGCGGCGCTCGGCGCATTCCGCAGCGGGCTTGCCATCGCCGAGGCTCTCGCCGCCCGCGATCCTGGCAATGCGGACCGGCAGCAGGACCTGTCAATCAGTCACGACTTGGTGGGTGACATGCTGTTCGCGAACGACCAACGCAACGAGGCGCTTGACTCTTTTCGTAAGGGATTGGCCATCAAAGAACTCTTCGCCGCCCGGGACCCCGGCAATACGAACTGGCAGATGGGCCTCTCGATAAGTCACAACAAGGTCGGTGACGTGCTTCTTGCCGAAGGTCAGAGGGAAGCGGCGCTCGAAGCATTCCGTCGGAGCCTCGTTATCCGCGAAGCCCTCTCCGCCCGCGATCCTGCGAACACGGATTGGCAGCGCGACCTATCGAACACTTATATTAGAGTCGGCGGCGCACTACTCGCCAACGACCGGCGCGACGCTGCGCTTGATGCTTTCCGAAAGGGTCATTCAATAGCCCAGAACCTCGCCAACATCGACCCTGACAATACGGAGTGGCAGCGGGCCTTGGTTATGAGTTACCAGCACGTGGGTAATGGGCTGCGCGCCTCCGGTCAGGCAGAGGAGGCGCTCGACGCTTTCCGTAGTGCTCTTACCATTGCTGAAACTCTCGTCGCCACCGATCCTGGCAACACCGAGTGGCAGCACGACCTAGCGGTGAGCCACGACAAGCTGGGTGAGATGCTGCTGGTGGCTGGCCAGACGTGGAAGGCGCTTGATGCTTTTCAAAAGGGACTTGCGATCGCCGAGATTAACGCCACCACCGCTCCGGCCAATAGGGAGTGGGAGCGCTTCGTCGTGACCGGTTACGATCAGATCGGTGACGTGCTGCTGGCTGTTGGTCAACCTGGGGAGGCGCTTGACGCCTTCAATAAGAGCCTCGTCGCGCTCGAGGGTCTAGCTGTCCGCGACCCAGCTAATAGAGAGTTCCAGCGCGGTCTTTCGAATGCCCACAACAAAGTTGGTCACGCGTTGCTGGCGGGCGGTCGCAGCGAGGCAGCCCTCGATGCTTACCGCAAAGGTCTTGCCATCCGTGAGTTTCTCGCGGCTGCCGATCCACTCAATACGGACTTGCAGCGCGATTTGTCAGTCAGTTACTACAGGATCGGTAACATGTTGCTGGCCGGCGGCCAGCGTGAGGAGGCACTCGATGCTTTCCACAAAGACCTTCTCATCGCTGAGGCCCTCGCGGCAAGGGAGCCAGGGAATGCTAGGTATCAGTTCGATGTATGTGTATCGTTATGGCGCTTGGCGGACCAAGGTGTCGAGCCGGTCCGCAACTTTGAGAGGATTGCAGAGACGCTGGCGCGCCTCGAACGGGAAGGCTGTCTCACAGCAGACCAAGGCATGGATACCCAAGGTAAATCTGCGTCTCGAAGCCCTGAGACAAGCAGCGCAATAGCTATCGATGCGTCATTCCAACCGCCCACTGTTAATCGAAAAGGCGCTGGCTGCACAATACCGGCATTGCTACTTTGCGGCGAGTTCTAGGCGGCATCAGAATTCTGTTCTCGATCGTCTGAGACTTCCCGCAAGTTGGCGTTCACGGCACCTCCTTGGTCCCAGGTGGCCGAAAACATGTGAGGAAGTGCAAGCTGCGCTCCACGTGATGTTGCACAAGCCGATCCGCAATAGCGGCTTATCCCTCAACAACGGTCATTTCTGAAAGCAAGACTCATGTCCGGTCGCGGCCTAAACTGCCCTTTGAAGGAAAAGCCCGAGGGGTTCGCCGCGGGCGCGCAGCTCTTGTCCCCAGACGCTAAGCGGAGGCTTGCCGTTTTGAGACACCGGGCCGATATTTTTATACAATATGGGTCCGGCCGAGTGGCTCGGCCATAGAGGAAGCGGCCAAGCATGAAGCGTCTATTTCTTATCGCGAGCACAATGGTTCTTTTCCTCCTGCAGCTCGCATTGCTGGCGGCCATTTCGGCCACAATACCGGCCAGTGGCGCCAAGGCGGCGCAATGGTCCACCACCGACCTGAAAACCAACCTGCAGCTCCCATCTGGCGCGGTCACAATTAACTCCGTATCCGTCGAATGGCAGGTGGGGAACTACCTTTCCGGCGGCCTGCAAATCTACGGTATTCTCTGCGCCCCAACCGCCACCGGCCCGCACCCGGTCGCGATCCTCAATCATGGGCTTCACTACAACCCCAACCCAACGCCTCACGTGGACCCGGCGATTTTGCCATACAGCCTGGACGGCTGCATGCAAATGGCGGCGAAAGGCTGGCTCGCGGCGATGTCCACCTATCGCGGGGAAGCCATTTCTATCCCGAATTTCGCGGCCACCTCGGACGGTATTGTGGAACTCTGCTATGGCGAGGTGGATGACGTCCTCAACCTGCTGTCCTCCGTGACGGCACTGCCGGCCGCGGATGCGCAAAAAGTCCTCATGCTGGGTTACTCGCATGGCAGCTGCATTACCGAGCGCGCCATCGAGCGTGGCGCCCAGGTTCAGATCGCCGTCTCAATCGACGGCCCCACCGATTTTATGACATGGCCCGATGCTCCGCCGGCCCTGACGCCGCAAGAAAAAGAGGCGCGCTCCTCCGTCAACCTAGCGAACAACCCGGCCGCGCTCACCCATCTGAAATTTCTGCGCATCCAGGCGGCGGGCGACACGACCGTTCCTCCTGCGCAAGGCTGCGAGCTTGCCGCCAGGATCGGAACCACGAATTTTCTCTTCGATTCGAGCAAGAAGCCGCCGAAGCTTATCAGCCCTACGCCGCCGCCCTTCGGTCCGCACCGGAAAGACCCCTGCGCGCTGTTGAAGTGGGTGAGGCCGGGCCTGCCGCTGCCTTGGCCCATGCCGGTATGGCGGGTGCATCCGCCGCTGATGTACATGTACACTGGGCTCAATCACATCCTGATTGGGGTGGTGGCATGGCCGCAATATGCCGCGTTCGTCAATCGTTTTGCCGGCGGCTGGAACGCAACCATGCCAACTGCGTTCGCTCCGTTTGGTTAAAGCGGAGCCGTTCGGCCACGCCCGGCCAGTATGTCATGTTGGGTCGATCGCGGTCGTGCCGGTTTCATTGCGATCCAGTGCGCGCCAAGGCGGCTTCGGGATCCCGATGCGGTCTTCTTCGAACGGACCGACACAATCCCGCACATGACCCATTCCGGACATGTGACGCAGCAGCAACATGTGTCAGCTTTGGAAGCCACATGTGGCGCGGCGGTGCTGGCTGCGCCCTCTCAATACCGTCTGGCGTGTGTCATCATCATCGGCATCAAGCCGCTAATGCCGCCCTGGGTAAGGTCCCTTCCTTGTAAGCCGCCCCATTCTCTGTCTCCCCACATCTTTACTTGGATATATGCCGAGGTTGACGTTACTGTTTATTGTCTGCTCAACAGTGAGGCGAGTATCCGGAGTCTCTGCGCGTGATCGTCAGCTCCCAGATCTTCGAGAGTTACCTTGCATGCCCAACCAAATGCTGGCTCCGCTCACACGCCGAACCAGCCACCGGAAATCTTTACGCCGAGTGGGCTCGCGCGCAGAACGAGGCTTATTTCCAAGATGGGCTAAAATATTTGCTCGGGACCTTTCCCGAGAGCGACCGAGTGATCTCCCCCGCGCTTCCGAAAAATTTCAAAGATCTGCCCTGGCGCCTCGCTACCGATGTGCGCTGGAGAACAGGAGATCTGGAGTGCTGTCTTCAGGCTGTCGAGAGGGTGCCCTCGGAGGGCCGTGGCAGGCCTGCCCTGTTCATCCCTTATCGGTTCGAATTCACCAATAAGCTTACGAAAGAGCACAAGCTGCACCTAGCGTTTGATGCGTTCCTGCTGTCCGATGCCTTTAGACGCGAGGTACCCCTGGGCAAAATCGTGCACGGTGACAGCCACGCAACTTTGAAGGTGAAGACAAGCTCCTATGCCGGTGAGGTGCGAAAACGGATCAAAAGCGTCACGGCACTCCTGGCAGGAAATTCGCCCCCGGAACTTCTGCTGAACCGGCATTGCGGTCAGTGCGAGTTCCATTCTCGGTGCCGCACACAGGCGAGGGAAAAGGACGAACTCAGTCTCCTGTCCGGCATGTCGGAGAAAGACCGCAAGAAGCTCCACGGCAAGGGCATCTTCACGGTCACGCAGCTGTCCTACACATTTCGCCCGCGCCGGCGCCGCAGGGAATCCAAAGGCAAACAAGAAAAGTACCATCCCTCCCTGCGTGCACTTGCAATCCGCGAGAATAAGATCCACGCGGTTGGCATCTCGGAGCCGAAATTCGAAGGCACTTCGGTATTTCTGGATATTGAGGGGCTGCCAGACCGTGATTTTTACTACCTGATCGGAATGCTTGTCCGCACAGACGAAGGAAATATTCAACACAGCTTTTGGGCCGACGACGAAAAGGGGGAGCGGCTGATATGGAACGAGTTTCTCGGCGTTCTTTCGAACCTCACGAATCCAGAGCTAATCCATTACGGTAGCTATGAGAAGATATTTCTAAAAAGGATGTGCGAACGTCATGGATGCCCACCTGAAGGTTCACAAACAGCTAAGGCGATTGATCATCCAATAAACCTCCTTTCGCTCATTCACGCTCAGATTTATTTTCCGGCGTACTCCAATGGATTGAAGGAAATCGCTGAATACCTCGGATTCCGCTGGTCGAGCTCTCTAGCCTCGGGACTTGAAACGATCGTATGGCGGAATCGATGGGAGGCATTTAGGGACACTGCAGTGAAGCAGACGCTATTGGATTACAATCGGCAGGACTGCGAAGCCCTTGAACTCGTGACGAACAAGCTGGTCGATCTGCATCGCGCGTCACTTGCTGACGGCGCGCCGTCTCAGGGAGACGTGGTTCTGACTTCCGATATGAAGCGGGAGAGCCCTTACGGATTCAAACGCAACGATTTTGTTATTCCGGAAATGGATGCCATCAACAAGGCGGCCTACTGGGATTATCAGCGCGAACGCGTCTTTGTAAAAACATACATAAACTCGGCACGAAATGCCAAACGACATCTAATCCGTCGAAATAAATTAACGCCAAACACAATCGATAGAACGTTAGAATACACACGACCCGCAGTTTGCCCAACATGCCACTCGAACTTAATTCATGCTCATGGCCAAAGAGGCACAACTGTTATTGATCTACGCTTTATGCGTCACGGGATAAAGCGGTGGATTGTGCGTCAAGTCCTCCACCGTTACAGATGTCCGTCGTGTAGAAGTACTTTTTATTCGCCAGATTATTCTGGTTATCAAAAAAAATACGGTCATAACCTCGTATCATACGTGTTATATCAAAATATCGAATTAGGTGTTCCGCAAACTCGTATTGCTCACAGCATGAAAATATTGTTTAAGTTGAATTTCTCACCAAGCCAGATAAATAAATTCAAATCTTCAGCCGCTCAATTTTACGAACACGCCTACAGCCAAATCTTAAAAAAGCTCTGCAACGGCCGCTTGCTCCATGTCGATGAGACCAGCGTCAGCGTCATGGGAAAGAGCGGTTATGTTTGGGTCCTTACAAGCATGGAAGATGTTGCATATTTTTATACCCCAACTCGAGAGGGCAACACCATCCAAACGATGCTCAAAGATTTTTCTGGCGTTCTGGTGTCTGATTTCTATGCTGCCTACGATGCGATCCCGTGTCCTCAACAAAAATGCCTAATTCATTTTATTCGAGACTTGAATGACGAACTGCTGAAACACCCATATGACAATGAGCTCAAACGGCTCACTGGTAATTTTACGGAGTTGGTCAAACCAATGATAGAGACAGTGGATCAGCGTGGCCTGAAGAAGCGCTTTTTGAAAAAACATAAAATCTCTGTCGACCGCTTCTACAAACGTCTCTCTGGGGAATTTAGGACAAGCGATACTGCGGGTAAAATCACAGAGCGGCTGCAGAAAAATCGCAATACGATGTTCACATTTCTGGATTTTGATGGCGTCCCATGGAACAATAATAATGCGGAGCATGCGATCAAAGCTTTTGCGACACTGCGTCGTGTGATTGGTGGCACAACTACGGAGAGGGGACTCCGAGATTATCTCGTTTTGCTGAGTGTCTGTGAGACGTGCAAATATAAAGATGTCGACTTCCTCGATTTTTTACGTTCCGGTTCGAAGGATGTCGATGATTTTGTGCTCAGCCGACGAGAACGGCATGCACCGTGTGGGTGATAACCCGCCATGCTTTCGGTTAGGACTTCGAGGCGTTTCAAAAGAAGCTCCGGCAGATCAGCCAAGCTCGCTTTCGTCTTGATCGGCCATACCCATGAACGCCAACGGCGGGACACTATTTCTCCGTTTGTCCCGGTTGCACCGAATCCACTGGGAAGGACCACAAAATAGACAAGGGTAGCGCGATGCGGGCTGGTCCAAAGGAACGTACTTGATCGCCAAGGTATACAACGAAGCTTGCTCCCTTATACGCGCTGCCCGGTCCATCCTTGAGGAACCAGTCGAGGTGCCGAAAGTCGTCCAAACTCACGGACGTCGAAGCCTTCATTTCGAACAAGGCGAGCATCCGCCCTGGCGCCTGGGCAACGATATCGATCTCACGGGGAGCGTAACGCCAGTGGTAAAGTTCCCAACGCTGTTTCAGGAACGGCAGCGATTTCTCAAGTTCGCAAAAGACATAGCTTTCTAAGATGTGCCCCAATGCGACAGGGTCAGAGCCAAGGCCGAAACTCGCGGCGTCTTCACCGCGAAGGGCTGTCGCGCAGCCTGTATCCATAAAATGTAGCTTCGGCGACCTGACTTCCTTGCGTGCTCCAGATGAGGTCCAGGCGCCGAGCCGGCGCACAATGCCAAGGCGGGAGAGGACGTCGAGATAACTCGTAACCGTTTCCTTGCGGGCTCCGAGAACACTGCAAAGACTTGAGACGTTAAGTTCTTCGGCGGTTCGATGGGCAAGCTGATTGATCAGGCGGCGCAACGTGTCCGGACGGCGAACCGCAGTAACCGGAGCCACGTCGCGTTCGACGATGCTGGCCACATAGGAATCGTACCGCGCCATCCGGTCTGCACCGTGGAGACGCCGGATTTCGGGAAAACCGCCGCGCACGAGTAAATCAATCGCATCCGGCCGCGCAAAGGAGGCCGGCTTCGGCAGGCGCGCGATACAGCTTTCGGCTTCATCGCCGAGTGCATCCAAGAGCCGGCATGGCCCCACGCGCATGATTTCGGCGGCACTCAGCGGCCAAAGTGTGAGGGTCGAAACCCGGCCAGCCAAGCTGTCGAGCGCCTTTGGGGTGGTGAAGATGTCCGAGGAGCCGGTCAGCAGAAACTGGCCCGGGCGCCGGTCGTGGTCTACTATTCGTTTCAGAGCCAAGGTGACCTGCGGCAGACGCTGAACCTCATCGATAACGATCGGCAGGCCCGTTTCCTTGGTTTCAGCTGCGAGCGTGCTCAGTTGGCCGTATGAGTCCAGTGCCAGGGAGGCAAGGAGAGTTTCGTCATCCAGGTTAAGGAATTGCGCAGCTTCGACGATGTCGCGCACCAGGGTGGTTTTGCCCGCCTGCCGAGGCCCCACGACATTGATGACCCGGCTCGTGCGCAGGGTTGCCGCGACTCTTGTTGCCAAATGGCGAGGAATGATGTCCATGAATCAATGACCTAGGAAATTCGGCTATTAGCTACACGCAAAATTAGCTATTGTCAAACGAGAAAAAGGCCTACTAACGCATAGCTTTTTCGGATGGTCCGTCAGGCGGACAGTAGCGCCGCAGCAGGTTTTGTCAGCAGCAGTTTGAAAATCCTCCAAAACCAGCGGTTTGAATCTGTAGCCGGCCCGGCGGATTGAGTGCTCCGGAACGGCAAGGGAAGGAGCGCGCGGCCCGTTCAGACATTGAGAGCGGCAGGCATTGCCTTGGCCGATGATGCGTCCTCGCAGGAGGGGACGCGATGGCTCATGGGGACCGCCGTAAGTGCAAGTGCTGTCTGAAGCTATTCCGGCCCGATCCGCGCAACCGCCGTCACCAGAGTTATTGCTCCGCTAGCGCCTGCAGGGCGGCCAGCAAAGCCGCCAGCCAGGCCCGCTGGCTCGCCAAGCCCGGGAACCAAGACTACTTCCGCGGCCCGGTGAACACCGCCCGGGTGAAGGCCTGGAGGGCGCGCCATCCCGGCTACTGGCGCAAGGGGCGGCGCACCCGCCCTGCGTTACAAGATGTCCCAACAGTTCAACCCGTTGATCCCGCGCCCGAATCCAGCGATTTCGAGCGCTCGCCGTTACAAGATATCATATCGGCGCAACCTGCTGTTCTGATTGGCTTAATCGCCCATATCGTGGGAACGCCGCTGCAAGATGACATCGTCCGCGCCACCGGCCGGCTGCTACGCTTGGGCCAGGACATTCTGAGCTCATCCGCGGCGCGGGCGGCAAGGCCCCCGCCGGAGACCGGGGGCGGCGGTGATCGATTACGAGACCTTCTGCAAAATCCATGACTGCCGTGACCGCCAGGGACTGACGGTCACGCAGACCGCCCGGGCGCTGGGCCTCCATCCGGAGACGGTCTCGGCGTGGCTGGCGCGTCCGCGCTACGAGCGGCGGCGCAGTCCGCCGCGCGGCAGCCTCCTCGATCCTTTCAAGCCGCATATCGCGCGGCTGCTGGACGCCCACCCCTATAGCGCTCAGCAGATCTTCCAGCGTTTGCGCGAGGAAGGCTACCAGGGCAGCATGACCGTCTTGCGGGATTACATCCGGCGTATCCGGCCGCCCCGGCGGCCGGTCTATCTGAAGCTGCACTTTGCGCCCGGCGAGTGCGCCCAGGTGGACTGGGGCGCACAGGGAACCGTCGCGGTAGGCAATACCCTCCGCCGGCTGTCGTTCTTCGTCATGGTGCTGGCTTACAGCCGCCAGATATTCGTGGAGTTCACCGTCTCCCAGACCATGGAGCACTTCCTCGGCTGCCACGAGCACGCCTTCGCCGCTTTCGGCGGCGTGCCGTCCAAGATCATGGTGGACAATCTTAAATCGGCGGTTCTGCAGCGCCTGGCGGGCACCGCGCCTGTGTTCAATCCCCGCTATCTGGACTTTGCCCGCCACCATGGCTTCACGATCGCGCCTTGCAATGTGGCCCGCGGCAACGAGAAGGGCCGCGTGGAATCGGGGGTGGGCTACGTCAAAAAGAACTTCCTGCGCGGCCTCGAATTAACGGACTTCGCCGCCATTCAGGCTGCGGCGCAGCTCTGGCTCGACACCATCGCCAATGTCCGCATCCACGGCGAAACGCAACGGCGGCCTGTTGATTTGCTGGCGCAGGAGCGCCCGCATTTGCAGCCGCTCAATCCGCACCCCTACGACATCGCGCAAACCACAAGCAGCGTCGCCACCAGCCAGTTCCGCATCACGCTCGATACCAATCGCTATTCCGTTCCCGCCGCCTATGCGCACCGCCGCTTGACGGTCAAAGCCTATCCGGACCGGGTCTGCATCTATTTCGATGGCAAGCTCATCGCCCGCCATCCGCGCCGTTACGGCCGTCACGAGGATATCGAGGACCCCGATCACGCCAAGGCACTCATCGCCCAGCGCCACCGCGCCAAGGAACAGCGGCTGATGCTGCGCTTCCTGGCGCTCTCCCCGGATGCGCAAGCCTACTTCGACGGCCTGGAGCAGCGCAGGCTGAACGCCCGCAATCACCTGCGCAAAATCCTGGCGCTGGCCGAGGTCTACCCCGCTGAGCTGGTGGCGCGGGCCATCACCGACGGGCTCGCCTTCCAGGCCTTCAGCGCCGAATACGTCACCAACATCCTGGAGGCCCGGGCACGGGCGCTGCCGGAGGCGGGCCCCCTGCAACTGACCCTGTACCAGTTTCGAGCGGTTCTGGAGGCTGCGCCGGCTGTGCAAAGTGAAGCGTAGCGGAACGGAGCACAGCCGGCGCAAGCAAACCGGCGCAGCCT
>Ga0074046_10002260_pt1 | contig 16765 bp, 21 predicted proteins | sample BogForMeECP23OM3_FD_94441 | JGI IMG/M metagenome (GOLD analysis project Ga0074046, IMG submission 94441) | Bog forest soil microbial communities from Calvert Island, British Columbia, Canada - Bog Forest MetaG ECP23OM3 | ecosystem: Environmental > Terrestrial > Soil > Wetlands ...
GGTTGAAGTTCAGCTCGATGACCTCGATCCTCAATCCGCGAAGATGCAACTGGAAATTGGCAATCACGATCCAGCCCGGCCATCGCGCAGAATCGTGGTCGAAGCAGACCAGGTGACGCCGCAGGAAGCGCGCGGCCACAGCGGCCAAGAGGTACAAACCCTGGAGCGCATGGTCGACGGCGATGCGCCGGAGACGACGACGCGAGAACGGTATTACGCGCCAAGGCAACCGAAGCAGAAGCCAGCGTGAGCACCACCAGCACACCGAACCCCAAGGAGACGAAAAGACAATGCCGACAGTTCAAGAAATTCTGAAGCAATCGGGGTTGAGCGATGAAGCAATTCAGGCCATCGATTCGAAGGCTATCACCGCCATGTCAGGCGTGTTGTCGACCGCCGAACAGGCAAGACAGCAGGCGGCGCAGGCACGCGAAGCGGCCGAACTTGCGCAGCGCTCGAACAGCAAGTTTTACGAAGAGACCATCGCGCCATCCTTGAACAGTTGGGCAGCCGAAAAGGCCAACTACGACGCGCAGCTCGGCTACTACAAGAGTCAGCTTGAGAGCGCGCGCTCGATGGGAGTGGACTTCGCCCCGCCACCGGATCAGGCGCGCGATGCTGGTGGCCGCTATGTCGCCAATGCACCAGGCAGCACACCGGGTAGCCCGACATTCGCCCCGGCAGATGTGCAGCGCGCTCTGTCGAACGGTGTCTCAAACATCGGCTGGGCAATGCAGATGCACCAGAAGCTAACCGGCGAAATTTTGCCCGACAGCTTTGACCAGTTAGCGTCCGAAGCCGACGCGCAGCGCATGCCCTTCCGCGATTACGTCTCGCGCAAATACGATTACGCCGGCAGGGAAAAGGCCATGCAGGCCAAGGCTCAGCAAGAGCACGATGACCGCATCAGGGCCGAAGAACGCGCCGCAGTAGACCGCAAGTGGGCTGAAAGGACAGGCTCGAACCCGGATGTTCGCCGGCTGGAGCCGAGCAGGTTTGCCGATGTGGCCCGCGCGGTGAAGGCGAACGAGCGGCCGGACCCGCTCAGCTTGGATGCCACCGCGCGCAAGAGGGCGACAACGCAGGCGATCCGCAGCGAAGTTTTGGACAAGGGCGGCGAAGCAGCCTAGTCCGCAGTAACGCAAGATCGAGCGACATGCCCCCCTCCTTGGGGAATAAGCAATGGCTCGGGACCGGCAACGGCTCGGGCCGTTTGCTTTTAGGAGAAGAACATCATGGCAGCAGGCGCATTCATGGGCGGTTGGCAGATGGGCGAGCGGTTGGCCGAAGAGCGCCGCCTACGCAAGCAGCAGCTTGGGGACGAACAGCGCGAGGATCGGCGCAACGAGCTGAACGCCGGCATTGCCAACTTGCAGCAGAAATACTCCTCGTTACTGACCCCGAAGGGTGAAGAGACGCCCGGTTCCTTGAAGGCAAAATATCAGCTTGCACAGGCCGTCCAGGCGCGCGACGCGCTGTACAACGAACCGCACACACCGAACATTGCGCAGCGTGTTGAGCATCTGTTCCACCGCGGCCAGCCTGCCCAGCAACCAGCAGTTGCACCTCCCGTCTTTGGGCAGAGCACAATGGAAGTTGAAGGGCAGAGAATCCCAACCGGCCCAGCGTACATGGTGCAAGGCCCGCAGTCACCAGAGCAACAGCGCGCGCAGGCTGAAGCCGGATTGATTGCCGCTGGCGCACCGCCCCAGCAGAACCAACTTCTCGCCTACAAAAACGCGCTGCTAGGCGCAGGATTCTCGGAAGAGCAGGCGCAGCGCGCATTGGAGATTGGGCAAGGCTTGGAAGCCAAGGCAACACCGCCAAAGCCGGAAACGACCGCGGCGCGCGAATTGTCGCAGTATGACGCGGCAGTATCGGCAGGCTTCAAAGGATCGTTCCCGGAGTGGAAGAAACAGCAGGGCACAGCGCCGGGGTTCACCTTCGATGCGAAGACCGGCCAAGTTGTGAATCCTGCAACCGGGCGGCGCTACAGCCGGACGGATACCAACCTTCCGCCCGATGTGGCCGCCATCTTCAGCTCGCAGAAAGAGAGCGTCGCGGAGAAACAGCGCAACGCGATCGCGCTGGCCTATGCGCGTGGCGCGGCCTTCGCAGGAAATAGGTACGTCCAAGTTGTAGATCCCGCCACGGGGGATGTCGAGTTCATGCGTGCTCAGGACGCCGCGAAAGCCCACCTGGGCACGCCTGCCAGCAACAGTTACAAACTCGATCTGAGCGTGAGCAAGGCATTCACGGTGGGCGCACCGGCACAGACGATCACGCGGTTTAACACAGCCGTCGACCACTTGCAGTTGCTTTCGCAGGCAGCGGACGCGCTCCAGAACCAGGACGCGCAATTACTCAACCGCCTTGGCAATGCTTGGGCAGCGGCCACGGGCAACCCCGCCCCAGTGGATTTCGAGACCGTCAAGAATGCCGTGGCGGGCGAACTGTCCATGGTTTTCAAAGGCCAAGGCGCGACAGACCAGGAAATCAATCTCATCAACAACGAGATCAACGTCGCGCAGTCGCCCGGCCAGCTCCACGGCGCCATCGAAAACAACCTTCGGCTTATGGGGTCGAAGTTGAACGCTCTGAGAAACCAGTACCAGGCCGCCCGCGCTGGCCAGCCGAACTTCCCCGGCGCTGGCGGTGGAACGCCAATGTCTTTGAAGAACGACGCGAACAAGCGAACCTTCCCGAACGCGCCGAACATCGGCTCGACGGAAGACGGCTATTCGTACATCGGCGGCGATCCACAGGATCAGAGGAGCTGGCGAAAGGTAGGCAAGTGATGCCCGCACCCTGGGAGAAATACCGGAAACCAACTCCCACCAGCGCCGGCACGCGCCCGTGGACAAGGTATGCATCGCAGCCAGCCGCAAAACCTGCCGAACAACAGGCGCAAGCCAAGGCGCGATTCAAGCCCATTGGCGATGTGCGCGCTGCGCAGACTGGCGCCGTGCCGTGGCTGGAAGATGTAGAACGCGACCTTCGCGGCGGTGGTGGACGAACCATTGCCGGCCGAACTTTGGGCCGAATGCAGGGTGACGAACGAGGATATGCTGGCCTTGAAAGCGGCGTGAGCAAGGGACAGGCTGAGTTTCTGGGCAGCGTTCCGCTGGGCGCGGCGAAGACTGCGCAAGGCGCGGCCGAGTATTGGGGCGGCCATCCTGTACGCGGTGGCTTGAAAGCTCTTGGCGGAATCGCGCAGATGGCAACCGTTCCATCCGCTTTCGTTGCCCCGCCTGGCGCTGGACGGGCGCTGGAGGCGATTCCAAATGCAGAGCGCGCCGCGCAGATGCTCGCCTCAGTGGAACAGAGCGCCGGTCTCCTGCCTGTGAATCTAAGCCGTTCGGCTGAGCCGCTGCTAAGGATCAAAGACTTGGCTGACAGGGGCGGAACCATGCCGACCGCCGTCCGCAAGCTGCTCTTACGCGCAACCGAACCAAACGCCCGCCCTTTGACGTTTAGCGAATTGAAAGATTTTTACTCGAACGTCACCAGCCTGACCGCCAAGGAAAAAATGACCTTGAATCCCACCATGCGGCGTGCGGTTGGCCTGGCTGCGGCGGCTTTGAAACAAGACCTTGCCGCAACCGCCGCACAAGTCGGAAAGTCCGCCGATTACCTCAAAGGCATGGGGGAGTACGCTTCGGCGATGAAACTCCAGCGCACAGCCGGAGAGTTGGGCAAGTGGCTGATACGCGCGGGTGGCGTCGGTGCAACCGCGGAACTGGCAAGGCTGGTTTGGAATACTGGTGAAGCCGTAGCACCACCAGCGCGGTGAAGTGGGGGGAGCCTTCCGGCTCAAGGTGTCTTGCGGCCACCTCTTTCCCCCATCGCAAGTCTAGAACCGATTTCAATTCCGACATGCTATAGCCTCACCGCGTCTCTTGCGGCGTTTCCTGGGGCATTCTAGCGGCTTCGATCCTTGCGCGGATGAAGTCAAACTCTGCCGCGAACACATCCACCAGGGCCGATGGTAACGCAGCAATCGCCCACGCTAGGTTCTGCGCGGCATCATGAGCGGACGGTTGGATCACCATCTTGTCCGTATCCGCTTCACGCAAGGCGGCCACATGGCCGATGTTGCCGCGCACAATCCATGCGACCGTCACCAGACCCGGACTGCTCTCCCCAATTTGGGCGCAACACTCGCTCAGCGCGGTGGTGCAAGCATCCAGCTCCCGATCATCTGTGTTCGCTGGCATCTTGATGCTAACGATTTTTGTACTCATGCTTGCTCCCTTTCCAGCGTTAAAGTGCAGGCGCGGTGGACTCCGCGATAGGCGAGCGGCGCCGGCCAGTTCACGGTGACTCGCGTCGCCTCGTATCCAGTGACTCGACCAGGCGGGCCGTCCGGGCTTTCTCGCAGCCGTACCAAACAGCCAACCGGAAACCGCACCTCAAGAGCCGATGGCTCGGCTGGCTGCTGGGTCATCTTGAGCAGGTCGGTCATACATCGTCCTCGTTGGTCAGGGACACAGTTGCCCCCCGGAAGCGTTCTCGGTCGCGTTCTTCGCGGTCGAGCGCCGCGTCGTAACTCGCCCAATCCCAGTAATCCTCGATCGCCGCTGTGTACAGCTCGCGCAGAGTCTCCGGCGGCAGCGCGTCCAACTCAACTTGCACCGGCTTGTCTGGCGCGTAACCATTCCGCGCGCAGAACTTTTTCGACCGGCTGTCGCTGGTTTTTCCGGGATTCTCCGGGAGCCGGTACTGCTGCACCTGATCTTTGGTGAGTGCAACAAGTCGCACTTCGGCCCAGCAGCCCGTCCGCGCTCTGAAGTCCGTCAGAATTTCGTCGCCGCTGGCGTCGTGGTCGCCCGCGTAGATCAGCACGGCTGGGCGACCATCGGCCTGCACTTTGGCGCGAATGAGACTCACCAGAGTTTGCGAGCTGAACCCGCCCAGACCAACGATGTTGATCCCCAAATACTCAAACCAGAACTTGAGTTGGCTCGTGATCCCGGCCTTTTCAACGACCAGCCAAAGGCAGAGTTTCTGGCCCTCGGTCCGGCGCCAACGGTATTGGGGCGTGGCAGCGTCCGCAAAGTCTCTCAGCCCGTCCCACTGAGCAAGGCAGTCAATGCGATGGTTGAGATCGATCAAGTCCGGGAACGGATCGCCGCCCCGGCGCCGCGCGGCAGCCGTACAGCGCGAAAGCCGCTGGTAGTGATACTCAGTGTTCTGGATCGTTTGATCCGAAACCAACTGATAAAAGAGTTGGCGGAGCGTCACGCCCGTATCGTAGCGGCCAACGATTGCGCGGGCTTTGGCCACCACCGCTGCCCAGTCGATCCGCGATTGCGACTTGTCTCCTTTGGCCATCAAGCCGTCTCCGCCAGCACCAGGCTCTCGATTTTGTGACGTGTGATGTACGAGGGCGAAATATCCGGCCACAAAATCGCAAGTCGTCCGCGCTCGATGCGCAGAACTCGACCGGGTTCGCCGTGGGCAGCGCCGCGCAGGTAGACCCGATCACCGACGCGGATCGGCGCCGCTGCCGGCCTGGCCGACGTGGTCACCGCCACGCACCTTGCCGGCGCAGCTCGACGGCGATGGCCCGCTCACATCGACAGAGCTTCTCGGCTGCCTCCTCGAAAAGTTCCAAAAGCGTGAAATTCTCGGGATCTTCGGCGAGTTGGGCATCGAGGGAGAGCACGAGATCAGCCCACCGGCCGGAGCGGTCGCGTAAGACTTGCACTGTGTCTGTCGAGTCGGATACCGAGGGCATTAGGCGCTCCACCGGTGTGTGCCGGATGCTGTGCCCCGCTGCGTTTCGGTTCGCGGCGGGACTGGTGAGAGTTACCGGGCTGCCCCAACAGCCCGCGGATGCTCGCTCTCGGCCAGCAGCCGATCAATCTCAGGCCGCGAGATCATCACCAGCTTGCCGAGCTTGTGATACGCGACTCTGCCCTGATAGCACCATCGCCGCAGTCCCGACAACGAAAAGCCCAGCACTTGCGCGGCCTGCTTGAGCGTGAGTAGCTCGGGCTCAAATTCATCTCTCATAGCCGCATCGTTCACCAATGCAGATTTGCTGTCTACGATAATTTTTTTTGGCCTGTTTAAACACGACCTTTTAGTGTTAAACGCATCTTTTTGGCGCGAAATTTGCGCCGGTCGGGTCCACACTCTGGACTTTCGGGCGCATGAGAACCCGGCTGACTTCCTTTTGGCGGTTCCAATGTGTCTTGGAAGTGCAACCGTCTTTCGGCCAAGCCGCGTTGCCCCCAAGGCAAAAGCGGCTTTTGCGCTTCACCTGTCCCTTCTCTCTCTTCCGTACCTACCTGTACCTTCTGTTCCTACCTTGGCTTCTGTTTCTATCTCTCTACTGTTTCTTCTGTAGGTAAGATTTCGAGAAGGCTAGAGACGAAAAAGTATTTGCCCGCCCGCTTTGTCGATTGGCAACCTTTTGAGACCACCTGTAGGAAACGCTGTTGCACGAGCAGCGTCCGATAGGTAGAGACCGTCATTTTTGCGACTCCCAAGATGCGCGCGAACTTGTCGATCGGCACAATGATCGGCGCAGTGCCGCTAAGTCTTTGCAAATGCCAAAGGATCGAAACAAACCTCGAAGCCGTCTTGCTGCTCATCCCCACGACGGTGGCGGGATAGGGATTCGATGCTGCCAGCGAGACGGCGTGATCCACGAGTCCCGGAAACACCACGCGGTTCCAGGCAGTGACCAAGTTCGCCGGCACGTCCTCGTATTTGTTGCTGAAGCCGCGCAACTCCGACCACCAATCTGTGCCAAGTTCGGTTTGGATTAAATCGAGTGCTTCAGCGGCGCTGCAATGCTTGAACTCTGAACTAATCCGCAAAAAGCGCGCGAACTCGAACATTGGACTCCGGCGCAACTTGCACTCCATGACCTCGTTGGCCGTCCGTAATTCCACTTTGATCGCCTCCCGGATGGAAACCATCCGGGATACACTTGGATTGGACATTTCCAAGGAACTCTCTTTCCGGCCCACGCTCGCAACGTGGGCCAAACCTTTTTTGGCCAAAGGAAAGCCGGACGTGCTCTTGTGCACGTCTCAGCGGGCGCTGGTGAGCTTAGGGCTGGGGTGCGGATTGCCGTGTGGCGCGGATACGATCGGCGATCCACCGTTGGACTTCGGACTCGACCCACGCGCTCGCACGGCGGCCGACGCGGATCGGCGCCGGGAAGTGGCCGGATTTAATCAGCGCATAGATGTAGGGTTTGCTCAGCGTGGTGCGGGCCACGACGGTGGGCAGCTTGATGAGACTGGCAGGAGACGTAGACGTGGCGGCCATGGGCTCTCCAACGGTTCGGGGTGGCCGAACTAGGGTTGGGAGCCGCTGCTTAATCCCACAGGGGTGGCGCGTCGCTCGTCTACGACCATCTTGGGGAGTATTGGGCGTGCGCGTCAACGCCAATCCGCACCGGTCGAGTCCACACTCTGGATTTTCGCGCGCGCGAAGAACTCAGCCGGCTCCCCTTTTTCCTTCCCCGCTTCCAGCGCCCGAAATGACGCTCAGAGCGCTTGGGGGGTAGGCAACCCATCACCGGACTGCCAGCGGCGCGCTGTACCCGGCAAAGCGTTCGTTCTGCCGGTACATCTCGCCGTTAGCCGAGACGGCCGGAACCACCCCCACCATCCACAGGCAGGTTTTTTACCGAAGCGGGTTCGGGCGGCAGCCCGATCAATGCGAAGCGCAGCAAGCCGGCCTGCCGAAGGCATACCGCATGAACTACCAGCCGCTGGTTTTCCACGGATGCACAGCTTCGGGCTCAGGCAACTACCGGAAGAGTTAGAGGATTACATATACAGGTTTCTCCACCAAAGTGGCCGTGGTCTTCCCACCAAAGTGGCCGTGGTCTTCCCACCAAAGTGGCCGTGGAAAACTTTTACGGCTAAGCGGTTTTCCACCATCAAGATGCAGACTTCCCACCAAAATGGCCGTGGATTAGGGAAGGGACGAAGTACCGTCCCCTACTTCAGCAGCTTCCGCACCGGCGGCGGGCTGTTGTAAAGCGTCAACCCTTTGGCTACATCTTCGCGCCAGAGCATCCTTCCGCCCTGCACCTGACGGCGGGCTGGCTTAGCTTCGTCGTCTTCGACGCGCGCCGCACGATAGACGGTCAGAACCTCTTTCAGCGCCACGCGAAACACCTGCCGGAACTTGTCTATGCGTTCCGGGTTGTAGCCCTGGCCGAACTGCGCATGAAGGGAGATCCAGGAAACCGTTTGGGGTTTCTCCACCGGGATACGGTGGAGCCTCTGAGCCAACCAACTGTAAACATCCAAAGCCATCGAACTATGCGACAGCGCCGCGATGTGCGCCTCGTCGATCGGTACGGCGTGCAGCATCAGGTTTTGAAAGTATTCCTGCGACAGCTTGACCGTCGAAGGCCAAAGAACGCGCTGGCGCTCGTCCTTCGGAAACCAAAGGTCAAAGGCGGTGACAATCTGCGAATTGATCGTGATGGCATGTCCGTCGCGCACGATGCCCAGCCGGATCGATGCCGCTGCCAAGCGTGCAAGCTGGTCCTTGACGGTCTTGATGTTGCGCCCTTTGGAGTCCAGCTTCAGGACTCGCCCAACAAATTTTGTAAGCGTGTCCTCGACTTCAATCACTGGTGATTGGGCAAGAAGAGCCCGCTGGTTTAGGTGCATCAGGATCATGCGAGACTTCGGCCCGAAAGGTAGACCCAGCTCGACCAGCCGCTCTTCCTTGGGGTGCATGGCTTTCCCAGCCAACACCTCAAGGTGCGTCTTGCCGTTGACGCGCTCCCATATCCGCACATCTTCGCCCGGATCGCGATATGGAAGGCTGGTCTGGCAGAAAACGCTGTGCTGGAAGAGCACATTTTCGGGCTCTTCGATCATGATTGCCGCAACATTCAGTAGCCGCTGCTGAATGGGGGACGGTCCCTTCAGAGCTTTGACTTGACTCTTCAGGTGTGAAGCTAGATCACCTACCGGCAGCAGCTCGCTGGTGCGTTTTTTAGTGGCCATTTGATTCCCCGGCGCCGGTCTCCCGCTTCCACTTCTCGTACAAGGCTTCCATGAGCCAAGTATGCCGGGGCGTTTTGATCGGGCGCTTGCGCACCAGTTTTTCGATGTCGCGCAGCATCGCTTTGGGAATGCGGACGGTGACGGGCACTTGATCCGCGTGGGGATCTTCGGTCCCCTTGCTGTTGCTGGTGTGGACTGCGGGCGCTTTGTCGATCAGTTCCTCTGCGCGGCGCTCAAGTGTTGATTTTGGGGGCTTTACGAGTGCCATCAGCTTACCCTTTCCTGTTCAAAAAGATTCTTTTCCGCATCAACACAGTTCTTTTCATAGTCGGAGAGGTTCTTTTCGGCGTCATTCTGAGCCACCGTCGACGGGTTGAAAATGGCCCCATAGAGCGCCGTCATTTCCGCGATGGCCTTGCCGTCTTGTGGGAACAGCTCGGTTACCGCCTTGCCGGTCGCCGTATTGCGAAATGCCTTGCGATAACCGAGGCACACGTCGATCACGCTCACGCTCTCGCTCTCGCGGAGCATGTCGGCCGCCTCGGAATTGTCGCGGCCTTGATGGTCGCCTTGGTTGATAAAGGCCACGGCCCGCAGAACGGGGTTAACGTCGCGCATCTCGTCTATGAGTTGCGTCAGGTCGCCGATGGTCCACACATCGTAGCTGCCCGGCCTGAAGGGGAGTACCACCACATCGGCCACCGTCAATGCTGCCCGCTGCCCAGTTGAATCGCCCACGCCGGCATCGATGATGATGTCGCCGTACTTGGACGCGAGCCCCTGCACTTCGGTTCGAACTGGCTTGCCGGTGATTTTGAAGCAGTTGAACCCCGCCGCGCTCATTGTGTCGTTGCGAAGCTGAGTGAACTTGAAACTGCTTTCTTGGGGGTCTGCGTCAATGAGCGCCACTTGCCCAGGGCCGCGCTCGGTTGCTCTCATCACCGCCAGATTCGTGGCCACCGTGGTTTTCCCGATGCCCCCCTTGATACCGCCGCACAGCACAATCATTTAGGTTCCTTTCGGCTACAGATGCAATCATAAAGATTTTTTCTGACTTCACGACGAACCACTATTAACCGAAAAGGTTCCCTGCTAGCGTTGCCAACTTTGGTGCTAAAACCCGCGTCTTTATTGACGCTAAATATGCGCGCGTCAAGGCAATGGTGTTAACTGCTCTGGTGCGGACAGTCGAGCAGAAAGATTAGGTACGGCAAAAATCCTGGGATGGCAAATGCGTGTGTTTATATATACAATGGATATATGGACGTGTACTCGACGCTGGACGGGCAGGGCTTTGTCTGGGATAGCGATAAAGCCGCTAGGAATGTTTCGGATCATGGCGTTCGTTTCGAGCAAGCCCGCGAGGTCTTTCTGGACCAGCTAGCCCGCTACGAAGATGCTAGCCCCCAGGAAGAGGCACGGCAGGCGTGTATCGGTCTCACAGCAGGTTATCGATTGCTGTACGTCGTCCATGTGATCCGCGAAGGTGATGTGCTCCGCCTCATCTCCGCACGTCTTGCGGAACCGGCGGAAAGGAGACGCTATGAGAATGACTGAACGGATCAAGCGCAATATGCAGCTCGACAAACCCATGACCCTGATTTCCCTCCGCCTTCCCGATCATGTGATCGAGGATCTCAAAGAGGTTGCTCCGTCGCTTGGCTTTGGGGGGTACCAAGCTCTCATCCGGGCCTACATCTCGAATGGGCTCCGCAAACATTTGGCTGAGAAAGAAGCGCAACGGGCAAAGGACAGCACCGTCGAGGAGTTCAGCCTGAGACTCATGGCTCATGGTGTGCCAGCGCAGGCCATCCAGGAAGCCGTAGCCGAGATGAGAGCGGGAAAATAGTAGTCTGCATTTGGCTGGGCAGTTGGGAAGGTTGTGGGGGTGTAGGGAGCAATACTTGTCAAGGTGATGCGGTCCGGAGCTGCCTCGTAAGGCACTACACCCCCACGGACACAATGCTGCCACACAAGGCGCGGCTTCACAACACCAATCGAAAATTACCGTTGACGCCCATCCGGCCTTGTGCGAGATTAGAGCCGTCAAGGTGATGAGATTGGAGTTTCCCCTAAGACTAAGGCCTGCAAACTCCCACCGCATCGCTCGACCCGAGCGACATGCCCCGCGCAAGCGAATAAGCAATGGCTCTGGCTGGTAAGCCAAGGGAAATTGTGCTCCCAAGGGTTACCCGGTGCCAGTGAGCGCGTGCGCCAGTGGGCCATCGTCAGGGGATTTGACTTCCGCGGGAGCCAAAAATAGCCAAGCCACACAGCACGCTGCAAAGCGACCGACGATGACGGCATACCGTTACCGCGCTGGCAGAGACGGGGCATCTGACCCAGCCTTTGTCTTGCTCTCTCGGAATCAAGCATTGGTTTTCACAGCAAAAACAACAGCAAGGGCAAGAAAATAGGGTGGAGTGTGCGGAAAGGGCAAGGTATCGCCCCGGCTGGTGCTAGGCCGGTGGCCGCTCCGCTGGTGCAAGGCCGCGATTGCGGAGCGTGCTCACAGCCCAGCCAACCGCCTCGGGGTGGATGTGTCCGGGGTGGTGGACGACGTAACTGGCCATTGCCGGCGACATCGGCGGCTCGACGTAGATCGGCGCCAGCTCGCCGGCAGCTCCAGCTCCGCACGGAACCCGAGCCGTTCATTCCGGCTGGCCAGAGCCACCCTCGTGAACCCCAGTAACCATGCGGTTAGAAAGAATTTGCGCCCGTCCGATGCGCGCAGAAAAACCATCCGTGGAAGGCGCTTGTGGGCTAGGGATTGACGGCCAAGCGCTTCAAGGCGCCGCAGTCCAGACTCTGGATTCGCCAAGTTGCACAGCGCCGTCGCCGCGGTTTACGCGAAAAACCGGGCTGGAAAATGCAGTTCTCGGGAATTTAGTTTGCACCTGCCGTTTGCTTGGGCTGGTGGGAGTCCAGAGTCTGGATTCCTGGGGCGGGCCGCGTTGCGACACCTTGACTTCGCGGGCGCTTGCCGCTGGCTCTAGTTGCATCCTGGGGATGCACTGAAACTACGTTGTGGCGGTGCATCTGGTGGAACTGCCAGGTCTCCCGCCGTTGCATCCGGGGGATGCACTGAAACTGCATTGCGACTCGCCCCGCAGTATCGGCACGTGCCCGGAGTCGTGTTGCATCCGGGGGATGCACTGAAACTGCATTGGACTCCATCTTACCGTCACGGCGTGACGCGCCGGAAACACCGAAGCCCCGAACGCGGCTCTTAAACGTATCCGGGGCCTTGATGGAGCGCCATGCTGGACTGTCTGAGACCAGGGGACGGACGCAATGTGGGCTGGGCAGGAACCCGATCCACGCCACAAGTGTGCATGAGATCCCCAAGGTGCGCAACGGTGAAATTGGCATTACTCCCCAGAGACACCAAACCCCGGTGAGCGGCTCAAGCTACCGGGGCTTGGTGCATCATCGAGCGCCATGCTGAATCGGTCAGAAACCAGGATGGACGGTGCGGAGAGGCTTGGGCCGTTCCGCACGAGACGATGGTGCATGTTTCTGCTTAAAACCGCAAGGCCAAAATTGCCTAGCAAAAAAGTCGAGGGTGTGCTTATCATGCCGCAGGTCAGTTACCGCGGCTCACAGAATGGACGGAGGATGTGCTCACCCCGCTAGGACCACCCGATCAACAGATCATCGATGAGATCTATCAGGCCGCCGCAATAGAGCGTAAAGAATGGAGCGCCGTTAAACATGGCCGGCGCAAGCAGTCGCCGCTCTTTGCATTTTGCCGCGAGCTGCGGCGCCGCTCTGACTTCGACGGCCTGAATGCCAAGGCCGCGCTGGCCAAAGTCCGCGCCGCGCTCCAACAGTCCACAACCACGCTCGACAAACTATTCGCAGATCACGAACAAGTGCCGATGCTGATGCTGAGAGCCTGGAAGATGGTGAAGACGTGCGGTATCGGCAAACTCGATGCGGCCTTCCGGAAGGCCGACGCCGAACCCCAGCCCAAAGCACACGAGGTGAGCCCGGAGTATACGCGGTTTGTAGGCGCGTGCCGTCATTTGCAAAAACTCAGTGGCGCCAGCCCGTTCATTTTGTCGATTGAGATTTTTGCCCAAAAATTGGGCGTCTCGAACCGCACGGTCACCAACTACAAACGACAAGCCGCAGAAGACGGCTTGCTGCTGCTGGTCTCCGAAGGTAGTTTCAAGGACCACCACGCTGCCCGGTACAGGTACATCGGACTTCAAACACGATTTGACAATGAGACGGACAAGCCATCGAAGCCGCAATTTCCGGGAGCCGGCTCGACTTTTTCTCCTCGCGTGCAATGAAGTTGGCTTGTCCAGACTTCGAAGAGGTCTTGAGGGTGGAACCGGACAGGAACACCGAAAGCGCAATTAACGGAAAACCGGCGCGAATTTTCCATTTTTCCCTTCTCTCACTTCGAAGAGGTCATGAGGTACATGAGGCTCTTGAGAGTCATGAGAGGTACCTTCGGTACCACAGTTTCCTTTCCCTCTGAAAAACCGAGGAAAAAGAAACTGTGTTCGTCCGGCGATGAGGCTCACGATGGCAGTTTCCCGAGGTACCACACCACTCGAACCACCAAACGCCGGACTCACCGTCTCGCCTACAGTCCAGTAACTCGCAGTGGTATGTGATTTGACGGAACCCGCAAACACTTGAGAGTTCCACGTTGGACAGGGAAAAGCAGGCCGTGGACGGATAAATCACAAACACTTGCGAACTACTCGAAGAGCGAAAAAACAGGTGGTGGAAATGAAGCCTTGCGAACTTCAAAACCAAACTCCCCGGCCATCCGTCTCCAGAGAGCGCAAGTTATGGAGAAAAGCCCTTTGGGGGTGACTGCTGGGGTATCCGATCGAATCGTAGGATGGCCATTGCAGGCCAGCGCAGCCGCGGCCAAGCGATTCCCGCCCTCGGGGTGGTGGGTTACATCCTCCGGCCACCTTGCGACGCCTCAAACACGGTTCTGCCGAGGGGGAGTTAGGCGGCCACCTGAGCGCGGGCGATCCTCAAAACCAACTTCGAACCAACTTTTTGAAAGCGAGCGCAATCCATGCCGAGTTTCGACCAGCCCAACTCCGGTGCTGTCTTGCTGGCCCGGTTCGATGGCGCGTGCGAGCCGGTGGGAATCCAGAGTCTGGACTCGCCGCGCCGGCGGAGCTAGACGGCCACCTGTGCGCGGGAGATCACCGCATCGCGCTCGATGGCGCGAGTGGTGCCCTGGCCGTCGCAGCCGTCCGCGGCATTCTTTGCGGCCCAAGCCGCCTTTTGCGCCGGACTCATCAGGTTCAGCCCGTTGGCAATAATCCTGTGCGCGTAAACCAACTCGGCAAGCAATTCCTGTTGCGTGGTCATGCGGCTGTCTCCTCAAGATGGCAAGGGGCTGGCGAACCCGCCCCGGCTGGTGTTAGGCGGCGGCGCTGGCAATTTCGAGAATTCTCTTGACTTGGACTGCCGACCATTCTCCGCCCCGAGTGGTCGAAATGCCCTTTTGATTCAGGCCGTCTGCGATTTGCCGCAAGCTGGCAGCGCCGTTCGCCTTCAAATCCTCGATGACTGGGAAAATATCCTCTGCATACTTGCCAGCCTTTTGCTGCCGCACCTTCAAGCCCAACTGCCGGCCCTGTGCTGAGACGCTGGCCAGATCCCACCGCAGACCACCAAGTTGGGTTCCACGCGCCTTAGCAGCAGCGAGGGCAACTTTGGTGCGGGCAGAGATAGCTTTGGCTTCGTGTTCGGCCATGCTCGCCAAAATGTGAACTGTTAAAGTATTCGCTTCGGGCATGTCGACCGCGACAAACTTAACCCCTGATTCCATCAGCTTCGAGATAAAAGCCACGTTGCGAGCCAGCCGGTCCAACTTGGCCACGAGGAGCTGCGCATTGTGGATGCGGCACATTCTCAGGGCTTCGGCCAGCTTCGGACGCTCGTTGATCTTCCCGGACTCGACCTCGACAATCTCATCCACCAGCGTCCAGCGTCCACCATTCAGAAAGGTGGTGACAGCTTCACGCTGCGCTTCCAAACCCAAGCCAGAGCGGCCTTGCTGTGCTGTGCTTACCCGGAGATACGAGACAAATCTGCCGTTCATCGCGTCTTTTCCCTCTTCATTACGTTTTGAACTACGTTCGATGTTTCAAATGTAACACGGTATCTGGACAGGATCAAGGCCCGCCGTGCGATTTTTTTAGTGAGATGATCCGCCAACGATCACGGTCCCGGCTCACTCCCCTTGGTTGGCTCGTCATTGTCCTCGCGCTGGTGGCAAGGGGCGGCCCTCGGCCGGGTTCCACCGAACATCGGACTGCGACCGAAGCGACATAAGCGACAAAAGGGGAGGGCGCAACCGGCCCCCCCTTGCTCGCCTGCCGATGCTGGTGAAGAATGGGGAGCGAGCGCCGCACGCCTTTGGCCCGCCGGCCCCGGTTGGCCCCCGAGGGCCGGAGGTTGTCCGGGACCCCCACTCCTGGCATTGGCATTGACCGGTTACCGCTCTTCTCTCCTATTCCCCCAGAAACCTCAAAGCGCAATTAAAGCGCAATCTGAAATGCGCGGAATAAAACAGCCCTCTCCTGAAAAACGCAGGACGTGAGCAGTTTCATTCATGCGCAGGAATTTCACTTTTCGCGGACAGGAACATCGAGACCACCTGTTTTGAATTGTCCCCGCTGAAAAGTGCAGGAATTTTCCAGGTTTTCCCGAATTGTTTTCTTGGAAACCCGCGTCAATGTTGGCTAACGCCTTACGGAAGCGCAAATAACGAGCGGAAAGTGTGCTTTTGGCTGGGCAGTTGGGAAGGTTCACTCGAACCACCAGTGTTCATGCGGAGAAGGGCGGCAACGCGCTGCGGGGAACCCTGGGGGGCAGGGGGCAAAGATTGTGCAGTCGGACGAGACGACACCACAAACTCTCCCCCAGCGCGGCGGCGAGATCGCGTGCTTCTCCGCCTTTGAAAATGCCGCCATTAATGGCGGGGTTTTTTGTTGGCCTGCCGACTCGCTCTTTCGCTCGCTTCCCGCACCGCCGTGTAACTCGCATTTAGGTGCCGATTGCACACATCCCGGAAAACGGATGGAAGGAAGGAATCCTTGCAGGCAACTTCACCATCTTCGGAAATAGGCATTGACGGCTGAGAGATACTGGCGCACATTGTGAGCAGTAGAGCGACGCGCCCCTCTTTCCAGGAGAACAAGCAGCGGCTCAAGTCCAGCAATGGCCTTGGGCCATTGTCGTTTTAAGGGGGGAAAAGATGCTGACGAGGCGAAGACTGACTAAAGAGGATCTGCGGGAGCGCGAAAACCGCGCTAAGGAGTGGGTGGCTTTCCGGCGCAGCTATCTTTTCAGCCAAAGGAAGCTGGCTGAAATTCTGGGTTGCAGTAGGCGCACGGTTGTGGCGGTCGAGTCGGGTGTCACGGTGACCAGACCGCACTGCGATCTATTGCGGCGGTTCGCAAACTTAAAGAGGAAGCACGAACAAGGAAGAGCGACAGGATGGGCGGCATGATGGACGGCATGGAGATCATCGGCAACGACACAGAACTTTCGGGTGAAGAAGTCGTTTTGGACCTCCTCGAAAGAGTTGCGGTCGCATTGCGCGCCAATTGTTATTTGCGGAAAACGGATGCTTATCGGGCGTACTCGGCGAAGGTCGTGGTTGAAGTTCAGCTCGATGACCTCGATCCTCAATCCGCGAAGATGCAACTGGAAATTGGCAATCACGATCCAGCCCGGCCATCGCGCAGAATCGTGGTCGAAGCAGACCAGGTGACGCCGCA
>Ga0074046_10002263_pt1 | contig 16754 bp, 12 predicted proteins | sample BogForMeECP23OM3_FD_94441 | JGI IMG/M metagenome (GOLD analysis project Ga0074046, IMG submission 94441) | Bog forest soil microbial communities from Calvert Island, British Columbia, Canada - Bog Forest MetaG ECP23OM3 | ecosystem: Environmental > Terrestrial > Soil > Wetlands ...
GGCTGGGCTTTGGTGCGTGAACGCCGGGCATGGCCGCAAAGAGATCGCTCAAGCCGTGGAGCGGCAGCTCCAAACGCTCGATTACGCGACAGCCTTCCAGATGGGCCACCCCGGCGCGTTCGAGCTGGCGGCACGTCTGGCCCGCATTACGCCGCCGGGGCTCGACCGGGTGTTCTTTGTAAACTCGGGCTCGGAGGCCGTAGATACCGCACTGAAAATCGCGCTTGCCTATCATCGCGCCCGAGGCGAAGGCCGGCGCACGCGCTTCATCGGCCGCGAGCGCGCCTATCATGGCGCTGGTTTTGGGGGCATGTCCGTCGGGGGAATTATGAACAATCGCCGGGCGTTCGGTGCCATGCTGCCCGCCGTGGACCACCTGCCGCACACGGTCGACATCGCTCGCAACGCCTTCAGCAGGGGACTGCCAGAGCATGGCGCAGAGCTCGCGGACCATCTGGAGCGCCTGATCGGCTTGCATGGAGCGGACACGATCGCCGCCGTTATCGTCGAGCCGCTGTCAGGATCGGCAGGCGTGCTTCTGGCTCCCAAAGGCTATCTCGAGAAGCTCCGCGCCATCTGCGCCCGCCACGGACTCCTGCTGATTTTCGATGAGGTCATCACCGGTTTCGGCCGCCTCGGGACGCCGTTCGCGTCACAATTTTTCGGTGTGACGCCCGACATGATGACGATCGCGAAGGGCATCACGAATGGCGCAATCCCGATGGGCGCAGCCGTCGTCGAGCGCGGCATTCATGACGCCCTGATGGCCGGCCCCGAGCATGTCATTGAGTTCTTCCACGGCTACACCTATTCGGGGCATCCCGTAGCGTGCGCAGCCGGACTCGCGACGCTCGATATTTATGAACGGCAGGGCCTGTTCGAAAGAGCAGCGTCGCTCTCGCCCCTCTGGGAAGAGGCGGTTCACTCGCTGCGCGGCAGCCCGAATGTCGTCGATATCCGCAATCTTGGGCTCGTTGCCGGGATCGAGCTGGAGCCGAGGGCGAACGAACCGGGCAAGCGGGCATATGAAATTTTGGTGGACTGCTTCGAGAACGGCGTTCTGGTCCGCCAGGCGGGCGACATCATAGCGCTCTCGCCGCCGCTCATCGTCGAGGAAGGGCAGATCCATCAAATCGTCGATGTCCTCTCCGCCGCACTGCGCCGCGTTTGCTGATAAGCGTGTCATTCGAGGGTTCCTGAGCTAAGCTCCCCCTCATCCTGTCCTTCTCCCGCAAGGGGAGAAGGAACGCTGTTGCAAGGACGAGCTACTCCCTCTCCCCTTGCGGGAGAGGGCGGGGGTTAGGGGCATGTCATTGAAGCGTAGTTATGCAATTCAAACCCGATAAACCGGGCGCGGCCGAGGCCGCGCCCGAAACCAAGCCGCTCCACCGCGACCGGATCGCGCTTGGCATGGCGGCCTCTGCGGCCTCGATCTTCCTGCTGAACACCATGAATGTGTTCGCAAAGCTTTTGAGCCCCACTCATTCCGTCATCGAGGTGGCGTTCTACCGCAACGCGATTGCGGTGGCTCCTTTTGCGGTCTGGATTTTTCTGCTTGGACGGCGCGACCTGCTCAAGATCAACAGCCGCCCGGACGCAATCGTGCTGCGCTCGGTGGTCGGCACCATCAGCCTTATCGCAACCTTCAGAGCATTCAATTTTCTCCCTATGGCCGACGCGCAAGCCTTGTTCTTCACGTCGTCGCTTTTCCTGCCTGTGATGGGATGGCTTTTCCTGAAGGAGCGCGTTGGGCAATACCGCTGGAGCGCGGTGCTGATCGGCTTCCTCGGGATGCTTGTGATCGTTCGCCCGACAGGCGACGTGAATATGACCGGCGTCACCTTTGCATTGTCGGCGGCCCTCTTGCATGCGTCGCTCGGCACGTTGCTTCGCGTCCTCGGGCGCACGGAGCGCCCGGAGACGGTCACCTTCTACTTCCTTGTCATCGGCACGGCGATGACGGGCCTCGCCATACCTTTCGTCGGAACAATCCCTCAATGGAACGAGGCCCCCCTTTTTATTGGAGCGGGCATCTCAGGGGCCTTGGCGCAAATCTGCCTTTCGGTGGCTTTCAAATATGCGCCGGTCGCGCTCGTCACGATCTTCAATTACACGGGCATCGTCTGGGCGACGGGATACGGCTGGTTCATCTGGGGCGACTGGCCCGCGCCGCCGGTCTGGATCGGGGCCAGCATCATCGTCGCATCCAGCCTCTTTATTGTATGGCGCGAAAACCGGATGGCGAAGCTTTCCGCCCTGGCGGACGCCTTGGAGAAGGAGCTTGAGGCGCCAAGCCCCGAGCCACGCGACTAAAGTTCGTCCGGAAAAGCGCGAAGCGGTTTTCCGATAAAGACGCACGATAAAACAGAAACTTAGAACCCGCTTCGATTCCATCAAAAGCGGATAGGCTCTAATGGACGCAAGGCCCGCGTCCTATTTTCGCAGGATTGCCGAGCCAAAGGTTGCTACCCTCCCCTCTGCTTATCGAAAATTGACTAAAGAGGCTCCCGGTGGCGACGATCAAATTCTTCAGTGGCGGCAATCTTCCGCTGGAAATGCATAAGGTGCGCATCGTTCAGAAGCTCACCCTTCCGCCGGTGGAATCCCGGCTCAAGGCGATGAACGAGGCGGGCAACAACACCTTCCTGTTGCAGAATGCCGACGTGTTCATGGACATGCTGACCGACAGCGGCGTGAACGCCATGAGCGATCAGCAGCTTGCCGCCATGATGGTCTCGGATGACAGCTACGCGGGCAGTGCGACCTATACGCGCCTCGAAGCCAAGCTGCGCGAGCTGTTCGGGATGCATTGGGTTCTGCCGGCGCACCAGGGCCGCGCCTGCGAGAACATCCTTTCGCAAACTTTCGTAAAGCCCGGCAAGATCGTGCCGATGAATTATCACTTCACGACCACGAAGGCGCATATCACGCTGAACGGCGGCGTGGTCGAGGAGTTTGTGAAAGACGAAGGCCTTCAGGTCACAAGCGACCTCCCCTTCAAGGGCGATATGGACATTGCCAGGCTTGAAAAACTCGTCAAGACGAAGGGCGCGGACAATATCGCTTTCGTTCGCGTGGAATCCGGCACCAACCTCATCGGCGGCCAGCCAGTCTCGGTTGCAAACCTCGAAGAAATCCGGAAGGTGTGCGACAAGTACGGCTTGATCCTCGTGCTCGACGCGAGCCTGCTTGCCGACAATCTCTACTTCAATAAGACCCGCGAAGAGAGCTGCAAGAACCTCAGCATCCGCGAGATCACGCGACGCACCGCCGATCTCTGCGACATCATCTATTTCTCCGCCCGCAAGCTCGGCTGCGTGCGCGGCGGCGCGATATGCATGCGGAGCGAAGAGATTTACAAGCGCATGCGCGGCCTCGTTCCTCTGTATGAGGGCTTCCTCACCTATGGCGGCATGTCCGTGCGCGAGATCGAAGCGCTGACCGTCGGTCTCGAAGAGACCATGGACGAGGACATGATCAACCAGGGCCCGCAATTCATCGCCTATATGGTCAATGAGCTTGTCAGGCGCGGCATCCCCGTGATCACGCCCGCGGGCGGACTTGGCTGTCATATCGACGCGAAACGCTTTCTCGATCATGTCCCGCCCTCGCAATACATCGCGGGCGCGCTGGCGTCGGCCATGTACATCGCGGGCGGCGTTCGCGGCATGGAGCGCGGCACGCTTTCCGAGCAGCGCAATCCGGACGGCAGCGAAGTGTTCTCCGCCATGGAGCTGTTGCGTCTCGCGATGCCGCGTCGCGTGTTCACGCTCTCGCAGGTCAATTACGCTATCGACCGCATCGACTGGCTGTACCAGAACCGCAGACTGGTCGGCGGTCTCGTCTTTGTGGAAGAACCGGAGATCCTGCGCTTCTTTTACGGGCGTCTCAAACCCGTATCCGACTGGCAGGAGAAGCTCGTCGCGAAGTTCCGCGCCGATTTCGGCGACAGCTTGTAGGCCAAAACATGGGGGGGGCAGCCGCTCCCCCACTCCTGGCGCGCCGCGGGCACCCTGCCCCGTTTGCGGCGGCCGCTTTCTGGATTTTCCGCCGGGAAGGCGCGCAAGCAGCTCTTTGAACCTAAGCAGGCTGTTTCGGTTTCGCCAACGAATGAAGGGGAGTTTCGCCAACGGCTCCTTTGGCGAGAGACGAGCGGCAACCTACCTGAAGAATGGAACGAATCTCTGGGTTAGGCCGTGTTCAGACATCGCCGCATGCAAGATCGCTTCCGGCATTGATTAAATAAGCAGACATCGAGTTCAGTTGGTTGGGGTGTTTTGGCACTATTACTGCGCGGAAACTTCTCGCTGCCTCAGTCCCTTGGAATAATCAGCGGCTTCTTCTGGTGAATCTTCCATCATCCTAAACTCATCATGGTGTTGGACGTGAAAATAGCGCGTCGTTCCTGCCCCAAGAATGAAATCTTGTTTGAGCAGCCGGCCCGATGACAAGCCCACATCCAGTCCCAGGACTTGCTCGCCCGAAGGAGCCTTCACCACCAAATATTCGCCGGTCGTAATCTCGCCAACGCGCTTTCCGTTCAGGAAGACCGGTACAGCCGTATTAAACTTGTCTAAGAAGCCGAAGTCGAGCGCTGGTCTTGGCCAATAAAGATGAATGGTTGCCGGTGGCCCGCTTGGCGTTTTCCTATCGTTGCTCGATTTCGTATCACCACTAAAGAGCGCCGCTAAAGAAGGAAGGACTTCAGCTTTGTCTTTCGGTTCCTTATCGGAAACCGCAGCTTGAGACGGAGAGGCGTTGCCTTCGTCTTTAGCTTCGCCGCCGGAAAGCGCGGCTTGAGCTGTAGAGGCGTCGAGTTCGCTGGCGGTAATCGCCCACCCTTGATGGATGATTTGAAAATAGAGCGGTCTTTGCGCAGAAACTGTAATCTGCGTCTGCTTCGGCGGTCTTATATTCTCGAGCCAATCGTCATACGGTTTCAACTCAAGTGTGTGAGGGCCATTTGGAAGGCTAAGCGTTAGCGGCGCATCCTGGTTGACCATGCCAACGCGGGCCTTGTCGATCCACACCACCATTTTCGATTCGAGCACCTGACCAACAGCGTTGCTCGCGCGAAGTGTCGGCCAAAAAACAGTGACCTGCCCTGTTGGACTTTCAACAACGCAGGGCGGCTTATTTTTGTTCGAAGCGGAAGCGCAATCGGGTTTGCGGGTTTGAGCGGCCCAAGCGCCATCCGCACAAAGGCACAAAAGAAGGCTGATGGCGACAAAGAGTCGATTGGGAAAAGCTTTGCCTATCCGAACAAGCTGTTTCAGCATACTGAAGGCTCCGTTGTCAAACTCGCAGAACAACGCTCTGATCGCTTTACAACATCAGTACTCATCGGATGCTTTTGCATCAGCTCATAATAATGCGCTACAGCTCACCAGATTCGCCCACGAAAGCCAGCGCTCGAAATAGTTTTTCCACACTTGCTGAAGCGCATACCCAGGAGCGCCGGACATCACGGTATTTGGGTAGCGTCCTGGATTTTCTGGGTAGCTACTCATCGGGTTACGAGTGAGCCTCGGGATTGCAAACAGGGAGGCGTCGCGAGTTTTTCACCCATTTACGCAGTTGAAGGTCAAGCTGTCGGGGTCTTTTCGCAACGGCGAGTCCGCATTCGACCCTGTTTGCGCGTTGGGAAGGCCGGGAGTGCGCTACGGAGGCAAGTTCGTTTCAGCGCCTGCGGCGACGCCGTCAACCTGCCTCCGGCTGTACGTGGGGCGGTGAGGCTGCGCCGCCAAAATCGCGTTAACACTCCACTAACGCAGTAACTCAAAATTCACCATCCTGTTTTTGTAATTTTGTTTTAACGAATAACAAAGGAACGCAACTTTACAAAAACCAACGCGATAGAGCCGCCATAAATCAAGGCATCTCTTAAGATGCTTATATGCTTACTTATGGGCCATTTTACCAAACAAACCCAATTTTTTACGGCATTTTAAGCGATGCCCCCCGAGGAACGAAACTCGGCCTTTACTGTTACGGCTGATTATCAGAGTTCGTCATCTCCCCCTGCCGGACTGCAAGTTCATGCCCCCCCGAATACATTCCGACGCCGAAGCTTGCGTTGAAGCGGTGCTATCCCAGGTCGGGCGCAATATCGTGCTCGCCATGCCCATCGCGATTGGCAAGCCGAACCATTTCGTGAACGCTCTCTACCAGCGCGCCGTTCAGGACAAGTCCATATCGCTCAAGATTTTCACGGCGCTCAGCTTCGTCAAACCCCCTCTCAAGAGCGATCTCGAACGCCGCTTCGCAGGCCCCCTGGTCGAGCGCCTTTTCGGGCAATTCCCCGATCTCGAATACGCGGTGGCGCTGCAGCGCGGGCGACTCCCGTCCAACATCGAGGTGCACGATTTCTTCTTTCAGGCAGGCGCATTTCTGAACAGTCCGCTGGCCCAGCAGGGCTACACGAGCCTTAACTACACATACGCCTCCAAGCACGTCTTGACGCTTGGCGTGAATGTCTTCGGGCAGCTCATCGCAAAGCGGGGAGAAGGCGATGGGGCGACCTACAGCCTGGCCTCGAACACCGACTTAAGCCTTGAGGTCTTTCCGGCCATGCTTAAGCGCCGCGGAGACGGCCCGCCGTTTGCGATCGTTGGACAAGTGAACGGCGCGATGCCCTACATGGAGGGCGAAGCGGAATTGCCCGGCTCGGCGTTCGACCACATTCTCGAAGGCCCCGGGTTCGAGTTCCCGCTGTTCGCGCCGCCGAGGGAGGCTGTTTCCCTTCAAGTTTACGCCGCAGCGATCCACACCGCAGCGCTCGTGAAGGATGGCGGCACCATCCAGCTCGGGATCGGCGCCTTCTCCGATGCGCTGACGCACGCGCTTGTCCTGAGGCAGACCAGGAACGAGACATTCCGACAACTCACGAAAGCCCTTGGCGCCGGACGACTGCACCCGCGGCTGCCCGCCGAAACAGCACCCTTCGAGAAAGGTCTATACGGCGCGACAGAGTTGTTCGTCGAAGGCTATCTGGAGCTTCATCGCTACGGAATTCTCAAGCGGCGCGCTTTCGACGACATCGAGACTCAGCGGCGCGCCGATGCCGGTGAGCTTTCGCCCGAGGATTATGCGCAAGGCGCGCTTCTCCACGCCGGCTTCCTGTTCGGCTGCAGCCGCTTCTATGAAAGGCTGCGCCATCTCTCCCCGGAACAGCGGCGCGCCTTCCGCATGACCCGCATCGGTTACACCAACCACCTTTACGGCAACGAAGACCTGAAACGCGCTCAGCGGCCTCATGCCCGCTTCGTCAACAGCGCCATGATAGCGACGCTTCTTGGCGCGGCAGCCTCGGATGCGCTGGAAGATGGCCGCGTCGTGAGCGGTGTTGGCGGCCAGTATAATTTTGTCGCCCAGGCCCACGAACTCGATGGCGGCCGTTCGATTCTGGAGGTTCATGCCTGGAGGATGGACAAGGGGCGGCCTTCATCAAATATCCGCTGGAGCTACGGTCACACAACCATCTCCCGGCACCTTCGCGACATCTTCGTCACCGAGTACGGAGCCGCCGATGTGCGGGGCCTTTCGGACCGTGACACCATTGTGGCCATGCTCAACATCACCGATAGCCGCTTCCAGGAAGAGCTTCTTAAGACGGCGAAAGCGGCGGGCAAGATCGAAAGGACTTACGAGATCCCGCCCGCGTTCCGGAACAACACCCCGGAATGGATCGAGAAGACTTTAGGCTGGGCGCGCAAAGACGGCGCGCTGCCCGAATATCCTTTCGAGACGGACCTGACGCGGGAAGAGATTGCCCTTATTCCAGCAATGACCGCGCTGAAGAACGCACAAACTTCGACCATGGAGCTTGGCCGCCTCGTGGCGCGCGGCACACCGTGGTCATCGCCGAGCGCGTATGAGCGCACGCTCTTGCGCCGTCTGGGGCTCGAGACCCCACGATCGATAAAGGAACGCCTCACGGCGGCCCTGGTTCTTGGCGCACTTCGCTCCAGATAAGCCGAAAGATACCGAAGGAGGAAGAGATGCGCCTTGAAAACAAGGTGGCCATCGTGACAGGAGCCGCGTCGGGCTTCGGCGCTGAAATCGCGAAGGTCTTTGCGCGAGAAGGCGCGAAAGTCGCCGTGCTCGACATCAACGGCGCAGGCGCGGTAGCGGTCGCCCATGAGATTGGCCCCGCCGCGATCCCCATCACAGCCGATGTCACGCAGCGCGCCGACGTAGACAATGCCGTGCGCAAAACCCTGGATGCTTTCGGCCGCATCGACATCGTGGTGAACAACGCGGGCTGGAGCCACAAGAACCGGCCCATGCTCGAAGTCAGCGAGGAGGAATTCGACCGAGTTTACGCCGTGAATGTGAAGTCGATTTATCACATGGCGCAGGCCGTCGTGCCGGTGCTGGCAAAACAGCGCGGCGGAGTGATTATCAATATCGGCTCGACAGCGGGCATCCGTCCACGGCCCGGCTTGACCTGGTACAACGGCTCGAAGGGCGCGGTGAACCTGATGTCGCGCTCCATGGCTGTAGAGCTTGCCCCTCAGAAGATCCGGGTGAATTGTGTGGCTCCCGTGATGGGCGCAACCGGGCTCTTGGAGCAGTTCATGGGGCTGCCCGACACGCCGGAGAACCGCGCGAAGTTCATCGCAACCGTGCCGCTGGGGCGGCTTTCAGAGCCGCGCGACGTCGCGAACGCCTGTCTCTACCTCGCCTCGGACGAAGCGGAGTTTGTTACAGGCGTTGTGCTGGAAGTGGACGGCGGCCGCACGATCTAAGCGGCAGGAGCTTCCGCCATCGGTCTTACATTCTGATTCATCCGAAACAGGTTTTGAGGATCGTAGCGCCGCTTCACTTCGGCAAGCCGCCTGTAGTTTCCGCCATAAGCGGATTCGACGCGGTCCAGTTCATCTTCCGGCATGAAATTGATGTAAGCCGTGCCAACCGCATATGGCTTGGTAGCTTCGAAGATACCGCGAGCCCATTCGATGCACGGCCTATCTTGTTCCGGTTCGCGCCAGCGCGCGTGCACGTTCATGACGAAATGCGAACTGCGCTGCGGAAATGCGGTTGCATCGGTAGCAATGCGCCCTGCCACGCCGCCAACATGTCCGATGAAGATTTCGCACTCACGTCCCGGCAACATTCGCACTGCTTCCGTCAGAATTCGAATTGCGGGATCGGAGAGTTCCGCAAAATCATGGCTCTTCCAGTAATTGCGAGCGCCGGGGGCGAGCAAGGGATCGAATGCCTGCTGCCAGTCAACGAAGGCGTGGGGAGCGACAACATCAACAATGGGCTTTCCAATCGCCCGAAGCCCGGAAGTCTCCCTTTGTGCCGCCTCCATGTCACCGCAGTGACACAAGGCGAGAAGCAGCACCTCTTTGCCATGCCATTCCGTTGGAAGAAACGGCAGAGGCGGCGCCTGCCGCAAGACCGTCCAACAGGTGAGTTCATCGGGCGCTGCTTCGAGAGCCTGCCGATATTCCTTGAGAACCGCCTCGGCATTCTCGAACGGGTGTACGATCAGTCCTGAGAGCACCTGCGGGCCGACCTTGTGAAGCCGGAATTCGAAAGCGGTAACGACGCCGAAGTTGCCGCCGCCGCCGCGCAACGCCCAGAAAAGGTCCGGATTTTCGGTCGCGCTCGCGTGCTTCAGCTCACCGTCGGCTGTTACAACATCGGCCGATAAAAGATTATCGATCGTCAGGCCAAACTTTCTGCTGATCCAGCCAAACCCGCCGCCGAGTGTCAGACCGGAAATACCAGTCGTCGAATTAATTCCTGTGGGCACCGCCAATCCGAAAGCCTGCGTTTGCCTGTCGACATCGGCAAGCGTCGCCCCGGGCTCGATCCATGCAATCTGCTTAGCGGGCTCTACCTGCACCGATTTCATCTGCGAAAGATCGATGACGATGCCCCCGTCGCATAGGGCATTGCCGGCGATGCCGTGCCCGCCGCCGCGAACTGAAACGAGCAGCCCGTGATCACGGGCGAAACGCACTGCGGCAACAACATCGGCGGCGTCACCGCATCTGACAATGAGACCGGGCTTGCGGTCGATCATGCCGTTCCAGATTTTTCGCGCTTCGTCGTAGAATGCATTGTTCTCGTCGATTAGGCTTCCATGCAGTTTGCCAGACAGCGCCTCAACTTCTGCAACACCCAATGCCATTTTTTCTGATTCCAGCGTAGTAAAGCTCAAGTCAGTCATACACGCCTCCTCTTGGGCTTGACCGAACACTTGCTTCGCCGGAAAATAAGTATGCATATGGGTTCTTTGTGACACAACGTCATCACTGTGGTCTTGATTGACGCTTTCTTTAAAAAGTCAATCGAATGCCGCCGAATGATAGAACCGTCGTGGGATCGTTGGAGGCGTGCGAAAATTACTTATATAATCATTTATGGCCTTTTTGCGAAACAAACCCAATTTGGTTAACCGTTCACCTCAATGACGCGCCTCCTCCAATTGAGGTCGAATGCCGCCGCTGAGGCCGACATCGCGGAGCCGTCGCGGCAATAGTGCTCGGGAGCGGGCTCCAGCGTCATGCTGGAGTTGGAAGAACTGGGTTTGTAAAGTTTTCCGGATACAGCGGGAAGACCGTTCCGGGAATGACGATATGACTTAAACCTTCTTCGCCATCTTCTGCACCTTGCCCGTCGAGGTCTTCGGCAACTCCTCGAAGACAACGTGGCGCGGGACTTTGTAATGAGCGACATGCTGGCGGCAGTAGGCGATCAGCTCCTCCGCCGTCGCAGTCTTCCCCGGCTTCAGCTCGATGAAGGCGCAAGGCGTCTCGCCCCACTTCTCGTCGTACTTCGCCACCACCGAAGCAGCCTGGACGGCGGGGTGCTTATACAGCACATCCTCAAGCTCGATGGATGAGATATTCTCGCCACCCGATATGATGATGTCCTTCGAGCGGTCCTTGAGCTGAATGTAGCCGTCCGGATGCATCACGCCGAGGTCTCCGGAATGGAACCAGCCGCCTGCCAGCGCGTCCTCGGTGGCCTGCTTATTCTTGAGATACCCTTTCATGACGACATTGCCGCGGAACATGACCTCGCCGAGGGTCTCGCCGTTGGATGGCACGGGCGTCATCGTGGCGGGGTCGAGCACCGTCAGGTCTTCAAGAGGGACATAGCGCACGCCCTGCCGCGCCTTCTTATGCGCCTGCCCGGCGCTGTCGAGCGCGTCCCACTCTTTCTTCCACTCATTTACAACGGCGGGGCCGTAGACCTCGGTCAGCCCATAGACATGGGTGACATTGAAGCCCGCTTCGCGCATCTCCGCGAGCACGGCTTCGGGCGGCGGGGCGGCGGCCGTCAGAAATTCAACCTTCTGCGAGAGCTTCCGCTTTACATCAGCGGGGGCGTTCAGGATCGTCGACATGACGATGGGCGCGCCGCAGAGGTGGGTGATTTTGTGATCGGCGAGCGCGTTCCAAATCGCGTCAGGGCGGACATAGCGGAGGCAGACTTGCGTCCCGGCGACAACCGGGATCGTCCAAGGAAAGCACCAGCCATCGCAATGGAACATCGGGAGCGTCCAGAGATACTGCGGATGCTTGCCAATATTGGCCGCCAGCGTATTTCCAAGGCTCAGGAGATAGGCGCCGCGATGGTGATAGACGACGCCTTTCGGGTTGCCGGTCGTGCCCGAGGTGTAGTTGAGAGTGATCGCGTCCCACTCGTCGTCCGGCATCTTCCAGGCGGACTCCGGGTCGCCACCAGCGAGAAGATCCTCATATTCCGTCTCGGACAACCGCGACCCGAGGCCGGGGAAGGCCGGGTCCATATAATCGATGATGGCCGGGCGCGTCTTCGCGATCTTCAGCGCATCCCCGATCACCTGCGAATATTCTGTATCGGTGATCAAGACCTTGGTTTCAGCGTGGTCCATCATGAAAGCGATATTCGCCGCATCGAGACGCGTATTCATCGAATGCAAGACCGCGCCTGTCATCGGCACGCCGAATTTGGCCTCCAGCATAGCGGGCGTATTGGCGAACATCACGGAGACGGTGTCGTTCTTGCCGATCCCAAGCCGCGTCAATGCCGACGCCAGGCGGCGCGAGCGTGCGTAAAACTCTTCGTATGAGTATGTTTTGTCTCCGTGCACGATGGCCGGGTAATCGGGAAACACGCGCGCGGCACGGGCAAGAAAGCCAAGCGGCGTCAACTGCTGGAAATTGGCGGGGGTCCTGTCGAGATCTTGTGTATAGGCGCTTGTCATGAAACACCTGCCACTCAGTTTGAGATACCTTGCCAGAAGCTTACAGCAGGGTGCGTGCTTCTGCCCAGGCGGCGTTTGTCACAGATCAAATTTCCGCCGGAAAAGCCGGTGTATGCAGTGACTTAAAAATCGCTAGATTGGAGAATGCCATGGCGTCCAACAGCCCCGCCGGCTATAGCGGCACTCAGATCCTTCTTCACTGGATTATCGCCGCGCTTGTCCTCTTCCAGGTTTTTTTCGGTGAGGGCATGGAGCACGCTTATAGCGCCTGGGTTAAAGGCAAAGAGATAGGCTCAGACAATCTGCTCAGCGCTAACATTCACACCGTTGTAGGCTTCACGATCCTCTCCCTTGCTATCTTTCGCGTTATCATTCGCATGGTGCGCGGCGTTCCGGATGCGCCTGCTGGCCAGAGCGGCGTCAAGATGTGGATAGCGGCGCTTACGCAAGTTTTCCTTTACGCCATCCTTTTCGTCATGCCGATTACCGGCGCGATGGCTTGGTTCTTGGGCTATGCGACGATGGCGGAGGTGCATGCCTACGCGAAGCCGCTCATTATTCTCGCCGTGCTCGTGCACTTCGGCGGCGCGATGATGCAACACTACGTCGCGAAGACTAACGTGCTCGTGAGAATGATGAAGCCCGAGACGAGGCGCGTCAGCTAGCGACGGGGCGCTGAAACTGTTGATGCGCGGGTCGTCACGTCCAAGGGCGTATTGCCACTGAGGCTTCGGAGCCGGCACTATGGGGCGGCCTGTGCAGAATATTGTGTTGGTTGGCGCGGGTCATGCGCATGCGCTGGCTTTGCTTGCTTTTGGGAAGAAGCCGCTACCCGGCTCGCGCCTCACCGTGATCACGCGGCGGGCCTGGACGCCCTACTCCGGCATGCTCCCCGGAGTCGTCGCAGGTTTCTACGCCTTCGAGGAAACGAATATTGACGTGAGGCCCCTTTGCAGTTTTGCGAGGGCCCGCCTCGTCCTCGACGAAGCCGTGGGCGTCGACCTCGCCAGGAAGCGAGTTGTCCTTGGCGGTGGCCCTTTTATTCCTTTCGACATTCTCTCCCTAGATATCGGATCTGTGCCGAACAGACGTGCCGTGCCGGGCGCGCGCGCAAATGCGACCTCGGTGAAGCCCATGGACGGTTTTCTGGTCCGGTTCGAAACAACCCGCCGGCGCATCCTGTCAAAGCTCGGCAAAGCCAGCATCTGCGTCGTTGGCGCGGGGGCGGCGGGCGTTGAGATGCTGCTCTCGATCGAAAGGCGCTTCAGGAGAGATACCCTGGATGCGGGTTACGACGCCGACGGGCTCCGCTTTACATTGCTGTCCGCGGACGCAGACATCTTAATCACCTATCCGCCCCGCATGCGCAGACGCTTCCACGAAATCCTTGCCTCTCGCGGGATTACGGTGATCGCCGGCAGGGCAGCGACCGACGTCGAAAACGGCGTTGTTCAATTGGAAGGCGGCGAAAGCCTGGCCTTTGATGAGGTCTTTTGGGCGACCGAGGCGTCCCCGGCGCCCTGGCTCGCCGACACCGGATTGAAGCTCGACGCTCACGGTTTCGTCGAAGTCGGCCCGACCCTTCAAAGCACGTCGCACCCCGACGTATTCGCCGCAGGCGACATAGCTTCGCTCCGGGGTTTCTCTTTGCCCAAGGCAGGCGTCCACGCCGTGCGGCAAGGCCCCACGCTGGCCGCGAACCTGCGGAGCAGCGCGCCGCTCCAAACGTACAAGCCGCAGGGCCAAATCCTTTCGCTGATTTCAACCGGCGAGCGTTACGCCATCGGCACGCGCAACGGTTTAACGTTCGAAGGCGCCTGGGTGTGGCAATGGAAAAACTGGCTCGACCGGCGATATATGGCCAAGTTCAAAAATTCGCCAGCTGGCGCTTTGGCGCAGTAACGACAGTTTGAGAATGGCTTGCCTGTACCCCTGCACACGCATTGTGCAATGAATAACGTAGCGATTTGCTCCATCGGAAAATCTCATGCAGCTAACGAGTGAAGACGGCTACCGCCTTCCAAAGCCGTTCGCAGACCCAACGTGGACGGCGCGACGAGAAAGGCGCGCTGTCGTGCCGCTGAAACGCCTTGAGACCGTCTGGTTCAACACCGGAACGCTATGCAACATCGATTGCGCAAACTGCTACATCGAAAGCTCGCCTAGAAACGACCGCCTGTCCTATCTCACGCTCGACGATGTGGTTCCGTTCCTGGATGAGATTTCAAAGCTGCCGCAGCCCGTCTCCTTGATCGGCTTCACGGGCGGCGAGCCATTCATGAACCCCGCCTTTATCGCCATTCTCGAGGAAACACTTCGACGCGGTTTGGAGACGCTGACGCTGACCAATGCGTTGAAGCCGATGAACCATCGAAAACCGGACATCGCGCGGCTGGCAAAGCGTTATGGCTCGCGCATGCGCCTCCGTGTTTCGCTCGATGACTTCCGCGCCGAAATGCACGATACGGAACGCGGGGAAGGCGCATTTGCTCACGCCCTTGACGGGCTGATCTGGCTCTCGCGCGCCGGCGTGGAACTCGAGGTTGCCGCCCGATTCTTGAGCGGTGACACGGAAGAGGATTTGCGGCAAGGCTTCGCTGCCCTTTTTGCGAAGTGCGGGATCGGCATCGATTGCGACGATGATCAGGTGCTCCTGCTTCTCCCCGAAATGCGGCCCGGGGCTACCCCGCCTGAAATCACTGAAGCCTGCTGGGGCATTCTCAAGAAGTCTCCCGACGATGTCATGTGCTCGTGCGCTCGCATGATCGTGAAAAGGAAAGGCGCCGCCGCGCCCGCAGTCGCGGCCTGCACGCTTCTCCCCTACGACTCGCGCTTCGAGCTTGGCGTTACGTTGGCTGAGGCGAGCCGGCCCGTGCCGCTTTCGCATCCTTACTGCGCCACCTTCTGCGTTCTGGGTGGAGGGTCATGTGGATCGGCACGCAATGCATGATGAAGCTTTGGAGGCAGAACTGACGGTGCCTCACCTTTTGAAAGACCGGCGGTTCTGGCTCGCGGTATTCGCACTCGGCGTCATCTTTGCGATTCACGCATCAGGGCTTCCAGGCTCCCTTACGCTTGAGACGCTTCGGACGCACCGGCAAGAGATCGTAAACTTCGTCAGCGAGAACTACGTACTTTCGGCTTTGGGCTTCATTGCTGTGTATGTGCTCGTCGTTGCACTGTCGCTGCCCTCGGCGGTACTTCTAACGCTTTCAGGCGGCTTTCTGTTCGGCGCAACCGCTGGCACAATCTTCACTCTGATTGGCGCAACGGTCGGCGCAACGCTGCTTTTTGTCTTCGCCCGGACAATGATGGGCGACAACCCCATGTCGCATTTCGGAACGACCGGGACAAAACTTGCTTGCGCCATCAAGGCAAACGCGTGGTCGTATCTGCTCGTTCTTCGGCTGTTGCCTCTGTTTCCCTTCTTCCTCGTCAACGTCATCCCGGCTTTTGCTGGCGTCAGGATCAGCACTTTTGTGATCACGACTTTTTTCGGCATTATCCCCGCCACGATCATTTTTTCTCTTTCGGGGGCAGGGCTCGGAAACGTGCTGGATCAGGGGAGCAGCGTAACGATCGATTCGATCCTCACGCCGCAAATCATGGCCTCACTCGGAGGACTCGCTCTTTTGGCGCTCGTCGCGATTCCTTTGAAACGGAAGTTTCAAAACGACACGCGCGGGGCGACCCGGTCGGTTGAATCGTAGGGTAAGTTTCGCCGATTTGAATGACGCAAGCTGCGTAGAAGAGGCGATCGCCATTGACGCGGGCGCGCCTTTGCCTCACATCTAGCGCCAAATCCTGCATCGCAACATGACACTGAGAAAGGCGCGGCTCGGCATGAACTTGCGCAACATAGCCATTATTGCCCACGTCGACCATGGCAAGACGACGCTCATCGACGTGCTCTTGAAACAATCCGGCTCCTTCCGCGAGAACCAGCGCGTAGCCGAACGCGCCATGGATTCCAACGATCTGGAACGCGAGCGCGGTATTACCATCCTTGCGAAGGTTACCTCCATCCAATGGAAGGACACCCGCATCAACATCGTCGATACGCCGGGACACGCCGATTTCGGCGGCGAGGTGGAGCGCATCCTGAACATGGTCGACGGCGCCATCGTGCTCGTCGATGCGTCGGAAGGGCCGATGCCGCAGACGAAGTTCGTGGTATCGAAGGCGCTGAAGATTGGCCTCCGCCCCATCGTCGCAATCAACAAGATCGACAAGCCGGACGAGCGTCATGTCGAGGTGTTGAACGAGATTTTCGACCTCTTCGCCAATCTCGACGCCACCGAGGAGCAACTCGATTTCCCGATCCTCTACGGCTCAGCCAAGCAGGGCTGGATGGCCATCGACCCGAAGGGGCCCAAGGAAGACATGGCGCCATTGTTCGATCTCGTGCTGAAGCACGTCGCGCCGCCGCGCGTGGGCGGCGGGCCGTTCCGCATGCTGGCGACGACCATCGAGGCGGACCCGTTTCTGGGCCGCATCCTAACGGGGCGCGTGACGAACGGCGTGGTGAAGCCAAACATGGCCA
>Ga0074046_10002264_pt1 | contig 16753 bp, 12 predicted proteins | sample BogForMeECP23OM3_FD_94441 | JGI IMG/M metagenome (GOLD analysis project Ga0074046, IMG submission 94441) | Bog forest soil microbial communities from Calvert Island, British Columbia, Canada - Bog Forest MetaG ECP23OM3 | ecosystem: Environmental > Terrestrial > Soil > Wetlands ...
GCGAGCCTTCTGCGTGTGTAGTGTCATAGAGCGAGCAGCGATTCGCCCCGTTCACCGATTCGGAAACGCTTCGGCGGCCCTAAAACGGCCTCCGGATCGGCGTTTCTCAGCACGCTGCTAGACACCTAGACCCACGTCTTGGAGGGGTGCAGCGCGAGGCCGCGACGAAGCTCGACGCGATTCTGAGGTGACGCTGGCGGCATACAAGCTCTTACAGAGAGCCGTCTGCTTCTGAGACAGAGCGTCGAGCGAGCCGACTACCTAATGCCGGTCTCCGCGCCGAAGGCGCTTCCCGATCCGGCGCAACCGAGGAGGGAGCGCCTCAGATACCTACCCTCGCTCACCGAGCGCCCCGCGAACGGAAGCGTTGCAGGGTTGCAAGCGTTAGAGGGGGATACGCCCTCGGCGCTTCCCGGTCGCCCGGCACGGGGGGTAGACGCATCGCGGAAAGGGATTTTTGCAAGTCGAACTTCTATGGAGCGTCTACCCCTCATGGATCGAACGCATGGCAGTGTGATCAGCGATGCCAGTGGCGACGGGCGCTGACCCTCTTGTCCACGGCCACAACTTTTCGTCAAATCCCCTTGGGTCTCGCCCCAGGAGGAGGCGCGATGCCGATTCCGTCCGCAGCCTCGCTAACCGCCGTAGGCGAGGGCGATCGAGCCGAAGAACGCCGAAGCCCAGCCCCAGGGCAGCATGCGGACAGCGAGCGGCGCGCGCCCGGCGAGCATACGATCAAGCGCCTCGAACCCGGAGACCATGAGATAGGCGAATGTAGGCGTGAGGAAGAGCGCGTAAAACGCCTTGCCAGAGGACCAGAATGGGTGCTGCAAGTTGAAGCTCATGAGGGCGGCGAGCAGAAGCGGGGGCAGTCCCACGATCAGCGACAGGGCAAGGCGACGGCCAAGGTTGTCGTCGCGTAGCGCGCCGATCATCGCTCGGATCCATCCTGCAACCAGGAAAAAGGTCGCTGGAAGAGCGAGTACGAAGACCGCCGCCATCCAGTCATAGCGCCAGCCCCCGTGCGCGTAGCGGACTCGTGAGACGCCACCCAGCATCCCGTCTCCCCAGAAGGTCGTGTAGACGGAGTCCCAGAAGCTGTGGAACCCCGAGAACCAGGGCTGCGTGAAGGCATCGCCAAACTGCAAGAAATAAGAAGCCGTGTGGAAGCCCGGGTATTGCCACAGCGTGTTTCCTTGCCTGTCACTGAAGTTCGAGACGAGCGGGTTGCCGAAGAGGATCCAGTTGCGCACGTAGACCCAACCTGCGAGCACGGCCACGACCGCCAGGGTTCGTGCGGCGCCGAGGGCGACCTGCGAAGACGGCGCAGACTCTGACAGAATCCGCTTTGCCGCAACCGCACCAACGAAGGTTGGTACGAGAATGACGCTCGTATACTTGGTGAGAAGGCCTCCGGCCAGAAAGAGCCCAAGGACGATGTCATCGAATGGGGTCGTACGTTCCTTGAGCAGCGATCGCACGGTGGCGAGCATGGCAAGGCTCGCGAGGAGCGCATGAGGCAACTCGTTGGACACGGAGGCAGCGAGCGTCAGGCTGCTCGGGAGAAGCCCTGCGGCGATGGCTGAGCCGGCGCGCATCCACGGCGCGTCCGGCGCGAGGCAGCGCGCCATGGCGGCCGCCACGAAGGCCATGCCCAGACCAGAAAGCACGGGAAGAAGCGACAGGAGCGCCCGCTCTGCGATGCCCGGAGCCGGTCTTAGCGCAGCGACGAGGAGCGCTGTCAACACGTGGTACAGGGGAGGGTGGTAGGTCTCGGAGCCCGCGGTAGCAAGCGGAAGCGTCCTATGCTGCAGGAGCCACTTGATGTAGAAAAGGTGCGCAGGGCCGTCGAAGCCCAATCCAGCCGCCGCGAGGTGGACGATCTTCGCCGCAAAGAGCCAGGCCCAAAAGAGAGCCACGATGGCGAGAGCGACGGCCGGCCCCTTTTCCGCGACGCTGCGTCGGCCCTGCAATATCGCGGCGGAAATCATCCCGGCTCCCGCCAGCGTCACGAGAGCCAGCGCATGTTCGCGCACTGCCGAGAGCGGCGAAGGCAATGAGGTGCTGTCGCCGATGCGGACTCCGTCGTCGGCAATGGCCGCCGGGCGCGGAGGCTCGTCCTCCCAAGTTGCTAGCCAACGTTCATCGGTGAGGAGAGGCTCGGCCAGACCGCCGAGACTGAGCTGGAGAAACGGTATGCCTTCCGGATTGCGCACCTCGACGTGCAGAAGGTTCTCACCCATGACGATGAGAGGCGTGACATCGACGACCGATGGCTCCTTCCAGCGTCGCGCATCTCGCCCGGCCAGCGGCACCAGGCTTCCATTCAGCTGGAGCACGACGTCACGCATCGCGCGTACCTGCAACACCACACGTCCCACTTGCTTGTCGACCGTGAAGTGACGCTCAAACGTCGTGGCCATCGGCCGCGCCGGATCGACCCAGATTGGTTTGGTCACCGGCAGGATCGGTGCCCCGATCCAGGGCGTCGGACCGGGCGGAAGGAACGCCACGTCGGGCGAACGCAAAGCTGCAAGACCCCACTGACCGGCTACGCCGAGTGCGAAAAGCACAGCGAGAATGACCTGAATGCGCCGGAGCCATTCGCCCCGGACCTCGTCCATTGCTCGTCTACGCCGGACTCCGCGGAGTGGCATTCGTCCGGTGGTCATACGGCCGCGGACGTTAGCCCAGTCTCGCCTTGGCTGTTCCCAGTTCCCGTCCGCGCCAGGAATCTTGCCCGCGGTCATCGCGCTTGACCTGCATCTACGCGTCTTCGTGGCAGACGTAGCAATTGTTTCGACGCTGGAAGTCCGACAATCCTCGTACTAGGCGAACGAGGCCCGAGCGGCCGACTGTCCGGCCTCACGACGGAAGCATTTTTGGCTCGCCGAAGCTTCGAGAAGCGCCCCTCGACTGTGAAGTGCTCGTCCGAAATCAGTCCCTTTGCCTCTGCCAGTCCTGCAACTCGGGAAGGAAGGCACGGGCGACCTCTTGTTCGACCAAGCGCTCTCGATTCTTCGAGGAGACCGCGGCGTCCGACGGTCATCCATCGCGACTGTTGTACTACCATGCGAATAACCCCAGTTGGAGCGCGACAATGGGCGCCCGATCCGGACGGCACGGCGGTCTGGGACGCATGAAGGGCAGGCGGCAAAGCAGCAGGTCGAAGAGCAGGCGACGCGCGGCGGGCGCCCTGCCTGCCTGGTTGGCACTGTACCTGGTCTGGCTGGCTTTCGTTGGCGCTGCGCTGATCGTCTACGCGCCCGCGCTCTCTGGAGCCTTCTTCTCCGACGATCAATTCTACGTCGCGCACAACCCTTACGTCCACGAGCCGAGCCTCGAGCATCTCGCCGCCATCCTGAACCCGAGGAGCCCCGCCACGCTCGGTGTCGACAACTACGCGCCGGTACACTTGCTGCTGCATTCGGCGGCCTGGCAGCTCTTCGGTGAGAACGTGGTGGGACACCACGTGTTGAACCTCGCAATGCACGCACTCGCCAGCACGCTGCTCGTGCTCTTGCTGCAAAGCTCGCAGCTGCCCCGGCCAGTGGCGCTCTTCGGGGGCGCCGTCTTCCTACTCCATCCAGCCAACGTGGAGGCGGTGGCGTGGATCAATCAACTGAAAACCACGGCGGCAATGGTCTTCGCCCTGGGCGCGCTGTTGGCCTATCCCCGCCGTCCCGGACCGGCCACCGTTCTCTTCGGGCTCGCGCTGCTCGCCAAGGCCCAGGCGGTCGTGGCCCTGCCGGCCGCGCTGCTTCTCGACCGGACACGCGGGGCGAAGGTCCGCTGGGGCTGGATTGCCGCCTGGGCGCTCGTTCTTGCCGCCTACGCGGGCGTCGAGTTCTCCGTCCACCAGCGCACGGGAGGGGCCATTAAATCCCTGCACGATCGTCCGATTGTATTGGCGCGCACCATGTGCGCCTACGCGATGCGCTACCTCGCGATGGCGACCACGGGAAAAGGGCTCTCCGCGTTCCAAGAGCCGCCCGCCGCCGAGAGCTGGCTCGACCCCTGGTGGCTGGCGGGCATCGCGTGTCTACTGCTGCTCGGCCTGCGAATACGGTCGGCGCTGCGCGCACGGCGCGAGGAGTCGCTCTACTGGGTGTGGGCCGCCCTCTCCTTCGCCCTCGTCTCCCAGATCTTCCCTTTCCAGTACCCCATGGGCGACCGCTACCTCTACTTCATCCTGCCGGGGCTGCTCGGCGGCGCCCTGCTCGCGCTGTGCGATCTGCCCGAAGCCTGGACGAACGCCGCGCGGAGCTGGCTTCCACGCCGCCTCCGCGCGCAGCCTGCCCTGCTCGTCCGCGGGCTCGCGTTGCTCCTGCTGCTGGGCCTTGCGGGCCGCAGCCACGCACGTGCCGAAGTCTGGAGCTCCCCCGAGACCGTAACGGCGGACGCCATCCACAACTATCCCGACGGCGTCGCGGCCAATCTGTGGCGCGCTCGGCACGCCGCCCTGATCGGCGACGCCGCGGGCGCCGCGGCATCACTTCGAGCCGCCTGGGACCGCGGCTACAACGGCCTCGACCAGATCTGGGGGCAGCCCCCGTTCGCGGCGGTGCAGGGCGATCCGCGCTTCCAGGCCGTGCTGCGGGAGATGGCCGACTGGTGGCTCGATCGGGGCTCCCGGCTGGTGGCGCCGACCCAGGCCGATCTGCACAGCCTGGCGGTGGCGCGCCTCGTGCGCGGCGAGCCTGAGAAGGCCCTGGCGCTGCTCGAGCAAGCCCTCGATCAAGGGGGAACCCACGATGCCGACCTACGCGATTCAATCGCCCAGATCCGCTCCCAACTGCACGCGAGGGAAGGCACGCTGCGGTGAGCCAGTGCCGCGCCAGCGCCCGGACGGCCGGTTGCTGCACGCGGCCTGCGCCATCGCGATCGTGCAGCGCACGACGTTGGCCGTGGAGGCGAAGGTCAGCATGAAAGACCATCGCAATTCGATCTCTCGCTGGAGCGTCGCGCTGAGGTCGTTCGAAAGGGCTGGCGCGAAGTTACCCGAGTCGATCTTCTGCTCGGAAGCCGATACCGCGCTGGGCCTGTCCCGCGCTGCCGTCTGCGCAATAAAGGTACCTCGCCTTCGTGAAGTTCGGCCGTTGCCGGCGTGTACCTCGCCGTGCCCTCGTTGAAGTTGCGGCCCACCGCACCCCATGCCGCCCGTCCACGAGATTCGCTGGTGTCTTCGCGCCCGTGGCTACAAATCGAACTGGCACACCGACTCTCTGAAGAGACCGCGGGAGCTAAGCAGCCGCATAGCGCGCAAGCTCACCGGTAAGAAGCGTAACCGCGTCTTTGCCTACGACCGCTATCTCGCCATCCTGAACCAAGGAACGGAGCCGTCGTGAGCGGTGAGCTCGCTGTCGAGCGCAGAATCGAGGAGGCAAAACTGCGATGCCAAAACGATCGCCATGATGCTCATGGTGCCCCCCGGAGTCGAACCCGGACGAGAGGCCGAAAACTCATGTAACAATGGAGAGTTCGGGAGGTGAATATAGTGATATCCAATAATCAAGTCAATCGGAGTCTGTATGGCAGAGAGGAAGAAGCGCGCGTCGGGCGCTTGGGGTGGACGACGGATGCGCGCCGGACGCCCGTCACTCCCGCCGGCCGAGCGACACGACGCCGCGATTCTGGTGCGGCTTCTGCCTTGTGAGCTTGAACAGCTTCGGGCGCTAGCCGCTCACGCGGGCCTTGGTGCCGGTCAGTACGCCCGCGACGCGCTTCGTCGCCACATAGCGAGAGCGAGCCGCGCCGACCGTACCCGCCACATGAAGGGAGAGCGGTCTCCACAGAGGTAGCGGTTCCGGTCTCCGCGGCGAAGGCGCGTCTACCCCATGGTCCTCCGAGAGGGGCGGGTGCCCCGATCCGGCGCGACTGAGGAGGGAGGATCCTCCGGAACCTAGCCGCCGCTGCACGAGCGCCAGCGAGTGGGGGAGCGTTGCACCGTTGCGAGCGTTTCAAGGGGATGGGGCTAGCGGGTGGAACGCGTTGGACCGACCACCCGTGGTAGACGCACCCACCGACCCTGCGAGCGTCGAACGGCGGCTCTAACAAGTAGAGTTTTTTGGGGTGGTATACACCGTGAGGTGTGCCTACCGTTGCCGCGAGGGATGGTCCCGAGCGGGCCCCCGTCCCCCACCTCTCGCAGGGCCAACTCGCACTCGTATATCTGGCGCAAAAATAGACTGTGAAACTACGTGGTGTCCCCGTGGGGGCGCAGCTCGGCGGGCTCGATCATCGCGGGGAGTCCCTTGCCGTCGAGTGCATGTCCTCCCACCTAGATCGACACTGCGTCTGCGCCCCGTAGCCGATGTCGAGCGGGATTCCGGAGCGGTGCCGCGGCTCTCCGACTCACCGCCCGAGGAGTCACCCTGTCCTTGAGGTTCCTTGCGTCGCTATCCTGCCACCTAGCAGGCGAGGCAAATGTGAAAAGCTTTAGGGATCGACTCCCGGACTTCGCGCTCTCTGCAGGCCTCATGGCCGCCGTCCTGGTGGCCTTCTCCGGCGTCCTTAAAAACGGCTTCGTGAGTTTGGATGACACACTCTACATCACCCAAAATCCAACGACGCAGCGGGGACTCTCAGCATCAAGCGTAGCCTGGGCCTTCACGACGGGCAGCGCGGCGAACTGGCATCCACTCACCTGGCTTTCCGTGATGCTGGATGTCGAGCTCTTCGGGCTTGATCCGTCGGGCCATCACGCCGTGAGTCTTTGCCTTCACGTGCTGAACACTGCCCTCGTCTTTTCCCTCATGCGCCGACTCGGGATCGGGCGGGGTTCGAGTGCCTTCGCCGCGGGGCTGTTTGGACTCCATCCACTCCACGTCGAATCGGTGGCGTGGGCGGCAGAGCGCAAGGACGTTCTTTCGATGGCCTTTGGGCTCCTGACACTCCTAGCGTACATCCGCTACGTCGAGGCTACCTCAAAAGCGCGCATGGCCGGGGTCGCGCTGCTCTTCGCGCTTGGGCTCATGGCCAAGCCCATGCTGGTGTCGCTTCCCTTTGTCCTCCTGCTCCTCGATTGGTGGCCCCTGCGGCGGGTGGGGAGCCCGGCATGGATCGCCTCGCCTGATGTTGCGCCGGACGAAGCATCGCGTGTGGTGTCGGATCAAGTGAGCTTACAACGCCTGGCCTTGGAAAAGGCTCCGCTTTTCGCACTGGCGCTCCTTTCCTGCGCAATCACGTACCTGGTGCAGCGGGTCGCTGGACTCGTCACGGAAGGTCTCACCGTCTCAGCTCGTCTAGAGAATGCGGCACACTCCTACGTTGTGTATCTGAAGAAGTTTATCTTCCCAAGGCAGCTAGCATGCTTCTATCCGATAGTGGATCTTGGAGCGTATCGCGTCGCCTTGAGCGTCGCGACGCTCGTCGTGTTTACGCTTGTGGCGTGGCGCCTGCGCAGCTCACGACCGTACGTCCTCCTCGGTTGGCTCTGGTTCCTTGGGACGCTTGTGCCTGTGATCGGCCTGGTGCAGGTCGGGCTACAGGCGTACGCAGACCGCTACACGTACCTCCCCTCCCTGGGCCTCGGACTCGCGGCGAGCCTGGGGCTCGCGGATGCCGTCGCGCGCGCGCGCTTACCGCGCCCCGCAGTGATCTTCGCGAGCGTCGCTCTCCTCGCCGCGCTCGGGGTGGCGACCTGGAGGCAAACGCTTGTCTGGCGGGACGCGCAGGGGCTCTACGAACATACCGTAGCGGTAACCCGTCACAATTGGTTCATTCGTCTGCATCTCGCTTCGGAGTACCTCAACAACAACGATCTCGGGCGCGGAAAGGCAATGCTCCGGCAATCTCTGGCTGACGGAGCGCCTCCGGCGCAGATCCGCGCGTACCTGGCCGCGCTCGATTACCGAGAGCACCGGACGCAGGACGCGCTCGACGAGATCGATCGAGCGCTTGCTGGGGAACCAGACAATTGGCACATGCTCGTGATGCGCGGCGTCTATCTCGCCGAATTGAGGCGCGATGTCGAGGCAGTTACGGTCTTAGAGCGGGCGATTGCTCTCGATCAGGGCAACGATCCGAAGCTGCTTGAAGTTGCGCGCCAAACTCTTGCCGCCGTCCAACGTCGGATCCAGCTACAGGCAGAGGAAGGTCTAGAAACCCTCCCCGATGCCCCTCGCTAGACAGAAACTTGATGAGATGGACTCCTCCCGCGACTCGCGCGGCATCGAGTGCCAGAGTCGCCTTGCGCCCTGCACAGCTCCAGGGAGGAGGGAGTCCGAGATGCATTCTACGACGATCGCGGTGGATCTGGCGAAGTCCGTGCACCTTGGCCGGGTAAGGTGCTCTGCTCTTAGCAAGGAATCATAGGAAGGTCGCGTCGCTGCATTGATCACGGCGGCCGAGGGTGGAGGTCTCCTCCGCGGGGTAGATGCTTCGGGTTGGAAAAACGACCTGGGCATCGATGCGTGACGGAGGAGGGCCGCGATGGAACGGTACCTCGGAGGGGACGTGCACGCCGCGAGCGTGACGTTCAGCCTGATAGACGTGGTGGGCAAAGAGATCCGCCGCGACGTGGTCGAGACGAATGGGAAGGCGTTGGTGGGCTACCTGCAGCAGCTCCCTGGCACGTTGCACCTATGTATCGAAGAAGGCGAGTGGAGCCAGTGGCTCTACGAGATCTTGTCTCCACATGTCGCGGAGCTCGTGGTGTATCGGGGAGAGTGGAAGCCGGGTACAAAGAGCGATGCCATCGATGCCCACGGGCTGGCAGAGAAGCTGCGGACGGGGCGCATCGACCATCCGGTGTACAAGCATCCGAAGCAGTTCACGGAGCTGCGGGATCGAGTGCGTGTCTACACGATGGTGACGCGCGACGTGGCGCGGGTGAAGAACCGCCTCAAGAGCTTCTTTCGGGCTCGAGGCTTCCTTTGTGTGGGCGAGGCGATCTACCGGGAGGAAGAGCGGAAGCGACGGGGCGACCAGCTGCCGCTGGCGGGTCGGCAATCGGTGGAGCTACTGGGACGTGAGCTTGACGCGTTGCTGGCGCTGAAAGGTGACGCGGAGAAGGCCATGCTCGAGGAGTCTCATCGTCACGCGATCAGCCGGGTGCTCGAAACCGGGCCCGGGATTGGCCCCGTGCGGGTGGCCCAGATGCTCCCCATCGTGATCACGCCCCAGAGATTCCGGACCAAGCGACAGTTCTGGTCCTACTGCGGGTTTGGCATCGTAACGCGGTCGTCGTCGGACTGGGTCTGGGAGGGGCGTCCATCGACCAGGGTGGCGCAGAGCCGGGGCCTGAAATTCAACCACAACCGGACGCCGAAGGCGATCTTCAAGGGCGCGGCGACGACGGTGATCGCACACGCCGGGTCGACCCCTTGAGCAAGGACTACGACCGTCTGCTGTCCAACGGGACGAAGCCGAACCTCGCCAAGCTGACGGTGGCCCGCAAAATCGCCGCAATCGTCTTGGCCATGTGGAAGGCCGAGGAGCAGTACAAGCCCGCGAAGGTCCATGACCTCGCCAGAACCTGAGCACGCGATCCTCGCGCGACCGGGTCTCGCAACGGAACCACGGACCTCCAGGGCAAAGGGTCGAGGGGAAGCATCCGCCAAGTGTGTGGCCCCCGCCGTAGCGGGAGGCCCGATAGCAAGGATATGCCCCCTCGCAGGACCGAATGAAGCAATGGCCCACGAGGCCCAGATGGAAGCATGGTTCGCAGTCCGAAACGCTTCACGGCTCTTGGAGACAGAAGAAGCAGTCGAGACCGGAGCGCTACGGGTACGTGCACAGTGACACGACGCTCGCCGTCAATCGATCGAGCATGAGGGAAGTTATGTGCTTGACATCGCCTTCCATGGAGACCACTTGGTTTAGTGGTTGAGCCTGGTAGTCACAGGTGGAGATGCGGGACGTCGCCAAAAGATGCTGTCAGATCGTAACCCTAAGGGGCTTTCGCATGCCGAATGCGAAGATGATTGAGAGACCGAAGAAGGCGATGTACCACTTAACGTGCCAGCCGAAGATGGAAACGGCCCCATCCTTGTACCCGAGGGTGATCGATTCGACCGGGCTGTTCTCGGGCAGCGGGTCCTCGGCGGGGTAAAGGAGCTGGTTCAGAAAGGCGGAGTCGAGCCTCACGGGGGAGCGGCGGCGCACTTCCTGCCGCACCTGGACGGTCTTGGTGTAGGTCTCACCGGCCAACCGGAGGCTCGCCTCGTAGTCTCCCCACCGTTCGGCACGAATCCGCCAGTCGAGCTCTCGCTCAGAGGGGATCCAGATCGCCGGCGTCTCCACAGCGAGCCCGTTCGGGACCTCGAGGGAGGCGCGCGGGCGGCCTGAGGGATCCACCGCCGCGAGCGCTGGAATGTTTTCCCACCCGCTCCGGAGCTTGACCTTGAGGAGGCACCTCTCCCCGGGCTCAAGGCCACGATAGCCGTAATAGAACTCAAGCTGGGCGAAGAGGAGGAGGAGGGGCACGATGATCCAGAGTGTTGGCACCAAAGAGAGGCGTAGGTAAGTGAGGCTGTACCGCAGGACATCCATCTGGGACCGTAAGACGGCGACGAGGTCATCGTTGAAGAGGCGGATCTCGAAGATACTCGCCTGAATCTGGCGCTTGACGGCCGCGAGCCGCTCCTGGTTCGACGTGGCCCTGAAGACGAGCAGCATCCCGACCGCCGTGACGAGCGACACGAGGAGGAGCCCCGCGATCGGTGGCAGCGTCCGGAAGGGGAAGAGAAGGAAGTCGAAGAGCCCGCGCAGCAGGGTATTCACGAATCTCACGAAATGTAGCCGAGCCCTCGCAGCCGCTTCTTGATCTCTTCCTCGGAGTCCGCGCTCTCGAGCTTGGCCAGCTCCTTCTCGAGAGCGTGGTTCACAAACTCTGCGGGCGAGGAGTACCCCGCGATCCGGGCGTAGCGCTTCACCTTCGCCAGGATGTCCTTGTCGAGCTTGATTCTCTTCGAACCGAACATTAAACCTCCTCAGCCTACTGTCGCGGGGGAAAACGTTCGATCCCGAACTCGGCCACGATCGCCGCGGCGAGGTCCTGGAGCTTCGCCACCGGCTTCTTCAGCGGCCGACTGGTGAAGAGGACGCCAGGCACGCTGTCCGGATCCATACAGTGGTCCCCACTCCACTCGTCGGTGTTATCCATGAAGACTTCCGGGGGCACCTTGCCCAGCGCGGACTCGTTGGAGCCCCGGGTGCCCTTGGCGTACCCCACGATGAGGTCAGGTCCGATCTCGACGTGCCCTGTGTACTTGTAATCGTCGCTGCGGAAGACGCTCGCGACGGCGATATCGCCCGTCTTGGGATCGACGGTCTTTGTGAGCTTGCCGACGATTTCGTTCATGAGAAGCAGCCTGTCCTGCGGATCCACGATGCCCCACTCCTCGCGCCCGCGCAGATTAATGTAGAGGCCGTTCAGTCCGAGGGCGTAGGCGCGGGTGCGAGACCAGTCGACGTTGGCGAAGAGGCCGGGATCGTTCTTGGGGTGGGGATCCTTCACGGCGAGATACCCGTTCTCCTTGAGCCAGGTGTTGAGGTGGAAGGCCCTGCGCCAGCTCGCAAACCCGTGATCGGACATCACCACGAGCGTCGTCTTGGGGTCCATCTTCTCTACGGTCGCGCCGACAATGTCGTCGAGCGAACGGTAGAGGTCCGGAATGACGTTCTTGAAGCGGGCATCCGATGCCTTGTAAGCGGGGTGCTGCGGGTCCATCGAACGCCACATCATGTGGGAGACTTGGTCGCTGTGGCCGAAGTAGTAGAAGAGGAGCCCGTCCTCGAAATGGTTCAGCACGTACTGGAACTGCCGGACGGCTTCCTCTTGTGCCATGTTGGCCTGCGCGAGGAACTCATCCGCAGAGAAGACGCCGTCATTGAAGGCCTTGGTGTCGGCGGGCATCCCCTGTGTATAGAAGGGTCCTGTCGCGCCCGCGAGCTCCCCAGCGAAGGACGCAGGGGTGGAGATCGGCATGGCCGGTTTCGTTGGGTCGAGGTTGAGGGGTGTGACGTATAGGCCGAAGACGGGGCGGACTTCCCTGAGATAGAAACGGCAAATGACCCGGACGCTCTGCGTCGGAATGAACTTCAGCGTGACCGGGACCCAGTCGCTCCACTCGCCAACCTTGACAACCCGCTCCTCGTCGCCCACCACGATCTTGGCCACCGCAGCCTGCGGATCGACGTAGACGGTGAAACCAACAGAGGCTTCCTGGGATTTCACCAGGAAGGGGTTCTTCGGGCCGTAGAGAGTCCCTTTCACCATGTCGTCCGAGACACTGACGCCGTAGACTGTACCGCCCGCAAGGTCTTTTTCCTCACGTGCAGCGGGGTCTGACGTGTAGTAGGAGAAGGTCCCGTACGAGCCGATGACATCAGGCGTACCCATGCCGCTCAGCTCCCGCGTCGCTGTCCCTGAGGGAGGGAAGTTCGCGGGCATGCGCATGATGATGGTCCGTATCCCCTTCTTCTCGAGCACCTCCCAGAAGGGTGTGCCAAAGCGCAGGAGCTCTATCTTGTCCGCGGCGAGAGGGAACTGGTACCCCCCGAGCGTGAGCTTCTTGTCCGACGGCTCCGGCCGGCTCGTGGAGAGGTAAGGGACCATGGTCTTCGGGTCGCGGTGGATGAAATCAAAGATCCCGTGGCCTCCCGCGTCCATGCCGGTGATGAAGTTCGACCACGCAACGGGGCTCTGTGGCGGCGTCGAGGTGCCGAGCGACTGGAAGGAGCCTTGCGCGGCCAGGCGCGCAAGGTGCGGTAGACGCCCGTCCGCCATCATCTCCTTCGTTAGGGTGTAGTCCATACCGTCGAAGCCAAGCACGATGACGCGGGTCTTCAATGCAGCCTCTTCCCGGCCACGCGTGCAGCCAGGGTCCCCCGCGGCGAGGAGCGCGACCGTGATCACAGCGGCCGCGAAGAGGCCGCGCCCGAGCGGCGAACAAGACGGCGTTCTCAAAGGAAGGCGGCCTTTTCAAACAGGGGCTTTCCATCCATGTGTGCGGGCGGCTCGAGCCCGAACAGGCGGAGAGCAGACGGTGCGATATCAACCAGCGCGGGGTCCTCCGATTCGATCTTGCGGCTCGCGAAGAAGACGCCGGGGACAAGGCGGGGATCAATACAGTGATCGCCGCTCCACGCCTTCACGTTGTCCTCGAAGACGGCGCCGGACACGACCCCCGTGGCCAAATCCCACGAGGCGCGGTAGCCCCGATTGTACCCGATGAGGAGGTCGGGCGCGTTCGCAAGGTACGGGCCGGTGTAGAGCTTCGCGGTGTCAAAGACCTCAGTGATGCCCACCTCGTCCTTCTCCGTGTCGATGAGCCCGTTGAGCTTGGAGATGATCTCCGCCTTCAGAGCTTCCGCGTCCTTGCCAGGATTGACGATCCCCTGGGCCTCCCTTCCCTCGAGATTCAGGTACATCCCGGTGAGACCGAGGGCGTAGGCCTTTGTGGCCGACCAGTCCACGTCACGCAGCCACTCGGCGGAGCCGTCTGAGCCGGGCTTGAGCGCGAGGTACCCGTTGGCGTGGAGCCACGCGTTGAGGTTCACGCCCCGGCGGAATGAGGCGAAGCCGTGATCGGAGATCACCAACAGGAGGTCGTCCTTGCGGAGCTTCTCCATCACGCTCCCGACGAGCGCGTCGTTGTGGGTATAGATCTTCTCGATCGCATCCGCGTGCTCAGCGCCGGCCACACCCCGCGCGGCCGGATGGCCGTCCTCGACATAGCGCCAGAACATGTGCTGGATTCGGTCCGTAGCGTCGAATACGCAGGTCAAGGTGCCGCGGCGGAGGCGGTCGAGCGCCGCGAAGAACATCGCCTGGCGCTCGGCGTCGATGTCGTACGACTGCTTGAGAAAGGTGCCGTCATCGATCACTCCCTCATTGAGGGCCCAGGTGTCCTCCGCGAGACCGAGCGTGCAAAAGGGTCCAATCTTCTTGGCGAGGTAGGTGGAGTAGTAGCCTGGGTGTGAGATCGGGATCGCCGGCTTCTCGGGATCGATGTTGATGGGTGTCACGTAGAGCGAGAAGTGTTCACCCATTTCCGTGACCATCATCCGGCAGTTCCCTGAGACTCGAATCCCCGGAGCGGCGCGGAAGCTCAGGGTGACCCATCCGCTCAGCTCGTTCTCGGCAAGCTCAAGCTTCTCGCCGTTCACCTCGACGCGCGCCTTCTTCGCTCTCCGATCGATCTCGATCTTCATGGGCAGCTCTAGCGGCGGGCTTCCCTCGAGCAAGGTGTTCTCGGGCCCCTTGATGATCGTCTCGAAGCGCTCCCCGGCGCCCCCAAGCGCGATGCGGAGACCGCCCTCCTTGAAACCCACCTCCGCCGGGCGCGTCGTGTACAGGAGGAAGGTCCCCTGGCTCCCCAAGAGATCGGGCACGCACATCGCGCTCAGCTGGGCTCCATAGAATTTCTCTGGCGGAAAGGTAATCGGCACGCGCAGCACGGTGCTCCAGACGTTGTGCTCGCCCAGGATCGTCCATGTGGCCTTGGATTTTCGGAGGAGCCGGATCTCAGGCCTGCGCAGCGGGATGCGCCAGCGGCCCAGCCTGAGCACCCGGTCCACCGAGCCGATGTGCGTCGAGGAGAGGAGGGGCAGATAGGTTCTCGGATCGCGGGTCAGGAAGTCGTAGATGTTGTGTTTCGCGGGATGGGTGCCTGTGCTGAAGGAGGACCAAGCCGTCGGGGAGAGGGACGGGTAGGTCGTCCGGAGCCGCCGGTAGCAGCCCATGTCGCGCAGCCGCGAGAAGTTCGGGAGCTTGCCCTCCTGCATGAACCGCTCGGTGAGCTGTGGGTCCTGCCCATCTAAGCCGACGATGACGAGACGGTGGATCCAGGGCTTCGCTTGGGGCCGTCGCCGGATCACGCGCAGGAGCAGACGGAATGGCATGAGGAGGAAGGCGACGATCGCTAGAATGATTGTCGTAAAGATAACAAGAAACGAGGAGATGAGGGCGAAGCCGGCGCCGGGGCCAATGTAGGCGCTCGCAGGCGTCGGCAGGGCGGCTACCAGCGTCAGTGCCGCCAGCAGGAAAGCAGTCCCACGCGGCGCGTTCTTCCTGAAGGAAGGGAGTATCAAGACTGAGTCTCCGACACCCAGATGGATGGAGGCACCGTTAGCGCCGTTGATTTTATGGAAATGCTGCTACTAGTCCAACCGTCCGGACGTTCTTGTCCGGCGCCGAGGGAACCCGGCTGAGCCCTGGGCGGGAGCAGGGGCAAGGATGGGGTCTTCTCTGCATCGTCTTTACCGCAGGATTCGGTTCGGGAAACCGATCATCGTCGTCTCGGGCCTCCCGCGCTCGGGCACATCCTTGGCCATGAACATGCTCGATGCCGGCGGCGTGCCGACCGTCACGGACGGCGTGCGCAATGCAGACGAGGACAACCCGAAGGGGTACTACGAGGACGAGCGGGTAAAAGAGCTCCACAAGGCCGAGGACAAGACCTGGCTGAGGGACGCGAGAGGGAGGGCGATCAAGATAGTCTCTTATCTTCTCAAGAGCCTCCCCTCCGACCACAACTACAAGGTCATCTTGTTGCGCCGCAATCCGCAGGAGATCCTGAAGTCCCAGGCCAAGATGCTCGCCCGCCGGGGCGAGTTCTCGGAAAGGAGCGACGAGCGGATGCTCGAACTGATTAGGAAGGACCTGGACGACGCGCGTTTCTTCTTGAGGCGGCCCCACTTCGAGGTCATCGAGCTTCACTACAAGGAGATCCTCGAACAGCCCCGCGAGCACGCGAAACGGATCGCCGAGTTCCTGGCCGAGCCGCTCGACATCGAGCAGATGGCTTCGGTCGTCGACATGAAGCTGTATCGCAACCGCACCTGAGCCCACTGCACCCGCCGGCCGCCGGGGGGGGCAGCTCGGCGCCCACTTCTGGACACTCTCGCCGAAAACCACCGTATCAGCGGGCAGACCGGATCGCGCGAGTATCGCCTCGATCTGCGCCTTGCATTCTTCCGTTCTGATCACGCCGATTAGCCGCGCTAGAGCCCACGTACTGCGCTGTCCGAGGCCAACATTGGTGGTTTAGGTGCCCGCGGTGCGGAAGGCGATGCCGGCTGCTGTATCGCCCTCGTGGTGAGTCGGAGGTCGGTTGCGTTTGCTGTCATCGACTCACGTATCGGAGCCGCCGGCAACACCGGTCGCGGTTCTACGAGACGATCCGGGTACTCGATACCGTGCCCCGCATCCTCGATGACCTCCACGCGAGGAGGGCCTCGCGCCGCCGGTTCCGCGCGATGTGCCAACTCCTGCCGGAACTCAAAGCGGTTCGTAGGACCCTGAGCGCTTGGAAGCGGGTACGCCAGTATCAACGGGAACGGACCGATGGCTGAACCCACCGAGAAGCCGGTCCGGCTCGACGAGCGCTTGGCCATCGTCGCCGAAGGTCGGCTCACGATCGCTGAGACCAGCACGTTCCTCAGGGTCTCCCGCGCGACCGTCTACAACGTTGTGGACCGCGGCGAGCTTCCCTTCGTTAAGGTGGGGCGGGCCCGCAGAATCCCAAAACGCTCGGTTCTGCAGTGCGCGGCTCAAGCACTGGAGGGCGGTGTCCCCCAACGCTGAAGACCCCCGTGGCTGTCATTTTTCTGTCAAATTCGAGCACTCCGACGTGTTTGTATCGCAGGGTGTCTGAAAACTGTTTTAGATTCGCGTGGTTTTTGGTGGGCCCCCCGGGACTCGAACCCGGACGCAGACCGGAAAAATAGAGAGAAAACGCGGACTTCGAGAACCGAAAAATCAATCAGGGACAAGTCAGGGACAAATCGTCGCAAGCGCTGAGCA
>Ga0074046_10002265_pt1 | contig 16750 bp, 14 predicted proteins | sample BogForMeECP23OM3_FD_94441 | JGI IMG/M metagenome (GOLD analysis project Ga0074046, IMG submission 94441) | Bog forest soil microbial communities from Calvert Island, British Columbia, Canada - Bog Forest MetaG ECP23OM3 | ecosystem: Environmental > Terrestrial > Soil > Wetlands ...
AAGTTTGCCGCACTCGGAAAAAGAAAAAATGCGCCTGGTATTCGCAATGGGCTTCGGGGACGACGAGATCGCGTTTCTAAAAGAACTGGAGATGCACTGCTCCATCGTTCACTCCAGATTTCAGGAGCTTTTTCAGGAAAAGCCAGAAGAGGGAGAGGACCCGGGAAGTGAAAAGCTCCGACACGACCTGGCAGGAGGATGGGGCGGCTCGCCTCTTTTCGCGCATGGCGATTTTGCAAGCGCGCAACCCGGCCGCGGCGCCTCGCCGCCCGCCGAACTGTTCGATAAGCTTCAGGAAACTCTGAAGGCCTACCCGGCCTCCGTTAAGTCCGAAATCCTTTTCGGAGCACTGGGAAAATTCTCCGGCGTTTGTGACCGGGAACTTTTGGAAAAAATCCTGGTAAGGGTTGATACCTACTTTGGGAAGGTTGCCAAAAGAAAAGGGCTGATAAAACTGTTTGGAGAAGTTAAGCCCTGGCTGGCGCCTTTTTGCCGGGCGATTGCCTCAAGTGAGCTTGTCGCGGCTCTTCTTTCGCATAATCCCGCACTGGTTGAAGGCCATGCCGTAAGGTCCGGGATTTTCAGTCCGGCCCGGCAATGGGAGGAATCCGGTCTCGGGCTGGTGGAAAGGGCGGAAGAGTATGGAGAAAAGCTGGAATGGATACGGAGGCTGAAAAACGAGCGAATCATCCAGATCGCGCTCGCCGACCTTGGCGGCCGGGTCGATTTCGCGGTTCTGGAAGAGGAGCAAACCGCTCTTGCAGATTTTGTCATCGGCAACACGCTGGCGGCGGTGAGGCAAAATCTCGGACTGCCGGCCGATCTGCCCCTCTCGGTGTTCGGGATGGGAAAGCTGGGCAGCGGGGAAATGAGTTATCTTTCGGATCTCGACCTCGTCTTTGTTTACGCCCCGAGAGCGCATGATTCCGCTGATCAGATTCCCGGAGAGCTGATCCGGCTCATTCAGCGCTTTATCAACATGCTCTATACACCGCTCCAGGAAGGCCCCGGCTACCCGATGGACGTGCGGCTGAGACCCACGGGGACCCATGGCCCGCTTGTTGTAACGCGCAAATCCTGGCTCGAATATTACGAGGCCCGGGCCGATATATGGGAAATCCAGGCGCTTCTCAGGATACGGCACATAGCAGGAGACCCTGAGCTTGGACGGTGGATTGAAGATAAGGCAGGAGAAATCTGCTGCAGGCAAAGGTCCCCGGAATCGGTGTGGCCGAGGCTGTGCCGCCTGCGCAACCGGATGGAAAAGGAGCGTGCGGCGGAAACCGAAAAGGAAATCGACCTGAAGCTGGGAATGGGCGGTTTGGCCGACATAGAATTTATCGTTCAGGCTCAACTGCTTGTCGGAGGGACGGAGGACGGAGAACGGAGGGCGGAGGGCGGAAAACGGATCGAAATCGGATCTCAGACATGGGAGAGCCCGCACGCGGCATCCGATGTAAGTGGTAGGAGCGGGCCTTGCCCGCGAGACGCGGGCTCTCGCTCCACCCATCCGGCATACGGCGCCGGCCGGCCCATGCATCACCGGTCTGTCAGGCGGGTGGTTCGCGAACTTTTGAAAGACCTGCCGCAAACGGCGTCCAGCTCAGATGAGATAAGCGCGGCATTTGGCGCACTCCGCGCGCTGGACCACAGGGTCAGACTGCACACCAATTCCAGCGCAGCTAAACTCGATGAGCAGCGCTTTGAGGCAATGGTTTTGCTGGGGCTTTGGCCTCCTCATTTTGACGGAAGCTCGATTGAAACCTGGCAGGATGTCCTGTGCCTGAGAAGGGAGATAAGAGGCATTTTTAAAAGGTTTTGCCCATAAAACCATCTCACCACAGAGACTGGTCATAGACAGGTCATGGAGAGGGCGCAGAGGCAGAGACCGGCCCGGTGAGGGGGTGAGGGTTTTGCCCCGTGTCCCAGTGTCTTGCAGTCCCCTCTGTGCTACTCATGTGCAGTTTTTTGACGTTCTGTAAAGATTTTTATCCAAGTCGTTGTTTTCTCTGCGTTCTCTTCTTGTCCGGACCATGTCCCGCTTCTGCATGGATCTTTTGGAATTTGGTTTCTCACCTTTCACTGCTTACTGTTCACTGGCCGGTGGGCGTCTTTCAGGACACGCCGCAAGATTTTCCCGGAGGGGCTGCGAGGAATTGCATCGACGAGCAGCACCTTTGCAAGCCGCTTGTATTTCGCCATGCCGTGTGCCGCATATTCTATGATGGCTTCCCCTGAAAGACCCGATCCCTCCTGCACCACCACATATGCCACCGGGACCTCTCCGAAAACCGGGTGAGGCTCTCCGATCACCGCAGCGTCAAGGATGCCCGGGTGCCCGTGCAGCACGTGTTCGATCTCCGCGGGCGCTACCTGGAACCCTTTGCATTTGATCAGCTCCTTGAGCCGGTCCACGATACACACGTAGCCGTCTTCGTCCTGCTTTGCAAGGTCTCCCGTGCGGAGCCAACCGTCCACCAGGGTGTCACTCGATTCTTTAGGGTCGTTATAGTAGCCTTTCATCACCTGGGGGCCGCGAACACAGAGCTCACCCACTTCGCCAACCCGGACCACGCTTTGCGTCATAGGGTCGATGATCTTGTGCTCGGTCAGCGACAACGGAGTCCCGATGCGCCCTGTCTTTATGGCATCCAGGGGGACTACATGAGTGGTCGGCGAGGATTCGGTCAATCCGTATCCCTGAATGACGGGGACCCCCGTCAAGCCGGTGAACCGCTCCTGTAATTCAGGGGACAGGGGCGCCCCTCCGGAGTTGATGTAGCGCATGGAGCTCCAGTCCATTTTCGGCACGAGCGGGCTTTGACAAAACTCTTTCAATATCAGGGGGACCGTTAAGAAAAGCGTAGGCCTGTACCGGGTAAAAAGGCCGAGGAATTCATCCACCGGTCTGAACCTGCTGGCAAGGACCTGCCTCGCCCCGGCCAGAATAGCGCTCCCCATCAGGACGGTCATGCCGTAGATATGGAAAAAGGGAAGCTGGTTGAGCATGATGTCTTCCGGACTGATCTTGTGCGCTTGCTGGACCTGATGCAGGTTGGCCAGCAGGTTGGCATGAGTCAGCATCACCCCCTTCGGCAAACCGGTAGTCCCGCTGGAGAATGGGAGGACAGCAAGGGTCTCATGGGGATCAAAATCGATCGAGCGGTCAAACTGGCTGGAGCCGCCGATCAGCGATGAAAAAGAAATAAGCCCCGGGCCGGGAGCGATCCCCTTTTCGGTGACGGAGATCCGAATGGCCGCCTTTCCCTCGAGGCTGCATATCGTGGAATACCGGTCTTGTGACGCAATGATTGCCTTGGCTTTCGTTGCATCAAACTGGGCTGTGACTTCCCGCTCTCCATGATGGGTGCTCACCGGTACGACCACAGCGCCCGCCTTGAGAATCGCGTAAAAGGACAGGATGTACTCGACGCTGTTTTTCAGCCAAACCCCGACCATGTCGCCCGTCTCGACTCCAAGGGAGTTGAGTGAAGCGGCCAGAGCGGACGATCGCTCCTCTATTTGCGCGTAAGTCCATTCGCGGCCTCCGGCCTCAGGCTCGATCACGGCAATTTTGCCGGCAAAAGACTCTGCCGCTTTTCTCAATGGAAAGGTGAGCGATTCGTTCGGAATATTCACGGGCGGACGGGCCGAAGCCATGTAGGATAGTCTCATCTCTTTTCTCCTGTCTTTCTTTCGGCGGCTGGCTTTCGGAGCCGGGGATGCTGATCACGTTACGTCCGGTGCACGCGAAGACGCGAAGTCTGAATGGTTATTGACAACCCCTTTGAAGCTCCCGACGTCTAATTTGCTTATTCCACCTTTTTGAAGAGTTGGGCAAAAATACCGCACTACCGGCTGCTGCCGGACGGCTGCTTGACGGTAAGCACAGGGCAAGGGGCGTGCAGGATGACGTAACGGGCGTTGGAACCAAAAAGTATTTTGCCGACCGTCGAGGTTTTCTTCACCCCCACCACCGTCTCATCGATTTGATGCTCTCGCGCGAATTTGACAAGGTCCTCGCCCGGGCTCATGCCTCGGATGAGAAGATGTGTCTCGACGGGGATTCCGTCCCGCTCCAGAAATTCCTTAGTGGATTCCAGTTCCTCTGCGGCCTTTTCGATGGCTTCCGTCGAGGTATCAGCGTCTCCCACCAGGGATGTAACCACGTAAACCCGGGCCTTGAAAACCAGGGCGTGTTTTTTCGCCTGATCCAGGGCCGCTTTGGCGGCATGGGACCCGTCATAGCCTACCAGGATCTTCATCGTTTCTCCCTTCCCGATTGCAGATGACCACTTTTGCAAAGTAAGATGGCAAGGCAGCGTTTCACAACCGCTTCGCCGGTCGAGATCGCTTCCATACTCCCCTAATGGGTCATTATACAAGATACTTGTGACCGACCTCTTGCACGAAGCCCGCGACTGTGCCTTGCCAGCCTATACTCCCACGATCGAGCAAATAAATGCTGTCGGAATGTTTGAGCGCAAAATGCACATTTTGTTCAGCCAGCAGTATGGTCAGTCCCAGTTTGCCGTGTAGGGTTGACAGTGTTTCCGAGATAGCGTCAAGCGCCACCGGCGCCAGCCCCAGGGTCGGCTCATCCAGTATGAGCAGGGAGGGCGTTTGCATCATGGCCCGTGCAATGGTCAGCATCTGCTGTTCGCCGCCCGACAGGGTGTAGGCGGGCTGGGCAGGGCGTTCTTTTAGGATCGGAAAGAGCCCATAGACATCATCCAGCCTGGATTGGCGCTCATGCCGGTTTAGTCTTTCGCCGCCCAGTTCCAGGTTTTCCTTGACGCTCATATAGCGAAACAGTTCCCTGGTCTCAGGGGCAAAGGCGATGCCCAGCCGGATAATTTGAGCTGTAGTCATCTGTTTCGTGGATAGGCCGCGCCATTTTACATCGCCCACATAGTTCACGAGTCCGGTGATGGCTTTCAGCAAGCTGGATTTGCCGGCGCCATTCAGCCCAACCAGTGAAACAAACTCGCCCTCCCGGATACGGATTGCTACATTGCGCAGGATTTCAGCTTTGCCATATTTTATGGACTGAATGTTCAGATCCATCAGGAAATTGCTGTTGACAGAGCTGCCGGCCGGGGAAGACAGCGACCCTGCCTTTTCGTCCATACTCTTTCCCAGAAAAACCCTGCGTACCTCCGCATCTGCCATGACCTCATGCGGCTGGCCATCCGCTATCTTGTTGCCGACATAGAGTGCTATGATTCTATTCACAAAACTGTAAACGGCTTTAACGTTGTGATCGACAAGGACTATCGCCTGGTTCTCGTTCTTTGCCGAGAGGATCAAGCCTGCAAGTTCACCCACCTCGGAAGGGGTCAAGCCTGCAAAAGGTTCATCCAACAGTAACAGTCTCGGTTCCAGGGCAAGCGCTTTGGCAATCTCCATTCTGCGCAAGTAGCCAAAAGGCAGTGATCCCGGGTATGAGTCCACTACATCTTCAAGCCCCAGCAGTTTGGCTGCCTGCAAGGCCTTTACTTCGATATCTTTGGGATAATGGATATTGAATACCCGGTCCGGCAGCAGAGCCAGTTTAATGTTATCCAACACGGTTTGTCGATTCAACGGCCGGGAATGTTGAAATACGATGGCAATACCGTGTTTTATCCGCTTGTTGATGGGCCAGTTCTGGATCTCCCGGCCGTCAAAGCGGATGCTGCCGCTATTGGGTTTGCACACCCCCGTCAGCAGGCTCAGTAAAGTGGATTTGCCGGAACCGTTGGGCCCGATCAAACCGACGATCTCTCCCTCTTGCACGGCAAAATGAACATCTCTTACCGCGCGAATACCCCCAAATCTCTTGCTGAGTCCCAAAGCTTCAAGGAGCGCCATCGATGTTTCCTCAAAAACAGAGCCGCTGGCAGCCGGCAGGTCCCGGTACAAAAATTCACTTATGTGCCGGTGTTGGTGTCAGCGTCTGCGCAGCGCGATCCCGGCAATGCCGTCGGGAAAAAACAACAGGATAATCAAGGCCAAAATGGAAACAGCCACGTAATCGAGTTGTCCCAGATATTGAAGCCACTGACCGGTTATAATGATAAACAGAGAACCCAGGATGGGACCCAGGATGGTGCGCCGCCCCCCAATGATGGCGGCAATGATGATCTGTAGGACCACCGAAATGGAGACGACCATGCTCACCGATGCCGTGCCCATGTAAAAAACCAGCAAAGCGCCCGACAAGCCCGAAAAAAAAGCGCTCATGCTGAAAGCCAGGATTTTATATTTTACGATGCTGAATCCCAGGCTTTCGGCCGCGACGGGGTCCTGCGCCCCGGCCTGCAAAATAAGGCCGATGGGCGACTCGGTTATGGTAAGGAAAACACCCGCGCTGACGCAAACAAGCCCCAGTGCCAGGTAATAGTTGACCATACCGCTTGTGGAAAGAATTCCGGGAAGAGTCATACCTATTTCCCCGCCCGTGTATTGGGCAAATATGGTTATGAACTCACCCAGCAAAAGCACGGATACCAGGGTGATCAAACAAAAATAGGGCCCCCTCAGCCGAAGGGCCGGAGCGACCAGCAGCAGCCCCGCCAGCACGGCCGTCAAGGTCCCCAGCAGCACGCAGGCGAATAAGGGCAGACTGGTGTTCACATTTAGCAGGGCAGCGCCATAGGCGCCAACGCCAATGAGAAACGTGGGCCCGAAATTGAACTCGCCGGAATAGCCGAACAGAAGGTCCCAGGACATGGTGAAAACGGAAAAATAGAAGGCAATAGTCAGCACGCCGACAATATATAAGGACAAAACCCACGGCAGGCAGACAAAAATGACCAGTAAGAGAGCGGCAAACCTGAGTAAATTCTTTGATGATGCGCTAATGCTCATGGGATTCTGCTAAAACCTCCCGAAGAGACCCTGGGGTCTTATGAGAAGGATGAGAACGAGGACAAAAAACGCCGGCAGCGAGGTATAGGAAGGGGAGACCAGGTATGCTGTAAGCGTTCCAAGATACCCTATAATGTAGGAGGCAAAAAAAGACCCGGTGGTGCTGCCCAAGCCGCCCAGCACCACTATGGAGAAAGCTAAACCGGTGAGCTCCGGCGCCGCTGTTGCCGATGCCCCCAAAAAGGAGGCCAGCAGGACTCCCGAAACACCTGTCAACACTCCGTAAATGCCCCAAAGCAGCAGATGCACTCGCTTCAGTTCTATGCCCATGATGGCCAGCCCGGTATGACTCATAGAGGCCGCCAACAACACTTTGCCGGGCCTGGTTTTGTTGATGAAAAACCATAGCAATCCTATAATGCATAACGAAAGGGCGGCCAGGATAAGCATGTTATAGGTCAGCTTGATGGCAAACAGGTGCATGTTGCCATGAGTAAAAGGCGGAATGATGACAGGCGTAGCACCAAACATATAGTCGAGGAGGCCTTGAACGATCATCGACCAGAGCAGGGTGGCCGTGAGTACGAAAACCCCTTTTTCTTCCTTTGGAATCCTTGTGGATTTATCGATAGGGTTCACTACCAGAAAGAACAGCAGATATGAAAAAAGAACGGATGCCAGAACGCCAATGCTCAATCCGGCCAGAAGGGGCAGCTTGAGGTGGCTGATGAAAAACCAGGCCACAATAGCTGCTAAAACAAGATACGCTCCATGGGCCAGGTTGAGGATCCCCGCAGTGCCAAAAATCAGTGAGAAGCCCATGGCGCTCAGTGCGTAAATCGAGCCGACGATAAAGCCATTGACTAAGATCTGCAACAGGAGATGCATATCAATTCCCTGGACTTTCTCACTGAATGATACAGTACTTTAGTTGCGCCCGGAAAGGCGAAAGAGGCCGCTATGGGTTGGCCGGATGCCAACCCGCCGCAAGGTGTCCTGCCTGAACAGCTCTAACACCAGGGTCTATTGGGCCGCACTCTTATGCTTCACGAAATCGGGAACCATCAGGGAGCCGGTCGCTGCTTGCTTGGGCCATATGGTGACCAGCTTTCCATTTTGCCATTGAGTCTCGGTGCCTAAGACAAAATCAGGTCCGTACGTGAGGCAGTGGGTAAAGGGGCTCTCTTTCCCGAGAAATACTATACGGCCTTGCACGCCAGTGTAATTCGTTTTTTCCAGGGCCTTTACCAGTTCATCGCTGTTGGTGGAACGCGCAAGCTCGATCGCATTTTTCAGGAGATACAGGGCATCGTAAGTGTTGTAGCCGCAGTATGCCGGGCTGACACCGAATCGCTTCTTGTAAACCTCTACAAACGGGAGTGTCTTGGGCGTTATCGGGGCTTCGGAAGCCTCATTTTGACTGATGACTCCATCTGTCGCACCGTTGGTGGCGTCCCAAAAAGCCGATGTGGAGGCTTGGGCGTTTATACCCGCAAGCAGGACGGGGACTTGTTGCTCATGCCATTGCACCGTCGGTTTAACTCCAAGATGCGCCCAACCTGTTACAACAATATCCGGGTGTTGTTGTTCAATGGTGCTGTAAATTGGCGTAAAATCATTCGTGTCGGGGGCAAACCGGAGATTGCCGACGATCTCAATCCCGGCTGCCGGGAGGTATTTCATGTAGGCGGCCTCCAGGGATTGTGTCCATGCGAAATTCTCACAAGCAATGAATGCCCTCTTGTATCCCAGTTTCTTGACCACGTCATCTTTTAAGAAGTCGGCTACCGATTGGCCCAGTTGGTCTGAGTTCATTTGTAACTGGAAGGTGTACTTATATGCGTCGTAATTGTCATGAACCAAACTGCTGATCTGGGTCGATGCTGACCCGGTAGTGATAAAAGGCACGTGCAGGCGGGATGACCAGGGTTCCAGGGCCAATGCCACTTCACTGATCCAAACACCTACTACGGCTACCACGTGATCGTTATTGACAGCTCGTTGAAAGGCTTCAACGGCATCGGCCGACTTGCCGTGGTTATCATACTCGAACAGTTTGATAGGGCGGCCGTTGATGCCCCCCTTTGCATTGATCTCTTCCGCCGCGAGATTCGCAGCGTCAAATATGGACTTGCCTGGCGCGGGCGATGCAAAGCCAATCACCCCGATATTGATCGTCTCGGCGGCAAAAACAGGTTGAATTGCCGAGAAAGTGACACAGAATACGGCCGACACCACCAAAATGGAAATCCTGTTAACGGCTACTCTCATTTTCCCTCCTGTGCGGTTTAATTTCCATCCAAATTCACCGAGGCGATCATCCTCCTCAGATGGAGTGCGGAAACGGCGGACAGCCAAGGCCCCTTTCGTATTAACCGCTCTGCACCAGTTTGCCCTTGCGGCGCTGCTGGCGCAAAACTCGCTTGAAGAATTTACCAGCTTGGTCTTGGGGAATTCGTACAGCCGTTTTTATCGAGGAAGACTATCGCGTGTGACAGCCCATCAAAAATCTACCGCGGGAGATCGAATAGCTGCATTTAGCTCTGCATAACATGCGAAACGGATAGGTTGTGAATCCCTTATACTAAAGTGCAGAATGAAAATCAATTTTCTAATTGTACTCAAAACTTAGAACTCCAGGCATCTTGAGATATGATCCGGGCATCTTGATTGCGGAAAGGATGCCCACCGCAATCGGCACGTCAAACCCGGCGTCTTCCCGGTTCAGTTTATTGGCCGGAATAAATCGAATATATGATCTATCATTTGCGGTGGGCTGCGGCGGGGCGCCTGTTACGGAAGGGGATTTGAGGGACATCGAAGAGGGTAGAAAGGCCGTAGCCGAAGGCCGTGTGAAATCCTGGGACTAAGTCAAACGGGAGCTTGGCCTATGAGGCTTGTAGTAACCGAACCGGCAGGAAAGGATTTGCTCAGTATAGAATCAAGGCAGAGACAACGGATTCAAAAAGGTATTGACGGTATGTTGGCGGATCTGCGAGCCTCGCATAGGGAACCGGCGACTTTGAAAAAGAATCCAGGTGAGGTTCGGATCGAAATGCCGGTTCAAAGGCGAACAGAAAAATGGAAAAAACCCCTGTTGTTCCGGTCAACAACTCAATTGAGATTTTTATCTACATTCCATTGTTTTAATTATTATAAACAGCTTATTTGGGTATCTGTACTACCTAATCCATCCCACCATGATTCCCCCTTGTTAAGCTTTTTTTTTCAGCTAGATTTGCAATAACCATATCTCTTGTACGCTCCGGAGGCATGTAAGGAAGGCAAAACTCAATCGTGTTTCATGGTGGAGGGTGAAATGAGAAAGCTGGCGTTCATCAGTTGTTTTTTACTGATACTTGTCGGAATGTCATCGGGAGCGCAGGCCTTGTCTATCGGTGGCAGTGGGGCTTGGATTTCTTGGACGGCGTCAGATGTGAATAATGACGGTACTCCCTACTGGAATAATCTTTCCTGGGATGGACCCTATGAAAATATCGGTTACTGGATGTCAAACACGGGCGCTTTTGTTCCACCCTTCACTCCACAAGGCCCTGGAGTCATGCCCTATTATGGAAATACTAATGGAACCGGTGCAAGTAATATCTACTTCACCAACCAGGGCCCAGTAAAAGTGGAGATGCTGCTGGAAATAGCCGGATATGCGAACTCGAATACGTTTGGCTGGTATGCGTATGATCCTTCCAATCCCAATCCAACCGCTGCAACAATCGCATTACATCCAATCTTTCCGGGACCTTACTGGGACCCCGTAGTTTTCTTTCCAACGCTTTATTTCGGGTTTTATCTGCAAGGCCCTGGCGGCACCTTCTTAACCCTGGATAATCTCAGCCCAAATACTGATCCGGGTAACCAGCATTTTGCCGTGTTTAATAACGGAAGCCAAACCTATTGGTTCGGTATTGAAGACTGGCAGTACCTTGGCGGTGATAAGGACTTTAACGACATGGTTGTTAAAATCGGCCCCGTCCCCGAGCCCGCTTCTCTTCTCCTTCTTGGTACCGGGCTGATCGGATTGGCAGTCCTTCGACGGAAGTATAAGGCCTAAATTAAGGGCACATCTACTAAACAAAAGGCAGGCTTAGTGAAAATATAGCGGCCAGCCCTTGAAAATAGAAATTGCCCGACAGGGTCGCCAGGCCAAATCAAGTGTCTGCACCTATTAAATAAATTCTTAGCAACCCATTTTTGACGCTTTGGATATTTTTTGACATCAATAAGGCAAGTCTAAAATGACTCTCTGACACCCGAGGTACCTGAGGGTATGTTTTATCGTTTCTCGTTTCTCGTTTCTCGCTTCCCGCTTCCCGCTCCCTGCTCCACGTTCCTCAATTCCTGAATTCCAAAATCAGCAATTCCTCAATCCTTACATCTTTTTGCCGCTTCTATTGCCGCTTATATTGCCGCTTCTGGTTGCCGTTTTGCTGACCGGAATTAGCCTCGCTATAATATTGCCGAACTAAAATAAGGCTGGGATTGAGGAATCCGTTTTTAGCTGCTCACTTTTCACCCTTCACTTTTCACTGGAGTTAGCCATGTCACCTGAATCCAGCCTGAATTTACAGGGCGGCCGGTTCCAAAAAAGAGCGGGTGAACAGGTGAGTAGGTGAATGGAAAAAAACATGGGGTGAAACGTAGCCTGTCTATGGCCCATTCACCTGCTTTTAATCGATTTAGCCGAAGGTGTTCGCAAGTCGCTTGAGGTGGCGGAATTGGAACAGCGTATCAGCGCCCTGGAAGAAAAGGCGAAATCGAAGAATATGCAGGATACCGAATTCACGATTCACTACTCACTAATCACGCTCTTTGAAAACCGAATAAAGACGATCGCGTTTTTCGGCCCTCCCACGGAAATATGAAAAACGATTTTCGCTGAAATGAGTGCCTATTCACACCGTGGCTATCGTGAATATTTTGGCCCCATCTGCCAGGCTCCCTTCGAGTCCCAGAGTAAACCCGTTTTCGTCCTCGACACGGACCTTCCCGGCCAGCGCAGCCTTATATAGACTTTGATCGTACGTTATGAGGGCGTGCTTTACCTTCATGCCTCGGTAGATGTTGATTTTCCGGTCGTTTACGAAAACGTCAATGTTCTCATTCACCTCAGGCTGTCCGAGAATTGCGAACCACGGATGAACACAGATAGACACAGATAAAGGGATTGAGGGATTCAGGAATTTGGTTTCTCACAGTTTACTCTTCACTCTCCTGTGCTTCCTTCAGCCTTCAGTAGGGCTCTTTGAAAACAGAATAAAGATGGTCGCTTTTTTCGGCCTCTGGTCTTTATCCGAGTCCATCCGAGTCCATCCGTGGTTGAAGAGGTTCAATTTCTGAAAATGATTCTGTTCCGGACCTGAACATTTAACGGCGAATTCTTGCGGATGTAGTCGGCAACCGTGTCCCTTTGCGGTGGTCCGGCAGAGATATTTCGGCCTCTTTTGAAAATATTGAACTGGCTGCCTCCGGCGGCAAGAAAATCATTTGTCACAACCCTGTAGATTGCCTGGGCCTCCATTGGCTTCCCCGCCACCTCTACCGAGGTCACCTTCGCTCCCGCAGGTTTGGACAGATCATATACGATTTGTATCCCTGAAACCTGGAGCATATTTTCAGATAAAACGCTCTTCTCCAAAAGCTCCCTGATCTGTTCTCCGGTCAGATCCATCGATACCAGGTCATCGTCGAACGGCAGGGCCGTGAATACTGCCTCCAGCGTTATCGGTCCCTTCGGTATATCGGCCCGGATGCCGCCTCCGTTCTGGAAGGCGATCTGAGCGCCGGAAGCGTCGCGCATGGCGTCTGTAACGATGTCGCCAAGGGCGCTTTCCCTGCTGGAGCCCCTGGTAAGATCGGCTGCCGCTGTACCGATCACTTTTGAAAACTCGGTTTTTACCTGTGCTTCATACTTATCGACGATCTGGGCTACATTTGGATCGAGCTGAGCGTCCGATGCGGGTGAAACCAGCCGGAGTTCGTCCTTGCGTGTATAGCTGAGGATCTTTTTCTTCGCCCGGTCAAAAGTGATGTTCAGGACCCCGAGGTAGATCCCGTTCGAGCCTGCCTGCACTATCACCGTGCCCGATTCGATCACCGGGTCCCTTATGGCCGTATGGCTATGCCCTCCCACTATGATGTCGATTCCCCTGACTTTCCTTGCCAGTTCCCGGTCTGCGTCCACTCCGTCATGGGTGAGGGCAACGACGATTGAGGCCCCTTGCGCCCGGACCCGCCTGATTATAGCGGGCAGGACCTTCTCCGGTTGAACGAATGTGAGTCCGGTAAGGTTCCCGGGTTTTGAGGTGTAGTAGGTCTCGGGTGTGGTTATGCCTATTACCGCGATTCGAACATCTTTCCTCTTCAGGATTACATAAGATTTCACTCCCGGGATATGTCGGCCGCCGCGCTTGAAAACGTTTGCCGAAACCACGGGAAAGGAAGCCGACGAAATAATGGATTGGAGGACGTCTTGTCCCCAGTCGAATTCGTGATTCCCGAGAGCCATGGCATCGTAGTGCAGGTAATTCATGCTTTAACTGATTATTTAAGATATTGTTTCGAATTAGTAGCCTGCCGCAACACCCAATAATCTTACTCCTCTGAGAAGCGGACGGAAGAACGCTCAATCACTAACTGACCCAGTGAGAAGCCATTCTCTTAGGGTTCTTGCGGGTTAGCCGGGGTTTCCGTATACTTAAAGGAGCAATGGAATTCTAGCCATTTGTCCTATTGACAAAATGGCGAGAGGATTTTCTAGCGAGGCAGGAGGCGTACCCATGTTGCGGTTCCAGAGTCATATTCCTCATACATGATGTAAAGGGAAGGCCATGCAAATTATGCCAAATTTGAAGCGAGGGGTTTTCGCCTCTTCAACGGCAAGGCTCCTTTTCCTGATATTGATGCTCTTGCTGCCTGCAATGCCCCTAGCCGCATCCGCTGCCTTGGCACGGCAGGCAGAAATAAATCTCACCATCCTTCACGTGAACGATACCCATGGACATATCATTCCCTACCTGGACAAGAGCGTCGATTCCGCGCGACCGGTCGGGGGGGCTGAATACCTCGCGAAAATGGTTGAACGGGAAAGGGCCGCAAATCCGCGCGGGACGATCCTTCTGTCAGCCGGAGACATGTTCCAAGGGACCCCGGTATCCAATCTCTTCCACGGCAAGCCTCTAGTCGAGATAATGAATTACCTGTGCTACGATGCCATGGCTCTCGGGAACCACGAATTCGACTGGGGACAGGACGTCCTCCAGTCCATTATTTCGTCGGCTTCCTTTCCGGTGGTTTCAGCAAACGTCTTCGAACGCGGCGGCCGGCGCATCCGGGGAGTAAGACCTTATGTAATGCTGAAAAGGAAAGGCCTTCGAATCGCGGTAATCGGCATAACAACACCCGACACCTTCTACACCTCAAAGCCCGGGAATCTTACCGGACTTACATTCGTTCACCCGGAGAAGGTCCTGCCCGCTATAATCAGGCGGGTCCGGGCACAAGGGGCCTCAATCGTCGTTGCGCTCACCCATGACGGAGTTGACGCAGACCGGGAACTGGCGAGGAAAGTCAGGGGAATCGACATCATAGTGGGAGGCCATAGCCATACGGCCATAAAGGACCCGGTGATCGAATCGGGCACGGTAATAGTACAGGCAGGCTCAAACGGGATCTATCTCGGGGTCCTGAACATCACTTTTGACCGGGCGAAGAAAAAGATCCTCAGCTATACACGCAAGGATGAGCTCCGGCTGGTTTCACCCGCATCGGGCGCTCAGCTCGATCCAAAAGTCGCCCAGATCGTCGATAAGTATGAAGCACAGGTAAAGACCGAGTTTTCAAAAGTGATCGGCACAGCGGCAGCCGATCTTACCAGGGACCCTACCAGGGAAAGCGACCTCGGCGATGTTGTTGCGGACGCCATGCGCGAGGCCTCCGGCACCCAGATCGCCTTCCAGAACGGAGGCGGCATCCGGTCCGATATACCGAGAGGACCGATAACGCTGGAGGCAGTCTTCACGAGTCTGCCGTTTGACGATGATCTGATCACGATGGACCTGACAGGAGAGCAGATCAGGGAGCTTTTGGAGAAGAGCGTTTTATCGGAAAATATGCTCCAGGTTTCAGGGATACAAATCGTATATGATTTGTCCAAACCTGCGGGAGCGAAGGCGGTCTCGGTAGAGGTGGCAGGAAAGCCAATGGAGCCCCAGGCAACCTACAGGGTTGTGACAAATGATTTTCTTGCCTCCGGAGGCAACCAGTTCAATATTTTCAAAAAAGGCCGAAACATCTCTGCCGGATCACCGCTAAGGGACGCAGTAGCCGACTACATCCGCAAAAATTCGCCGATAAATGTTCAGGCGCGAGATAGGATAGTTTTCAAAAATTAGCAAAAGATATTTGTGACATGAAACAGAACATAGACGTCTACGTAAACGACCAAAAAATCAGTTTATATCGGGGCATGAAAGTAAAGCACGCCCTCATAGCATACGATCAAAGTCTGTATAAGGCAGCACTGGATGGCGAGATCCGTGTCGAAGATGCGAACGGCTTCACGGTCGGAATTGAAGGAAGCCTGACGGATGGGTCGAAGATATTCACGATAGCTACAGCTTGACATGAAAACGATGAAGCTGTTTCCTGCGGTTAATGCCAGACAATCCAATCCTCAACTTTGGCCGTTCGGCAGATTGCGAGCTCTCAGTCGGCAAATGTGCAGCAATCCCCAAACGCAGATAGCATGACACCATGCGCCTCGTTTCCGCATTCAAAGTCGAAGAGGATTTTCAACAGGCTTGGAGAAAAGAGAGCGAACCGCAACTCCAGTCCGATGTTGAACGCATTTCGGGGATGGGAAGTAGCCCATTCCTATAAGTCGTGCTCGCTACGGACACGACCAGACTTTGCCGCGCATTCCTGGAAAACCTCGCCGACCTGATGAAAACGTCCTCGGCCTGCTGGATGCCCTGCCCAAGGGATACTCCATGATGGAAATCCTTTGGGACGGTTCGGAGGACGACGTCGTAATCCGGGGCCTTCGCTGGGTCCATCCGAAAAAGATCACCTTCTGTGACTCGCTTACCCCGAAAATCCTCACTGAAGCCGAACCCGTGCGCGGAATAGGCCCGCCAAACTTCAAATTCGTGTATCACCGCTGCCGGGCCCGGTCCGGCTACGACACTCGCGCGGTGTAATGCGGGTGTGCGCCTGGATGTATCTTTTCAAAAACTATGCGGTCAAAGACTGGATCGGTTTTCCGGAGGTGTACGGCATGCCTTTGCGAGTGGGCAAGTACGAGCCCGGGGCTTACGCGGATTTCCATGGCGAGATAGTGCGTTTCTGCGGCGCAGGCTTTGTGCCGGGAAAAATCGGCGGGGACATCGACGCCGCGCCGGGGACCGTTACAGGACTTGACTTAAGGGGCCTGAGAATAGCGGTAGCGGGAGGGGAACTGCTCGTAACCAAAGTTCGTACCGCGTCAGCCGGCAAACTGGATGCCACCGCATGGGCCGTTGCCGCCAATGTGAAACCCGGTGAAAGGTTTTGTAAATTTTCGAAGTAGTTTATAATTCAACCCGTCAAAAGTTGAGTCACTGAAAGAGGGTGTAGATGTATTTCTCAGAATATCGCCCCACGTTCTCACCCATCCCCAGAACGAATAAGAGGTAGTGAAACCATGGATATCAAAGTTGAAATTATTAACATAGCGCGACAGATGGGCATCGACAAGATTGGATTCACAACAAGGGAACGCTTATCCGATGCGCCACCTTCGGCAGATTTGGGGTACGTACTGCCCGAAGCGCGATCCGCTGTTTCTTTGGTCGTGGCATTGGAAAAACCGCCCATACGCGCCTACCTGGCAAAAAAAGATCAG
>Ga0074046_10002267_pt1 | contig 16748 bp, 17 predicted proteins | sample BogForMeECP23OM3_FD_94441 | JGI IMG/M metagenome (GOLD analysis project Ga0074046, IMG submission 94441) | Bog forest soil microbial communities from Calvert Island, British Columbia, Canada - Bog Forest MetaG ECP23OM3 | ecosystem: Environmental > Terrestrial > Soil > Wetlands ...
AACAGTTGCCGTGCCCTCTGATACGAGTCTTCGATTATCTTGCGCACTTCGCGATCGATCTCGAGCGCCGTCTGCTCCGAGTAATCCTTATGATGCGAGATGTCGCGGCCCAGGAAAATCTGCTCCTCGCGCCGCCCGAACGTCATCGGGCCGAGCTCCTTGCTCATGCCCCATTCGCAGACCATCTTGCGCGCGAGTTCGGTCGCCTTTTCGATATCGTTGCCCGCGCCCGTCGTCATCTGCCCGAACACCAGCTCTTCCGCCGTGCGCCCGCCGAACATCACCGCGAGCCGCGTCACCAGATAGTCGCGCGGATAGGTGTAGCGATCGTCCATCGGCAATTGCTGGGTGACCCCGAGCGCCATTCCGCGCGGGATAATCGTCACCTTGTGGACCGGGTCCGCGCCGGGCTGCAGCATCGCGACCAGCGCATGCCCGCCTTCGTGGTACGCGATTATCTTGCGCTCCGAGCCCGACATCACCATCGAGCGCCGCTCCGCGCCCATCATGACCTTGTCCTTGGCCAGCTCGAAGTCCGACATCTCGACCTTGTCCTTGTTGCGGCGCGCCGCCAGCAGCGCAGCCTCATTGACAAGGTTCTCCAAATCGGCGCCCGCAAAGCCCGGCGTCGAACGCGCAATCTTGCTGCCATCGACGTCGTCGGACAGCGGCACTTTGCGCGTATGCACCTTCAAGATGCCCTCGCGTCCTTTCACGTCGGGGAGAGGAACCACCACGCGCCGGTCGAATCGGCCCGGCCGCAGCAGCGCGGGATCGAGCACGTCGGGACGGTTGGTCGCCGCGACGAGGATCACGCCCTCGTTGGCCTCGAAACCGTCCATCTCGACCAGCAACTGGTTGAGCGTCTGCTCGCGTTCATCATGACCGCCGCCAAGTCCGGCCCCTCGATGGCGTCCCACGGCGTCGATCTCATCTATAAAAATGATGCACGGTGCATGCTTCTTGCCCTGCACGAACAGGTCGCGCACGCGCGACGCGCCCACGCCAACAAACATCTCGACAAAGTCCGATCCCGAAATCGAAAAGAACGGCACGCCTGCTTCGCCCGCAATCGCGCGCGCGAGCAGCGTCTTGCCAGTTCCGGGCGCCCCGACCAGCAGCACGCCCTTGGGAATTCGGCCGCCCAGCCGCGTGAAGCGCTTGGGGTCGCGCAAAAATTGAATTATCTCTTCGAGCTCGTCCTTCGCCTCGTCGATTCCCGCGACGTCGCCGAAGGTAACTTTGTGCGTATTCTCAGTCAGTAGCTTGGCGCGGCTCTTGCCGAACGACATCGCCTTGCCGCCGCCAATTTGCATCTGTCTCATGAAGAAAATCCACAGCGCCGCAAGGATCAGCACCGGGAACCACTGCATCAGCGCGATCATCCACCACGGATCGCCCTCGGCCGGCTTGGCCGCGATCTTGACGCCCTTCTCGCGCAGCGTCTTGACCAGGTCGGGATAAGCGGGCGCGTTGACCTTGAAATGGTCTCCGCTGACGGTGTCGCCCTTGATCAGGTCGCCCTGGATCGTTGCCTGCGCAACCTGGCCCTTTTCAACCTGGTTGAGGAAGTCGGAGAAAATTATTTCAGGTTCTTTGGGCTGCTGCCTGCTGAAGATATTGAACAGCAGCAGGAACATAAGTCCCAGCACCAGCCATAGTGCAATACTGCGGGAAAACTGGTTCATCCTATTAGCAAAGTATCACGCGCGTTAATACGCACGCAACGTGGTAGGCGCTAAGCCGCGATTTCAGACGCCTCAACGCGCAGTACGGTTTCGGTGGCCTTGGTCACGAGCGCGCAGTCCCCGCGCGCAAGCCCGGGGATCCACGCGATCGCGCCGCCAATCGTCACGACCGGAAAGCGCTCGCGCCGTACGCGCGGAAGCTTGCAATCGACAAACACGTCGTGGACTTTGCGCGCGCCCCGCATCCCCATCGGATGAATCCGGTCGCCCTTCACAAAACTGCGCGCGACCAGCTGTCCGTCCGCGATTTTTGCGGCATCGAACATCGCAACCACCAAACTGTCGGGCATCGATGTATCGACAGCCGCAATCGTCGAAGCCTCGAATTTGAAACCCGCCGCCTCGACGACTGTGATCCCGTCCGCCGCAATCGCAACCGAAAATGCGATGCCCTCGGCTTTGCGCTTTCGCGAATTCACCAACCGAAATAAATTGTACTCGCGCTCGGCGCGCCACTCGCCCGGAAGATCAATCGAGTCGCTCGGCCCGCCTTCGAGTATAAGATGAAGCGCATCTTCGACATGCGCGCGCGAGATTCCGCGCAACGATCCCATCCGTTCGGCGAGATACAGCCGAATCGCAACCGCCTGCACCGCGCGATTCACCGCGCCAAATCCCGACACGTCGAGCGCGCCGCCGCTGACACGCATAGCGTCCAGCTCGCGCGCCGCAATTTCGGAGACCAGCTCGTCGAGCGATCGCGTCTCGCTCGCCAGTTCCACCAGCCGCCCGCTAATTCCGGGCGCATATTCGCGCTCGATCATCGGCATCAGTTCAGCGCGAATCCGGTTGCGCAAAATATCGCGCGAGGAATTCGACGTGTCCTCAACGAACGCAATCCCGCGCGCATCAAGGTACTCACGAATCTCAGCGCGAGAAATCGAGAGCATCGGCCGAATGAGTTTGCCCGGCCCGCGCTCAGCCATAGCCGCCATTCCGGCCGCCCCCGCCCCGCGCATCAACCGCATCAAGACAGTCTCAGCCTGGTCATCCCTATGATGTCCCAGCGCCACAAACTCCGCTCCGATTCGATCCGCAACACGCAGAAGGAACTCCCGCCGAACCTCCCGCGCCCGCTCCTCAAGATTTGCACCGGCACCAAGCCCAGGAGCCCGTTCAACGAAGAGTTCGACATCGAGCCGCGCACAGAGCTCCCGCACAAACTCCTCATCGCGGTCCGACTCGGCGCCGCGAATCCGATGGTTCAAATGCGCCGCCGCAATTTTGAGCCCCAACCGCGCACGCAACTCGAGCAGCGCAGAGATGAGCGCGACAGAATCCGCGCCACCAGAAAGTCCAACGAGTAAGGATGAGCCCGAACGAACCCCGGCCCGCGCCAGTGCGCGCTCGATCGCGCCAACGACTTTATTTTCAGCCTCGCGAGCCATCATCGATGAGATTATTCCGCCAGGAGATCGGCATCAACGCGCCCAGATCCTAATCTCTTGTCCGAGGAGAGGTTAGGATAGGGGCCGCGCCGCTCTTTTTTTCACTGGGTGCAGGGGTCACCCCTGCCGAAGGAAGTGTAAAACCCAGCGGCGGGTTTCACATTCAGTAATATGATTTGCCCTTCCCCCAAAATCAGCGACCCATTCGATCCAGCAGATGCAGTATCACCCCGATCCCCGGGATATTAACTTCGAGCTCCTCGCCGAGCGTGCGAATCACGCGGACGCGCCGCAATGCGTCGCGATCGTACAGCGCCTCGATTCGTCCGCGCACGCGCTCGACTCGCGCCGGGGCGATTAGATCCTCGCGCTCCCATGAAGCCAACTCGCGTTCGCTGATTCCGCCGACTACGCACAACACGCTCCTGCTCATCAACACGGCTTTGCCGCGAGTCGAGCTCTTGCTTGAAGTCCGCCGCGCCATCGCATTCAACTCCCGATCACTTCGATGCCATCAGTTCGGCCCGCGGATCGGCAACTCCGCGATCCTTCAGGCTATCGGCCAACTGCTGCATCAGCGTGCGCTCCTTAGCCGTCAAGTCCGTCGGCGCGAGGACTTTCAGCTCGTAGAGCAGGTCGCCGGCCGGCTCCCTGCCGCGCGCCGGCAGTCCGCGCCCGCGCAATCGCATCACGCGTCCCGTCTGGCTGCCGGGCGGAATCTTGAGCGACACGCGTCCGTCAACGGTGGGCGCGGTGATTTCGGCGCCGAGCGCCGCTTCGTAGTCCCACACCGGCAGACTCACCCGCAGATCACGGCCCGCAATCGCGAACACGGGGTTAAGTTCGATTCTAATCGTGAGAAACAGATCGCCATTCTGATCGGGACGCGGCGCGCGCCCGCCCTGCCCCTTCAAGCGCAACTGCGATCCATCGGCGACTCCCGCGGGGATTGTGACTTCGAGCGTGCGCCGCGCCGGCACCACACCGTTGCCGCCGCAGGTCGGACATGCCTCGGCGGAGCGAATCACGCGCGCCTTGCCCTGCTTTTCTTCGCGCGCAATCATCCCGCTGCCGCCGCAGGTCGCGCATTCGTCCTCGGCGACGAGATCGAGCCGCCGCTTCGCGCCCTTGACCGCATCGACGAGCGATATTTCGACCTCGGCGCGAAGGTCTGGCGCGCCCGCGGGTTCGGTATCGAACTCGAAGCCGGAAAACCCGCGCGGCGCGCCGCCGCGGCTGCGTCCGCCACCGCGTCTCGCGCCCCCGCCCCCGCCGAAAAATTGCGAGAAGAAATCGCTGAAGTCGCCGCCGCCGAAGTCCGCGCCCCCGCCGCCTCGCGCGCCCGCCGCGGATTGTTGCCGAGCGTAGCGGCGCATCATCTCTTCCTGCGACACGCCATGCTCCCAGTCGGCGCCAAGCTCGTCGTACTTCTTGCGCTTGTCGGGGTCACTGATGACCTGGTAGGCCTCATTCAGTTCCTTGAATTTAGCCTCGGCTTCCTTGTTGTTGGGATTGACGTCGGGATGGAACTTGCGGGCGAGCTTGCGATAGGCGCTCTTGATCTCCGCGTCGCTCGCCTTGCGATCAACTCCGAGAACTTTGTAGTAGTCGCGAAAGTCCATCAGGGATACTCAGTTCAGGATCTTCCAGTACTCAGTTGCTATAGTCAGTCAATTAGCCAATCAGATATCGGACCGCTCCTGAGGTACAGTCTCTGACGACGCCTGCGTCAGCGACGCCATTCGCGCTTCGAGCGAGCGAAGCTCGGCGTCAAGCGCCGCCTGGCGGCGCCAGATGAACACGACATACAGGAAAATCACCGCAAAGATGATGCTGTAAGCCGCGACCAGGTATTCCAGATGTTCCATCAACCCAATTCCATCACTTGCTTATCGGACGCGGCCGCCGTCGCGAACGCTATCCTGACCGCCAGCGCGCTCATCCGGCTGCGGGTCCGCAGCTGCGTGAATCTTAGCATCAGCAGCCACGCCCACAACGCCGTGAATGCCGCCAGGCATACCAGCAGCGTCGCGACCATACGAGGGTCCTCCAGTCCATGACCGCCCTGCTTCGTCACCAGCACCGCGGGATGAATCGTGCGCCAAAGCCGCACGGACGCAATGACTATTGGCACGTCGAGCACCGCGACGATTCCGAGCACCGCCGCGAAGCGCGCCACCTGCGGCGTGTCATCGGCGCTCGCACGCAGCATCAGGTAGCCGCCGTACATCAGCCAAAGGATAAAGGTGGTCGTCAGCCGCGAGTCCCACGTCCACCACGTACCCCAAATCGGCTTGGCCCAGATCGAACCCGCGACAATCATCAGTGTGCAGAAGACCATCCCGGTTTCGGCGGCGGCGTAGCCAAGGTCATCCCACAGCTGATCGCCAAGCCACAGGTAAAATATTCCCGCGATCGCGACCAGCCCGAACGACGCGAACGCGACCCACGCCAGCGGCACATGAAAATAAAATATCAACTGCGCGATGCCCTGCTCGGCTTCCGGCGGTACATAGTCGAATACCATGAACAGTGCCGCGAGCATGAGAGCAAGCGTCGAGTACCCGAGCCAGTTGCGAATCGCGGAGCTGTTCATTGAATAGCTAGTCCTCACCTACCACATGCTCGAACAGCAGGTAACCGGCGGTGACGAATAGCACGTCGAACGCGATCATGATCTTCAGCCAGTCGCCCATCGAGGCAAGCTGCGCGCCCGCAAGCGCGGCCGCGCTCGCCTTGACGCCCGCAATCAGCGCGGGCACGAAAATCGGCACGGCGAGAATCGGCAATAGCATATCGCCGCCGCGCGTGCGTCCCGTGATTGCGGAGAGCAGCGTCGCCAGCGCGGAAAAGCCCAGCGCGCCAAGCGCCAGGATCGGCGCGAGGCGCGCGATCGACGCGTCGAACTCAAGGTTGAAGAACAACACCATCAGGATGACCGCGCCTACTTCCGCAACTGCCATGAAGATCAACGCGACGGCGAACTTGGCGGCGTAGAGTGTGGCTGGATCGAGCGGGCTCAGCAGCAGGCCGCGCATCGCGCCGTTGTCGCGCTCGGCGAGCAGCGCTCGATTCGCGCCGAGCATCCCTGCGAACACCATCGCGACCCACAGCGCGCCGGCCGCGGCGTCCACGCTGCGCACGCGCGCCGCGTCGAGCGCGAACACCAGCACCACCAGCACCAGCATCGACAGCGCGAGCAGCGCGAGCGTGCTCTCGCCGCTGCGGAGCTCGAGGCGCAGGTCCTTGCGGAGTACGGCGGCAAAACCGGACACGGTTTATCTGCCGAGCAGCGAGCGGATTCGCCCGCCGCGCCGGACCTCCTCCTTATACGCACGCTGCGTCAGCAGGCCGCGCGAGATCTCAAACACCGCGAACTCGACGCCGTCGATTTCGGGAACCTCATGCGCGGTCGCCAGCACCGAGGCTCCGCGCTCGACCGCGCCACGAATAAGAGTCGCGACGATTTCCGCGCCGTCATGGTCGAGCGACGCGAACGGCTCGTCGAGCAGCAGCAGCGCCGGATCTGCAAGCATCGCGCGCGCCGCGGACAGCCGCTGCTCCATCCCGCGCGAGAATGTACGCACGCGGGCGTCGGCAACCTCGGCCAACCCAACGCGCCCGAGCCATTGATCGGCGGACGCCTGCGGGTCGGCGAGCGAATACAGTTCGCCGAAGAATTCCAGATTCTCGCGCGCGGTCAGATTCGGATAGAGGAAGCTCTGATGCGCCATCATACCGATTCGGCGCCGGTAGCGCGCCGCGAGCTTGCGCGTGTCCTGCCCGAAGACGAGTGCATGGCCGCCGCTCGGCGCTTCGAGTCCGGCGAGAATTCGCAGCAGCGTGGATTTCCCGGCACCGTTGCCGCCGACGATGAATGCGCCCGCACCCGGCAGCAGCCGCAAATCCACGTCGCGGAGCACGGGCGCGAGACCGTAAGTCTTGGCCAGGCTGTGAGTCTCGACGACCGGCGCCGACATCATTCGGTCCGGGCGGCCGCGCCGCCGAGCGGCCTGATCGCGATGCCGCATTGCGCGCAGAACTTCGAATCGATCGCGGCGCGCATTCCGCATTGGGGACAGAAGCGAATCTTGCCCGACGCCGACGGCGTCGGCTGCTGCTGCGGCGAGGGTTGTACCGGGCGCGGGTGTTCGGTGCGCAGGACGAGGGTCGGTATCGGGTCGATGCGGCGGGGCGCCGCGGGTCGGCGCAGCGCATCCGTCAGCGGCGTAACGCTCGGCTTCTTCGCGTTTGCGGCCTTTTCGCTCTGCATCCGGATATTCTCGACGGCGGCCATCGCGGTCAGCGCTCGATCCTCGAGCGTTTTGTGCATCGACTCATAGTCCGCGTCGGACAGCTTGCCCATCTCGCGATCGAACTCAAGTTCGCGGAGGCCCTGTACCGCGAGCGCGCATTCATGCTCGTGGCGCTCGACTTGAAGCTCACCGGCAGACTTGGCGCGCGCTCCGACCAGCCCGATTCCGAGCGGAGCGGCGACGAACAGCGCGACTCCGGCGACAATCAGCGCGGCGGCAAGAATGAACATCGGCTACCTGCGCTCCTCGAGCTCTTTTTCGAGTCTGCGCCTGAGTTCGGGATCGAATGGCATCTCCTGCGCGCCACGCGTTGAGTCCGGCGGCGCGGATGGCTGATGAGAGCGCCAGCGCCCGACGGCGAATACCATCAGGCCGCCGCCGAGTGCGAGTGCGATGAACGGCATTGTCCACGCGAGGATGTTGAAGCCCTCGGTGGTCGGCGCGGAGAGAACTTTCTCGCCGTACTCGCGGCGATAGAAGGCGATTATCTGCGCGCGGGTCATGCCCTTGCCTATCATGCGGTCGATTTCCGCGCGCATCGGCACGGAGAAGCCGCAGGTCGGCATGTTGCAGTTGGCGACCGTCAAACCGCAGCCGCATTGGCAGGTCAGACCCTCGGAAACCTGCGAATTCGTTGGGTTTTCCGCTGCGAATGTTTCACGTGAAACGTATTTTAGTTCAGGAGAAAGAAAAACGAAAAGCGCCACGATGAGGAATACAAGCGATGATGCGAGCGTCACTCTAGCGCGCACGGATTCAGTCGCCTCCGGGCGCGCCGAGGTCGCCGAGTTCGCGCGCGCCGGCCGATGAGCGGCTCAGCGCGGTTGCGATTGCGGCTCGCTCGCGGACGTTCGGCCACATTACAATCACGGTGCCGAGCACCATCATAAGGCCGCCAGCCCATAGCCAGAAGACGAGCGGCGTCAGGAACACTTCGAAGGTCGCGGTCTGGCCGCTGTCGTCGATTCCGGCAAGCACAACGTAGAGGTCGCTGGCGGGCGTCGAGCGGATTGCGACCTTGGTCGCGGGCTGCTGCGGGCGTTTGTAGAAGAGTTTGGCCGGCGACATCACGGTGATCTCGCGGCCGTCGGCGTTCAGCACCTGGACGCGGGCGGTCGCGCTCTCGAGATGAGGCGTGTCGGTTTCATCCAAACCCTGGAAGCGCAGAGTGTATGAACCGATCATGAAGCTCTCGCCCACGTGCACGCTCTTCTTTACCTCGGTGCGAAAGAATGACGAGCCGACGATTCCGACAAAGGCGACGATCGTGCCGATGTGGATGATGTAGCCGCCGTAGCGGCGGTTGTTCTTGGCGACGAGATTGACGAGCGCCTTTGCGCGCGGCTCTGAGACCATGTGGCGACGCGCGTTCATCCCGCGGCGAAACTCGACGAGCACGGTGCCGAGCACGAACGCGGCCAGCGAGAAGGCGGTCAGCACGTACCATTGGCGCAGCCCGGCGGCAGCGGCGACGATTCCGGTCGCGACGCCGATCACAACGGGCGCAGCGAAACTGCGCACAAGATTGCTGGTCGTCGTGCGCCGCCATGCGATCAGCGGGCCTATCCCCATCAGGAACACGAGGCCGAGCGCGAGCGGGCCGTTGACGCGATTGAAGAACGGAGGTCCGACGGTGATCTTCACGCCGCGCACCGCCTCCGACAGCACCGGAAAGATCGTGCCCCAGAAAACCGCGAACGCGATGCCGACCAGCATCAGGTTGTTGAACAGGAACGCGGCCTCGCGTGAGAGGTACGACTCGAATTCGGCGGGACTGCGCAAATCCTTCGAGCGGAAGATCAGAAGCGCGGTGTAGGCGAGCGTCACGGTTATCAGGAAGCTCAGGAAGTATGGGCCGAGGCCAGACTGCGTGAACGAATGCACCGACGAGATGACGCCGCTGCGCGTGATGAAGGTGCCGAACAGCGTTAGTCCGAAGGCGAGTCCGATCAGCGACAGGTTCCAGACCTTCAGCATGTCCTTGCGTTCCTGGATCATCACCGAATGCAGGTATGCGGTCATCACGAGCCACGGCATGAAGGCGGCGTTCTCTACCGGGTCCCATGCCCAGTAACCGCCCCAGCCGAGCACTTCGTACGCCCATCGCGCGCCGAACATGTTGCCCAGCGTCAGAAAGAACCAGGAGAAGATTGCCCAGCGGCGCGTCGAACGAATCCATCCGTCGTCGAGCTTGCCGGTGATCAGCGCGGCGGCGCCGAAGGCGAACGGCACGGTCGCGCTGACGTAGCCGGTGTAGAGCGACGGCGGATGTATCGCCATCCAATAGTTTTGCAGCAGCGGATTGAGGTCGGAGCCTTCGGCGGGAACTGTCGCCAGCAGATCGAATGGACGCGTGACGAAATTCAGCATCAACAGGAAGAAGATTGCGACGCCGGCCAGCACGGCGAGCGCATACGGGGCGATGTCGGGATTGCGGCGGCGATTCTGAAAGGCGGCGATCGACGTGAAGATCGACAGCAGCCAGGTCCAGAACAGCAGCGAGCCCTGCTGCCCGCCCCATAGCGAGGTGATTTTGTAAACGGTCGGGAGCGTGGTGCTGGAGTATGCGGCGACGTACTCGAGCGAGAAGTCGCTGCGCAGGAGCGCGGTCCACAACACGACGACCGCGATCGTGACCATCGCGCACATCGCCCAGATTGCGTGGCGGGCACTGACGACGAAGTCGGGCGCACCCCGGCGCGCGCCGTAGATATTCGCGACGATGGAATAGACGGCGAGAATCAGCGCGATCGCGAGCGCAAGGTTGCCAAGTTGCGGCATCAAAAAAACCCGCTGCTATTGTGCTTGCTTAGGCTTGTACTTGGAAGGGCAACTGGTCATCACCTGCGTCGCGGCGATGGCGCCGTCGGGGCTGAGCTTGCCCTCGACGATAACGTCGCGGCCGGGCGCAAACATGTCGGGCTTCGGCTCGCCGGCGGCGACGACGCGGAACGAAACGGGATCGGTCGCCGCGACGGGCTTGACGGGCGCACCGGCATCGTCGACGTCGGGAATCGGCACGATTTCAAATTTGAGGGTGAGGGAGTTCGGGTCCCAGGCGATGTTGCCGGGCTTGACGCGACCGGCGACGCGGATCGCCTGTCCGCCCAGCACGCTCTGGCGCGCGGCCACTTCGGGAACGGTGAGGTAGTACTCGGAGGTGGTGCGAATCGAACTGAATATAAGGTAGCCGATCGCGAGGACGATCAGGCCGCCGCCGATGAAGAATCGTGGACGTATTCGCATTGCTTAGTGATTGTTTCAGGGGTTGGGCGTGCGAGCAAACGGTGTAGAACTTGATTATATGTGAAACCCGCGGTGGGTTTCACGCTTCCTTCGGCAAGGGTGACCCCTGCACCCAATGATAGGAAAGATGCGGGACTTCGTCCCTGTTAGGAGTTATTTTGGGGCGGAGGGGTTCGACTCTTACCTCGCCCGTTATTTTCGCGGGAGAGGCAGCCGAACCGCATCGCGGCCGGCAGGTGAGGGTTCCGCGATCGCAGCGCAAAAGCGCGCCTGCTCACTTTTTTGTGTTCCCTTATTTTTTGTGTCATCCCGAGCGTAGCCGAGGGACACCCCAATCTTTTTTAAAGCCAAGGCCTTCGACCCCCTCTCTCAGGTCTTGCCGAGGCGAGGCGCCCTCTACTGCAGGATTTGCTTGCGCGCATTGGACGCCCGTCGTGTTCGCTCCGCGGTTGGGGTGCGTCGGCATGCCTCGAAGAAGATCCGGTATCCCTCGGCTACGCTCGGGATGACACAAAGAAGGGAGGTGACGACACAAACGAGAGTACACCAGACGAAGCGCGGAAAGGTTGCTGTCCCATCTCGCCTTTTGCTCGCGCCGCAGAACCTCACCTGCCGACCGCGACGCGGTTCGGCTGCCTCTCCCGTGAAAATAACGGGCGAGGTATTTCGGATTAGGAATCGGACTCGGCGTCGTTGGACGAGTGGGGGTCTTGGGGGCCGAAGGCTACGCCGCGTTTTGAGGATTTGATGAAATTCAGCAGCTCGGTTACTTCCACTGTTAGATTGCCGGATTTTTCTAACCGCTCGATTGCCAGTTTTAGGTTTTGACGGGTACCGAACAGAGTTGTGAAGGCGTGGCGCAGGGCGTGAATCGATTTTAACGGGATACCTGCGCGTTTGAGGCCTACTACGTTGATGCCGCGGAGCGTGTGAGTGTCATCCATTATGCAGAATGGAGGGACGTCGCGGCTGGTGCGGGAGAGACCGCGCATCATCGCGAGGCGGCCGATGCGCGTGTATTGATGCACTACGCAGTTGCCGGAGACCAAAGCGCGGTCACCCAGCTCGACCCATCCGGCGAGTAGAGCGCCGCCGGCAATGATGGTGGAGTTGCCGATGCGGCAATCGTGCGCGACGTGCGCATTCTGCATCATGAAGTTGTCGTTCCCCATGATGGTGACATCGCCATGCTCGCATCCGCGATGCACGGTGGTGTATTCGCGAAAGATGTTGCGATCGCCGATTTTCACCGAGCGGGCGACGCCGGTGTAAGTGAGATCCTGCGGCTCGTCGCCGATTACCGCGCCGGGATGCAGCACGTTGTCGGCGCCGAGCTCGGTAATGCCGAGAATCGTGACGTGACCGATCAGGCGGGTGCGCGCGCCGATGCGGATTTTTCCGTCGAGCAGGCAGAGAGGGCCGATCTCGACGCCGGCGGCCAATTCGACGTTGGGACCGACCACCGACGTCGGATGAATCCGCGGCGGCGCATCACGCGTCAATTGAGGAGCCTGCGTTTTTTCAGATCGTCGTGATGCTCGTTGTCGGCGGGCGTCGTCGAGCCTTCGACCTTGTAGTCGCCGGAGGCCCAGGTGCCGAGATCGATCATCTGGCATCGCTCGGAGCAGAAGGGGCGGAAGCGATTTCGCGGCGACAAGTCAGCGGGCCTTTTGCAGATGGGACAGTTCATCCTGTCTAAGAAAATTGTCAGATGAGCGCGCGACGCGCAACGTTGAGGCGCGAGAAGCTCTTAAGGAGATTGGTGCGGATGTCAGCTCACCTAACCCCTAACCCCTTCCCCTGGGGGAAGGGGAACCGCAGCTGAGTGGATGCGGGTCGATTCGGAAGGTAGAGCGCTCGCCTGAGTGTGACTGCTCAGGCGGGCGCCCCAGCCGCAGGCCAAGACTCCACTACGCTAGGGAGTTGCCCCCTGGCGCTGGATGAAGACACTGCCCTTGGGGCCGATGTGCACGCAATTGATATCGGTGCGAGTGAACTCCGGAGTGCACAGCGGCTGATCGACGGCCGGACATTTGTAAAGGTTCGGGCCCAGCACTTGGCACTTGTCGAGCGCGAAATTTGCATTCATCGGCGGTGCGGTCGGCTGGTCAGCGCTCTGCGACGAGCATCCGCCGAGCGCGAGCATCCCAATCGACGCGGCGATGGCCGCTGCGGGAATGAATCGCAGCCCGCGTTGGCGAATATTCGAGCTGATAACTTTTCGAGTGCGCATCGTGTTCTCCTCTCAACCGGGTTGAGGCGGTCGTCCGCCTGTTACGAGATCCAAGCGAGCCGCGCGGTAGGCGATCACGCGCTAGAGAATTCTAATACACGATGGGCGGGCTGCCTAAAAGAGGGGGGCGTGACGCACTTTTGCTCGATGCCGCAGAACCCTCACCTAGCGGCCGCGCTGCGGCCAGCCACCTCTCCCGTAAAGTAACGGGCGAGGTAAAAATCAGAAGACGTCGGTGCCGCATTTGTCGCTGCCGCCCGAGGCCAGAAAAACGTTGACGCGGAGATCGTACGCAAAGCGCTCGAAGTAGCAGAGCTGCATTTCATGGGCAGGGCCCTTGTACTGAACGCTGACGTGAACTTGCAGGTTGGATTTGCCCGCAGTGACCGCCTGGTATTGGTCCGGCGGTAGGAAGACGAAAAAATCGTGCGGCACGTTTGGCGACACAATTCCCGCGTCCATCTCCGACATCGTGCTCGAGGGCGGCCTGACGACCTTGCCATCGACGACGGCATGAACGGCGACGATCGTATCGAGGGCGGGGATGCTTCCGAAATTTCTGAAGTTGACCGAAATCATAGGATGTTGCGTGTCAGTTCCCGCGAAGGCGACCTGCTGGACGCCGATGAACGGGCGATCCGCGACGGCGAAGATCGTGCTGGTGACCATCGCGGTGCGCCAGGTCGCGTAGGCACTGAAGAAGGTGGCGAGCACCATCAGGAGCGCCATGAAGTCGGCGAGCTTGACTGCCTGCCCAAGCCTGACGAGCAGCGAGCGCTCGGTGCTAACTATCTCGCGATTGCGCCGCTCGGTGGACGATTCGGCATACGAGTGCTGGTGAGAGTCGGGTTCGTCCATTGCGGACTGTATAACCCGACTACGGGACGGAGAACCAGATCACGGCGAGCGGCGGCATCTCGATCGCGATCGAATGCGGGAATCCATGCCACGGAATCGCGGCAGCCTCGACGCCGCCCATGTTGCCCGCGTTGGAGCCACCGTATGCGGCCGAGTCGGTGTTGAGAATCTCGCGATAGAATCCGGGGCCGGGGACGCCGACGCGAAAACGCTTGCGCAGCACCGGCGAGAAATTGCACACACAGACGATGCGGCGGCCGGTACTTGGCGCGGTACGCATGAACGCAATCATGTTGCTGTCGGCGTCGTCGGCGTCGAGCCATCGAAAGCCCGCCGGGTCGGTATCGGCCTCCCACAGCGCGGGCTCGTCGCGGTAGATGTGGTTGAGATCGCGCACGAGGACCTGCAGTTCGCGATGGTCGGAGTACTCGAGCAGGTTCCAATCGAGGCTCGAGTCGTGATCCCACTCGCGCCACTGGCCGATTTCCTCGCCCATGAAAATCAGCTTCTTGCCCGAGCGCGCCCACATGTAGGCGAACAGCGCGCGCTGATTGGCGAACTGGCGCCAGCGGTCGCCAGGCATCTTCGCGAGCATCGCGCGCTTGCCGTGGACGACCTCGTCATGCGAGAGCGGCAGCACGAAATTTTCGCTCCATGCGTAGAGCAGTCCGAAGGTGAGATCGCGATGGTGGTAACGGCGGTAGATGGGATCGAGCGTGAAGTACTCGAGCGTGTCATGCATCCAGCCCATGTCCCACTTGAAGCCGAAGCCGAGTCCGCCCAGAAAGACCGGGCGACTGACTCCGGTCCACGCGGTGGATTCTTCCGCGATCATCATGACGCCGGGGTTGAGGCGGTACACGTCCTGGTTGAGCTTCTTGATGAATGAGATGGCGTCGAGGTTCTCACGCCCGCCGAAAGCGTTGGGAATCCACTCGCCTTCGCTGCGCGCGTAGTCGAGGTAGATCATCGACGCGACCGCGTCGACGCGCAGGCCGTCGGCGTGGAACTCGCCGAGCCAGTAGAGCGCGCTGGCAGTCAGGAAGTTGCGCACTTCGGCGCGGCCGTAGTTGAAGATATAGGTGCCCCATTCGGGATGGTCGCCCTGGCGTGGATCGGCGTGCTCGAACAGTGCGGTGCCGTCGAAGCGGCCGAGGCTGAATTCGTCCTTGGGGAAATGTGCGGGCACCCAGTCGAGGATCACGCCGATGCCGCGGCGATGGAGCTCGTCGATGAGGTAGCGCAAGTCGTCGGGGCTGCCGTAGCGCGAGGTCGGCGCGAAGTAGCCGCTGACCTGGTAGCCCCACGAGCCGGTGAACGGATGCTCCATCACGGGCAGCAATTCGACGTGGGTAAAGCCCATGCGCGTGACGTAGTCGCCAAGCATCGGCGCCATCTCGCGATACGTCAGCGGGCGATTGCCGTCCTCAGGCACGCGCCGCCATGAGCCGAGATGGACTTCGTAGATCGATATGGGGCATTTGATCCATTCGCGGCGCGCCCGCTCTGCAAGCCACTCCGCGTCGTGGAACTCGTAGCTCGATTGGTAAACGACGGAGGCCGTCGCGGGCGGCGCTTCCATCTGCTGCGCGAACGGATCGCTCTTCAGCAGCAAGCCGCCGTCGCGCGTGCGGATTTCGTATTTGTAATTCGCGCCGGCGCCGACGCCGGGAAGGAACAGCTCCCACACGCCCGAGCTGCCGAGCGTGCGCATCATGTGGACGCGGCCGTCCCATCGATTGAAGTCGCCGACCACGCTGACGCCGCGCGCGTTGGGCGCCCACACCGCGAACGACACGCCGCGGATTCCCGACATCTCGCGCACGTGGGCGCCGAGCTTGTCGTAGGCGCGGTCGTCCCGCTGCTCGCCCCACAAGTGAAGGTCGAGGTCGCCGAGCGTCGGCATGAACGAGTACGGATCGTGAATCGTGACTGATTCGCCGTCGGGATAGTGAATCTCGAGCTGATAGGGAAAAATCGAGACGCGACCCTCGACCATAGCCTCGAACAATCCCGCCGGATCGCGCAGGCGCATCGGACGCGGCGCGTCTCCCGGCACGAGCAGCTCGATGTGCGACGCGTCGGGGCGAAACGCACGCACCACGAGATACTTGCCGTCGAGATGCGCGCCGAGGATCGAATGGGGATCGTGATGCTCGAATGCCAGCAGGCGTTCCAGCTCGTTATCCGGCGCGCTCGACGCGATGACTTCAGCCTTCATTCCAAGTGCAAAGTCTAAACGATAGATTCGTCGTAAGCGACCCGCGTCCGGATGGAGACAGACCATGAGTTCCACGCCCAACCCGAACCGATCGAACAACCTGCCCGGCTTCGACCCGCAGATGGGACAGCTCGAGGTGCTCGAGCCGGGCATCGCGATGTTCCACGGCTTCGCCAACGTCGCGTTCGCATACGGGCGCGGCGAGATGATCGTCGTCGATACCAGCTCGCGGTTGATGGGCGCGATGGCGGTGCGCGCGATTCGCGAGGTCAGCGACGAGCCGTTCGCGTTTCTCATCTATACGCACGGTCACGGCGACCACGCGTTCGGCACCGAGGCGTTCATCACCGACGCTCTCACGCGCGGGCATGCGCGGCCGAAAATCTGGCGCACGAGGACGTCGCCGGCCGCTTCAAGCGCTATGCGCTCACTCGCGGATGGCAGTCGCATATCAATCGGCTCCAGTTCGGGGGCGCGTTCGCGACCGACGGCCTGTTCGAGCCCAAGTCGTTCAGCTACCCCGACCTGGTTTATCGCGATCAACAATTTCTCGAATTGGTGGGAGAGCCGGTCGAGCTGCATCACGCGATGGGCGAGACGGACGACGCGACGTGGGTCTGGATGCCGACGCGGCGGCTCGCGATGGTCGGCGATCTGATCGTCTCGTCGATGCCGAACACGGGCAATCCCAACAAGGTGCAGCGTTACACGCTCGAATGGGCGGAGACGCTCGAGGCG
>Ga0074046_10002269_pt1 | contig 16732 bp, 10 predicted proteins | sample BogForMeECP23OM3_FD_94441 | JGI IMG/M metagenome (GOLD analysis project Ga0074046, IMG submission 94441) | Bog forest soil microbial communities from Calvert Island, British Columbia, Canada - Bog Forest MetaG ECP23OM3 | ecosystem: Environmental > Terrestrial > Soil > Wetlands ...
GGCGGCGCCAATCCCGCGCTCGCCGCGCCCGATTCGTCGAGTTATCACCTGTGGGCTGTCGCACCGGCAGTTTCCGCGGCCGGCGAGGAAGTAAAGGACACAAGCCTATTCTGGAATGCGAAGGTCCACATCAATACCAGCATCACGGGCCTCACACGGCTAGCCGGCGACACTCCGCCCGCCTGGCTCACCGATGGACTGCATAAAATCCAATCTGACTTCGATGCCTTCATGGCCGACTGCAGCAAGCAGGGCGGCGTGGATGGCGCGCACAAGCTCGTGCCCATCTTTCGTGAAACGCTGGACCTCTACGATCGTGTCAAGACAAGCGACCTGAGCGCCCAGGCAAAATCCGATCTCGCATTCGAGCTGGGCGAGAAAATCAACCAGTTCCAGATCGCGTTGAAGGATCTGCTCGGTCTCGACCTCATCGCCTTCACGGCGGGCGGAGACGGGGGCCAGGGTTACGGCGGAAGCCGCGGCGCATCGGCCGACGAATCCGCGCGCAGCGTCTATCCGGGTGAAGACTTCAACGTTCGCGTCCACACCTTCAATGCCGCGAGCAGTGCCGTTCTGTACAAAACATGGCTGCAAACCCAGGGGAGCGAGTCGTGGGTGAAAGGCGAGCCGGAAGGTGTGCAGGGGAACGGGCTCTTTCACCTGCACGTTCCCGCCAATGCGCAACCCACGGCGCCCTACTTCACCCGCTCCACCACTGAGCAGCCCTACTACGACATCGCCAACGAAGCCTGGCGCGAACGCTCTTTCGCGCCCTACCCGCTCAGCGCCTGGGCAGAGTTCACTTTCGACGGCGTTCCCATCCGTCTCGGCATGGACGTGCAAACCCTGGCCCGCGTCCCCGGTATCGGCGGCGTCTACCAGCCGCTCGTCGTCACGCCCGCCATCGGCGTTCGCGTGGAGCCCGAAGCCCGCCTCCTGCCTCTCGACGGCTCACCGCTGCCCATCGGCGTCACCGTCCACGCCGAGCGCGCCGCCGACGGAACGGTGAACCTGAAACTGCCGCAAGGCTGGCGTTGCGAGCCCGCGGAGCAGTCCTTCCATCTCAAGAGCGCGGGCGACACTGAGCCGCTCCGTTTTTCGGTCTCTCCCGCGGGCGACGTGGCCGCGCGCGCCTACACCATTCAGGCCGTGGCCCAAGTGGGCGAATCCGTCTATACAACTGGTTGGCAGAGCATCGGATACACCGGCTTGCGGCCCTATAACCAGTACAAGCCGGCTGAGCTGCGCACGCGCAAAGTCGACGTAAAGCTCGCGCCCGGCCTCCGCGTCGGCTACGTGATGGGCACAGGCGACACCGTTCCTGAGGCCATTGAGGCGCTGGGCATCACTCCGCATCTGCTCTCCAACGACGAGCTCGCTACCGCCGATCTGTCGCAGTGGAACGTGCTCGTCATCGGCATTCGCGCCTACTCCGTGCGCCCTGAGCTTGCCAGTGCCGAATCGCGCCTTGAAGCCTTCGTCGAACGCGGCGGAACGCTCATAGTGCAGTACCAGGGCAGCAGCTTTCCCGCACCGCTGCCGCTCACGATGAAAGGCATGGCGGAGCGCGTTGTCGATGAGCGGGCTCCCGTCAAACTGCTCGATCCCGCCAACCCGCTTCTCGCCTCACCCAATGCCATCACCGCGGCCGATTTCGACGGTTGGTTCGAAGAACGCGGCCACGGCTTCCTCGATCACTGGGACCCCGGGTACACCGCGCTTACCGAAACCGCCGATCCCGGCCAGGACCCGCAACGCGGCGGACTTCTCGTCTTGCATCGTGGCAAAGGTACCTATATATATGTTGCCTTCGCCCTCTACCGGCAATTTCCTGAGCTGGTGCCGGGCGCTTTTCGCCTGTTCGCAAATCTCCTCAGCGCCGGCGCGCCCTCCTCTGCAAGCGCTTCCCCGGCGTCTCGTCAATGAGTCTTCGCGGGGAGTATTCGCGGAAGATTTCCAAAGATGGGCGGCCGCTCCGCATCTCGTTTTTCAATAATGCATAAATCTCTCTAACTTTCCCTCGGCGGCGCGAAGATCGATAGCTAATGTGAAATCTGCGTGAATTCGTCAAATCTTAACATTGCTCTGCGAGGCTTGGATGCGGAACGAGGGGCAGGAATTTCGCTGTCGCGAGATTTCCTACCCTCTCGCGCTCATCGTCGTGTTGTTCTGCGCCGGTGAAGATAATGCAGATTTTTCTGATTCATTGATGGGTCCGCAATGCAGGAGACGGGTGCGAGACGAGCGCATGCGGGCACAGCCACGATTCCGGAACGAATCCAAACGAACAGAGAGGCCCAAATGAAACGCACACTCTACGCGGCTGCCGCGGCCATTCTGGCAGCTAGTCTCGTTGTTTCCCACGCTCAAACCAGCGGCTCCATGGCGCCTGCGAAAAAGCACGCGCCCGTCAGGAAACCCGCTGCCCCCCCGGCGCCTTCAGTGGCAGACCAGATTCAGGCTCTGCGCACTGAGATGCAGACCCAGATCGACAGCCTGAGGAACGATCTCTCTTCCAAGGATGCGCAGTTGCGTCAGGCGCAGCAGGATGCCGCCGACGCCCGCGCCGCGGCCAACAAGGCTGAGGCCGACGCCCAGGCGCAGCAGCAGGCTTCCACGCAAAACACCGACGCCGTCACCACTTTGCAGAGCACCGTCAGCGATCTGAAGACCAACCAGCTCTCGCTCGCCACCACGGTCTCTGACGAAACCTCGACTCTCAAGAAGGCAATCGGCAGCCCTGATGCGATCAACTACAAGGGCGTAACCATTTCGCCGGCGGGCAGCTTCATTGAAGCTGCAACCGTTTGGCGTCAACGCGCCACCGGCGACGACATCAACACCGGCGCCAGCAGCGTTCCGCTGCAGAACGCCGACGGCGCGGGAATGAGCGAGTTTTTCGGCAGCGCTCGTCAGTCACGTATTGCCATGAAGTTTACGGGCAAGATTGCCAGTATGACCATGACCGGCTACTACGAGGCGGACTGGCTGAGCTCCGGCACAACGTCGAACAACAACCAATCGAACAGCTATACCATGCGCCAGCGCGAGCTCTGGGCCGACGCCAAGACCCCCAGTGGCTGGGACTTCTCCGGCGGCACCGGTTGGTCGCTGGTTGCGGAAACCGGCTCAGGCCTAACCCGCGGAACCCAGGTTCTGCCGTCCACCATCGACTCGCAGTACGATGCGGGTTTCGTTTGGGCGCGCCAGGAAAGCTTCCGCGTGGTCAAGAACGTCGGGAAAAAGGCCTGGGCCGGCATGTCGGTTGAGAACCCACAGACTCTGAACCCGGCTGGTTCGGGCATACCCTCGAACTACATCACAAGTGTTACCGGCACTGGCGGCGGACTTTACGACAACCAGGCCAACTACTCCCTGAACATTGCGCCGGACCTCGTCGCCAAGCTCGCTGTCGAGCCCGGTTGGGGCCACTGGGAAGCCTTCGGCATCGGCCGCTTCTACCGCGATCGCATCTATCCCACCACCGGCAGCCCCTACAACGATATGGAACCGGGCGGCGGCATCGGCGGCGGTTTCCGTGGCCCCTTTGCCAATAAAAAGCTCACCATCGGCCTCAAGGGCCTCTATGGCACGGGCGTGGGCCGTTATGGCAATTCGACCATTGCTGACGTAACCGTTCGTCCCAACGGCACCCTGGAACCCCTCAAGGCCTTCTCCGCGCTCAGCACCGTGGAAATGAATCCCACACCGCGCCTCAACGTCTTCTTCAACTATGGCGGCGACTACGTTTATCGTGACTTCGTTGTCAGCGGCACCAACTCCGGCGGCAACACCTTTGCCGGCTACGGTGTCGGCGGCCCGAGCCTCGGCACTTCCATCGCCAACGCTCCGGCCATGACCGGTTGCTTGATCGAGGCTCAGCTCTCCGGTTCCAATGGCGGCGGCACGGGCAACCAGACCGCTCCGGCAAACTGCGGCGGCAACACCAAGGACGTGACGGAATTCGTCGGCGGCTACTGGTACAACCTCTACAACGGCCCCAAGGGCCGTCTGCGCCAGGGCATCACGTATCAGAACATCCGCCGCGATATCTGGTCCGGCAATGGCGGCACAGCCACCCAAAACCCCGGCAACGGCGCGCATGGCGACGACAACATGTTCTTCACCTCGTTCCGCTATTACCTGCCGTAACATCCGGCGTCAGTCCAGGCCAAAACCAATGGGGCAATCCGCACCGCGGATTGCCCCTTCTCGTTGCACCCCTGTCTGCGGGATCACCCCCAAAAACGAACGCCCGAAGGGGAAACCCCTCGGGCGTTCGCGCCAGTCCAAAAAAAACTTACTCCGCCGCTTCCTGAGCCTTGGTCTGCGCCACGGTCCAGTCAGGCGCGCCCACCTTGAAGCGCGCAAACCGCCGCACCGTGATGTTCTCGCCCAGCTTGCCCACCTTCTGCGCAATCAATTCCTTGATGCTGACGGCCTGGTCCTTGATGAACGGCTGCTCCAGCAGGCAAACTTCCTCGTAGAACTTCGCCATTTTGCCGTCCACAATCTTCTCGATCACGGGGGCCGGCTTGCCTGTCGCCGCCGCCTGTGCGCGATAAATCTCCTTCTCGCGCTCCAGATCCTCCGAGGTCACGTCTTCGGGCTTCACGTAGCGCGGATCGCTGGCCGCAATGTGCATGGCCACGTCCTTCAGCAGTTCCTGGAAGTCGTCGGTCTTAGCCACAAAGTCGCTCTCGCAGTTCAGTTCCAGCAGCACGGCAATCTTACCGCCGGCGTGAACGTAAGAGCCTACCGCGCCCTCATTGGTCACGCGCGCCGCCTTCTTCTGTGCCGACGCCATGCCGCGCTTGCGCAGCACGATCACCGCCGCTTCCTTGTCGCCCTTGCTCTCCTGCAGCGCTTTCAGGCAGTCGCCCAAGGGCGCGCCCGTCATCTCGCGCAACTCTTTCACCTGCTTGGCATCAATCTTTTCGCTCACTGTAGTCATCTCTCTTTGTTTTTCCCTCGGCCGCAGCCGGCCCCGCGCACGCGTCGCGGTATGAACCCAACTTCAAACTCTACGCCGGCCATGTTTACGGCATAAGAAAAGCGTGGCCGACCATCGAAGCGGCCACGCTCCACTCAATGTGCGCATGGTCTCGCGCAGCAATCAGCTAAATACCGGCTTCGGCAGTCTCGACCTCATCGGCCAAAACTTCCACGACGGCAGGCGCCTTGCGAATGCCGCCGCCCAGCACCGCTTCCAGATCGACCTCTTCCACCGGCGCAGCCTCCGCAACCTCGCCGCTCTCTTCCGCGGCCGCGGCAGGCTCTTCCTGGAAGGCCTTATCGCCGAGCAGGTTCACGCCCTCGGCCGCCGAGTCGGCAATTTTTGAGGTAAACAGGCGAATGGCGCGCAATGCGTCGTCGTTGCCCGGAATCACGTAATCCACCACCGTGGGATCGCAGTTGGTATCTACCACCGCCACCACGGGAATGCCCAGCTTGCGCGCTTCCTTCACCGCAATCGTCTCGTTGTTCGAGTCCACGACGAACAGCGCGTCGGGCAGCCGCTTCATGCTCTTGATGCCGGCCAGGTTGGCCTGCAAATGCTTGCGCTCCCGCTCCAGGCGAATCACTTCCTTCTTCGTCAGCAGGTCGTAGCGGCCGTCAGTGGCCATCTCATCCAGTTCCTGCAGGCGCTTCACGCTCTTCTGGACCGTCACCCAGTTGGTGAGCAGCCCGCCCAGCCAGCGCTGGTTAATGTAGGGCATGCCCGCGCGCGTGGCTTCTTCTGAAATTGCATCCTGGGCCTGGCGCTTGGTGCCGACGAACAGAATCGTCTTGCCGCTGCCGCATAACTCAACTACAAATTTCGACGCATCCTTGAACAGCTTGAGCGTCTTCTGCAGGTCGATAATGTAAATTCCGTTGCGCTCCCCGAAGATGTATTCCTTCATCTTGGGATTCCAGCGCTTGGTCTGATGCCCGAAGTGAACACCCGCTTCGAGCAGTTCCTTCATGGTGATGGTGGCCAATTGTCCTCCTTTGTGGACTGCATCCGGACGGATCCAACCGTGGCCCGGATTGATTCCCCTCGCGGGGAGATTTGTGAAACCAGAGATCAGTGGTCAGAGATCAGAAAGGCAGCACGCCAACTGATCTCTGATCTCTGAAACCTGATCCCTTCGAAGCGCTTAGCGCTTCGAGAACTGGAACCGCTTTCTCGCGCCCTTCTGGCCGTACTTCTTGCGTTCCTTCTGGCGCGCATCGCGAGTCATCAGGCCTTCGGCCTTGAGCAGCTTGCGCAGCTCAGGGTTGAATTCGACCAGGGCGCGGGCAATGCCCATCTTCACCGCGTCGGCCTGCGCACTTACGCCGCCGCCGCTCACCGTGGTCAGCACGTCGAAGCTCTCCGCCAGTTCCGCCACCGCCAGGGTGCGCTTGGCCGAAACCCTTTGCTGTTCGGTCACAAAATGCTCTTCGAACTTCTTGCCGTTGACCTTCCACTCGCCCGTGCCGGGACGCAGAAACACGCGCGCGATCGCACTCTTGCGCCGCCCCGTCCCGTAATACTGCACCAGATCTGCCATTCGTTTCCTCTTAGCTCTCAGCCGTCAGGCTTGTCTTTCCTAGTCCCTAAGTCCCGAGTCCCTGCCTTACAGTGCCACCGGCATCTGCGCCCCATGCGGGTGCTTGTCGCCGCGGTACACCTTCAACTTCGTAGCCATTTGCCGGCCCATCTTGCTCTTGGGCAGCATGCCCTTGATGGCCTGTTCCAGAACCATCTCCGGCTTGCGGTTGATCAGCCGCGTAAACGACTCCTCGCGCAGCCCGCCCGGAAAGCCCGTGTAGCGCCGGTACAGCTTCTTCTGGTCCTTCAGACCCGTCAACCGGATCTTCTCCGCGTTGATCACGATCACATGGTCGCCCATGTCGATGTACGGCACGTACTGCGGATTCAGTTTGCCGCTCAGCACACTGGCAGCCTTGGTGGCCAATCGCCCCAGCGTCTGTCCGCTGGCGTCCACCACATACCACTTGCGGCTGATATCCTTGCCGCTCGGAACAAAGGTCGACATCTCTATTCTTCCCTCGAAAAAATCTCTGGGCTATAAAACCCTGGGCGCTGGGTGCCCCCGGTCCCTCGCATTTGGGGACCGGGGAAACCATAAACCCGCGCAAACCGCGTCCGCCCATGCCAAAAACGCACGGGCCTCAAAATCTACCCACTTCCAAACAAATCTGTTCGGGTGAGAAGCTGCGGGAGTTCGTTCACATTGGAACCCTGGCTGCGCCGGACCTCGTTCTCCCGAGTCCCGCAGCCGGTGGCCTGCCCCGCAGGAGCCCCTTAAATCCTTTCCGGGGCATCCCTCAGACGGTCCGGGTGAGCACACCGAGACCCCAGGCGCAACACCGCGCAAGAACTTTAGAATACTGAAAAATAGCCCCCAAGTCAACGAAAAGGCCCCTGTGGACCCTGTGGATCGGGGCAAAAGCTCGCCCGCCTGCACAACCCCCTCGATTCACCCTTTCGGCGATTGCTTTGTGAAAGGGCAAGAGCTTGCCCGTGCGAACAGGTCCTCTCTTCAGGCCCCTGAACCTCCGGAAGGCCGGAATCCCGTCTCGGCCGGCGCCGGAGGGGCTCGCAATGATGCTATGCTTCTCCCATAATAAAGATTCCGGCCGGCGCCAAGCTTCTCCAGCGTGATTTCCCTGGAGCTGTATCCATGTTCAACCTGTCACTCCGTCGCGCACCACTCTGCATCTTCCTGTTTTCCTGCGCGGCGGCTGCTCAGACGTTAAATCTCCCCGGTGCGACAGACCGCTTCGGCAACGACGCTTCCCTTGATCAAGCTCAGCTCACGCAATTCAATTTCTATTCATTGCTGGTGAATAGCCGCGACCCGCATCTCACGAATGTTCAAACTCCCGACGATTCCGTTTCCAGGTTAGACCTCAAATCCCCCGGGAAGTCGCGGCATGAATATGAGCTGGGCTATCGGCTACTCATGCGTAATGATGCGCAGGGTGCGGCCGGCCACCTGACCAGGTCCATCGCGATTTATCCGCAGTTTGTTGCCGCCCATAACGCGCTCGGCTCCGCTTATCTCAATCTGGGTGAGAACGAACTGGCGCAAGGCGAATTCACCAAAGCCATCGCACTCGACGACCACATGCCGAACTCCTACCTCAACCTTGGGTGCGCCGATCTGGCGCTCAAGCAGTTCCCCGCCGCGGAAGAATCGATGCGCAAGGCTTCCTCGCTGGCTCCGCTCGACGTCCAGTTGCAACTGGCATTGGCCTACGCGGAATTCGTCAACCACGACTACCCCGCCGTGATTGCCACCGCCCAACAGGTGCATGCGCATAAGCACGAAGGCGCTGCCGTCGTTCATCTCTTTACCGCCGGCGCATGGGAAGCGCAAGGCAATCTCGCTCAAGCGCAAAGTGAGATGGAAACCTTGCTCCAAGAAGACCCCAAGTCTGCTTCCGCTCCCAAGTTCCGCCAAATCCTGGAACAGATCAAGGCAGAGCAGGCACGCCGGGCGCAGGCCAAACTCAATCCGTCTCCCAGGCTGACACCTGTTTCCGGCATTTCCGCCGTGCCCACTCCGGAGGAACTCGCGCGCCGCGCCCAAATCCAGGCGCAGGAAAAGAAGGAAGAGAATCAGATTGCCGAAGCGGAAGCCGCGCCCGATCCCACCTGCGAGGATTGCCGCCCGACCGTCTCTGTCGCATCATCCGCGGAGTCCGGCTCCGGCGCATCCCCCGACGCATTTCTCGATCCATCCGCCGGCAAGATCCCCGCCCCCACGGTACGAGTCTCCGTCGACGAAGTCGCCATGTTTTTCGCCGCCATGGATCACGGCAAACCCGTGACCGATTTGGCCGCCTCTGACGTCGAGATTCGCGACGATAGTCAGCCTCCAGTCGCCATCCTCGGGTTCCGCAATGAATCCCAGCTTCCCTTGCGCCTCGGTCTCGTCATCGATACCAGCGCATCCGTCGCTGACCGTCTCTCTTTTGAAATCGCGGCGGCGACCAAGTTTCTCGAAGACGTTGTCGTCGATAAGGACGACCTGGCCTTCGTAGTTGGCGTTAACAACGCGGTCCGCCTCATCCAGGATTTCACTGCTGACCAAACACTGAGCTCTGACGCCCTCAACCAGCTTGCGCCGGGTGGCGGAACCGCTCTGTGGGATGCGGTGGCCTTCGCCGCCGATAAGCTGGCCACCCATCCTGAAATCCAGCCTGTCGCCCGGATTCTGGTCGTCATCAGCGATGGTGAAGACAACTCCAGCAGCGTCACTCTCAAGCAAGCCATCGCCACCGCCCAAAGTGGCGAAGTCGCAGTCTACACGGTTAGCACCAGTGATGAAATGTCGCAGGAGGCTAGCGTCCTGCTCGGTACCCATGCGTTGCGAACCCTCTCGGATCTCACCGGCGGCGCCGCTTTTGTGCCCGGCTCCGCCCGTCGTCTCGAAGCCAGCCTCGCCGACCTGCAGCAGGTCATTCGTGGCCGCTATCTGGTGTCCTACAAGCCCGCTTCGTTTGAGCGCGACGGCCGCTACCGCAGCATTGACATCGAAGCTGAAAAAGACGGCCGCAAGTTTCTGGTCATTGCCCGCAAAGGCTACTACGCCCCCGCTTTGGCCGACCGTTAACAGGTAGGCCGTCAGGAAACAGCTTCAAAGCCTGCGGAGAAACCTGGCCAGCGGGAGCTTTGCATCAGGGCATGAGTTCACTCGCGCCGCAAAGGGCGTAAAAATGACGAGGCTTCAGCCCTTGAGAAGCGCGTTCGGAGGGAGCAGGGGGCTTTGCCCCCGAACCGGAACGAGAACGATCTGGTCTTTCGGCCCGGGTTTCCTGGCGCCGCCATCGATCAGTGGAAGTATGACAATCGCTCGATTACGCAGGCCGCCGCACCGATCAGCCTATGCGGCCCCAAACGCGGCGCAAGTTGCGGTATTCTGATAAAGCGCGCCCGTAGCTCAGCTGGATAGAGCGATTGCCTCCGGAGCAATAGGTCGGGAGTTCGAATCTCTCCGGGCGCACCATCTACCCCTTTCGACCCCTCCCATTCAGTTCGTGTGTCAGCTGACCTTGCATTTCCGGGGCGCTCGCCCTCTAATTCCGTACCAGTGAACCCCGCAAACCAGCCCGCCGCGCTTGAAAACGCCGCCCGCCCATCGACGGTTGTTCGCGCCGCGCTCGCCCTCTGTGGCTTTACAGCGGTTATCGGCCAGATCGTGCTCATGCGCGAATTGATCCAGGTCTTCAACGGCAACGAGATCGCGCTCGGCATCCTGCTAGCCACATGGCTTCTCTGGACCGCCGTTGGCAGCGCGCTCACAAGCGCCTTTGCCCGGGCGCCAGCCTCACGGCGCAGCCGCTCGCGTCTCGCCGTCGCCGCGTTCGAATGCCTGTTGGCCGCGAGTCTTCCCGCAACCATCTGGGCGCTGCGCTGTTCGAAGGCCTTCTTCCAAACCGTTCCCGGCCAACTGGTCGGTCCTGTGCCGATGCTGCTCGCCTCGCTGGTGTGCCTGAGCGTGTTTTGCGCCGCTTCAGGGGCTCTATTCGTCGCCGCCGCGCGCATGATCGCTGCCGAACTCGGCCTCTCCGCGCGCGGCGCTGCCGGCGCGGCCTATTTGCTTGAAGCTGCCGGCTCGGCGCTCGGCGGAGTGCTGGCCAGCGTTGTGCTGGTGCGCTTTCTCGACGCCTTTCAGATCGCGGCCATCGTGGGCCTGCTCAATCTCTCCGTGGCCGCTGCGCTGCTCTTCCGCATGAAGCACCTGCAGGTCGTGCTCCTCTCCATCGCAGCCGCGCTGATTGCAGTTCCGCTACTCATTTATGTTGCTCCGCAATTCAATGCCGCCGCGCGCGCCCGCCTCTGGCGCGGCTTCAACGTGGTCGCCGAGCGCAATTCCATTTACGGCAACCTGACCGTGACCGAGACCGGCGAGGCAGGGTCCAGCTCCATCCGCAGCATTTACGAGAACGGCTCCATCCTCGCCAACGCGCCCGATCCAGCCGCAGCCGAGGAGACCGTCGACTACGCGTTGCTAGAGCACGCCGCTCCACGCCGCGTCCTGCTCATCGGCGGCGGTGTCAACGGCAGCGTCACTGAGGCGCTCAAGCATCCCACCATCGAAAGCCTCGACTACGTCGAGCTTGATCCCGCCCTCATCGGCATGGCGCAGGAATATTTTCCCGCCCAGACTGCGGCCTTCCATTCCGACCCGCGCGTGCATCTGCATTTTCTCGATGGCCGGCGATTCCTCGCCGAAACCAAGGACAAATTCGACGTCATCATGGTCGACGTGCCCGATCCCGAGACCGCACAGTTGAACCGCTTCTACACGGTGGAGTTCTTTCGTCTGGCGCGCGCACACCTCGCTCCTGAGGGGCTGTTTGCCACGCAGTTGCGCTCGTCTGAAGAGACCATCAGTCCGGATCTCGCCGAGTTTTTGCGCTCCATCCGCCGCACACTCGGCGAAGTATTCCCGTACCAGGCCGCGATTCCCGGCGCAACCATTCACTTCTTCGGCGCCGCCGAAGCCGGCGTCCTCACGCGCGACCCTCAATTGCTAATTGCACGCCTGCGCCAGCGCAAACTCAACACGCAATACGTCCGCGAGTATTTCATTCCATACCGCATGATGCCCGACCGCATGGAACAGGTGGAAACCGACCTCGCGCCGCTGCCATCAACGCCCGTGAACCGCGACTTTGCGCCTATCGCGTTCGAATTCGACGTGGTGCTGTGGAGCGCGCAGTTCCGGTCCGGCTCGACCGCCCGGTTCCGTGCATGGTTCCGCGCTGCCGAGCACTTGGATTTCGCCAAGGTTGCCGGCACGCTGTCGCTTGCCCTGCTCATCACCGTCGTACTCATCACTCTTCTTCCCGGACGCGAGCGCCGCGAGCGCGCGACCGCCTGCGCCTCGGTAGCAGCCACCGGATTCACGCTCATGGCATTGCAGATCTTTCTGCTCCTCGGGTTCCAGGCGGTTTACGGCTATGTGTACACCGAGCTTGCAATTCTCATCGGGCTTTTTATGGCGGGCATTGCGCTGGGCAGTTGGTTCGGAATGCGGCGCGAAAGTGCGAACCGTAGCTGGACCCTCGCCGCGGCGCAACTTCTTCTCACGCTCGCCGCACCCGCGCTGCTTCTTGCAGTGGGCGCCATTGGAGGTTTTTCGTCGCGCACCGCGACGTGGCTTGCAGCGCTGATCGTCTTTCCCGCGCTCGCGGCGTTCGCTGGCATGCTCGGCGGCTTCCAGTTCGTCACTGCGGCGGGCATCTTTCTCCGCGGCCGCGGCCATGGCGCGGGATTCGGCCAGCTCTACGCCATCGATTTGCTCGGGGGATGCGTAGGTGCGCTCGCGCTCAGCACATTTTTGATTCCGGTGTTTGGCTTCTGGCGCACGGCCTGGCTCGCTGTGGCGATCAACGCGGCGGCGGTTCTTCTCGCGGCACTGGCGAGTCTCCGCCATTCCAACGCGGATCGGACTCCATGCTGACGAGCGCCGTTTTCTAATGCCCGTTCCCTATTCCCTGCTTCTCGTTGAACACCACCGCCGTAAAGCTGAAGATGTCGGTGTTCTCGTCCCTCCAGCAACTCTGATCCATGCCGGCCTTGGCGCAGGTCTGGTTCAGAAATGTCTCCCGGTCCCAATTCTGCTCTACAGGGACCTGGGGCAAGAGCAAGCCCTCGTAGTCAGCGTTCTTCATAATGAGCCCGTCGCGGCCGACTTTGATTTGCTCCACATCGGTCACGCGGCGCAGCGGCGAAAGCACGGAGATCTCGTAGGCGAGCTTGGGCAACTCCTCAGCCGTCACCGGCGCAAAGCGCGGATCGCGCTGCGCCGCCAGCGTAGCCGTGTCGCGCACCGTCATGTAGAGTGGCTTGATGGGCGCAGTGTATCCGATGCAGCCACGCAGCGCTCCGCCCTCAGTGAGAGTGGTAAAGGCGCCATACTCGCGATTGAGCGTCTCGCTCTCGGGTGCCGTAGGCGCATAGGGTTCGCTCTTCGTGATCATGTACTCGACCGACTTGCGCGCCAGCGCCAGCAACTCGGCCTTTTCCTCACCGGTCAGAGAGAACGGCGGCGTTACGTCCGCCCCTTGCGCGGACTTCACGAACAGGTCGGCGCTGTAACCTACCACACGCGTCTTGTCGCCGGTAATGTCGCCGGAGTTCGCATACTTCATCACCTCCGCCTTGTTCGCGCCCATGCGCTCGGCGTAGATCATGGCGGCCACGATGGGCGCACCGCCGCACGCTTCCCAGATCCCCGGCTCACCCGGGCCGCGATATTGGAAGTTGCGCGACATGCTGTAGTAGTCGTACGCCTCGAGCGCATGCAGGGTCTTGTGGTCGATGCTCTCGGCATCGGCGTAGGGGTGGTAGTGCGAGAGATCGGAGCTGGCCAGCACCAGCGTGTCGTGATCGTTGCGCAGCATCTTGGCCAGCGCCACGCCCAACGCACGGCTGCTCTCGTAACTCTGGTCGCCCATCACAATCGGCACCAGCTCAAAGTTGCCCAGGATCTTCTGCAGCCATGGCAATTGCACCTCGACAGAATGCTCCGGCGCATCGGCAGTGGCCTGGTGGCCTTTGTCTGAAAGCTGGATGGTCGAGCTCATCTTCGCCAACCTCCGCGCGAACTCCTTATCGACGGGAACCTGACCGAGCGGCGTAGTGTACGCATCGCCGTCGTACACCGAAGTGAAATCGAAGCCCACGTAGTGCGAGGGCGCAATCACCACCACGCGCGTGTACTTGTGGCCCTTAAGCGCGGCGTAGGTCCACGCGGCCACGGGTCCGGAGTATGGATAGCCCGCATGGGGAGCCACCGCGGCAATGATCGTGCCATCCACGGGCGGCGGCGCGGCCTTCCCCAGCATGTCGTCGATCATCTTCGAAAGCTCCTGCGGATCGGCGGGATAGAAGCTGCCCGCAACCGCGGCTGGCCTCACTTTCGGCTCGCTTGCGCCCTCCGACGCACGCACGTGCAGGATGGGTACGGTGACCATGAGTGCAATGCATTGCGTAATCAACCAGGCCATGGTGGAACTCCTTGCGAACTTCATCGGTCGGGACCTCCTCTAGCACCATCAAGCGTGCCAGATTCCGGGGATGCTGTGCCGGCAATACGGGCAAGTCGAGTCCTTGCGGATCAGCAACTGGCTGGCCGTAAACCCCACCCGCTCCACCAGCATTTTGCGGCACTGCGGGCAATACGTGTTCTGTGCCGGATGGCCGGGCACGTTGCCGATGTAGACGTAATGCAGTCCCTCGGCGTCGGCAATCGCCTTCGCCCGCTCCAATGTCGCCACGGGCGTGATGGGCAGGTTCTTGAGCAGATACTCGGGATGAAACTGCGTAAAGTGCAGCGGCACATCCGGCCCGAGATTCGCTTTGATCCATGCGGCCAGGCCGCGGAATTCTTCGTCATCGTCGTTGAGCGAAGGCACAACCAGGTAGACAATCTCCGTCCACTTGCCCATCTTGCGCAGAGTCACCAGCGAATCCAGCACCGGCTTCAACTGCCCGGTGACCACCTTCCCGTAGTAGGACTCGTTGAAGGCCTTGAGATCGATCTTCACCGCATCCATCTTGCCGTAGGCCTGCTCCAGCGAGTCATGTTGCATGTAGCCGTTCGAGACCACGATGCTGCGCACGCCCGCCTGGTGCGCGGCGTCCGCGGTGTCCATCAGGTATTCGGCAAAAACCACCGGCTCGCTGTAGGTGTAGGCAATGGTGGGGCAATCGTACTTGCGCGCAATGTCCGCTGCCTGGTGCGGCGAAATGTATTGCGCGGGAATCTCCTCGGGTCGCGACTGCGAGATGTCCCAGTTCTGGCAGAATTTGCAGTTCACGTTGCATCCCGCGGTGGCAATCGAGAAGGCATTTGTGCCGGGCAGGTAGTGGAAGAGAGGCTTCTTTTCGATGGGGTCGATGTGGGCCGCGCAAACGCGCGAGTGCACCAGCGTGTAGTAGACGCCGCCGTGATTCTCGCGCACGCCGCAGTAGCCGCGCTCCTTGTCGCCCACTACGCACTCGCGCGGGCAGAGCTTGCACTTGATCTTGCGGTTGGCCAGCTTCTCGTAGAACTTCGCCTCGAAAGTAAACTGCGCGTCGTTCTGCGCTTGCGCGCCCGCGGCCAACGGGACGGCCCCGGCAGGCGCGGCAAATTCACCGGCGCCCAGGGCCGCACCTGAGGCCAGCGCGCACATCAGAAACGAGCGCCGGTCCAAAGCCATGCACGCGCCGCCTTCCGCTGCAACCAATTCGCAACTCATGATGCACCTCCCGGTGCTTGGCCTAGATTTCGATAACCGCGATGCGTGCGGGATCGCAATGGCCGAGGCCGTGTTCGTTGTTGGCCGCGGTGGCAATGTAGCGCGGCGCGCGCTGCTCGGCGTCGAGCGTCTTCAGCCCCATCTCCGCGCGCTTGCGCTCAATTATCTGCCAGCCCGTGAAGTCGAGCGCCACCGCATCCCGAGCGGCCAGCAGGCCATTCAATTTCCAGCTGTGTTCCGGCTTGAATCCCGGTCCGCCTTCGTACATCGCGGTCGTTGCGTCGCAGATTACCAACTTCGTGCGCGAGCGAATCTCGGGCAGCATGTTCAGGTCGGCCACGTAAGGATCGCAGCCGTTGGGGTGGTACTTGTTGGGATTGTGAATCGTGCCGTACATATTCTTGAGAGCGATCGTCACGCCCGCGCCATCGTGGTCCTTGAGCACGGGCAAATTAATGAGCACATTCGATGAGCGAGTGAGGATCTTTGAAAATCGGCTGCCTACGCTGCCCCACGCGGAGAGGTCGTCTTCGTAGCCCACGCGGTCGGTGCCGTAGCATTGCACGCGGTCGCCGCCAACAACGATGCGAAAACCGGCGCGCTCCATCTCTTCCGTGTCGCGATCCCACACAATAATATTGCGCGCCGGCACGCCCGCCTGCTGCAATCGCTCGCAAACCGCGTCAACGAGATCGACATTCGTTGAAATGCCGCGCCCGCCCAGCGTGTTTACCTTCAGACTCACCTTATCGCTCGCGTCCGCGACGCGGCGCCAGGCGGCGATGCTGTTTTCGTGCGTGGCCGGAAGACTGAAAAGAGACTGCATCGTGCGATCGAGGAGCGTCTCAAGCCGGCCCACATCGATGCGGCCGGATTCGATTGTCGCACCCGAGCCGCGCAGCAGCGGATCGCGGGCCACCACCACACGGGACTTCGCGGCCGCTGCCTGCGCTTCGCCCGTCGCAGGTAAACCGGCAACTCCCATAGCTGCGGCGCCGGTCAGGCACCGCGCGAGAAAGTCCCGCCGGCTGCGGTTGCGCAGGTCTGTCATCAGCAAGCTCCGGCGCGTGGTTTTCGGCCGTTGGAATCGGGCCGGGGAGGAAAGACACTTGGGCGGCTTGCAGTGAAGCCCCTCAAACGATTGCAGTTAGCTCCGAGGCGGATCCGCGGCGGCCGTGGACACACCACCCTCTCTCATGCCTAACCCAACCACGCGGCACTTGCAGTGATGCAAAACACCTGAGCCGGCCGCGCCGGACCTGGGAGCTCTTTATATGAATGGGAAGAAAGCCGGAGCGAGCGATGAGCGAGCATCTGCTCCATGCAATGGTGGACGCGGAAGGAATCGAACCTTCAACCTGTCGGTTAAGAGCCGAATGCTCTGCCAGTTGAGCTACGCGTCCTTGAGGGTTGGAGCGCCGCGCGAGAGGCGATCTTGCGCGGCCTGCGCAGGAAGAAAAACCTCTCCCGCACTTGA
>Ga0074046_10002270_pt1 | contig 16722 bp, 15 predicted proteins | sample BogForMeECP23OM3_FD_94441 | JGI IMG/M metagenome (GOLD analysis project Ga0074046, IMG submission 94441) | Bog forest soil microbial communities from Calvert Island, British Columbia, Canada - Bog Forest MetaG ECP23OM3 | ecosystem: Environmental > Terrestrial > Soil > Wetlands ...
AACCATGAGGCAGTTCGATCGAGTAATCGGGTCCCTGCATAAATGCGTCATAGATCGGTTTGCGCACCCGTACCGCTCCCACGGGTACTACCCCGTTCGCCAACCCCTTCGCACAGGTGATCATATCGGGTTCGATCTCGAAATATTCGGCCGCTGAACTCTTTCCGAGTCGCCCAAACGCCGTGATAACTTCATCAAAAATCAATAAAATGCCGTATTTGTCGCAGGTCACTTGTCGGAGGGTTCGTCTGATCGCTGGCCCAGAAACTGCGAAAATTGCTTAAGGCGGTTGCCAATAGCCTGACCGTCGCCGTCCGCCGCAGGCCGGATCGATGTGGGGTTCCGCCGCGCCGCCCTCGCCGATCTGACGCATCTGGACATCGCCACGGACGAGCATACCAACGGCCACGCCTGGAGCGATACGTTGCATCTGGCCAACCTCTTCCGACTCTCACTTTACGACGCGGCCTATCTGGAACTCGCACAGCGCCGAAAGCTGCCACTGGCCACGCTGGACCAGGAACTGCGCGCCACCGCGCGAGCAGTCGGCACTAAAACGCTGGGTGAGCCATGACTAAGTTTTATGAGCAAGGTTGAAACAATGACAGCCGAACGATTTGATGAATTGGTTGATGAAGGTAAAGAGGATGTCCTTCAATATTTCGATCTGGAAAATGCGCGGCGCGGGGGAAGCGGAAACCAAACGAATCAATATTGATCTGCCAAGCGAGTTTCTAGCCGACCTTGACCGGGAAGCGGCGCGGCGCGGTCACCCGTCAATCACTGATCAAGGTTTGGCTTTATGAAAGGCTGCACAGCGATTCGGTAACGGTCCTAGGGGAGAGCGCGTTGGAGCGGGTAACATCCGGAATAATCAGGCCTCAAGATTGGCCAAAGGAGACAAGTGGCCTGCGTGAATCCATAATCAGTATACTGAAAAGCAAAGGCCAAGCGCTAAGCGTTCTTGACTTAGCCAGAGAGCTAGAAAATTCAAAAGAACCTAGAACTCAAAGCACAAAGAACGTGGGATCAGCAAAGGGCAGACGCGCCGCTAAACGTTTGATTCGCGAGGGAAAGTAAACCCGCCTCGGCCGCCGGCGCCCTTGCTGCTTCTTGCCGGCGAATCCATCGTACTGAATCCCGGCTGCGGATCATGCAGCTTCTGCTTTTGTCTCAAGCTATTGAAGCGCGTCGTGTTCACACGAGACAACCTGTTTGAACCTGGCAGCTCTTTCGGGGTATAGAGTTGCTGACGATGAAGAAAAAGAGAGAACCACGGGAGCTTGTGGCGTTCATCACAGCTCAAACGGGCGACGACCTAGTTATTTCATTTGCCGTTTGTCAACCGGACGACCCGACTGACATCGAAAGTCTTACCATCTTGCGCACGCCCAAGTACGAGGCCTTCCTCGACGAGTGGGAGCGTGGCGCTTCGGTGTCATTCGACCGAGATCTGGAAGGCGATGAGGGAGTGCTGTTGCGGGAAGTTGTTTACGCTTTCGACGACAAGTGCATAACGCTGCGCACTGACCACCACACCTATAAGCTGGATGTTCGGAAAGTCGATCCCGGCGAACTGTCCGCCATGTGTCGGGTGTTTAGAAAGATGAACTTCGATTCGAGCATCCAGTTGTCGGGCGTGTAACCCAGACAGCGATGGAATACCGGTGGCTCCCAAAGAACACCATGCCGGCTTTTGATTCGCTTAGCTTGCCCGCTACTTCAGTCCCAAATGAAAATCGCTTTCTCCGTTTTCCGCTCGTCGAATAGTCGAAACGCATCCGGAGCTCGATCTAACGAGAAACGATGAGTTATCATTTTCTCAACTGGAATCCGTCTAGTGACGACAAATTGGGAGATCTCCGGAAACTCGCCCAACGGGAAATACCACGCGCCAATGACCTGAAGCTGTTTCCTAATTAACTGATCACTTGGGTTTATCGTCGTCGAAAACGATTCTCCAACGAATGCCACCGATCCAAATCGGCATGCCGAGTCGAGAGCAGCGTTCTGTGCTTTGGAATTTCCTGAGCAGTCGATCGCTACATCGACGCCAACACCTTGGCTTAGCTCGCGAAGTCGTTCTGTGGCATCTTGAAGGCCGCTGTTCACCACCTCATCTGCACCAAGATCTTTGGCCATTGTCAGGCGCGCCTCCAGCACATCAACCGCTATAACGCGAGCTCCGCGGGCCTTACCGATAAGCACGCCGGCAGCCCCCATTGGACCGATACCAAAGATGGCCAAAGTCGTCGCTCCCGACACTCCTAATCTCTTTTGTGCAGAGTATTGTGTACCGATCATATCGGTCATCACTGCACCCGCCTCGAAGGAGAGTTCCTGCGCTAATTTGAGACAGTTAACCGCTGGGGCTACCAAGTAGTCTGCGTCACCGCCGTCGACATCGAAGCCAAGACACTTCCACTCGGGGCATAACATCCGATAGCCTCTATGGCACCACTGGCAACGTCCACAGCCGATCGCAAGGTAAACCGCTACCCGATCCCCAGATTTAACTCCAGCCGCCCCGGGGCCGACGTCAACCACTTCTCCAGCAGCCTCATGACCCGGGACAACTAGACCCGTTTTGGTAGCCTCGCCGCCAACAACCGGTTTGCCGTAGTAAAGGCTCATATCGCTGCGACACAACGCGGAAGCGCGCATCTTAATAAGCACCTCGCCAAAACCAGGTACGGGGTCAGGGCGACTGACCACATCTACTCTTTTGTTACCCGGAAAAAGAACCGCTTTCATAATTAAGATTTGTTGCTCGTCGATCGTGATTCCTAGATATTGAGGAACAGTCTTCTCTATCCGCTCCAAAGCTTTACTGGCGGCATGCCGTAGGCCGCTTACAACGGGTAAAAGCGCTCGATAAGCCCGGGTGCCGCCACGAGGGGCGTTTGCATTCGCGCCGCTTCCTCTTCTAAATTGGCAAAGCGCCCATACGCCGACATAATCGTCGACCCGCTCGGCATCTCCGGGTATTCATTCTCGCCGTTAGTGCCCCAATTGACCCAGCCTGACTCCTGACGCTGCACGATCTGCATGCGGGGCACCGTACGGTTCACGTACCGAACAAAGGCGTAACCGGTAATTGGGCTCAACTCGTAGGTCTTGCGCGCGTCGAGCGGAAAGATCGTTTGCTGGGGCTCGCGGCTAACATCGACGAAGTCGCTCGTATACTTCATCCGGTTGTGTTCGCGGTCTGTCCAAACAATCCTGTTGGCCTGTTGCCAAATGTTTTCGACTTCGCGCTGTAGTACGGAGCGATCGAGCACGCCCTCGATCACGCAAAATAGACGCCAGTAGTTGTCCCAATGCCAGGTGGCGGGATCCTCGGCGGGATCGATGCCCAGCTTGTCCATCGCCCGGCGCATTGCTTCCGGCTCTCTCTCCTGAAGCTTGCGGATGCAGTCGAGGAGGATTTCCGCATAGAGGTCACCTGGCCGGTAGGCCGTACCACCGTCATGTTTGTACGTAGACAGCAGCAACTCGCCCTTGCCGCTTTCTATCTCGTCTCCCACTGTCATTCGGTTGCGGCAGGGCCGCCCGTCGATTGTCGTTGCGTAGGGGTCAAGAAAATAGGTCCGCAGGAAGCAGGGGGTGTTAGCGAAGAATGTCCAGATCATTTCGAGCCGTTTGTTCGCAAGCTCCGGTCTCAACCCCTCTGGAATCGTGCCGTACAGTCGATACTGGCAGGCAATCGGTCCCTCAAACACCGGGTCGATATCGATAACGAGATGAGCAGGCGGATTGACGAGGCCGTTTTCCGGTGTGAAAAAGGGACCGTAGACGCCACCGAAGGCGTTCTTGCATTCGTGGATCAGGTTGATTCTCTGCCGCTTCTCCTCAAAATAGCGAATTCCCCATTTGGCGCCTCCATGCCCTTCGCCGGTACCGCGGCAGAGTTCGATCACATAAACCCCTGTGTCGAGGCGGCGAAAACCGTCCCTCAGCTCCGGCTTGAGCTGCTGGATGCCGTTAAACGCTGCCGAACCGAGTGATTCGGGAGAAAGATAGACGTAGTATTGGACAAATCCGGGCTCGCCTCGGGGGATATTCGCGAGGAAGTAAAGGCTCGCATAGTCAAGCAGTCCATCCGCTCCTTTTCCCGCGCGAACGATCTGGCGCGGCACCTCGGTTCCTTTATCGTCAACGACTCGGATACCGCCAGGGTGAGGACGGCAGATATCAAAGATCAGATCGAGTCGCACGGGGTCATTGCACCGTCCGAGACGCAAAGGATCCACTAGCGTTAGCGGTGTTCGGTAAGAGAACTGTTCGTCCCACCAATCTTTCATGTTTATCACTTTTCCTTCAAGCACGTAAGGCGTTCACTGCACAGCGCCGAGAGTAAGGCCCTTCACAATGTAACGTTGAAACAGAAGCCCCAAAATGATTATCGGTGCGGAGATCAGCGTTGCATGGGCCGTAAGCTGGCCCCATTGGATCCCGTACAGAGTGACAAAATCCGCCACTGCCACGGGAGCGGTCTTGGCAGCGGTTCGCGTCAGAATCAGCGCGAAAAGAAATTCGTTCCACGAGAAGATTAGTACGAAGACACCAGTGGCGACGAGACCGGGCAGGGTCAGCGGGAGCACGATCCTGAAAAATGCTTGAATCCGGGAACAGCCGTCAATCATTGCAGCCTCCTCCAACTCAACCGGAATTTGGTCAAAAAAACTGCGCATCATCCAGACGACAAAGGATATGTTGAACGCGCTGTACGGAATGATCAGTGCCCAATAGGTATCGATGAGACCGAGATTGCTCATCATGAGGAAGACGGGGATGGCTACCGCCACCGGCGGAAACATGCGGGTGGAGAGAATCCACATAGCGAGATGCTTGCTATACCTCGTTGCAAAGCGTGACAGCCCGTAGGCACTAAGCGAACCACACAGCAGCGCCAGCAGCGACGAACCACTGGAGACGATGACGCTATTGATCAGCAGTGGCAGAACCGGGGTCGTTGCCCATCCCTTACCGCTCAGGATCGTAAAGTAGTGCTCGAGCGTAGGTTTGAACAGCCACACGGGAGGGAGACGGAATGCATCCCATCGACTTTTGAACGATGTCGAGATCATCCAGAAGATGGGAAACACTTCAAAAACCACGAACGCCAGCACCACAACATAAGCTACCGTCGGCGCCACACGACGAATCTGACCATAGGATATTGCGAGCTTCATTCTAGTTCTCCAGGCTAGGCGACGCGGGCGCTACCCTTTTGCAGCATGCGTATGAGGAGGCCCGCGAGGATGCTCATAAAAACCACCAGCAACCAGGATAATGCGGCCGCGTAACCGACGTTGAAGTAGCGGAACCCTTGCATGTATATCAAGAATGGGTACAGCACTGTTCCGTTAGACGGGCCTCCTTCAGTCAGCACGAAAACGATGTCGAACACCCTCATGCAATCTATAATTCTAAATAGCAGAACGACGAGAATGATAGGCTTCAACATGGGGAACACGATATACCAAAGCAATTGAAGCGGTCCGGCGCCATCCACCCTCGCCGCTTGTATAGGCTCCGAAGCCAGCGATGCGAGACCCGCGTAAAGACACAGAAAGACGAACGGCATCCACTGCCAGACCTCGACTAGGATCACCGCTCCCATCGCGGTGGTGGTGTTGCCCAACCATATCTGCGGCGGTAATCCCATCAGCTTCATGGCGTAGTTGATCAATCCGAACTGACCGTCGAACAGCCAGCGCCAAACCAGCCCGATCGCGATCGGCGGCATGATCATAGGCATAGTGAGCGCAAGCCGCACCAAGCTACTTCCACGCGGAATGAGATAGAAAACGGTGATCGCTAAGCCGAATCCCAGAACGAATTCGACTGTTACGGCAACAACTACAAAAACCGCGGTTCGCCACACAGTGTCCAGGAAAATTCGATCTTGGAAAGCGTGCTCGAAATTGCCAAGACCGACAAAGCGATCCATTTCTGGCAACATCGGGTTGTATTGATGCACCGCCGTCCATACCGAAAAGATGGTGGGATACACCACCATGATTAAGAGGATCGCAATTGCCGGAAGGCTGAGCAGCAGCGGCCGCCACTCTACAGGCGGCCGAGAAACTCTGGTGCTCCTCACCTCTATGGTTGCTGTCGCCACGGAAACAGGTATCTCCTTTATTCAAGGAACAAAAAGGAGCTGGCAAACGAGCTTCTTTTTCGTCTCCTGGCTCAGTGCTTGCATTGCGGCTGCTTAGTGTAAGGATCGACATGAAGCGCTTCGTAATAGCCTGCCTGCTTGAAGAGATCGATAACCTCGCACGCTGCGTCGTCCAGCGCCTGTTTTACGGTCTTGTTACCCAAAAGGGCCGCGGAGACTTCCGCCTGAATTGTCTCTGAATACTGGCGGAACACGGTTAGACGCGGCCGCGAGTAGCCTATCTCCAGACTCTCTTCGAAGGGCTTCCAGTATTCCGGCCACTTCGACAGCACCGCCGGGTCCTGATAGTAGTCGCGTCGGCTTGAATGGAATTGGTACTTCGCGAAGCTCCGCTGCACATCAGGGCTGGCGAGCCACTCGATGAACTTGTAGGCGGATTGTTGATGGGTCGCATATTTATTGAGAGCTAGGTAGTAGCTGCCATAGTGCGGAGCGCGAGTTATCTTCCCATCCGCCTGGCGCTCGCCGGGAACCATTGCGAAACCCGCCTGGCCCCCTTTCTGCTCGATTGCGGGGTCAAGTAACATCCGATGATAATTCATCGCCATTGCAGTCAGACCGGACCCAAATGCGGTCGTTACTTCGTCCCACGTCCAAGTCTTGGCGGCCTGCGGTACCACCTTGTACTTGTCCATGAGATCTTTGTAAAACTGCGTCGCCTCGATGCCCTTCTCCGAGTTGAAAGATGGCACCATGTCTGTGCCAATTTCGAACACGCCATAGCTCCCCAGCCAAGTCCTCCAGTCGCAATAAAGCGATTCATGCTTCTTGGCCATCAATGTACACCCGTATTCGGTCGGTGAATTCGAGTTGATCGACTTAGTGAAGAAGCTGGCGACGTCGACGAACTGCTTCCAGTCCTCTGGCGGCGCGAGATCATAGCCGTACTTCGTCTTGAACCGGGCCTGGTAATCCGGATTGTCAAAGTAATCCTTGCGGTAGGCCAAAACCAACACGTTCGGATGGAACGGGATACCATAAAATCCTAGCCCATCCGCTTTCATCTTCTGGAATGTTTCCATGCTGACTGGCCCCTGCCATGTATAAGTAGGCATCTGCAACTCCATGGGCGGATTCCATGTGTGCTTGGGATCGTAGGTGGACTGAACGATTAGCCGTGGGATGAAAGTTTCCGGTGACAGAAGCTTTGAATCGACGACTGCAGGATTCAGGATTAAATCGAGCAAGTTGACGGAGTGGTTGGCGACTAAAGCGCCTTCGGGCACGTCGATGATCCAGATATCATAGTGAGGACTTTTCGCCGCAATTTCAGTGAACATGCGCTCGCGCCACTCCGTCTGCGGATAACTATCAATATTGATGTGAACGCCAGTCTTCTCCTCGTAACTCTTGGCGCCATCGCGCACCGAATCGATGTTCGCTTCAACGCCAACATAGAGCATGTTGAGTTGCTTGGCCTCTTGAGCCCGAAGCGACGATGTCCACCATGTCGCCACGCCTAAGACCAGGAAGGGAACCAAGCATGAAACTCCTTTTCCAACTCGGTAACTTTTACCTCTACTGGGTTCAGTTGGCTCCATAGGCTCGTAAGTGACTTCAGCCTGCGCGCCGAAAGATAGGAGTGTTTTCAGAAATTGAGCTACAAGTATCATTGTTTTCTCCGGTGAGGGGGTAAGAATGCCCAGACACGAAAGTCTCTGGGGCAGAATTGTCTAGCTGGGATCAATTAGGTCAGACATGCTCTACAACATTTTTGGCCGCTGAGCGCGTCAGAGCTTCCAGGACTTTGACGTTGTTCAGCCCATCTTTGACTGGGAGAGGAGCCGACTGTTTGTTGAGCACGGACTCAGCGAACGCATCAACCATGTTCCTGTACTGGTTCACCGGCTCGAACAATTCTTCACGCCGGTTACCATCTGCATCTACCACGACGACCAGGCCCTCCGGGGCCCGTGTCCCAAGTCCGAGAATGACTCCACGGGGCACTTCAATGGTGCCCTCGGTCCCGACGATCGTGTAAGTACCCTGCCCGTCTGCGGCGAACGAACAGCTGATCATGGCAACGCCTTCAGCAAACTCCAGGATGCCAGTGGCACTAGTGTCGACGCCCAAGGTGGGGTCGACATACATCCTGCCGACCACGCGCTCGGGCTCGGAGCCGAAGACCATGCGGGAGATGTTCACTGTATAGCAGCCCATGTCGAGTAGCGCGCCCCCACCAAGGCCCGCTTGATAGCGGATATTAGACGCATCGAATGTCCGCAGGATGTTGACGGAGAGATGGGCGCGGACTTCGCGAACCTGGCCGATCGCACCGGACGCAATAAGCTGCTGCACACGGCGTGTCTGCGGGTGGAAGCGATACATGAAGCCTTCCATGAGGCTGACGCCGTGTTTGGAGCAGGCCTCGATCTGCCGCGCCGCATCATTTGAGGACGTTGCCAGGGGTTTATCACAGAGCACAGCCTTTCCCGCTTCCGCCGCGCGAATCGTCCATTCGGCATGCAGGGCGTTCGGAAGGGCGATGTAAACGGCGTCGATGTCAGGATCGTCGAGCAGTGCCTGGTAGCTGCCGACGGCTCGTCCGATTCCAAGCGATTGCGCAACGCTCCGCGCCCGCTCAAGATCACGGCTCCCAATAGCTTCGATTGTGCCGAACGTCGATTGCTGGATCGCAGGAATCAGTACTCCCTGTGCAATGTTGGCGGTGCTCATAACACCCCATCTCAGTCGTCGTGCCATTAGGCGCTCCTTTGTTTCTCGTGAACCCTCAATTCTTCTTGCCGAAGTTTCCCCAATTGTTGGGATCGTCGACGTTGTCCTTCGTGATCAGGATCGGCTTGGTCATCCCCTTGTTATCATACGGCTTGCCTTCGAAGTAGGCGATCATTTGGTCGAGGATGATTCCGCCCATCCCGTTGGGGTCCTGCCCTACGGACGCGTCCTGTGTCCCTTCCCGGATCCGATCGAGCGCCAGCGGTGTTCCGTCGAGACCAACGACCACGACGTGCCCTTGTTGGCCAGGCGGGACCAGCTTGCCGATCTGGCGCAAAGCCGACACGATACCGCGCACCATCTCGTCATTGTGGCTGAACACACCCTTGATATTGGGATTCTGGGTGAAGGCATCGAGCACCATCTTGTAGGCATTGTCGGCGACCCACTCGGTGTTTAGCGAGCGCACTTCGATATTGGGGTACTTCTCCTTCATCCGCTCGGTGAAGCCTTTGTGACGAAGTTCTGCCTGGTCCGAGCCAACCGAGCCACGGGTCTCCAGCACTACCCCCTTTTCGTCAATCAACTTGGCGAGTTCGTCGGCTCCCATGGCGCCACCTGCTACATTGTCATAGTCGACGAAGCCCAAGAATTTTCCTTCTGGTGGAGGATTTTCCATGATGAAGACCGGAATGTTGGCTTCGTTGGCGCGCTTCACTCCGGCAACAAGAAGCTTGGCATCAACAGGGTTGATTAAGAGCGCATCGGGCTTCTTCGTCACGGCGTCGAGGACCTGAGTCACCTGCAGGTTCGGGTCACCCTTCCCGTCGATTACCTGCAAAACTAACCCAGCCTCGGCTGCCTTTTTCTTGATCCCATCCACCAAAGCGACTTGGTACTCGAACTGCAGCCCGAATGCGACATACTCGACCGTCTTGCCGCGGGCACCGCCCTCGGCACTGACGGCCACACCTGGAACGGCGATTACTCCTCCCAACATCATGACGCCGAACGTCAAGCCGATGCTCCCGGTCAGGAAGGTTCGGCGCGTTGAGCCATTGCTTCTCATAGTTATCTCTTCTGCTATGTTTGTTTTCTCTTCCGCTATCTCTGAGATTTCCTGGATCTACAGGCGACTTCGGAAATCCTTCTAAAGTTCTTGCTGTCTTTGTCCGCTCACTTCGGACGATCGTATGCCGCCTCAGGCCCTTTCATATCATTCGCCTTGGCGGTATCGGGCTTCTGGTCCGGCTCAGCCGGCTTCCCCTTAGTGGCGGTTTCGTCCTTTCGGCCGAGAATCGATCGGCGGCGGAGCCCCGCCTCGACAATTCTGCGCCGATAGACGTCGAGCGCTGCGGCGGCAGCGATCACCAGGCCGCTGACCACGTAGTCGTAGTTTGGTGGCACGTTAAGCAAATTGATCGCGTTCTGGACGAGCCCGAGGAGAAGGACGCCGAGCAGCACGCCTCCGATCTTGCCTTCACCACCGAACAGGCTGACGCCTCCAATTACCACCGCTGAAATGACTGTCAGCTCGGCGCCGACACCAGCCGTCGCCGCGCCGGCTTCCAGTCGTGCCGTGATCATGAGACCACCGATGGCGGCAGTGACGCCGGATATCACGTAGGAAGCGAGGATGACGCGGTTTGTGCGGATTCCGGAAAGTCGAGCCGCAACCGCGTTGCCGCCGGTCGCGTAGACGGACCGTCCAAAGGGCGTGCTGCTTAGCACGAAGTTCGCGAGAACGCCGAGGGCGAGTGTGAACAGAATCACCAGTGGGATGCCAAAGACGCGCGCTGCCTGAATATTTACGAAGACCGATGGGACTGGGGCAATGTTTCGGCCGCCAGAGTAGAGGAACGCCGTACCGCGGGCGACGCTCATCATCGCCAGCGTCGCGATTAGCGCCGGGATCCTTACCACCGTCACGTTCAAGCCGTTGATGAGACCGATGCAGGCCCCCGTTCCAAGTGCGATCACCATCGACAGCCAGACGGGTAATCCCTGAAAGACGGGAAGGCCGACGCACAGCACTGACGCCAGCGCCAGGACTGCGCCGACAGAGAGGTCGATCCCGGCGACCAGAATGACGAACGATTGGCCGATTGCGATCACAGCGATAATCGTCGAAGAATAGAAGAGATTTTCGATGTTGATCCTGGTGAAAAACACCGGGGTCGCCAAGCCCAGCAATATGCTGCCGATCACGATCACGGTGCAAAGGCCGAGGCTCTGGACCGCCTCGAGCACGGCTTTGTTACCGGTGCGGATCTTGCCGAGGAATCCGGGTCGCAAACTTGATCTGACCTGCGTTGCGGAATTCATTTTGCTGATCCGGTCTAGACCGTGGCGGCGTAGTTCATGATCGATTCCGGAGACATCGAACGGCGGTCGAGTTCGCCTGCGATCCGACCAGACCGCATGACAAGGACGCGATCGCTGAGGGCCAGGACCTCCGGCAGCTCAGAGCTGATCAGAAGGATTGCTGTACCCTGCGAGGCGAGGCGGAGAATGATCTCGCTAATTTCCGCCTTCGCCCCAACGTCCACGCCCTTGGTCGGTTCGTCGAGTATAAGAACGCTCGGTTTGCGGGCGAGCCAACGCGCAAGCACCACCTTTTGTTGGTTGCCGCCTGACAGCGTTGACACTCGGGCACGGGGTGACGACATCTTGATTGCAAGCGAGCGTGTCGCATCGCTCACAATCTCGCGTTCTCTCTCGGCTGAAATCACCCAGCGTGGCGCAACGCGGTCAAGCACCGCGATAGTCGCGTTCGTACTGACGCTGAGCTGGGCGATGAGGGCTTGGCGGCGCCGATCTTCGGGAATGAAGCCAATCCCGGCTTGCATAGCCGCCGTTGGATCGTTCGGCGCAACGTGCTTACCGTTGACCAGCACCTCTCCGGCGTCATACGAATCGATCCCAAAAATGCAGCTCGCAACCTCGCTGCGGCCCGCCCCGACGAGGCCCGCCAGTGTCACGACTTCACCCTTCCGGACTTCTAGCGAAATATCCTCGACCACGCCGTAGCGCGACAGATTCCTGACCTCGAGAACCACCTTATCCGGTTCGCGCGCCGAGCTTGTTATTTCATGTACCGCGCGGCCCACCATCATCTTGATGACCCGCTCCTGATCGAGTTCGGCGGAGGGGGCGCTACCAACGAGCTTGCCGTCACGCAGCACGGTAATGCGGTCGGCGATTCGGAACACCTCTTCGATCCAATGCGACACGAACACGATACCAAGACCCTTGGACTTCAACTCGTTTACGAGCGCAAACAGCCGGTCGATCTCCGGTGACGACAGGGATGCTGTCGGCTCATCCATGATCAGGGCACGCGAATCCTCCGAAAGCGCGCGTGCGATTTCTACGAGTTGTCCTTCGGCTGGCGAAAGTCGACGTGCCAGCGTCCCGGGAGCAAGCTCCGGAGCCACCCGCCCAAGCGCGTCTAGAGCGCGTTTGGTCTGGTCCTTCTTGGAGATGATACCGAACCGCGACGGCCAATGCCCAAGCATGATGTTTTCGGCAACCGTCATGCTCGGAACCAGATTATGATCCTGATGTATAGTGGCGACGCCGGCCTTGTGGGCCGCAGTCGGATCTGCTCTTAGGTGCTTCCCATTCACGCGAATCTCACCCCGATCTGGCGCGTAGAATCCAGCCATGATCTTGATGAGGGTCGATTTCCCAGCTCCGTTTTCGCCGACCAAGGCGTTTACTTCGCCCGATCTTACCTCGAAGTCGACGTAGTCAAGGGCAGCGACACCGGGGAACGACTTGCAGATGCCTCGGGCCACAAGCACATGCTCGGCAGCCGCCGCAGTCGCAGACTGTCGGTCGGCTTTCCAGAGCGCCTGCGACTTCTCGGTCACCGATTCCTCCCGCACTCTTTTTCTACCTGTTTTAAAAAACTGATCGCGCGCTGCGCAAATTTGTCGGGTTCGACGGAACGGCTATTGAAACCAATTTCCATCGTAATATACCCGCCGAAATTTTCTTCCATTAATACCTTTAGCAGGCTATGCCAATCGACGACACCGTCTCCAGGTGGCATTCGGTTCACGTCTGCGGCGTGTACATGAACCAGGTTTTTTCCCATTGCCCGTACGTAATCGGCACTGACTTCGCTCCGATACAATGCATGGTATGTGTCGAACATTACCTTAACGTTGTCTCTTCCGGATGCGTGCATCAGTTCCAGCGCATCATCGGCGGTTTCAATCAGGTTGCTATCTGCGGGCGTGGGCTCTGCAGCGATGGTAATTCCGGCCTGACTTGCATGGGCAGCGATCGATTGAAGGCTTTCCAGGCTCCATTTCCAGGCTTCCTCCCGCGTCACCCCGAAGATTTGCCAGCCTCCAATATACAGTACGAGGCCCGCTCCCAGCTCGTACCCCAGGTCAATGATCTCCTTGTAATGTTCAACGGTAGCCTTTCTTTCCTCCGCATTCGGCGATGCCGGGTTGTTGCCGGGTCCGCCGCCCGGCGCCGGTAAAAGGCTTACCGGTGCAAGGTTTCGTTCTATCAGAAGTGAGCGCAGCGTTTTTCGCTTAGCGCTCGATACATAAGCGGGCCACGCGTGAGGCGCGGCGCAGCCAATTTCAATTCCATCGTACCCGATCGCCGAGAGGCGGTTTATGACTTCTTCAAGGGGGTAGGAAGGCAGCCAGCACGGAAAACTGCCGTACATCCAGGTATTGCAGGCGTATTTCATCTTTGCTTAAGCGCTTAAAGAAATGACGCGACTCGTTTCCGCTGAACGATAGGCCGCATCGATTACTTCAAGGGTTTTTCGTCCTTCGCTTCCGGGAACTTTCGGAGCGGATCGATTAATCAAGGAATCGACAAAGTGTTCGACTTCTATATTGAAGGAGGCAGCGTAAGCGTTGGGGACAGAGATAGCCGTCCAGCCTCTGAACTCGCTGGGGAACCGATCCGCCTCCGAATAAATCCAAAGTTTATCTTCGGTGAGGCTGAAACGGAGCGCTCCCTTATCGCCCAAGATCACGAAGCCTTGCTCCCACCCGGTTGGGAAACCCTCTTGCCAACCAGGAATTCGACCCGCATAGGAAGTGGTGATCTCCCCAAGACACCCGCTGGTAAATTTGAGCGAAACAATCGCGTTATCCTCACCCTCCATTTCACGGCGGACCGAATTACTTTGGATGGTTACTACGGATTCTACATCACCGAACAAATACCTAAGGATATAAACAAAGTGCGCGCCGGTATCGATAAATACCCCGCCCCCGGTTTGTTGCTTAGACTGTCGGAAATCATCCTTTGTAAAGAGAAACCATCCGAGCGACAGCGCCTTAACAAGATGCGGTTTCCCGATAAGTCCCTCGTCGATGATCTGTTTCGCCTTTTCGACGAGCGGATTGAAGACATGATTGTGGGCAACCATCAGGGTTACCCCACCGCGTTCAGCGGCTTTAACGATCTGGTCTGCTTCCGCCAGAGAACGCGCAATCGGTTTCTCTACGAGGACATGTTTTCCTGCCGCGCAAGCCTTTTGAACACATTCCAAATGAAGGTTGTGAGGGAGGCAGATATCGATCGCATCGCACGATTCCTGGTCCAGGAATTCCTCCACTGTCTGGAAGGTTTTACCGACGCCCCATTCGGCCGCTGTATACTTCGCTACTTCCTTACGCACATCGACGATCGCACAGACGTTAACCTTGTCTCGGATCAGGTCATAACCCTGTAAATGCACCTGAGCGATTCGCCCAGCGCCAAGAATAGCTAACTCGATTTTTGGGTCCATGGAGGGAGAACGTTCTCACCCTGACTGATGTCTTTGGAACTTGCAAGAATAATTTTAAATCAACTCGCCGCTTCGCCAGCAGATGTATAAGATGTTACTAGCAAGGCAGTTAGCGCTTTGACTATTTGTTCTGGTGTTAATGGTTCTCTAAGGGCCGGCAACGCAGCGACTTCACGACATCGCGCAGTCAATTCATTTATTGTGGAAACGTTCGCTTTCGAGTATTCTCGACTCTTCTGTGCGGCACTTTCGCTTGACTCGTATGAGCGAAAGCAATCACTCAGAAGTTCGGAGATGAATGCCCCAAAGGACAAACAGCAGCTCGCCACGCTCGAGGACGTAGCTCGGCATGCGGGCATTTCGGTTGCGACGGCGGGGCGGGCGCTGGGTAACTACGGACGAGTTTCGACGAAGACCAGGAATCTCGTGCTCAGAGCAGCCCGGGATTTGAACTACCACGTTAACGCGCTGGCGCAGGGGATGAAACGCCGCTCCACTTTCACCGTTGGCCTAATCGTCGGGAATATTTGTAACCCTTTTTTCAGTACCATTGTCCGAGCCGTAGAAGCCACCCTTATTAAGCGCGGCTATAATCTCATCGTTTGCGACAGTGACGAGGACATCGGCAAAGAGATCAATCACATTCGGGTTCTCTTTCAACGACGCGTTGACGGCATGATCATTTCTCCCACCGCATCTCCAGACGGGATTGCCAGCACAGCTGCGAAGCTAATATCGGACCGTGGTGTACCATTTGTTCTGATCGATCGACTCGTCCCGGGGAGCAAAGCTCCTGCCGTCCTAGCGGACAATATCGGCGGAGCTTTCGAAGCAACGAATTATCTGCTTCGGTTGGGACATCGCCGCATCGGCATAATCGTCGGGCGAAAGACGCTCGACTCAATGACAGCGCGCGTTGACGGATATCATCGCGCGCTGGCCTCGGTTGGCGCTGCTTTTGATGAATCGCTGATCGTTGACGGATTGGACGTTGGGGTGCACGGCGGCTACTATGCCGCTCAGCACCTTCTCGCATTGACATCACCGCCTACGGCAATCATAGCCATGAACAATCTCCTTGTTCTCGGGGCATTGAATGCTGTTAGAGAGAAGGGGCTTCAAATACCTCGTAATATCTCGATCATCGGCTGGGACGATTTTGACGCAGCCAGTCATTTCAGGATGCCTTTGACCGTCGTTGATCAGCCGGCATCTGCGATGGGAACGATGGCAGCCGAGCACCTTCTTCAACTCATGTCTGGAGAGACTTCCGATCAGCCACTAGAGATCCTGCTTCGCTGCAGCCTGATCCTTCGTGAATCCTGCTCGGCTTTGGATACCGCGAAGAATTCCGGCATCACAAACGACGGCGCCAACTCCGCTTCCAGCGCCGACCAGTGTAATTCGACATCTTTAGCGGGTGCCCATACCGACCACAGTGCGCTCCGGACACTGGGGCAACTTTGAAAAGCTTAGCGTGCACATCATCGCCATGAGTAGGCCGAGCTGTCACAAGATCCGAAGAAGCTAAGTCGCCGAGGAACGCAAGCGCAGAACCAGACCGCCACCCGCACTCGGAATAAGGGGGCTGCTAGGCCAATGCGATATTTTGGTCTTCGAGTTTGCGATCAATCGCGGCCCAGAGATCACTTTGGATATGCATCCAATCTTCGTACCGATCGGTCCATGCGCGAAGTTCCAAGGTGCGCGTGTTCGAACTGAGGGTTGTAATGTAGGCTTGGGGCACTGGATGTTTGACCACTCCGGAAGTTTCGCTCGCGGCCTGCCTTAAGAGTTCCGTCGCGGCGCTTTGATCCACGTTACGAGGAACCTGGATTTGAGCGGTAATGGCGCGTAGCCGGTCTGAAAAGGTCCAGTTTGTAACCTCGCTGGAGATTAGGGTACCGTTTGGAACGATAATATCGGAGCCGTCCTGGGTGTGGACAACGCTCGCCCGAATACCGATCTTTTTGACGGTTCCGATCGCGGCGCCCACCTGAATCATGTCACCGACTTTGATCGGTCGCTCGAAGAGCACAATCAAGCCGGACACAAAATTATTAATTACGTTCTGCAAACCGAA
>Ga0074046_10002271_pt1 | contig 16716 bp, 12 predicted proteins | sample BogForMeECP23OM3_FD_94441 | JGI IMG/M metagenome (GOLD analysis project Ga0074046, IMG submission 94441) | Bog forest soil microbial communities from Calvert Island, British Columbia, Canada - Bog Forest MetaG ECP23OM3 | ecosystem: Environmental > Terrestrial > Soil > Wetlands ...
CGGGAATTTCGAAATCCATCTGCTGGCTCATAGCGGTCTCCTTAGTTGCGGGTTCCATCCTCAGATGCTGGACAGGCACATAATATCCAGCACGATTTACCATATAGGACCGACTTTGCTGCAACGCAACAAGAATGTTTGTGCAGCGCACCATTTTCTTGACGAAAACACTGCCACCTGATTTTCCACAGAAAATCGCGCTTGCCTCCTTCGTTCTTCGCTTGCATTCCGGCCCGAACACGGTCCATGTGCCAAAAGAAATGAGGTTAGTGCTGCGTGGGCGCAATCGGGGCAGGATCACAAATTGGCAGCAGCAAGCCCGCTAACAGCCGCCGGCGGTCATAATCCGCTCCAGGATTTGCTCTTTTCGCCGCGCGCAGCCTTTATCTGGGATCAGACCCGGCGCGCAGTCACTTGGATGAATGCGGCCGCGCGATCCAAGTTCGATCTCGGGCCGCAGGACTTGCAGGCCTCGCTTCCGGCAGCCCTTATCCGCCGCTTCGCACAATGTTTCGACGCTGCGCCGGGCAAAGCCAAAGCCTGCCACATCGTGAAGTTGAAGATTGCGCGCCACCCTGCCCTCGACTGCTCGCTGGATGTCCTCGAACTTGCCGGTGGCAATCGGGGCTTGATCGTCGCCGAGGCCGATGCCCTGCAAGCCGCCGCCGGGATCGTTTGCCTGCCCGCGCCGGCCCGCAGCACGGTTGCAAAGGCGCCGGCAAAAACGCGGCCTTCTGTCAAACATTCCAAGAAGCCAAGCAAACCCTCCGCACCCGTTCCTCAGCTCACCCTTGAAGAATTGCGTTCCTTCAAGGCAATCGGACGCGCTGTCCGCCGCCTGGCCCAAGAGAAACTGCGCGCCGGCGCAGCTTCGCCGCACAAGGCCGCCTGCGCCCGCCCATCTCAGCAAGCGGAGCCGGCTTTCAGCGTGCAGACCTCGCCAACCCTTCTCTTCTCCGCCTTCGATCTCGTTCTCTTTCTCGGCAAGAACCTCGATATTGTGGGCAGCGAGGGCCGCCCGCAGCGTCTTGGGCATCGCAAATCTGACCTGCTAGGCAAACCCGCCGCCCAAATTTTTCACCCCGCCGAGCAAGCTATCTTTCACCGCATGGCCCGCAAGCTGGAAGCTTCGGCGGCACAAACCGGCCGCGACACGCTTCTCGTATGCGATCCCGCCGGAGGCACCCTACCCTGCCGCGCCATTCTCGGCCGCTGGCCGGACGGCAACGCCCGGTATTTTCTAGCCCTCCTCTCGCTTGCGATGCCGCAGCGGTTGAAAAGACTGCAGCCCCAAACTCTTAACATGCCAAGCATAACCCGCCTGGCCGCCTAATCCCGCAAACGCGCAACGGTTGATGCGGCTTCGCTGCTACTCTAAAGAAAAGCGCCTTGCGAAAGCATTAAGCCGCGGCGCCTGCCACACTATCGCATTGGTATTGCACAATAAAAACAAGGCGTAGCAGCGAATGCATGCCAGTGGGTCCAGCGCTTTCACTCAACCCCTGATTACATTTCTTGGTTAATCCGCGCAATAAAACAAGTTTAACGGACTTTTTGAATCGCACATTCGGGGGCGAAAACGCGAAAAATTTCGATTTTTGCGGCGGAAAGAAATAAAACCCGGCCCCCATTTACCATTTTGCAATTAACTATGTTCCAGCGCTACGAAAATGAGCGCAAAAGGCCGAACTCAGACATGGATCTCTTTTCTGGGAATGCCTCTTATTGGGGGATAAGCCGCCATCCCGCGCCGACATCAGCCGATCCTGCGAAATGCCGAGTTTACTCTTTCACAAGTTTGTGATTTTCGGCCGCGACGAGGCCAGAAACCGCCTTCCTCAGCGAGTCAATTATGCCATTCCTGTATTGCCGGAAAGAGCCGTCACCGGCCGCTTTCGCGCTTTGGCTTGAGCTGCTAAAACGAAACCCTAATCCTGGCCGCAAGCGTGCGGCCGCGGCGGTGGGACCGCGGCCGTTATTTTGAAAAGCCAGGACCGATCACTCCACCGCGGAGGCGAGCTTGTCGCGCCAGCCCGGATAGAGCTTGTCGGCGTCGTGCGGGAAGCTTACGAACGCGCGGGCAAACTCGCGGTGATCGCGGGCGAATTCGACCGGGTTCGCTTTCATGCGCCAGCATTGCTCGGCCTGCCGCAAGGACTTGGCGCCGGCCGCGCCGCCGTCGATATGGCCGAAGGCGCCGCCGCCGGCCGTCATGATCAGGTTGGAATGGCCGAGATTCTCAAAGAAGCCTGGCATCCTGAGCGCGTTCATGCCGCCCGAGATGATCGGCGTCGTTGGGTTCAGGCCGAGCCACTCCTGATGGTAGTACGGCCCATCGGCACTGTCCTGCGTGAGCATGTGGGCGATGTTGCGGTCCTCGGCCTCGCCTTCCATCTTGCCGAAGCCCATGGTGCCGGTGTGGATGCCGGACGCGCCTTGCAGGCGCGCCATCTTGCTCAGCACGAAGGCGGTGTAGCCGCGCTTCGACTGCGGCGAGGTGATGGCGCCGTGACCCGCGCGGTGATAATGGAGGTATTGCTTGGGGAAGCGGCGGCGCGCCGTGGTGACTGCGGCAGGACCGGCCACGTAGCCGTCGACGAGGAAGGCGACGTGGTCGGCATTCTCGCCGAAGTTCTCAAGGATGTACTCGCCGCGCGCCACCATCTCATGGTGATCGTCCGCAGTGATGTTGAACGAAAAGAGCTTCGCCTGCCCGGTCTTGTTCTGCGCCTCGACCATGGCGTCGCGGACCGCGAGCACCGTCTCCTTGAACGGCGCAAACACCTGGTTGCCCTGCGGCTCGTCGTTCTTAATGAAGTCGCCGCCGAGCCAGAAGTCGTAGCAAGCCTGGGCGAACGGCTTTGGCCGCAAGCCGAGCTTCGGCTTGATGATGGTGCCGGCGATGAAGCCGCCATCGACAACCGGCCGGCCGAGCACGCGCCAGAGATCGGCAATGGTCGTGGACGGGCCGTCGAACAGCCGGAGCAGCGCAGGCGGCATATAGAAATCGTACATCTTGCCGTACTCGACGTCACCCATGCCCTGGTTGTTGCCGATGGTCAGCGTGAGGAAGGAAGCGATCATCGCCCGGCCGTCGATAATGTTGCGGTCGAAAAGCTCGATCGGATAGGCGATCTTCATAAGCTCCTTGGCCTCATCGATCTCATAGACGAGAGCGTCCACGCTCTTGGTGAAGTCGTCGGTGGTCACCACGTCGACATTGGTGCCGGTCGAAGATTCCGCAGCGAAATGAGCCGCCGTCTCAAGATACCCGTAACCGGCCTTGGGCTTCATGATGTAGGCGCAAAGGACATGACGCCCCCCCTCGATCAGGTCCTTCTCCTTGAGAGAGAGATTCGAGTAGCGTGATGATTGGTCCATTGCTGGGTTCCCTCGTGAAATCTGTTATCGGCATTCGCGCAACGGCGCTTCAGGCGATCCGGGGATCGACTCGACGCCTTCATGCAACTTGGCCATCCGGCTCTCCGGGATGACCTTCAATCTTGGAGGCCCCGTCCGGCACCATTTGAATGGCACAACAGATGCGCCCTAGTAAATTTCAATATTTTTTGCACGATGGAAAGAAAATCTTACGCCTAGCCGCCGTATACAGGCCGGCGGCTAGAGAACTGGGGGCGGCTGGCGCAATCGAAGCCCCTTCGTAGCGCTTCGCGAACGCTAATCCGCCTTTGTAGAGGGCTGCGGGAGAAAAAGGTGCCCTTCCGAGGCAAGAAAACGCCACATCGCCTCAGCTGCCGGCATTACCGCCTTCTCGCGGAGCCGCACCACATACCATTTCCGCACAATAGGAAGGCCCTGAACATTAAGTGCAGTCAGACGCCCATCGGCGATTTCGCAGGCGATCGTATGCGCCGAGATGAAGGCGATGCCGAGGCCTGCGATCACGGCCTGCTTAATGGTCTCGTTCGAGCCGATCTCCATGCCGATGTTCGGAGAGAAGCCCGCCTCCTGGAACAGGCTTTCCATAAGCATGCGGGTGCCGGAGCCTAGCTCGCGGATAAAGAAGGTCTCATCCGCAAGGCCTTGAATTGTGACCTCTTTGCCTGCTAGCGGGTGATTGCGCGCGGCAATAATGATATGCGGATGATCGCCGAGCACTACGCTTTCGAGATCGAGGTTCTCCGGCGGCCGGCCCATGATGGCAAGGTCGAGGGCCAAGTCCCTAAGGGCGGTGATCGTCTCCTGGCGGTTGCGTACCGCAAGCCTCAGCTCGACCTCGGGATGAAGCTGCCTGAATGCCGCCAGAGCCTTCGGAGCAAAATATTTCGCGGTGCTAACGACGCCGGCCACGACGCGGCCGCCTTTAGTGCCTTTGAGCCGCGTAATCTCTTGGTCGCATTCGGCAAGCAGCGCCTCGATCCGGTGTGCCGCCCTAAGCAGAACCTCACCAGCCGTCGTGGGGATCGTGCCTTCGCCCAAACGCTCGACGAGCGGCAGGCCGGCCTTTTCCTCAAGCTGCTGCATTTTAACGGTAATTGCAGGCGGGGTAACATGAAGCTGCCGCGCAGCGCGAGCCATTGAGCCGGTCTTTGTAACTGCGGATAGAATGCGCAGCTGCCTCAGTGTAAGGAACTTCATGGGTGCATTATAGGCCGTTAGAAACACATTTAAAATTTACTTTTTCGGCATGCGGCGGAATTTTCCAGCCGCGCTGGCGGAGCATGTACCTAATTGACCGGGTTGCCCGCGTCTATCTCGGCGAAATTTGCGCCGTCGATGATGAGTCCGGTTCTCAAGGTTCATCTGCCCAGATTTGCTCAACCTGAGTATTTCCGATTGCGACCCCTAACGGCTGTTTTGCTTTATAAAACAGCTTCTCGGGCCCTGGGCCGGATTCGGACATGGCAATTGTCAAGGTTTACCCGGCTTGCACGCTTGGCCTGGGGTACCATCCTTGCGGCCGCAAACCGTGAGGTAAGGCTCCAGTAAGTCATACACCTATCGGTCAAGTGGGCCTCCAGTGCGGAGCCGGGACCGAACTAGCCGCTGAATGACTGCGAATATCATGGCAGTGGAGACACCGAACAGCAGCAACCCGTTGGCTGCTTCAAGTGGCCCCAAAAGTTTCCAGGAAGCGGACATGACAACATCGCCGTAGCCCAAAGAGGTATAGTTCATTGCCGAGTGATAAATAGCCCCGGCAAAGTGAGTGAATTCGCCGCAAAGGCTTAATACTACTGCCCAGATCGCTATCTCCGCCACATGGGCCACGAGTGCAAGCTGCGTGACCGTGGCTATGATGGACAGGTCTCTCCAGAACTGGATGCCCGCGCGTCCAAGGCGGTATTCCCGGCTAACGACATAAAGCACAGCTATCAGAGCAAGTCCGTGAATCAAAATCGTTGTTAGGGTCGTCACCAGCGCCACCAGCAGTGGAAGCAGGAGCGCAGCATCTTGGGGTAGAGAAGAGGACATACCCAGGCATGATGGTGGCCAAAGCTTAGATTTTCCTTACGGTAGTTGAGCCTCTGGAGAGGTAGTGCGGGATCGCCCTGGTCCGCTCTTGAAGCGTTTGTTGCCTTAAGCTTGCGAGCCGGCTCCGCATCGGGCTGGAAGCGCCGGGCGATGGCATAACCGCGCACGCTTAGGCCCACGGCGCCTAGCACGCAGACCGGCCGCCCTTTCCGCCTTTCCTAAACACTGGGTGAAAACGGTAGGCTCGACGCAGACCTTCGCTGGCCGCCAGCCGGAGTCCGCCCAATCCCAATCATCCACTTGCAAACTTTCGTCGGGGATGACAATAGGGTCAAGGCCCTGCACCTTCCATACGAAAGGAGCACATCATGGCGGATGACTACATTTTGCAGACATCCGGGCTCACCAAGGAGTTCAAAGGTTTTTTCGCCGTGAACGGCGTGGACCTTTCGATCCGGCGCGGGACGATTCATGCTCTCATCGGCCCCAACGGCGCCGGCAAGACGACGTGCTTCAATCTGCTCACCAAGTTTCTCAATCCCTCAGCCGGCACAATTCAATACAAGGGCGAGGACATAACGCGCACCCCGCCAGCCGATGTGGCACGCAAAGGGCTTGTGCGGTCCTTTCAAATCTCCGCCGTCTTCCCGCGCCTCACCGCGCTTGAGAACGTCCGCATTGCGCTGCAGCGCAAGCGCGGCGGAAGCTTCGATTTTTGGCGGGGGCAGTCCGTGCTCAACGGGATGAACCGCAGGTCGTGCGAGCTTTTGGACGCCGTGGGCCTCTTGGAGTTCGCGAGCACCCCGGCGGGCGAATTGTCCTATGGCCGCAAGCGCTCGCTCGAAATCGCCACCACGCTCGCCCTCGATCCCGAGCTGATGCTGCTCGACGAGCCCATGGCCGGCATGGCGCACGAGGATGTCGAGCGCATCGCCGCCTTGATCAAAAAGGTTTCGGCTAACCGGACCATCCTTATGGTCGAGCACAATCTCTCGGTGGTGGCGAACCTTTCGGATTTCATCACCGTCCTGGCGCGCGGGCGCGTGCTTGCCGAGGGCAATTACGCCACCGTGTCGAAGGACGAGCGCGTCATCGAAGCCTATATCGGGGTCGGTCATGGCTAATCCTTCGATGCAAGCTGCGGCCGATCCATCGCCACGCCATGCGCCCGTGCTCAGCGTCCGCGGGCTGCAGGCCTGGTATGGGGAGAGCCATGTCCTGCACGGCGTGGATTTCGATCTTTATCCAGGCGAGGTCATCACGCTTCTTGGGCGGAACGGCGCCGGAAAAACAACCACGCTGAGATCCATCATCGGGATCATTAAAAAGCGCGCCGGGTCCATTCATTTCCAGGGGACCGAAACGATCGCCCTGCCCTCGCGGAGCATTGCGCGCCTGGGCATCGGCTATTGTCCCGAGGAGCGGGGCATCTATTCCAGCCTTTCGGTCGAGGAAAACCTCATGCTCCCGCCTCAGGTGAAACCGGGCGGACTAAAGCTCGAGCGCATCTACGATCTTTTCCCGAACATCAAAGAACGGCGCACGAGCCAGGGCACGAAACTTTCGGGCGGCGAGCAGCAGATGCTTGCAATCGGGCGGATCTTGCGGACAGGTGCGCGCACGCTGCTCCTGGACGAGCCGACCGAGGGTTTGGCGCCGGTCATTATTCAGCAGATCGGCAGGACGATACGCGAGCTGAAGAAGGAAGGCTTCAACATCATCCTTGTCGAGCAGAATTTTCATTTCGCTTCGACCGTGGCCGACAGGCATTATGTGGTCGAGCAGGGGCGCGTGATCGATATGATCCCGAATGCCGCACTCAAGGATAACATGCAGAAGCTTCACGCCTATCTCGGTGTGTAGCCGTAGAACTTAAAACTAGGGAGATTAACGTGCGCATTGGAACTTTGTTTGTAGCTGCGGCGGCCCTCCTGGCTAGCCTGACGGCGTCTCAGGCCGAGACTGCCGTCAAGATCGGCGTCCTCAACGACCAGTCCAGTCTTTATAAAGACCTTAGCGGCGAAGGCGCAGTCATCGCCGCCAAAATGGCGATCGAAGATTTTAATGCTGCGGCTAAGGGCATCAAGGCCGAAGTGGTCTCCGCCGACCACCAGAACAAGCCGGACATCGCGGTGAACAAGGCGCGCGAATGGTACGATCAGGACGGCGTCGATGCCATCTTCGACGTGCCGAATTCGGGCGTCGCTTTAGCGATCTCGGCAATCACCAGGGAAAAGAACAAGGTTTTCATCGACTCAGGCGCGGCAACCTCGGATCTGACTGGCGCAAAATGCTCGCCTAATACCATCCACTGGACCTACGACACCTGGGAGCTTGCGCACGGTACAGGCTCCGCGACGGTGAGAGCCGGCGGCACAACCTGGTTCTTCCTCACCGCAGACTATGCGTTCGGCCAAGCTTTGGAACGCGACACCTCCGCTGTGGTCGTTGCCGAAGGCGGCAAGGTTCTCGGCGGCGTCAGGGTTCCGCTCAACACGCAGGACTTCTCATCCTATCTGCTGCAAGCGCAATCTTCCGGTGCAAAGGTCGTGGGCCTTGCCAATGCTGGCGGCGACACCATCAACTCCATCAAACAAGCCTCCGAGTTCGGCATCGTGGCTGGCGGCCAGAAGCTTGCCGGCTTGCTTGTGTTCCTCACCGACGTGCATTCGCTTGGGCTGAAGACCGCACAGGGCCTCGTGCTGACCGCGCCCTTCTACTGGGACCTCAACGACGGCACGCGCGCCTTCGCCGCCCGGTTTATGAAGGCGACGGGCCGCATGCCGACCATGGTGGTCGCGGGCGTCTATTCCGGCGTGCTGCACTATTTGAAGGGCGTCCAAGCCGCAGGTAGCGCGAAGGACGCGCTTGCAGTTATCGCCAAGATGAAGGAAATGCCGGCGGAAGACCCGCTGTTCGGCAAGAGCACCGTCCGCGCCGACGGCCGCGTCATCCACGATTCCTACCTCTTCGAAGTGAAGAAGCCCGAGGAATCGAAGGGTCCGTGGGATTATTACAAACTGATCTCGACGACCCCCGCAGACAAGGCCTTCCGTCCGATGAGCGAAGGCGGATGCCCGCTTGTCGCTGGCAAGTAGCCGCTGGAGTGGTCCGGGTTTAATGGAAGCGCCTCAAGACTCCCTCTCCCCAACCCTCTCCCAGCAAGCTCGCCTTGGCGAGCTTGCAACTGAGAGTGTCCGCATTCGCAGGCGAATGCGGATGGGGAGAGGGAGTCTGCTGCGGCCTTCTCTCCGCGGTGGTGCAAGCGTCCTCTCTCCCCTCGGGGAGAGAGACAGAGTGACTTCGCCCGTGATTCCTTAAGACCCGGACAGACGCTAGAAGATGGTTGATAAGGTGTGATAGTGTAAAGGAGGCCGCATTTAGCGGCCGTCCCAAGACTCCGGAGCTGAACGGGAATGACTTGTTCTGATTTTTCATCCTGCGTGGTCTCCATTCTCGGAGTACCTCCACAAGCATTGTTCGGACAGCTTCTTCTCGGCCTCATCAATGGCTCCTTCTATGCCGTGCTGAGTCTTGGGCTGGCCGTAATCTTCGGCCTGCTTAACATCATCAATTTCGCCCATGGCGCGCAATACATGATGGGCGCTTTCGGCGCCTATCTCTTGCTGAACAACTCCTACTTTTCGATCGGTTATTGGCCGGCTCTCATTCTCTCGCCGCTGATTGTGGGGCTTTTCGGCATCTTGCTGGAGCGCAATCTTCTTTCGCAGCTCAACGTCCGCAGCAAGGCGCGCAGCCTTACCGTGTTCGGCGCGTTTTTTGTCATTCTCATCGCCCTCGACGGATCCAACCTTGCGAGCGTTCTCGGCCTCGGCAACAAGGTTCCGGACCTCGCCACGGCGCTCGGCTACAGCATCGACCCAACGCTCAGCTATGCCGTTGCTGCCATTGGGGCGCTTGTGCTCGCCACTCTGCTCGCCAATACGGGCATTCTTGAAGCTCAGGATACCGATCAGCATACCGACCACCTTTACGGCCTGCTCCTGACCTTCGGCCTTGCCATCGTCATCCAGGGCCTTTTCGTCAATCAGTACGGCTCCTCGGGCCTGCCCTATACCATACCGCCAGAGCTTTCCGGAGGCATGAACCTCGGCTTTATGTTCCTGCCGGTCTATCGCGGCTGGGTCGTTATCGCCTCTTTGGCCGTTTGCATCGCCACGTGGCTCATGATCGAGAAGACGAAGCTCGGCGCTTACCTGCGCGCGGCGACGGAAAATCCAACCCTTCTCCAAGCCTTCGGCGTGAACGTTCCGCTGCTTGTCACCTTCACATACGGGCTTGGCGTAGCCCTTGCCGGGCTTGCTGGCGTGCTTGCCGCACCGATCTACTCGGTGAACCCCAACATGGGCGCCGATCTTATCATCGTGGTTTTCGCTGTCGTGGTTATCGGCGGCATGGGATCGATCCTCGGCTCCATCGTAACCGGCTTCATGCTCGGCATCGTGGAGGGGCTAACCAAAGTTTTCTACCCGCAGGCCGCTTCGACGGTTATCTTCGTAATCATGGCCATCGTCCTTTTGATCAAGCCTGCGGGCCTTTTTGGGAAAGCCGCGTAATGAGAAGCCTGGAAACCATTTCTTCCGCGGACTCTATCGCCGGTGCGGCAAAAGGCCAGACGGCAGCCTCGGCCTCTCACTTTCACGGCGCGTTATTCGCCGGCCTTGGCGCGCTTCTCGCCGTTCTGCCGTTACTCGGCTTTTATCCCTTCGTCCTCGCCGAGGTTTTGTGCTTCGCCCTTTTTGCCTGCGCTTTCAATTTGATGCTGGGCTTCGGCGGCTTGCTTTCCTTCGGCCATGCCATGTTTTTCGGCTTTGCCTCTTACATAGCCGCACATACGGCTAAATATGGCCTCGCCTCGCTGCCCTTTTGGCTCCCGGGCCTTGGCTGGTTCAACATTCCCATCGGCTTGCCCCCATTCACCCCGGAGCTCGCCGTTTTGGCCGGCGCCGCTGCCGCCGCCCTCCTTGGCTTCATTGCAGGCTCGCTCGCGATCCGCCGCCAGGGTATCTACTTTTCGATGATAACACTCGCCCTTGCGCAGATGGTCTATTTCTTTTCCCTGCAAGCGCCTTTTACAGGTGGGGAGAATGGCATTCAGGCTGTGCCCCGGGGTGCGGCTTTCGGCGTGATCGATCTCAGCTCGGACCGCACCCTCTATTATGCGGTCGCCGCCGTTTTCATGGCGGGCTTCCTTCTGATCGCACGCATCGTCCATTCGCCCTTCGGCCAGGTCCTCAAAGCGATCCGGGAGAATGAGCCTCGCGCGATTTCGCTCGGCTACCACGCGGCGCGCTACAAGCTCGCCGTCTTCGTTCTATCCGCGACGCTTGCCGGCGTTGCCGGGGGCATGAAAGCGATCGTCTCTCAACTTGCGACGCTGACCGACGTGCACTGGAGCATGTCGGGCGAAGTGATCCTGATGACGCTCGTGGGAGGTATGGGGACCATCTTCGGACCGGTGCTGGGCGCCGTCATCATCGTGGCCATTCAAAACTACCTCAATAGCTTCGGAGCCTGGGTCACCATTGTGCAGGGCACGATCTTTGTGATCTCCGTGCTTCTTTTCAAAGAGGGCATCGTTGGAGTTCTGGGCCGCGCCATCAAGCGGCCGCTGTGACATTAAAGTAGCGTTAATTTATCTTGTTCCGTTAACGTTTTGTTAAGGCTGTACGGCCAGCATCAGAATCGCGATACAGTCTCTATACACGCGCTCGTGGCGAGTATCGGCGATGCAACGTCAAGGGGCGCACGGTCTGTTATCGCTTGTTTGTTGTGTCGCCGGCAGCAAGTGCCGGTAGTGCCGCGCAGCCGTTGGGCTTTGCCCGAGGGACGAGGCATCGAGGACGGCAAGCCCAATCTTCGGCGCCCGCGTCCCTTCTGTAAAGCATCCACGGCTCGCGGTAATCCGGGCGTGAGGAGGCTTTACATTGAAACTGCGGCTTTCTCCTCGAATTGCGAAGCCGCGGCTCGAAAGAAGAGCGGAGGACCGATGCTAAAATTAGCTCTCGAAGGTCTTAAGGGGCGCCGTTCGCGACAAGTCTGTCAAAGTGGGTATCGCGATGCAGGCCGGACACTGCCCGAGAGCGATCTTTTCCGTATGCCACAGCACCTTTACCCCCCAAGTCGCATGGGTTAATTCGCGCGAGCGGGCGGCTCCGGGTGTTCGCGTCTTCTAAGGCATGCGCCGGTTTTCAGTGGATTGACTTGGAAGCGGCAAAGGCTTCGCCCATGACGGTAAGAAACCGGGCTCAGGCCCGGTTTCTTTCGTTTAGGAGTTAGCATCTGTCTTATATATGCGGAAACGCCTTAAGACCCCCTCATCCTGTCCTTCTCCCCAAGGGGAGAAGGGACGCTGCCGCAACCGCCAGAGACTCCCTCTCCCCTCGCGGAGAGGGCCGCAGCCAACTCCCTCTCCCCTTGGGGAGAGGGCTGGGGTGAGGGGGTCTTCCCCGCGATTCCGGCATATCAGGACAGACGCTCCCATCGATGACGCAAACGCTTGAGGCTTCCAACGACACGTCAATCCCTGCATAATGCTCCATGATCATCCCCGATGATGCTTGGGGCGGCTTCGCCAGACCCCGTTTGCTTACGACACCATCATACGCGGGATGATCACCTCCAAAGCATCAAGCTAAGAGGCGTCCGTTACCCTATCTAGTGTGCCGCTAACGCATTGGCGTAAAACGGCTGGCATAAAAGTTTCGCTTACGGCTAATTGAACTGTCACTTTTAGCGCGAAGACCCGCTATAAGGGCTCCAGCAACAACCTCGCCCCCCATGCCCTGGCTACAACTCCTCGTCCTCCTATTGCTGATCGCCTTGAACGGCTTCCTCGTGATGTCGGAGCTCGCGATCGTGTCATCGCGCCCGGCCCGGCTTCAGAAAATGGCAGCCGACGGCCACCCGGGTGCTTCGGCAGCGCTGGCTTTGAACGGGGATTCGGCCCGCTTCCTGCCATCCGTTCAAATCGGCATCACCGTTGTGGCCATCCTGTCCGGGGCCTATGGCGAGCTGACCCTCTCGCCCGCGCTTGCGAATATTCTGGCCGCCGCTCCGCTTATCGGGCGCCACGCGCAGATAGCCGCGTCCGCACTCGTTGTGGCCGGCATCGCTTATGTCTCTCTCGTTATCGGAGAGCTCGTCCCGAAGCATTTCGCCCTCTCAAACCGCGAGCGGATCGCCTGCTACGTCGCCCCAGCCATGGCTCTCTTGGCTTCGCTCACCACTCCCATCGCGGTGCTTTTGCGCCTGTCCACAGCCGGCGTGCTTCGCCTGGCGGGCCCAGGCCTTAGCGAAGAGCCCGAGGTGACCGAGGAAGAGGTGAAAACCATGATCGCCGAGGGCACCGAGGCGGGGGTTTTCGAAAAGGCTGAGCAAGAAATCATCGAACGCGTTCTGAGGGTCGCCGACCTGTCCGTGCGCTCGATCATGGTGCCAAGGCCCGATATCGTTTGGCTCGATATTACCGAAAGCCAGGAAAGCATTTACGAGGATATTGCCAGGAGCGGACATTCGCGCTTCCCGGTCGGCCGCGGCGATGTGGACGAAACGATCGGCATCGTACATGCCAAGACGCTGCTCGAGCAGCTTCACACCTCAGGCAAAATCAACCTCGAAGCCGCGATCAAAACGCCCCTTTACGTGCACGAAAGCACCAATGTCTTGAAGTTGCTCGAGATGTTCAAATCCTCCCTCGTGCATATGGCCATTGTGCTCGACGAGCACGGCAGTGTGCAGGGCATTGTCACGCCGACCGACATTCTCACTGGCATCACCGGAGAGCTGCCCGAGGTGGAGGCCGATATCGAGCCGGCCGCCAAGCAGCGCGAGGACGGCTCATGGCTCCTCGACGCGCAGATGCCCGTTTTCGAGGTCGAGCGCGTGCTCGGCGTCACCGGCCTCGCTGTCGACGACGCAGAATATACGACGCTTGCCGGCTTCGTGCTCTCGCAGCTCGGCCACATCCCGCCGGTAGGCGAAACCTTTCAGTGGAAGGACTGGCGTTTCGAGGTCGCGGGCCTCGACGGGCGCCGCATCGACAAGGTGCTGGCGACGCCGACGCCCGGCGGGTGAGCGGGCGGCGTTCGCATGCATTTTTGGTTGGTTCAATCGCGCTTTTGTGCATCATATCGAGCATGATGGAACTTAAACGCGTCCGTAAGGTCCTAATAATGGGAGAGTGCACGCGCGGCGGGCGGCGCGAAGTCTCCGATCGGGGTTGATAATCATGAATCCCGCACGTTCAGCCAAAGGGTTTCTCGATATAGGCGATAGAACGCTGAGAAGCCTGTTTTCGTTTAGACGCGCTTTTCTGCGCATCCAGAGCCTCTATTCTGGGATTCCGTATACCAAACTCAAACTCACTCGCTTGATCGGTATCCATCTCGGCCAAGTCCTTATTATCGAAAGAGGGACGCGCCGCATTCTCGACGAATGGAGCGACGGTTCGAACGCCGCCCGGGGAACGGAACAGACCGGCTCGCGGCGTGCCGGCGCGAACATCCTCGCCGTAATCGGCGAGCTTGAGCGGAACCCGAAGGCGTTTTTCCATGGCGGGATTCGCACCCTCGATCTTGGCGGATCGCACGTTCACCTTTATGCGACGCCGGCTTACATCCTCGCTGCCAAGTACGACGGTCCGGCAATCGGCAAACTTGAACGTCATATCGATGCCGCGCTTCGAGTATCCCTGGCAAAAACGCCAGCTCTTTTGTATTTTACCGGGGGTAAATCTGCCTGCCTTCAAGGCATTGCGAACCGGGTCGCCCTGACGATCGAGAAGATCCTTCTCGACGCAAACTTGCCGCCGCACGGAAAAGCGCGCCGTCCCATATTCGCCTATGCTGCTATAGCGGCGCTCTGCCTTGCCGGCATCGCAACGACCGGCGAAGCCATCTACCTACGCTATCCTGTTTGGCAAAATGTCAAATTGGATCAAGTCGAACCCGCTGGGATGGACCTTGCCGCCGCTACAAGTGCGGCCGCCCCGCCGCCCCTGCATTTTGAAGCCGGAGAAGCCGGCCACGCCGCTCAGATCGCGGGCCCGATGCCGGCGCAATCGCCTACCCGCGCGCCGGGCTGGGGCATGGCGGCTGTTCCAGCAAGCGCAGCGCCCGCACAACAACTCTTGCCCGTGCAATCCTCCGAGCTGCTGAGGTGGCAGATGGATCGTGCTCTCATGCAGTTCGCTCTCTCCACCGATGTCAAAACAGAGACCGCGCCCGTCTCGCTTGTGGACAACGCGGTGAAATCTGGCCTAGCCCAGCTTGCTAAATTCGGCCAGGGAAGCGGCGCTGAGCTTAACTCGTTGAACCGCCTGGAGGTCTCCGCGCAACCCTTCACAAAAGACCTGCCCGGCACCGCCTATCCAGCCGCAGGGTCTCCTCAATCCACGCCGGTTTCGGTAACCGATCAAGGTGTCAAACTCGGGCTGTTCTCCACGAGCGGAGACGGCAACTCTATCTTTTCGCCGATAAATAACGGGATGGCGCTTGGGGGAACACCGGCCGGAAACCTTGCCAGCGAAGGCATGGGCACCGCAGGAGGGGCGATCCCGAATGTGGCGGGACCAACGATGCCAACCGTGAACCAGCCCCTCGGCAGCGCGGGCCCAGCCGTGCGGGCGCTCGGACACTGAAGCGCCCTGCGAGCAGCCGGGGTAGAGCCGGCAATAAATACAAAGATATGAGCGGCATGCCGCGCTAGCCGCTCTTACGCGGCCTGCGGTTTGCCATCGCGCGGCCGAACCGGTAAAACGATCCCCGCACAAGGCAGGAGGCGCGCGATGAGCAAAGTTGCATTTATTGGACTGGGCGTTATGGGCTATCCCATGGCCGGGCATATCCGCACGAAGGGCGGCCACGAAGTCACCGTCTATAATCGCACGCAGGGCAAAGCGCAGGCCTGGGTAGCGGAGTTCGGCGGCCAAAGCGCCCCCACGCCCGCGGAGGCCGCGAAGGACGCCGATTTTGTGTTCTGCTGCGTGGGCAACGACCAGGACCTGCGCTCGGTCACTATCGGCGAGCACGGGGCCTTTCATAGCCTCAAGCCCGGAGCGATCTTCATCGACAACACCACAGCATCCGCCAACATCGCGCGCGAGCTTTACGCCAATGCCGCCGATCGCGGCGCACATTTCCTCGACGCTCCGGTTTCCGGCGGCCAGGCCGGAGCCCAGAACGGCGTGCTCACCGTTATGGTGGGCGGCGATGCGGAGCCCTTCGCTAAGGCCGAGCCGGTGATCGCCCACTACGCGCGCGCCGTGAAGCTGCTCGGACCGTCGGGCGCGGGCCAGCTCACCAAGATGGTGAACCAGATTTGCATCGCCGGCCTCGTCCAAGGCTTGTCGGAGGGTATCCATTTCGCGCAGAAGGCTGGGCTCGACATCGAGGCCGTGATCGGCACGATCTCGAAGGGCGCCGCTCAATCCTGGCAGATGGAGAACCGCTGGAAGACCATGGCGGAGGGCAAATTCGATTTCGGCTTTGCGGTCGATTGGATGCGCAAAGACCTTTCGATCTGCCTCGACGAAGCCCGCCGGAACGGCGCGCACTTGCCGGTCTCTGCGCTCGTCGACCAGTTTTATGCGGAGGTGCAGACGATGGGCGGCCGGCGCTGGGATACGTCGAGCCTGATCGCACGGCTGAACCGGAAGTAGCGCGCCTTCTATTGCGAGGAAAGCCCGCGCTCATGCGCATCGAGGACCTGCCCAGCGAGATAAAGCGAGCCGGTTACCATGATGCGCACGGGGCCGCGGGCGAGATTGCGGCTCTTCGCAAACGCTGCCTCCAGGCTGCCGGCGGCAAGCGCGGAGATCCCTTCCCGATGAGCGATGTACGCCAGATCCTCCGCCCTATAGGCGTTTGCGTGACCGGGGATCTCGATTGTGGCGGCGAGTTCGGTCAGCCCATGAAAATGTCTAAGGAAGCCGCCGGCATCCTTCGTCGAGAGCATGCCGACGATGAGGTGAATGGGGCTCGGCACCCGCTCCTCAAGATCGGCGAGCGCGCGCGCGACCACCTCGCCGGCAGCCGGGTTATGCCCGCCATCCAGCCAAATTTCGGAGCCTGCCGGCGCTAGATCGTGCAGCTTTCCGTGAGACAGCCGCTCAAGCCGCGCGGGCCAGACGGCCGTTGTGAGGCCTTTCGCGATGGCCTCTGCGGAAATGTCGAAACCTTCAAGGCGGCGCGCGGCAGCAATCGCGGTGCCCGCATTTTCGAGCTGGTGCCGGCCGAACAGGCGCGGAAGCGGCAGATC
>Ga0074046_10002274_pt1 | contig 16694 bp, 10 predicted proteins | sample BogForMeECP23OM3_FD_94441 | JGI IMG/M metagenome (GOLD analysis project Ga0074046, IMG submission 94441) | Bog forest soil microbial communities from Calvert Island, British Columbia, Canada - Bog Forest MetaG ECP23OM3 | ecosystem: Environmental > Terrestrial > Soil > Wetlands ...
CGGCATGACCAGCATGAGCTTGTAGCCGCGCGCCGCGGCCACGAAGGCGAGCGCGATGCCGGTATTGCCCGAGGTCGGCTCGATGAGGATGGTCTTGCCAGGCTCAATTTTCCCAGCTTTCTCAAGCGCTTCAATCATCGAGACGCCGATGCGGTCCTTCACACTCGCAATCGGATTGAAGAATTCCAGCTTCGCCAGGAGGTTTGCCTTGACGCCCTTCTCCTTGGCAAGCTTGTCCAGGCGGACAAGGGGCGTATCGCCAATGGTTTCGAGGATCGAACCGTAGATGCGGCCCCGGCCTCGAGCCCGATTGGTTTTCTGAAGGTCGTTCTCAGCCATGACAGCCTCCGGGTTCTTGTTGTTGGATCGGATGCGCGGTCGTTAGATAATCACGTTTATTCGATCCATCGAGCGGGCAGGCGGCACATGCGATCATGCATGCCCGCTAAATACTTACGCTGTCGCTGACCGACACGCTAGGTGCCGGAGCACCTGCGGTAACGAAAAGAATAAGTCCGTTGTCAATGTTTCGTTGCGCGGAAGGTTTCTTCAGCTCGCGGCTCCAATAAAGTAAAATTTGCCCCACCGTAGGGTTGTTGCAGATTTCAATTTCACATGGATTATAAAAATAACTGCTGAGCGGAAAACCTTACCCGGCCCCTGGCTCTTTGCAGCTGGGCGGCGGGCGGCTCCACATTGCTTTGTCAGGAAAGCTCAGGCTTCAATCGCGAGTGCAGGCCCGGCTAAAATCAGCGCAACCGCCGCGCAGGGCTCTCACGCCCTCTGCGCACAACGAACCGCCTCGCGCGCTCTTTGTTGGAGCAGCGTTGGAGCAGCCCGCGTTTTGGACGCGGGCTGCTCTAAGGCGGGGTGATCTAAAAGCGTGCGCCGTATAGCCAATCGTTTCGCTGGAGCAGACTGGATGCCGACGAGTTCTTGATGGCAAGATCGCGAACCGCATCGAAAGGCTGCGGGCAGTGGTAAATTCGGCCCATGAGCGCCGACCGCTCCGCCACCTGCCACACCCGCGGACCGCGCTTTTCGCGGAACTGCTTCAGCCCGTCTTCTATGCTGGTGCCGTCCAGGTAAGACGCGAGTGCGGCGCCGTCCTCGATCGCCATGACACCGCCCGAGGCCAGGAAGGGACGCATGGCGTGCCATGCGTCGCCGATGGTCTGAATGCGGCCAACGCCTCCGTCCCATTTCTCGACGCCATAAAGCGGCCAAGGCTGCCAGGTGTCGGTCAAGCCGATGACCTTGCGCGGCAGCTCAGCCCAATTGCTCAGCCGTTCAAGAAGCTGAGGACGGTTGTCGGGCGCCGCGCCGTCGGCTGCCTGCCTGTAGTCATCGTCGAGGACGAGCACGCCATTAAGGGCGGAGCCGCCTGAGACGGGATAGTGGACGAAATGACCGCCCGAGGCCATCCACAGGACGACGTCGTTCCTGAGTTCCGGCGGCACCGAGGTGATAGGGATGATCCCCCGCCAAGCCACGGCTTGAGCCGAAAACGGTGCGGTTGTGCACCACGCCAGCTTCCGGACGGACGAATTGATGCCGTCGGCGCCGATGAGAGCTCCGACTGTGAAAGCCCTGCCCCCAGCCGTGATCTCAAGCCCCGCCGGCTTTTTCACAGCCTCCGTTACGGGGCAGGCATAGCGTATCGGAATACCGAGATCTTTTGAGCGGTTGAGCAGTGCGGCCTGCAAGTCCTTGCGCAGGAGCGTTATATACGGTGCGCCATAGCGGGTGCGCGCTACAGAGCGAAGTGGAACCGTGTTGAGGAGAACGCCGCTTCGTGCGTTACGCAGCTCGATAGCTTCGGGCTCGAAGGACATTCCAAGCAGGGAAAGCTTCCAGCTTTCGATGATGCGCGTAGCGTTGGGACCGATCTGGATGCCGGCGCCGATGGGCTGCAGGGCCCGTTCCCGCTCAAAGATCTCGACCGGAAAGCCAGCCAGCTTCAGCGCTATGGCGGCGCTCAAGCCAGCGACGCCAGCGCCTGCAATCGCGATAATTTCCTTGGGTGATGCGCCGTTTTTCATCGCGCGTCGGCCTCCTGTGGCTCGAAAAGGCAATAGGGTGGATCGGATTGGTCAGGCCGCAAATTCGCGTCGTAGATGAAGAGGGTCGAGCAGTAGGGGCAAACGATCTGATCGTCGGCGCCCATGTCGAGGTAGACGTGGGGATGATCCATCGGTGGCCTTGCGCCCATACACTGAAACTCTTTGACGCCGATGTGTATTTTTTCGACCCCAATATCGTTGTGAAAGTGGGGAACGCCGATTTTCGCCATACAAGACCGCCTGTCCACTGCGCGGCGGAACGATACCCTAAAGAGCGCGCCTTGCAAGGGGTGACTTGCCTGCCCCGGCAAAACGCCGCGCCCTGGCCTATCGTGTTTGGACTCAAGGAGCTTTTCGACGTAAGGTCGGTACTCCACGTCCGGCCGCACATGCCCCTTGGCACGCATACTCTACCCCCTCCCCAATGGCGCGTTTTTCTTATTTATCGGTCGGACGCCCCTGCCGAAATAACACCCTATAAGACCAGAGAAATCACACGCGGTCCAGCGCTGCCTTGCCACGGGCGTCCGGCAAGGGACCGACGTTCCAATTCTCGCTTCGGCTGTTTGTAGCGGGCCGCCACGGAAACGCGCATGGTCTCCGTCTTCACCCACGAGCCCTCACCGCCCGACAAACGCCCTGCTTGGCATTTGCAGGCATCTCCTCGTCAAGCAGGCATCTCCTCGTCAATAAGAAGTTATTTGCGTGCGATTCTGAACCGGGGCTACCTGATCTTCGCAGGCATTGTCAGCCGCCGTGCCCGGCGGCGTTGCCGAGGGCGAGGCGTAGTTCACACGATTTGGTCCAGCTATTGAGTATCGCCCCATGTTCAAGAAACACCTGAAACGATTGCTGTTGGCGGCCTTTGCCGCTGCCGTGACGCCGGCGCTTGCCCAGCACCCCGCCGTCACCGAGCAGGAAGCGCGCGCCATCGCCGTGGAGGCCTACGCATACTTCTATCCTTTGGTCACGATGGACGTGACGCGAAGGCAGTTCGTAAATGTGGAACCCGGCAAACTGCCGGGCCGTGGCCCTGTGAATGTGTTTCACAATCTTCCAGCGTATCCATCTCCCGAAGACAAGGCTGTCGTCCGGCCCAACTTCGACACCCTGTACTCAGTAGCATGGCTGGACCTCACGAAAGAGCCCGTCGTCGTTTCTGCCCCCGACACCGGGGGGCGGTATTACCTTCTGCCTATGCTCGACATGTGGACCGATGTGTTCGCATCCCCCGGCTCTCGCACAACGGGAACAACGGCGGGCAATTTCCTGATCACCCCACCCGGCTGGCGGCCTGGTCTGCGCGAGCGCTTCATCGAGGAGTTCAGGCTTCCCGAGGATACCCAACGGATCGAAGCGCCAACGCCTTACGTATGGATCATCGGGCGTACAAAAACCGACGGTCCGCAGGATTACGACGCCGTCCACAAAATTCAGGCCGGATACAAAATCACGCCGCTCTCGCGTTGGGGGAAATCACCCGAAGCCGCACCGGTCAAGATCGATCCCGCCGTCGACATGAAGACCCCGCCGAAAGAGCAGGTCGACACGATGGCAGCGGAGACGTTCTTCACCTATGCCGCCGAACTGTTGAAGCTCCAGCCGCCCCACCTCACCGATCAGCCCATCGTCGCACGGATGGCCCGCATCGGCATCGTGCCCGGCGAAAGCTTCGACCCTGGAAAGCTCGCCCCGGCAATCCGCAATGCGCTTGCGGGCGCACCCCGCGACGCACAGAAGCTCATGGCCTGGAAGCTGCCCACAATCGCCCGGGTGGTCAACAACTGGTCCATGAATACCGACACGATGGGCGTTTATGGAAACTACTACCTGAAGCGGGCAATTGTTGCCCAGGCGGGGCTCGGCGCGAACTTGCCTGAGGATGCAATCTACCCGCTGAACCTCGCGGACGAGGCAGGTCAGCCGCTCGATGGCAATAACAAGTACACAATCACTTTCGAAAAAGGGGCCACCCCGCCCACCGAAGCGTTCTGGTCGATCACGACCTACAATGCCGATGGCTTCCCGGTGGCTAACAGCGCCGATCGGTACGCCGTGAGCAGCTGGATGCCCTTCAAGACCGGCGCGGACGGATCTCTGACCCTCTATTTTCAGAATGAGAACCCCGGCCCGGATAAGGAAGCCAACTGGCTTCCCGCGCCGAAACGGCCTTTTAATCTGACGATGCGCATCTATGCCCCAAAAATGGAAGCGCTGACGGGGGCGTGGAACCCGCCGCCAGTCAAGAAGGCGCAATAGCGGCGCAAGCCTGCTCAGGGAAGCTTGGCCGCGATTTTCCAGGCGTAATAGGCGCTCACCGTCAAGCCGCTCCCCGCAAGCAGCAAGAACACGGCACGAACGAAGCGCCCAAACGCGAGCCAGAAATTGCCGCGGACCCGAACTTTGATCGTTTGATCCGGCAAGGCAGTCACCGCGCCCGGTCTGTTCGCATCCAGGTCTCGAACGGACATCGAAACTTTCAGGCAGGACACGCCGCTGGCGCGCGGAACAGCCGTCCAGGCCCAGGTTCCGAAGGCTTCGTCCGCAGGGCGGTCCAGGAGCCACTGGGTTTCGTGAGTCAGCGCTTCTATGAAGAATGCGCCCTTGGGCGCGTATATGCGAACCGTGATGGCCCGGCAGGGAGCCTCGGCTCCAGCTATGTGTGGGGGCGCCCGCCGCGGAGGGCGCCCGAAGATGAGCCCAACTTCTTCCCTGGATAGTGAGATCTGAATCGTCTGCGAAACGCCGACGCTCGCCTTGGGGGGGACATTCTCAAGAATTTTCGACAAAAGAGCGAGGTTACCTGCCCTGCCGCGGGGGGCAGCCCTTTGCGGCGAGGCTCGTTTTTCCGGCTTGGGAGCCTGCTCAAGATCGAATGCGGGCGCGGGAGCTTCAGAAAATCCGCGTCCACGGGGAGCGTCATGCGAAACACGCTTCACAGGCGGGGATGGCCCAATCCTCGGCTCCAGGCGGGCAGCCGCTTCGGCAGCGCGCTCGCCGGACATTATTGCGCCGCCATTTCCCTTCAACTGCGGTTCGGGGCGAGGCGCAGGCGCAATCCTGGGAGATTGCGCGCGCTCCTTCAACTCCTCAGCCTCCAAAATCGTGCGAACGCTCGCAATCATATCATCCATGCTTTCGCCGCCTGCCGTCATAGTGGCGGCCTGCGCTGCAAGTGGCTGTCTCGAAAGCCCGGCGTTCGCGGGTTTCTGGTCCTGTCCTTTGGAATTGCGGGCCGCTTCCGGCGTGGAGCCGCTCTTTGCCGGTTTCGGTGCGGGTTGCGGCGCCCGCTGCGGGGGTGGCGTTTTCATCGCCTCCAAGGCGGCCTGAGGACTGAAGCCGTTCGCAGCCAGAATTCCGGACGCATTACTCTCCGCATCCTTGGCAATTGCGACAAGAACGAGGGCTCCGTCGATCTCGCGGCGTCCCGCGCCCATCGCCTCCTCATTCGCGCTCGAAAACAGCGAGTCGAACCTGTAGCTGAAAGTCGGTTGCCGTCCGTCGGGCGCAACCAGGGAAGCCATGCGATGATTTATTGCGTCCGCCACGGTGCTCCGGATCACCGCGACATCGGCTCCCGTGTTCTGAAGAAGCTTTGCCGCGTCCGGATCGTCCAGCAAAGCCAAAAGCAGATGCTCAAGCGTGACATAGCGATGGGACCGCTGCTCGGCTGCGGTTCTGGCGCGCCTTAACGTATGATCCAGATATGCGGTACGCGGCAGCTCCTCATGCCCTGCAGACTGCTCGTTCATGGCCCACCACCTGCGTTTCGGGCGCAAGTCATTCTCCGCCCCCAGTCCTGGGCGGCGCTCAAATTTTCCTAAAGCTGAAACTTAATCGGCAACTCTTACGAAAGAGCAACGGTCCTTCGCAATGAGCATTTTTTCCTAGACGGCCGAGGCGCTTCTACATCCCGGAATAATTCGGGCCGCCGCCGCCCTCCGGAGGCTGCCAGTTGATGTTCTGGGCGGGGTCTTTGATGTCGCAGGTCTTGCAGTGAACGCAGTTCTGCGCGTTGATCTGAAAGCGTGGCTTGCCTTCGCCGTCTGTGACCACCTCGTAGACCGCCGCCGGACAATAGCGCTGCGCCGGTTCAGCATAGGCCGGCAGGTTGTCCCTGATCGGCGCCTCCGGATCCGTCAAGACAAGGTGGACCGGCTGATCTTCCTCGTGGTTCGTTCCGGAAAGGAACAGCGAGGTCGGGATATCGAAGGTGAGCTTCCCGTCCGGCTTCAGATATTGGATCGGCTTGCACTCCTTCGCCGGTTTCAGCATCGCGTAATCCGGCTTGTGATGCTTGAGCGTTGGCGACAGCGATGTGGAGATCGTGTTCAGCCACATGTCGAGCCCGGAGAGCAGCGTCCCTTTTACCGTCCCGAAGTGCGAGAGAAGCGGCTTGACGTTGCGGGCAGGCTTCAGATCGCGAGCAATCGGCCCGTTGCGGACGCGCTCCTCATAGGCGAGAAGCTCGTCACCGCTTCGGCCCGCCTGAAGGGCTTCGAAAGCCGTTTCGGCCGCTGCGACACCAGACAGGATGGCGTTGTGCGAGCCTTTAATGCGGGGAATGTTCACGAAACCCGCACTGCATCCGATCAGCGCGCCGCCAGGGAACGTCAGCTTCGGGATGGACTGCCACCCCCCCTCGACGATGGCTCGCGCGCCGTAGCCGATGCGCTTGCCGCCCTCCAGGACGGCTGCGATGAGGGGGTGCGTCTTGAGGCGCTGGAATTCGTGGAACGGGCTTGTATAGGGGTTCACATAGTTCAGGTGCACGACGAAACCCAGCGCAACGAGATTCTCGCCGTAGTGATACATGAAGGAGCCGCCGCCTGTGCGGTCTTCGAGTGGCCAGCCCATCGTATGCTGCACCAGTCCAGGCTGATGCTTTTCCGGCTTGACCTGCCACAGCTCCTTAAGGCCGATGCCGTATTTCTGCGGCACGCAATTCGTATCCAAGCCGAAATCGCGTATGAGCTTCTTCGCGAGCGACCCGCGCGCGCCTTCCGCGATCAGCGTGTATTTGCCAAGAAGCGACATCCCTCGCACGAATTCGTCCTTGGGCTTGCCGTCGCGGCCGACGCCGAGGTCGCCTGTTGCGACGCCGATGACCCGTCCCTCGCTGTCGGTGAGCACCTCCGCCGCCGGGAAACCGGGGTAGATTTCAACACCGAGAGCCTCGGCCTGCTCCCCGAGCCAGCGCACCACATTGCCCAGGCTGACGATGTAACTGCCCTTGTTCGACATCAGCGGCGGCATCAGGAAATGAGGGATGTTCGTCGCGCCGCGCTCTCCGAGATAGTAGAATTTGTCCTTCGTCACATGCTGGGTGACGGGCGCGCCTTTCTCTTTCCAATCGGGGAACAGAGCATTGAGCCCGATGGGGTCAATCACCGCACCCGAGACAATGTGCGCCCCGACCTCCGAGCCCTTTTCGAGAACGACGACGGAAATGTCCGTGCCCTTTGCCGCGGCAAGCTCTTTCAGGCGTATCGCTGCTGCGAGCCCGGCCGGGCCGGCGCCAACGATGACGACGTCGAACTCCATTGTCTCCCGCTCCGGAAGCTCAAGCTCCTCGGCGATCACAGCTTCACCATTGGCTTCCATATCGTCCTCCCGCTGCCCCGGACGTCACACGGCTGGCAAGTCGTGTGTACAGTCAAAAGCGCAACCGCGCCAACTTGATTAATCCGCGCACCATGCCATTGTGCCAGCATGAGCATGCCAGCGGAAAATGCTTCGATCCTGCTCGAATGGTACAAGGCGATGGGTGTCGACGAGGCCATCGCCGAGACGCCACAAGATTGGTTCGCCCGCGATCCTCAAGCAGCCGCCAGCCCTGCCCCTTTAAGTGGCGCCTCGGAGCAGGAGATCAAACGGAAACCGCTGGAGCGGCCTAAGGCTTCGTTGCCGCAGCTTTTGCCTCAAACGGCGCCCGGAACGGCCGCCGAGGTGATGAGCGCCCGCGAGCTTGCGAGAAGCGCCGCGAGCCTGGATGAGTTGCGCGCGCTCCTGGAAAACTTCGAAGGCTGTGCGCTGAAGAAAACGGCCTCGAGCCTCTGTCTCTCGCGCGGCTCGCAGAACGCGCGCCTTATGCTGATCGGGGAAGCGCCGGGAAAAGATGAGGACGTGCAGGGCGAGCCTTTCGTTGGGCGGGCCGGGCAGCTTCTCGACCGGATGCTCGCCGCGGTAAACCTGACCGAGGCCGATGTCTACATCACCAACCTCGTGTTCTGGCGTCCCCCCGGCAACCGCACGCCCTCGCCGGAAGAGGTGCAGGTTTGCCAGCCTTTCGTGGAGCGGCAGATCGAGCTGCTCAACCCGAAAATCCTCGTGTTCCTCGGCAATGCCGCCGCCAAGCAGCTCACAGGCGCGACCGAGGGCATCATGAAGCTGCGCGGCAAGTGGCTGAATTATTCGGGCGTCCGCGCGATGGCGACGCTGCACCCCGCCTACCTGCTGCGCAATCCCATCGCGAAACGGCTCGCCTGGCGCGACCTCCTCGCCATCCGCGACGCGCTCGACCAATCTTGAATTTTTTGGGTGTTAAACCTGTGATGGTTTCAAAACCGCGATCCGCGACCTCGCCTCTGCGTGTTCTCGTGCCAGCGGGAGCGTTGGCCTTTTACGGCGTGATCCAGTTCCTTGGATCGAACGCGCCGGGAGCGGAACCCGGACTCGTCATCTCGCTTTCAATATTGCCCGTTCTGCTCGCGACGGTGATCGCCGCAGTGTTTCATGCCGAGGAAATCGCGCACGAAACCGGCGAACCCTATGGGACGCTCGTTCTGACCATCGCGGTGACGATCATCGAAGTGGCGCTCATCATGTCGATCACGCTCAGCGGCAAGGGCGACCCGGCTCTTGCCCGCGACACGGTCTTTTCGGTCATCATGATCGTTTGCAACGGCATCGTCGGCCTTTGCCGTCTTGCCGGTGGCCTTCAATATCTGGAGCAGGATTTCGAAGTTAAGGGTGCGAGCGCCTACCTTGTCGTTCTCACCGCGCTGTCGGTTCTGACGCTCATCTTACCGAACTACACGCGTTCCTCCTCCGGCCCCACGCTGTCGTCCGGGCAGCTTTTTTTTGTGTCGATAGTGACGCTTCTTCTGTATGGGGTTTTTCTCTACATCCAGACGGTCAGGCATCGGGAGTTTTTCACCGAAGTCGACGCCGATCCGGAAGACGCGACGCCTCTTGGCGACGCCAGGCTGAGGGTCTTGCGGATGCCAGCGGCGCTGCTTATCGCGTCGCTGCTCGCGGTGGTTCTGCTGTCGAAGACGTTCGCGGTCTCGGTCAAGGCCGGGCTTGCCTATGCCGGTGCTCCCGCGGCGCTTTCAGGCTTCCTGGTTGCGCTGCTCATTCTCCTCCCTGAAAGCGTTGCCGCGTTTCGGGCGGCGCGCATGAATGAGTTTCAGCGCAGCATAAACCTCGCCCTTGGCTCATCGCTCGCCACGATCGGACTGACGGTGCCCGCCGTTGCTGCCATCACCTTGTATCTCGGACATAGCCTCGTCCTCGGTCTCGACAGCCAGGCCATGGTGCTGCTGTACGTCACCTTGCTGATTAGCACGCTCACCTTCGGAACGGGCCGGACCAACATCCTCTACGGCTTCGTGCACCTGATCATCTTCGCCACTTACATCTTTTTGATCTTCGAGCCGTGACGGCTTCACGACCTTTTGCGGCGGCGCCTTTCCCGTCCTGTGGCAGCATAAGTCATCGAAACCAGGGTGGGTTGCTGAAATATCGCCCCCGTTCACAAACGATGTTGAATGATGAAAGCTATCAATATTTCAGTTATTGGAGGCGGCATTGGCGGCTTGGCGACTGCCGCCGCCCTCCTCAAGAAGGGCTTCATGGTTCAGGTTTACGAACGCGCGCAGGCGTTACGGCCCGTTGGCGCGGGCCTGACCCTGTCTCCCAATGGACTGAGCAGCCTTGCCGCAATTGATCCAAAGATCGTCGAGGCGCTAAAACAGGGCGGCAGCGAAGTCCAAAATCTCACGATGAAGCGCAACACCGGCGAGGTCATCATCTCGAAGCCGATAGCGCTCGCCGAGCCGTTCGGGGAACCCATGCTGAACATCATGTGGTCGCGGCTGCAGTCCATCCTCGCCTCGGTGCTGCCGCCCGGCATCGTTCACCTCAATCACCGCTGCGTGGCCATCGAACAACACAAGAGCGGCGTTACGGCCTTCTTCGAAAATGGAAAAACAGCCGAGTCGGACTTGCTCATCGGGGCAGATGGAATCAACTCGGTGATAAGGCAAGCGCTTGCCGGCGACGGTGCTCCCTCTTATGCCGGGCGCATGTCGTGGCGGGCGGTCATCAAGTTTCCGCATGAGGACTTGATCCCCAACAGCTCGACCGGCTTTACGGGGCCGGATGGCAAGAACTTCATGCTGTTCGATATGGGCGAGGGCTACACCTGCTGGAGCGCGGGGGCACTTTTGGCGGAGCCGGCGCCTTTCGCCCCGCCAAACGAGGTCAAGGATCGCGTCCTGAAGACTTTTTCAGGCTGGGCTGAACTCGTGGAGGGGATCGTCAAAGCAACTCCGGCGGCCGACATTGTGGAACGCACGATCTCCGACAGGCCTCCCTTGCGGCGGTGGAGCAACGGCAGAGTAACGCTGTTGGGTGATGCCGCGCATCCTGTTGTTCCCGCCTTAGGCCAGGGGGCCAACATGACATTTGAGGATGCCTATGAAATCGCGGAGTGCCTTGCCTCCTCGCCGGATGTAGAAGCGGCTCTTCACGCCTACGAAGCCAGCCGCATCCCGCGCACAGATGCGATCTATGCTCGAAGCGCAAGCCAAGGCGTTTCCTCCTACAAGCCGGACAGCCACGCAACGCTCGCCAAAACGGTCGCTGGAATCAGCGAGGATGAGTTCCAGGTCTGGCTCTATGGATACCGGCCGACTCCTGCCCAGCGAGCCAGCGTTTAGCGCCGCGTTTCATGCCAACCGAAGCTTTTGCGAGATTCACAAACGGTTAAACACATTGGGTTTGTTTCGCAAAAGGCTATAAGTAACAATATAACTACTTTTTCCTTCGCCACCAAGGACGGCGATGGGCAAAAGCGTCGTGGCTCATAGCGGTTCGCATGAGGTCGAGATGTGATGGGAAACCTGGAGGGCAACGCGCGGTTTTCTCTCCAAAGGAAGCGAACACAAAAACCAAGGGAGCGAACGCAATGAGTTACATCGACGGATACGTTATGGCTGTTCCCACGAACAACCGCGACGCATTCACCAAGCACGCGAAAGAGGCCGCCGCCGTCTTCAAGGAGCATGGCGCTTCGAGCGTTGTCGAATGCTGGGGCGACGATGTGCCGGACGGCAAGGTCACCTCTTTTCCCATGGCCGTGCAGAAGAAGCCCGACGAAACCGTGGTCTTCTCATGGATCGTTTGGCCTTCTCGTCAGGCGCGCAACGAAGGCATGAAGAAAGCCATGGACGATCCGCGGTTGCAACCCGGGACGGCGTCGATGCCCTTCGACGGTCAACGCATGATCTTTGGCGGCTTCCAACCCATTGTCGAAGCTTAAAAGCGTGTTGCGATTAGCTGGAACCGATGTCATGGCCGGGCTTGACCCGGCTTGACCCGGCCATCCAGTCTCAAAATCCAAAAAGATGGAATTTGTTTTCCTGGATGGCCGCCTCGGAGGGCGGCCATGACAATGAGGGGATTCCGAATAAATTCGCCACGCTTTCGCGTCTACTTGGACGCGACGCAAACAGGTCAAAGAGCGTTGGGAGAGGGTCGCAGCCCTCCCGTCAGCGGCGAGGGGCGGCTCGGGCTGCTGCTGGCCGTTCAACGGGCCGGGCGAGGGTCTGATCGCCCCCCGTCTTTTCTCCCGCCTTCAATCGATTCCGGTTAAAGGCGGGTTGATCTCGTGCAGATCGTCAAAAGTCGATGCGGCGCAGGTCGAGCGTGTGCGGGAAACTCGGGTTTGGCCCTGGATTGAAGGGCTCCATCGCCCCCGGCGTGTGCCCGTAGGTCTCGAAGCGCGCCAGCCGCCGTGTCTCCGCCTCCAAGGCATTCACCGGGAAGGCGTCGTGTGCCCGCCCGCCCGGATGCGCGACATGATACCGGCACCCGCCAACAGAGCGCCCGGCCCAGCTGTCGTACAGATCGAACACCAGCGGGGTGTGCGTCGGGATCGTCGGCTGCAGACAACTCGAAGGCCACCAGGCGCGAAAGCGGACGCCCGCCGCCGACTCGCCATGCGTACCCGTGGGCTTGAGCGGCACCGTGACGCCGTTGCAAGTCACCTGATAGCGCGTGCCGAGATTGCCTTTCAGCTTCACCTGTAGCCGTTCGAGCGACGAATCCACGTACCGGACGGTGCCGCCCGGCGCGCCCTCCTCGCCAAGCACATGCCAAGGCTCCAGCGCCTGCCGCAACTCGATCTCGATGCCGTCATAGGTCACGCTGCCGTAAATCGGAAAGCGGAACTCGAGATGCGGCGCGAACCACTCGAGCTCGATCGGGAAACCCGCCTCGCGCAGCTCCGCGATCGCGTCCTTGAAATCCTGCCAGACGAATTCGGGCAGCATGAAGCGGTCATGAAGCTCCGTGCCCCAGGGAATCAGCCTGCGCTTGAAGGGCTTTTCCCAGAACCACGCGATCAGCGAGCGCAGAAGCAACTGCTGCGCGAGGCTCATCCGCGCGTGCGGCGGCATCTCGAACGAGCGGAACTCGACAAGGCCGAGCCGTCCCGATGAGCTGTCCGGGGAGTAGAGCTTATCGATGCAGATTTCCGAGCGATGGGTATTCCCGCTCGAGTCGATGAGCAGATTGCGGAAAATGCGGTCCACGAGCCAGGAAGGGATCCAGCCTTCGCGCGGATCGGGCACCTGCTTGAACGCGATCTCCATTTCGTAGAGCGAGTCGTTGCGCGCCTCGTCGATGCGCGGCGCCTGACTGGTCGGCCCGATGAACAGCCCGGAGAAGAGGTAGGACATGGACGGGTGGTTCTGCCAGTAGGCGATGATGCTGCTGAGCAGATCGGGGCGGCGCAGGAAGGGGCTGTCTGCGGGTACGCTTGCGCCAAGCACGATGTGGTTGCCGCCGCCGGTGCCGGTATGGCGGCCGTCGATCATGAACTTCTCGGTGCCTAGCCGGGCCTGACGAGCCTCCTCATAAAGAGTCTCGGTGATGGCGACGGCTTCGTCCCAGTTCGTGGCGGGGTGGATATTGACTTCGATCACGCCGGGATCGGGCGTCACCTTGATGACGTTGAGGCGGCGGTCGGTCGGCGGATGATAGCCTTCGATGTGAACGGGCTTTCCGGTGATCTTCGCGGTTTCCTCGATGGCCGCGGCAAGCGCCGCGTAGTCCTCGGCGTCGGAAAGCGGCGGCATGAACACGCAGATGTGCCCGTCGCGCGGCTCTATCGCCATCGCGGTCCGCACCGTGCCGAAAACATCCGCAGGAACGGCGGGCGCAACCGACGGCGGAGGCAGCGTGACCGACTCTCGCCTGTCGCGCAAAAGCACCTCCCGCGGCGGCAAAGCAGCATGGGCCGCGAACGGGTCGATTGGAACGACGTGAGATACATTCGCCGCCCCGAGATAGGGGAGCGAGCCAAGCGGCAGCCGGAACCCGACCGGCGAATCCCCCGGCAGGAGGAACAGCCGCTCGCGCCGAAGCTTCCAGCGCTCCGTGACCCAGCTTCGCCCGCTCGCCTGGCTGTGCCAGACCTGGATCGGCAGAACGAAGCCCGATGGCTTGTCGAGGCCGCGCTCGAACACCCTGATGATGCGGGCGCGTTCTTGAGGGTCTTCCAGCTTGTTGTCGGCTGGATCGAGGTTGAGCGGCAGCTTCTGCTCGACCAGAAGAAAATGCGCCGGGTCTTCGTAGGCTGGCATCGCGGCGTCTTCGGGGAGCCCCAATTGCTCAGCGAGCGTCGCGGCGAAAATGCCGGCATCGTCTTGCGTCGCGGGCTTGGCCGGGATTTCGCTGTCGATGCGCTTATCGTCTTCCCAGAGCGGCTGCCCATCCGCGCGCCAATAGACCGCAAACGACCAGCGCGGCAGCTGTTCGCCCGGATACCACTTGCCCTGGCCATAATGAAGAAGCCCGCCCGGAGCGAACTTGTCGCGCAGGCGGCGGATGAGAGTCTCGGCATAGCGGCGCTTTGTCGGGCCGACGGCATCGGTGTTCCATTCCGCGCCGTCCACGTCGTCGATGGAGACGTAAGTCGGCTCACCGCCCATCGAAAGGCGCACGTCGCCAGCCTTCAGGCGCCGGTCCACCTCATGGCCTGCCTTCGTGATCGCGCTCCATTGCTCGTCGGTGTAGGGCAGCGTGACGCGCGGGCTTTCGAGGATGCGCGTCACCTTCATCGAGAAGGAAAAATCGACCTGCGCCTCTTCATGCTCGCCGGTGATCGGGGCTGCGCTTTGCGGCGACGGCGTCGCGGCGAGCGGAATATGGCCCTCGCCCGCGAACAGGCCGGAGGTCGGATCGAGCCCGATCCAGCCCGCGCCCGGAAGATACACCTCCGCCCACGCGTGCAAATCGGTAAAGTCGTGCTCGGTGCCCGATGGGCCGTCGAGCGATTTCACATCCGCCTTGAGCTGAATCAGGTAGCCTGACACGAACCGTGCCGCGAGCCCAAGGTTGCGCAGGATGTGAACCAGAAGCCAGCCCGAGTCACGGCATGAACCCGACCGGCTCTTCAGCGTCTCCTCCGGCGTCTGCACGCCCGGCTCCATGCGGATGAGATAGGCAATGTCGTGCTGGAGTTGCCCGTTAAGCGCCCAGATGAAGTCGATCGACGTTTTCGCGTCGATGGAGAGCCCGGCCAGATACGCCTTGAGGAGCGGCCCCGGCTCCGATGCCTTGAGATAGGGCGCCAGCTCTTCCTTCAGCTCCGGCTCGTAGGCGAAGGGAAAATCGCGGGCGTACTCGTCGACGAAAAAATCGAACGGATTGATCGTGGCCATGTCCGCCACGAGATCGACCTCGACCTTGAACTCGCGCGTCTTCTCGGGAAACACCAGCCGCGCCAGGTAATTGCCGAACGGATCCTGCTGCCAATTGATGAAGTGCTCTTTCGGCGTGATGTTCAGCGAATAGGACAGGATCGGCGTGCGCGAGTGCGGCGCAGGGCGAAGCCGCACAATCTGCGGGGCGAGCCCGGTCAAGCGGTCGTAGGTGTATTCCGTACGGTGGTTCAGCGCGACGTGGAGGGCCATCGTGTCTCCTGGCGGGGCAAGCGAGTCGAGTTCGCGGGCAATGTGCTTTGCTTGAGCCGGGCTTGCAAGCCTCATGCCTATGCATGCGGCTTTGGTGCCTCCGTGCTTCGGCGCATGGCTCACGCGCAGCGGCGTGCGAAAAGATCCCCCTGGGGCCCGTTCGAAAGAAATCGCCTTGGCCGTCGCTCCAACGCGAGTCTCCCACCATCCGTGTCGCGAAAGTCAACAAACGTACATGGCTTCGTTAACGCTCGGACTTATTCTGTAATGGGTCGGAACCGGAAGAGCAGGTTTCTTCGCGATCTCGTTCGTGCCACGTCGGCTAACGGATCCCAGTGCCGTCTTCTCGAAAAAGGGCCAACCACTCCCGCGCATGACGCAATTTAGGTATCGGGAGGCCCCGAAGAACGGGCCGCTGGTTCTAAACGAAGGTGTGGATCGACTCCGGTTCAAGCGCTTGGCGAAGAACCTCTACAGCAATGGTTTCGACGGCATCGAGTAAGAAGGTGCTCCGCCCCGCCCACACTTTAGAAAGTGTAAAGCATCTTTATTCATAAACAGCGGACGGCCGTTTTTCGCCGGCCGCGGATGGCAAGACTTTGTTAAAGCACGCCCAGGTGTAGGGGCGCGGTCCGGCAACCATGCGTGGTGGCGCGGAGGAGACGGCAAGCATTCGCCTGCCTTGTTCGCGACAAAATTTTTGTGTCTCCACGCGGCGTAGAGTTTGGAATAGTTGATGTCAGTACCAATGTGGGAGCAGGGCTCGGCTCCAAGAGTTCAATCAAGACCACGAGCTTTCCTCGGGTGCGTGTTAACGCTTTTGCTCGCGATGGTGCCCCATGCGGATGAGATCGCACGAAACGAGACCTCGTTCGCCAAAACTCAGCCTGGGCAAGTCCAGAACGTGTCCATTCATTACAAGACCGTGCGCGTAGCGGAGGTCGTGCCGTTCGATGGAGTCTCGCCGGAAGCGACACCGGCCGAACGCAACATTACCGTTCAGCCGCGCATTGTAAAATTAAAGGCAGACGGCGCGATGCAGGCGCAGCCCGTGAGCGCGGCGGTTGCGGACGACGTCCAGCCGCAAAAGATTGCCGTCGTGCCTCGTTTTGCGAAAGCGGACGATGAAACCGGGAGAGCGCCGCCGTCCGTTTCGGCTTTGCAACGAGGGGCTGGTGTTGCGATCTACGATATTGAAAGGGGTATGGTTTACTTGCCGAACGGCGAGACGCTCGAAGCCCATTCCGGAATTGGGCCGATGCGAGACAACCCCACTTTCGTGGATCGGCGCAACAGGGGGCCGACGCCGCCTCATATCTATGATCTGAAGCTACGAGAGAGCACCTTCCACGGTGTGGAGGCGATCCGCCTGACGCCCGTCGAAGGTGACGCCGCAGTCTTTGGGCGGGTCGGTTTGCTGGCGCAC
>Ga0074046_10002275_pt1 | contig 16693 bp, 25 predicted proteins | sample BogForMeECP23OM3_FD_94441 | JGI IMG/M metagenome (GOLD analysis project Ga0074046, IMG submission 94441) | Bog forest soil microbial communities from Calvert Island, British Columbia, Canada - Bog Forest MetaG ECP23OM3 | ecosystem: Environmental > Terrestrial > Soil > Wetlands ...
CAACATCATGGAGACCGAAGACGTCGGCGTTGTCAAGGCCAAAATCAACGAACTCAAGGCCCGGGACCCGGGCGCGTTCGGTGCTGAGGCTATCGTCGTCGAGGTCAAGGAAGCGGCTGGCGGACAGGAAGTCGGCTCTGCAAGTGCAAACCCCCAGTTCCTCGAAATCGAAAAAAGGCTCGACAAGATCGAGAAGAAGATCGAGTTCGTGGATGCAGAGGTTGCACAGCGTGTTGGACGAAAGATTGGTCGGGATATCGGCATACTGTACGGCCTCATGGCAGGCGTTATCGTATTTATTATGCTGCTGTTCCTGTACCAGAAATTAATGGCAATGGTATAACGGAGGTGTAATAAAATATGTTCAGATTCGAAAAAGAACAGAGTGTCTGGGACTTCAACGGCACGAAGATCGGTGGACAGCCCGGCGAGTATCCTACAGTACTGGGTGCGTCAATCTTCTACAACAAGCACGAGTGCGTGCTTGACGACCACAAGGGTACGATCGACAAAGCAAAGGCAGAGGCTCTCTGGAACCGCTGCCAGGTTCTCTCTGACTTAACCGGTATCCCGCACTTCATCCAGATCATCGCGGAATACGGCGAGGCATTTGAGAGCTACTTCAACTGGTTCGACTCAATCGACAACAAGACCGCGTTCTTAATGGACTCATCGGTACCAACGGCACTTGCCCATGCATGCAAGTATGTGACCGAAGTCGGTCTTGCACACCGTGCAATCTACAACTCGATCAACGGTTCGATCCAGCCGGAGAGCATCGAAGCACTCAAGAACAGCGATGTGGATGCAGCCATTGTCCTCGCATTCAACCCTGCAGACCCGTCAGTTACTGGCAGGGAGAAAGTGCTCACAGAAGGTGGCGTTGCAGGACAGACCAAGGGTATGCTGGAGATTGCAGAATACTGCGGTATCAAGCGCCCGATCCTCGACACTGCAGCAACCCCGCTCGGTCTCGGAAGCGGCGGCTCATACCGTGAGATCCTTGCCTGCAAGGCAATCCATGGCTACCCGACCGGTGGTGCATACCACAACATGACCGTCTCCTGGACCTGGCTCAAGCGCTGGAAGGGAACGAGCAAGACCCCATCCGTACTCGCAGCAGGGTACGAGGGCAAGGATGTGCTCCTGAAACAGATGTCCCACCACTACCTCGGCGGTATCGAAGGCATCAAGCAGGCAGCATGGTCGGCACCCGACATCGGCTGCAACATGATTGCAAGCACCCTCGGTGCAGACCTTATCATGTACGGACCTATCGAGAACGTAGAAGCAATGATCACCGCACAGGCCTACACGGACATCACCGTCCTTGAGGCAACCCGCCAGCTCGGGATCGAGTGCAAATCAGAAAGCCACCCAATCTTCAAACTTATCTAAATCTTTTTTTTAGAAGAATCTCGCGAGAAACGGGATTCGAGCTGGAGAAGAACTCATCGGAATTCTTCGAATTGCGATTGAATTCCGTAAGTGAAATTCGAGCTGGGAAAGGATTTATCTGAGTTCTTCGACTTTGCAAAAAACACGTTGTGCATTTCGAAAAGCGAAAAGAACATTTATTGATCATTCCACGTTTACCGACCCACGAAAAATACGCAAGTCTGCATAGAGCTGAAGAGAAATTCTGCAACTTCCCGGGATCGCACGATATGCTGCGAATTAAAATTGAACCTGCTTCAAAGTCTCAAAGAATTACTAAAAAAATATTCACCGATACGATCCCACATGGATTTTCACCGTTTCCCGGTTCCCTGTGGGAAATTCACGATCCTGATCGCTTCATCGGCTTCTTTCGATCGCCCGAGATTGCGCAGGGCAATCGCCTTGTTATACCAGACAAAGGAGTTGATCGGGTTGAACCCGATCGCCTTCTCGAAATAGGCCAGCGCTTCCTCGTTCCTTCCCAGTTCCCGTAGGGCAATTCCTTTCGATGTCATGGCACGGATGTTGTTCGGGCTTGCCTCGAGAATCTCGTCAAAACATATGATCGCTTCGGCATATCTCCCGAGTTCGTTGAGCGAATATCCCTTGTTAGCGAGGGCAAAGGTATATTCCGGGTCGACGGCGAGAGCGTGTTCAAAGCACGCGATCGATTCTTCGTACCGGTGTATCTTCCGGAACGTGTACCCTTTCTCGAACCATACGGTGATAAGGTTAGGGTTGATAGCAATCGCCTTGTCATAACAGGCAATCGCGTCTTCGTGCCTGCCGAGATAATAATAGATCTTGCCCTTGTTTTCAAGCGCTACGGTGTTATTCCCGTTGACCTCCAGGACCTGGTCATAGAGGGAGATCGCATCGTCATAACGCCCGACCTTCATGAGGTGGTGCGCGTTGTCCAGTACCGCAGGGATGTCCATACCACTCATATTACCATTCACCCATGAGTATGATAATACCTTCCAGATTCTCCTGAAATTTATACCGATCCTTCTGGTGAAGGGTGAAACCGGACGAGCGTGACCAGTACGGGGGAAGTTCAATAAGAAATTATTTTATTAAAAGGAAAGGGATAGAACAACCGCCCGGAGTTCAATCCTTCCGGGAAAAAACCCGGACTAATCCGACGCCAGCCACGCACAGGAGTGCCGCCCACGGCAGGGACGCAGACTTTTGTGTGGGGGTACTGGTAATCATTGTTATTGACGGGAGGGTTGTGGTTGTTGTATCCGGCACCGTCGTTGTCGGGGGTACAGTAGTAATGACGGTCGTTGCGACCACCGTATCATCGGTCAGACTTCCGGGATGGAGTGTATAGCTTGTACTGACACTGCCCTGATGTAAGTTCCCGGGATCCTTAAGATAAACACTCACCGTATCATAACTATGGCCGGCAAGATTGGATTTGTCAACCGGTGCATTCACTACGTACACAGTGTAGGTGCCAGGATCGATATTGTTCTCAATCCGTGAGGTATCCCATTTCACAGACCACTGCTGGTTACTGTCGACATCGACCATAGTAAACTGTCCCTGGGCTGCCAGTTTGGACGTGTCGGCAAGGGTAACACCATCATCCGGCAGGCCGGGTCCCGTCAGGAAGAGGTACACCTCTTTGCTGTTATACGAAGGGCCGCTGAGATCAATCGTGTCCCCGAGATATCCTTCGAAAGTTTGGGTTGTCTGGCTATACGCATATCCGGCTACGGGTGAAACAACAAGGCTGGCAAACAGACATACGAGAAAGATTACGCCAGCCACATTCACACAGGAGAAACAAAATCGGGACATTTGCATCACTAACACTAAACTAAACTGCCGGCAGGTTTATAGATTTGCGGGCCAAAACGAGAAGTCTCATTTAATAGATGAAAATGATAAATATCCGGCGAAAATCCTCAAAAAATTAGGCGGGGAAATTAGTACAGCCGGTAAATGAAGTACCCGTCATGGAAATATTCGATCTGGTCGTAATCCGCGAGCAGGTTCTTCCGGTTGCCGCATGAGAGCATCTTCTGCTGGAGTGCGGGCATCCCGGATGTATTATGGAGGAGCGTCTTGATCTCGTCATTTACCCGGCGGATCTCCTTGGTCTTCATCCGCCCGAGGACATCCGAAGGGTACGCATCAATATCGAAATAGGCGAACAAGGTTTCAAGGCAGATGAACCAGAGTTTTTCCGATACCGCATGTTCCGCTGCAGTCGTCGCTTCTGCGTCCGTCAGGACCAGATAGGCTTCATTATTCCCGTGAAAAAATGCCTTAAAACCATACAGGGATCCCCTTGATGCCGTGAGTGAATCGGCATCCACGTTCAGGAACCGTGCCAGAGCCTGCTGCTTCTGGAAAAGTGTGGGATCCTGTATACCCTGCATATCCTTGCCCCATATAAGGTCCGCACCGTAAAAACGTGCGCGATTATATTCAAAGCATGGATGTGAAAGGTTATAATATCGTGCGTTTTTCTGTAGAAAATAACCGTGATCGAGCGGTACCAGCGGTACCAGGTAGCTGGTATGTATGGAAAATTGATTAAAAATCGGGAATTTTTTTTAAGTATTGAGCGGTTCGAATCCCTGTTTTAAGACCTTGCCGAACTGGACGCGGATCTTGGGGTCAAGGGTGCAGACCGGGCAGACGTAATCATCCGGAAGATCTTCAAACTTCGTTCCCGGTTTTATCCCGCGGTGAGGTTCCCCGCGCTTTTCATCGTATACATAATTGCACATCGAACAAATGTACCTGGTCGGCCGCCACTCATCAAATCCCCATTTACCAATCCGGCCTTTTCCATCCTGGCCGCAGACCGGGCACACATAGTCGTCAGGCAGATCCTCAAATGCTGTGCCTGCAGGAATACCGTTATGTGGTTCGCCGCGGAGCGGCGAGTAGATGTACCCGCAGAGCTTGCAGCGGTATCTGGTCATATCCTTTGACACTTTTTTCACCTGCGATTTTTTTACCGGTTTTTTTGGCTGAGCAGCTATGCTCTTTTTTACCAGGGCTGCCTTCCGTGCCGGAGCTTTCGCTTTTTTTACTGGAGTCTTTATCGCAGCTGCGGTTTTCTTGAGAGCCGCAGAGCTCGTCCTGTTCTGTGCTATAGCCGGGGCAGATTTTTTGGTACCACCCGTTTTCGATGCTGGTAGTGCTTTTGCCATGAAACTTCTCCCGTGCGGCTTCCCGGACAGCGTGGGCGTGAGCCGCTCTACTGGAACATGGACGGTGCCGGCTATTATATATTATGGATGATGCCACTCATAAGAAAAGTGCCAGGTACTAAAGTCATGGCCCGATCTTGTCACGAATGCCGGAGATCCGGTATTTTTATCCCCGAACAGAACGTATAATTCTGATCAGACTACAATGGACTTCCTTCCCGGCATCCTCTACTCCTTTGCGACGCTATTCATCATCCTTGATCCTCTCATCTCTGTCCCGATCTTTGCGGGCATGACAAAAGGCCAGACTGCCGTGGAGATTCACAAACAGGCGTTTATCGCCGTGGCCGTGGCCGGCAGCCTGATGTACCTGTTCCTGATCTTCAACACAACGATTTTTGGTATCCTCGGGCTGACCCTGCCCAGTTTCCAGATCGCCGGGGGATTCCTGCTCTTCCTTCTGGGTATCCAGATGACACTCGGGATAGAGATCGGTCACTGCAAGGAGCATGCCAAGACCGCGGCAGGAGTGGTCATCGGCACACCGCTTCTCTGCGGGCCGGGAACTATCACAACAGTCATGCTCCTCTCAAAGGACTACGGGATCCTGATTCCCTTTATTGCGATCACCTTGTCACTCCTTGCCACATGGATCATCCTGTACTATTCTGAACTGATCCAGCGCATACTTGGCGAAGTTATTACCGATATCATGGGAAAAGTCCTCGGCATGCTCGTGGCAGCTATTGCTGTCAAGATCATCACGGCCGGTATAATGGCCCTCGCCGTGACCCATTAAAATGCGTCCAGTTTTTTAAAATACCGTTTCATCGTGATATTTCAGGAATCCCGTTTCATCGAATAGACCTCCACCATGTGGTGAGGGTGGTACCGCAATTTTGCCTCGCGGAGACCCGGCACACCGAGATCGCTCTCCCGGTTGATATAGGTGAATTTTTTTGCCAGACGAACTGCTGCCTCGTTATTAATTGCCTTGTAAATGCCTTCACAATCGGGCAGACCTTTCTCAAAATGCACGAGAGCAGTGTCGTTATTCATAGGCTCGAACAGGCTGATCGCACCAACTTTGGAGAATACCCGGATAATGAGGCCCCTAACCGGAAGCTGGTCAAAGTGGTCCAAAGCGAAAAAGACCGCTTCCTTCTCATGGGCAAGGACCGGGTCGCCCTCACATCCTTTCCATTCACACCATTCAATGAGAAACCGTTTCACGTCCTCCCAGTTCTCTTTCGAGATCGGTTCGACAACGTTGGTGCAGTTTTTCCGGAACTTGTTGATCTGGCGGCGGATAGTAAGATAGTTTTTACCGGGAAGTTCTGCAAGGTCAGTCGCGCGGTAGACGTATTCGAAATGGTTGCGGTCAGGCACCAGGTTTATCCCCGGGCACACATCCCGCATCCAGAGCGCGGTCTCCGGATCGATCAGGACGATCGGTTCATTATCGCTGACATCGGAGGCCAGCCGTATAAGAGAACGGAGCAGGGTCGGGTTCCGGGGCCCGATGGGTGGGCGGAACCGGGTAGTGTTGTCAATGGTGCTGGCGAGGATGACATTTTTCTCCACAAACGCGTAGGTATACTGGGCGTAGTGGTTCCAGCAGATCATATTCGTGAACGTATTGTCCGAATGCACCTGCGGGTAAAGGGCATAGTGCTGTTCAAAAAACGTCCTGTCCGCAAGCGTTACGGGTTTGAAATCCTCTTGGCTGAGCATTACGGATCACCGGAAAGTATCAGGGGGGTGTGTCCCTCCATGCGACGAAAGCCGAACGGTTGGTAAAAGATCTCCGTATCAGGCTCCGCAATAAGGCCGATCCACGAGATTCCTGCATCCCGGCATTTTTTTATCAGTACTGTAACGAGTTGTCTCCCGATCCCCTTGTGCCGGAATTCCGGAAGGATCACGAGGTCCTGGAGATAGCCATCCGATACGCCGTCTGAAATAATCCTGCCCATGCCAATGGCACCTCCTGACGCCGGGTGGATCGCAACGGCAAATGCAAAACTGCCTCGTATCAGGCCATTGATACTTCGCGGATCGTACTCGTCCTTCCACCACCTGCCAGCGCGATACAGGCGGACGATGTCATCTTCATCCCATGAATCCACAAGCCGGATGAGGACGTCTTCTTCCATCGCGGTCACACTCACGTATATTTGTTACATACGTCCTTATGAAAAAAACCTCTGGATGCAGACTCCTGCAAAGGAGGGGGAATCAGTGGTTCTGTAGATTATTAACGGCACCGGTTACCCTGAGGTTTCACCGGTTTTCATCCGTTCGATGGCGGTATCGATGATCGCCCCCAGCCCTTCCACATACCAGTGCTCGGAGTTCAGGATGATATGGTAGATGGAGAGGTCTCCGATATTGATAGAATAATAGGAACGGTACCGGTCAGATTCACACTGCTCGCGTTCGAGCGTCAAGTGTTCCGCGGTTTTTTCATCAGTCACTTGGTCCCGGAACACAATTCTGTTGATACGGCAACCGATCGGGGCGTAGAGCCATATCCTGAGATCGGCATCGTCCACCATCCAGCCGGAGAGCCTGCCTTCAACGAGGATATTGTCCCGCTCCCGGGCAATCTCTTTCTGGCGGGCATCGATCATCTTATCGAATGATGCATCTTTTTTCGCAAGTTCGCCAAATTCCGCAAGCTCCATGTTGTGCTCTTTTGCCAGCTGGCGAAAGACCTCGCCGGCAGAGATCATGGAGTAGCCGTGGCGTTCTGCGAGGTACCGTGAGAGAGAGGTTGTCCCGCTCCCGGGCAACCCGCTCACGGTGATGCGCATCAGAGACCCCCGATATTCAGGGATTTCCGGATCACCTGGCTCAGCGTGATGGAACAGATCATATACCACAGCATCCATGCGGGAATGACCCAGATTACTGCCTCGTGCAGGTTATGGGTGCCCAGGTACGGCATGGTAATGGAAGTCTGGATCTCGTTCAGGCGGTACAGCAGCCAGAAAAAGATCGGAACGGTAAGAATAAGGATGATCGCCATCGGCTTGAACTGTTCCTGGGACATCTCAAGCTGTTCTTTCATCACCCGGTCTTTCTTGGCTTCCAGCTTCTTGATCTTTTTCTCGTCCTGGGAGAGCTGGGCTTCGCGGTATTCCGCCTGGAACTCCTTCATCCGCTCCTGCGAATCGGTCATCTTCTCATAATCGATCGTGTATTTCTGTACAATCGATGAGTAGAGACCGGTGAGACCGGATAGGATCACGATCAGGATGAAGAACGGGATCCCGAAACCCACCACAATCGGTGCAAAGGCCGCGTCCAAGCCCTGCCCGACATCCTGGCGCAGCCATGGGACCGTGTAGGTATACATCATGAGGAACATGAAGCCGAACGTGAGCCAGATGCCGTACTGATCCCAGATCTTACCGAAATTCATGAATTCACCGGAGTACGTCGGCAAGCTCGGTCGATGAGCGCTCGAGCAGGAAATCCGCGTTTGTGATTATACGTATGGTACACCCGGTCATCATGGCGTAAGCCGCCGCCATGGACCGGTTGAACTGCTGGTGTTCCGCGATTGAACGGGCACCTTCCTTGTCCCGCGATCGGGTATCATCAGAGAGACGACGCATGAGGATCTGGTCATCATCCGTTTCAACGAGCACGATAATGTCAGGCATCAGCTCGCGGAGCACCCATTCGGGAAGCCCCGCAAGATAGCCCTTGGGTGTTTTTACCGAGGCATGGGTATCGATCAGCACATTCCCAGAGACCTGGGCGATTGCCTGGGCAGCCCGCTGCTGGAGCCGTTTCTGGACCGCGCGATCCAAGGTACGCATCTGGTCGCGGTTCTCCACGACCTTGTCGTTCCTGGCAACCTCGAACATGAAGGTGCCGAAGTTGATCGACTTGTACCCGATACCTTCTTCCTGTAATTTTTTTAGTGCTTCGTTGACTACCGTTGTCTTGCCGACACCCGGTACACCGGTGATGATGACCTTTTTTCCTTCCATTCAGTGTCCCTTTCCTGACTCACTCTTTTCCAAAGAATGTCCGCATGAACGGGTACATCTCCATGATTTGCTGGCTTGCGATCTCCTCGTAGAGCCGGTAGGTGATACTGACCGTCAGCAGCAATCCTGTTCCGCTCACGGAACCGATGACACCGAAAAGGTTTGCAACCACACTGAGCACACCAATGAAGACACCACCAATCACCGTTACACGGGGGATATACCGGTCCAGATACTTTTCCAGCACCTGCGGATTCCGGCGGTAGCCAGGGATGGACATGCCTGATAGCTGGATCTGCCGGGCGACATCTTTGGAGTCAAGCCCTGCGGTTTTGATCCAGAAGAGCGCGAAGATCGCACCTCCGACCACCATGAATGTGATATCTATCCCCATGCGTAATAGCACCTGCCATACCGCATGCCCGAGATCGGTTGTCCACCACATCCAGTCCGAGGGGCCATTGACCGGTGCAAGGTACCACATGATACCACTCTGTGGTGTTGAACCGCTGAAAGTCCCGAAGATCGTGATGTTGACGTTAGAGAGGAACATACCGACCATCTGGATGTTTGCTTGGAGCACCCGCACGAGGATCATCGGCAGGACACTGGCATAGATCAGCTTGACAGGGAACCGCGCCCTCGCCCCGCGGATCTGCGCATGGGCAAGGGGAATCTCTATACGGGTGGATTCAACGTAAACGATGATGAGGAAGATGGTGACGGTGGTGATGAAAGCAAGCATATCCGTGCCGAAGTAGGTCAGGTAGTTGCCTCCGTCAAGACCTATCGCTATGAGGCGGGGGAAGAACCCAACCGGGTACTGGTCCTTAACATGGGCCCAGCTGATAAACCCGTTTACGAGTGCCTGGGAAATACCCGCAATAATGAACAGACCCACACCGGAGCCGATACCCCACTTGGTCACTACCTCATCCATGAAGAAGATGAGGACGCCACCGATACAGATCTGAATGAAGATCAGGAGGGACACCGCGAACAGGTTGCCTCCGAAGAACTGGTTTGCAATGACCGGATCGGGCTGCAGGAAACCTCCGACGAGGTTCGGTGCTGCTTCCACAATGATCATGACAATAATCAGGATCTTCTGCAGGCCCATGTACATGACCTGGCCACGCGTTTCGCTCGTGTCGATGTGCAGGATATCTGCACCCTTGAGGAGCTGGAGTACGATGGATGCCGTAACGATCGGTCCGATACCGAGATGAATAATCGAACCGCTTGCACCGGCAAGGAGGGCACGGTACGCGGCGAGGATATCCGCGCTGTTGGGTGCCAGTCCGAACAGCGGGATGTTTGTCAGGACAAAGTACAGGACTAGTATTCCCAGCGTCCAGATCAGTTTGTTCTTGAAATGAACGTGGCCTTCAGGGCTCTTGACTGCGGGCATTGCAGCGAGCAGGGGTTCCATTCGATCCAGCAGGTTTCCCATGGTTTCACCAAAAAATTGTTCGGATGGTCGTTATTCAACCTGAACCTTTCCACCCATCTTCTCGATCTTTGCCTTCGCGGTTTCGGAGAATGCCGATGCGGAGACGTTTATCTTCCGGGTGACCTTGCCGCTTCCGAGGACCTTGTCGATCCCCATGTCAGCGATATTGATCACGATCACGTCGCCTTCCTTCTTGGCAATTCCCTGGGCAAGGAGAGAGGGTACGATCTGGTCCAGCGCACCGACATCGATTGCTGTCACGTCAGTGCTGGTCTGGTTACAGAACCCGTCCTTTCCGAATACCGGGCCGCCCATCTCCTTGTACCACTTGACAAAGTGGTGGGCATTGATGCCGGCACGTCCCCTGCCGCCGCGGTTTCCTGCACCGCGACGGTTCTTGTGGGTGCCGCCACCGCATGTCCGCGAGCCGCGGAACTTTGAACGCTTGTTGGTTGGCATCTGCTTCACCTCATCTTATAGAGGAGAGTATTGATCTCCTGGCCATAATAGCCAAGCGCTCCACCTTGGGGGAAGGTGCGCTTGGTGGTCTTGTATCCTTTGCGCGGGGGATGAAGGCGCAGCACAGGTTTAAGTCCCGGCATGTCTCGCAGTTTCGTTTCCCCGCCGGCAAGTGCCCTGGCGAAATCCGCAATGTTGCTGTAAGTCGAGTTGGACTTGATATACTCGTCTGTGAGCGGCGCATCGCCGAGAACCCTGCCGCGGGTCTGCAGGAGGGTCTCGACAGTTACTGCATCCACTTCACCATATGCTACATAGTCCTTGACTTTCCGGATCATGCCGAGGTTCTCGGGGGAGTCCGCAATGAGCACGCAGTGGTTGATGTGGTGCAGGCGCAGCATCTTTAAGGTGTCCTTGATGTCCCGGCGGGTTTTCACAACACCGCGGACCTGAACGACCGCGTACATTACTGTGACCTCCCTGTCCGGATCATGTTGGTCGCCTTGAGCGCGTTGAACGTTGCCTTTGCGAAGTTGATGGTCGTGCGGGTCTGTCCGCGCGCAAATGTCCAGGTATCCTTGATACCTGCGAGTTCCAGCACTTTCTTGCTGATGTCACCGGTGACAAGCCCGATTCCCTGAGGTGCGGGCTTGAGGGTGACCTTAACGCTTCCGGCAGTGCCGGTGACCTGCATGGGGATGGAGTGACTTACGTTGCACCCGCATTCCCAGCTGCCACAGCCGCGCCGCACCTTGATCAGATTCATCTTTGCCTTGACGATCGCTTTCTTGATCGCGTCGCCGACCTGCACGTCCTTGCCCTGGCCGAAGCCGATGTACCCGTTACGGTTGCCTACGATGACAACGGCACGGAACTGGACACGGCGCCCGGAATCGGTCATCCGCTGCATCATGGCGATATCGAGGACTTCATCCTCGAGGTCAGGGAGGAACGCGTCAACAATCTGGGGTTCCTTGATAGGTCTGCCACTCTCGAGGACCTGATCAATGCTCTTGATCTCACCCGAAGCGACGAGCTTGCCAAGACCGGTGACCGGGTGCCATTCTTCTCGTTCGTATGCCATTTACGCCATCTCCTTCTTTATGGCATCTGCCACCTGTTCGACATTTTTGACGAGGTCGCCGGCATTCTTGTTGTATGCCGCGATGTGCGCACCCTTGATGCGCTCTTCTGAGGGGAGAATCTCCTCGCCGTAGGGAATGTCAAGTCCTGCATCCACTGCACCCTTGAGCGCAGCGAATACGCGGGCGCCCGTTGTGGCGCGGTTGAGCCCGATATCCAGTATAGCGCGGTCCTGCCCGGCCTTCTTTGCCTTGACGGCAAAGAGCATGCCCGTGAGGTAGGCTGCGGGAGTGTTGGACATCGATCCCTTGTATCCATATGTCTCGAGCTCTGCAGAGTTTGCTGCTACGAGCGTGCGATCGCCGTCCATCTCGGCAACAACGAGCTGCACGATGATGTGCCGGTTTGTCTTGCGTACCACCATCCGTGGTGCATCCGCAACAACAAGCCGGGTCCGCTGGTAATAATCGGTCTTGCCTTCCCTCCGTCTCCGGAAGGGGACAAAATACCGTGATCCTGTTGCCATGTTACTTCATCCTCCCTGCGAGGATCTCCATCTGCGCCTTCATGTGCGCGACGCTCCTGAACTGGCCACCTGCCGCTTTGCGGTAGAGAACGCGATACATATGTGGGTCAATGGTACCGGCTGTACGCAGTTCAACGAGCACTTTCCTGATTGCACGGATCTTCTGGACCCATGCGGTCTTGCTCGGGTTGCGGGCACCTGCTGCACCTTTCCTCTTGCCTGCACCTTTCCGGTGCCCGTATGACCGCTGTGCGATCCGTGCCCGGGCCCTGCCGCGGCTGACACCTTTCTTCTGGTGTGCCTTGATCGCGCCATCCGTTACGAGTCCCCGTAGGTCCTCGCGCGAGATCGCGTTCTCGATATCCGAGATACGGGCCGGGTCGAACCAGACGCGGTTGACACCGCACTTCAGGATGGACGCGGCAATGCGTTTCTGGCTTGCTACGTCACTCATTCTTCTTCACTCCTGAATCGGTCTTCTTTTTTGCCTTGGTTGCGGAGGCAGTCTTTGCTGCAGCCTTGGGCTTTTCCTCATCAGCTGCCTTCTCTGCCGATTTGGCCGGTGCCTTTGTGGTCTTGGTGGGCGCCTTCTCCTTCTTTGCGGGAGCCTCTGCTGCTTTCTCCGCCTTGGGCTTGGCTTCCTTCTTGGCCGGCGCTTTCTTCTCTTCGGACTTGGACGCCGGTATTGCCTTTGGTGCCTCTTTCTTTGCCGGGGTGGCTGCTGCCTTGGACTTTACGGGTTTCTTCTCATCCTTCTTGGCTTTACCCTCATCCTTTGCTGCAACTTTTGCCGGTGCCTTCTTTGCCTTGGGCGTGATGGTACGGATATTGAGCACCTTAAGCCCTGCGGCAACTGCAGCTTCCTGCAGCGCAACCCGCTTGCGGTCGCCAACCGTTGCGGAGATCCGCACGGCCTGGGTCTTGTTGTCAAGTCCCGCGAGCTCCTTGATCGAGGCTACGAGGACTTCAAAGAAGCCGCTCGGGTGCATGCCGCGTACTGCAATCGGGCTGCCGAATCCCGGCTTGGGGAGTGCTCCCTTTGCCTTCTTCTGCTCCCTCTGTTTGTTATGCTGGCCGCGGGGCTTTCTCCATGAGTCGGAGAGCTGGCGTTTCTTGCCAAACCCGTCGCGCTTGAAGCTTGCGCCTTTATCAACGCGCACACGGATCAGTCGTTTTATTTCTGTTGCCATTGACTTCAGCCCCTCTGAACCATGTAAATGCCATCCTGGAACACCCGCGGGTCGCGGTTCCGGATATGAGTAGCGTGTTCGATGTTTGCTGCTGAGTTCCCGACCAGTTCGCGGTCGATGCCGTTGAGCATGACTTCGTCATTTGCCACTTTTGCCGTGACACCTGCTTCGATCCGTGCATACCGTGCTTTCTTCTCGCCAAGGAAATTGGCAATCTCAAGCCGGTTTCCCTGGAGTTTGAGCTGGATGGGGAAGTGGCTGTAGACCACTTTCATGCGGTACTCGAAGCCTTCACTGACACCACGACACATGTTCTTGGTGTGCGCCTCAAGCGTGCCCACCATTGCTGTGATCTCCTTTCTCCGGGATTCTGTTGCAATGGTAACTTCAGAGCCTTCGCAGGTGATCGTAACCTGGGGAAACCGCATATTGCGGACGAGCTGCCCCTTGGGACCGGTCACCCGAAGCTGCGTGCCGTCAAGCTGGGCTTTGACGCCATCGGGAATCTTAACTTTTCGTATTGCTGACATCATCGCACCTTCTCAGTAGACGTACCCGAGCAGTTCGCCACCGATACCTTCCTTCCGTGCCTGTTCGTGGGACATGACGCCACGGGAGGTGGAGAGCATCAGGATACCGAAGTTCTTCCCGGGGAGATATTGTTTCTCCCAGTATTCCATTTCGTCAAGCTGTACCGAGAACCGTGGGGTGATTGCACCGCAGCGGTTTATCCGGCCCGTAAGGTTGACCTTGAGCTGCCCGCCCCTGCCATCTTCTACGAACTCGAAGCCGCCAATGTATCCGGCGTCCTGCATGATGCGGAGCATTGCGCCGAGGAGCTTGCTTGCGGGTTCGATAACACACACGGATTTGCCGGTGTCACCTGCATTTTTCAGGGCACACATTCCGTCTGCTATGGGATTTAATCGTGTCATTTCTTGCTCACTCCTCAGCTCATCTTCTTGAAGCCCATCTTCTGGGCCCATTCGCGGAAGCACTGCCTGCAGAACATGATATGGTATCTGCGCACGAGCCCCTGTTTGCGCCCGCACATCTTGCACTCGTTCGCACCGCGACCGTAGATCTTCTTCCTTTCTCCAGCCATTAGCGCACCTCTACCTGGTACTTCTCCCTGAGGAACGCGATCGCATCCTGTTTGCTGACGCGCTGCTTTGCCGGGAGTTTCTTCTGCTCCATGCGCCTGCGGGTGATCCGTATGCCTCTGCGTTCGAGCACGACGTTGACATCCATGCCGTAGATACCGATCTGCGGGTCGTAGGACATGCCGGGGAAGTCAGTGTGCTCCTCGATACCGAATGAGAAATTCCCGCTCTTGTCAAGCTGGCTCTCAAAGAGCGTCTTGTTGATGATCTTCAACGAGGTATCCAGGAAGTCACGGGCGGGTTTGCCACGGAGAGTGACCTTGCAGCCGATTGGCATGCCTTTCCTGACGGAAAAAGCAGGCTGGGTCTTCTTGGCAATGCTCCTTATCGGCGTCTGCCGGCTGATGGTCTTCATGATGTTTTCCGCTTTCACCAGCTTGTCGCCGGCCTCGCCAACTCCCATGTGAACGACAACCTTGTCGACATAGATATCGCGCATCGACGTCACTGTTCAATCCCCCACTTGGCAATTGCGGATGTCTGCTTGCCCACCATATAGATGTAGGGGGCAATGGTGTCGAACCGGGTACCCGACTTCTCATCCTCAAGGATGATCTTGTTGGGGACACTGCCGGGCATCTTGATGATCTCAACGATCCGGGCAACTTTGCCGGAGTGTTTTCCGCCGATGATCATGGCCATGTTGCCTGCTGCAAACGGGAAGTGGTTGAGGATCTTGAACCGGGTCTCTGGTTCAATGGAAACCTCAATGGAATCCCCGGACTTGTAGGTGTTGTCCGCGAGAATGTTGGCGCCATCTCTCATGTTCAGCTGGACCATGCCACCGGTGATGGTAGTTTTGTTCCTGACCTTGCACAGCCGGCTTTTTGCCGCGTCTGCATCGATCTCGATGGAAATGTGCCGGCCGTTCTTGTCACGCAGGATACGGTAGTACTTGTTGATCTTCGGCAGGGAGATGATGTCGAAAATGCCGACACCCATCTTGGGATCGCGGCACGGCCTTCCGTTGATGATCACATCGTTCTGGCCAAGGATCTGCTTGACCTCTTTCAGGTTCCGCGCGTAATCCATGTGGTCACGGAGCCAGACTGCAATCGGCATTGCATTTGCGTTGTGCGGGCCGGGTGCGGTCTTTGTAATGAACTTCGTGGTCTTCTTTGCGATGTGCCACGAGTCAGGGGCGTTTAATCGCTTGAGATGGTCTGACATTATTCGGCCTCCGCGAGTTTTGCCGCACGGCGCTTGTCATTGAGGTTGAGCTTGGTGAGCTGCACGTTCGAGGCATCAACACCCCGTGGAACTTCAGTCCCGTCTGCCTTTGTCGAGAAGACACCGTGAACAACAATCTTTGCATTCCTGGTGTCGACTGCATCGACAAGGCCTTCAGTACCGACGAAATCCCCACGGGTAACCCGGACAGTATCGCCCTTGGTCACGCGCAGTGTCTTCTTCTTGTATTGCTCTTTCAGGACATCTGAAAGGGGGGCGTTTAAGTATTTGGTCTTCACGTGGGAAGGTGCGTTATAGCGTGCCTTTCTCTGTTTTCTCGGCTGTTCGCTTTCAATTCTTGCCATTTCACGCACCTCAGACAATGATAGTTGCCATGGAACCGAGTTTGGGGAACCGCTCCGCAACTTCACGGGCTACCGGTCCCTTGATCTCAGTTCCTTTCGGCTCATTTTTCTCATCCACGACAACGACAGCGTTGTCATCAAAGGATACACGCATGCCGTTTGGCCTGCGCATCTCCTTCTTTGCGCGGATGACCACTGCACGCACCAGCTTGCGGCGCATGTCGGGGGTGCCTTTCTGGACACTCACGGTAGCGAGGTCTCCCAGACCCAGTTTGGGTTGACGGCGCCTGACACCATGGTAGCCAAAGACCGAAATGATCTGCACGGTCCTGGCACCGGTATTATCGGCGCATGCAAGCCTTGTTCCTGTCGCAAGAGCCCTCGGCGTCTTGGACTGCTTTGCCTTCATTGTGTCTGCACCTCCACAACGACAAAAGTCGTGCTCTTCGAAAGCGGCCGGCACTCAGCAATCTTCACCATGTCGCCAACCTTTGCCCCGATACAGGAGGGGTTGTGGGCATGGAGCTTCGAGCTTCGCTTTTCGTACCGCTTGTATTTACGAACGTAGTGCAGGTAATTCCGTGCCACTACGACCGTTCCCATCATACGATCGCTCACGACTTTGCCGGTGATCACCTGGCCGCGCACCGGTAAAGTGCCGTGA
>Ga0074046_10002276_pt1 | contig 16691 bp, 12 predicted proteins | sample BogForMeECP23OM3_FD_94441 | JGI IMG/M metagenome (GOLD analysis project Ga0074046, IMG submission 94441) | Bog forest soil microbial communities from Calvert Island, British Columbia, Canada - Bog Forest MetaG ECP23OM3 | ecosystem: Environmental > Terrestrial > Soil > Wetlands ...
GGTCTTCGGCGAAACAAGGAAAATGTCCCACTGCTCGTCGCCATCGTAATCGGAGGTGTAGGCGATCCATTTTCCATCGGGCGACCAGGTTGGACTTGTCTGCCGCTGATCGCTGACCGTGAGTTGGGTCGGCCATCCTCCGTCTGCAGGAACAATCCAGAGGTTATTGCGGCCGCTCAGGTTTGAAATGAACGCGACGGTCTTGCCATCGGGAGACCACGTTGCTCCACCAATCTGGCGAGTCATGTAGAGCTTCTCGATCGTGAGATTCTTTTCAACGCGGGCATCGGGCTTGGAGGTGAGCTGCTTGGGGTCGGTGATGGCTTGGGGAGCGGGCAGAGTCAGAGATGTTGCAAGGATGTTCATTAGTACGATCATCACAAACAGGCTAAGGATGCGCATGGTGCCTCGAAGTGGTGTTTGAGTTGAATTCGTGAATTGGAAGCGCAGAACACTCTGCTCAGTGCGGGCCTGTGCCCAGACCCGAACTGACGGCCTCCCAGAAGGTCTCGTCGTCATAACCAAGCGCGAAGACGGAAACACCCATGAGGTCGTAGGTGGTAGCGAGCGCGCTCTTCAGCGGAATGCTTTCCGCGTTTTCATACCAGACCACATGGTTCGCGCCGCTGGCTGAGGTGTAGGAGAAGTACGGCGAAGAGGATGCGACATCCCACTGCGGCACAGCGCTCACCTTTGCGATCAAAGCTGGGATCCGCCTCCAATAAACTTGCACGCCAGTTCCTTTGGTGAGGTTCCAGTCGTAGCCATAGGCCGGAATTCCCAGGCTGATCTTGCTTGCGGGGACAACGGACGCCGCGAATTGCGCGCAAGGCTCGACCCAGTCGAGACCAGCGACCGGTCCGGGAGGGCCCCAGGGGCCATTCTCGTCATACGTCATGACCTGCAGAATATCCGCTTCGCTGCCCAGAGCTTTGAAGTCGAAGGCTCCGGCCCACGAGTCTTTGGGGTTGTCCTGCAACTCGGCGGGAACCGAGACCATGGTGAGATATCCGGCGGAGCGCATGGCCTGTGCCACTTCATGAATGAATTCTGTAAACGGGGCGCGATCTTTGCGGGGAACGGCTTCGAAATCGATGTTAATGCCTGAGTAATTGTACGCCGCGACAACCGCGAGCATGTTTTGAATGGCTGTCGCGCGAATCGCAGGATTGTTGACGATGTGATGGGCGGTGAATGGCACGAACCCGGATTTGCCGAAGTTGGAGACAACGGCGAAGGTCTGCATACCCCTGGAGTGGGCAAACTTGAGGGCCGACACGGGCGCGGCGCCGGAGATTTTTCCCTTGGGGCCGATTGCAAATGTGTCCGTTGGAATCTGGTTGAGGTAGGACGCGAATGTCCGGAGAGAGTGAGCCGAGCCGGAACTTTCGAAGTAGGCCATTACGGCTTTCGGCGGATCCTGAGGAAATGCGAGGTTTGCCATTGCCATCGAGAGGACGGCAAGCATCGGAAGAATCCACCGTGCCTTACAGTTCAACATGAGACCTCGCGTTGCGCTCAAGAGATTCCCGTTCGAATTTTACTGCAATCGCGCGATGTCAGGAGTGCGCGAAGCGAACCATGCCCACGAGTTCTTCCGCGTTATTCGACAGTCACCTCGTAGTCGCGCCCTTCCCAGTGCGCGGAATTTTTCCAGTAAAAGGTGAAGACGACCTTGCGGCCTGCAGCAAGTGTTTCGGTGGGCAAATCAAAATGCTCCAGGTTCCACCCGCTGTCTTCGGTGTCATTGTCGTGACTGGTTTGCCAATTGTCGAAGCTCCAGTGCACCCTCGCCGGTTCCATCGCCAGGATCCGCAGCTTCTTCCCGCAAGGCATCGTGCGCGGCTTGTTGTTGAAGCGCCAGTTGAAGTATTCCGCCGACTTCTTCTGCACCAAATAGCGTTCTACTGTTTGCGGCGGCTGATCGAAGATTCTCCCATCGGCCAGCGACCGCCGCAGCTTGATGTATTCCGAGTGGGCCCAAACCAGCGGACATGCCGACCCGGAACCCTTGCCCGCAAATAACTCCCGCTCGGGAATGTCCTTAGCGTCCCAGACTTGCTCGGGAATAAGCCGGCTCGCGCCGGTGGAGTTTTCCATCACGCTGAGCAATGCCTCAGCGGAATCGGGACGTCCCGCAGCCAGTTCGTAATGAGCGCGTTCCCCGGCCAAGAGCGGCCAAGGTCGGCCAATACCATTGCCATCAAAAGGAGATCCATCTTCGTGCTCGCCATATCCATCGCCGTTGTAGCGATACCAGCCAGGTCCTGATGGAAGTTTCGTGCGCAAGAGTGCATCGACGACCTTGACTGTATTCAGGATTCGCGGGTCGTCTGGGCCGCGCAAACCAAAACGCACGAGCGCCAGCGCGTCTGGACTGACGATCTCGACCGCAGCCGTGTCGGGACGCATGGCGCGGTTCTTGATCGGAACAAATCCTTGCAGCGGCGAAGCAACTCCGTCTGCGCTGGGAGGCGGAGTAATGCGGACGTAATAGCCCTCTACCCCTACTTGCCGGGCGAGATCGGTATTCACGGCATAGGTCCGACGCTCCATGTTGAAGTTCCACGTGTCGGCCATGGCGCGCAGAAATTCGGCGGCCTGAGATTGGCCCAACTCCTGCGCCAGATCGGCAGCGATCAGCAGGGCAGAGATTTCGGCCGCCATCGTGAACGGCGAATAGCCGCCGTCTTCTTCCCAACGGTCCTGCTGTGTGACCGGCCCATTGGCAGCGATGAATGATGCTGCTTTGCGAACCATCGGCCACCAGCGTTTAGGGTCGCCGAAGCAGCGAGGAGCTTCGCGGCGCATCAGGTCAACCAGCAGAATGGGAAACGCAGTTTCATCCATCTGCAGGCCATTCCAGTAAGGACGGCCGTCGAGCCACATGTTCTGCGCCCAATGCCCATCGGCTTCCTGCGTGGCTTCGAGATAGTGCAGAACGCGCAAGGCATCGTCGTGCGCGCCCGCCGCGAGCAATCCGCCGGCATTCTCGACCAGATCGCGCGGCCAGATCAGGTGGTAGCCGCCAAGGTCCTCATCGCCCTTGTTGAATCCCCATGGAATCGAAAGGCTGGCGATGATCCCGCCCAGGAAATCCTTGGATTCATGCGAACGCAAAACTGCGATGCTGGCTCGATAGAGGTCCTTCTCGCGCGGCTGCTCGTCCAGCTTCTTGAGGCCTTTCTGCCAATGCCTCCAGTGAAAAACGTAGTCTTCGCGGGTCTTCTCGTAGGAAGTGAGCAGGGAAGAGATGGCTTGCTGGCCAGCTTCGGCCCAGATTCCGCCGAAGCCGAGCGCCAGCAGGAATTCGCCGTTGCAGGCGGCTAGGTCAATCTCCGCTGTGAGGGCGATGTTGCCGTTCTCTGCACGGTCATATTCCCACGTCATCTGAAAGTGTTCTGAAAGATCCTGCCAGCCGTCAGAGGTCCCCACGAATCCGACCGACCGCTTGAGCCATGGCGCCGACGAACCCAACGCGAGCGCACACGCGTCGCGCTGAGCGAAGAGCATCGGCGTTCCCTTGTAGTCGTCGACCCAACCTGTGTTACCGTATCCAAAATTGGCCAGGTGGGGAGCCAGCAGCGCAAAGAGGCGGTAATCGCGCAAGGATCCCTGGAGCGGTACAAAACGAACCTTCTGTAACACGACGCAGCGCCACGGATCGGTCAGGACCTCTTTTTCGATCCGGTAGCGGCCGCTATAGCACGAGTTGGTCAATTCGTAGACCGGTACTCCCGGTTCGATGGGCAGGTTTTGAAAGGAGCAGTGGCGCTTTTCTTCGGAGAAGAACGCGCGGCCATCGGTGACGACGAGCCCGAAGTCGCGCGTGCAGGCCTGATCGACGCGGGGAAAATAAATTTCATTCAGAATCCCGTGACTGAGAGTGAACCAAACCCGGCTGTGCAGGTTGAGGGCGGTGCCTATCCCCGTCTTGGTGCTCGAAGTCCAGCGCGGTTCGATTCCGGGCCAGCCCGGCGCGTAACGAATCTTATCGCTCACCATTCCACATCCTCACCGTTCAGTAGTGTGCCAGAAGACGAGAATCTCCGCTTTCAGACGAGGCGCGCTACCAACAGGCCGCATCTAATCGAAAATATGTCAGGGGCGAGTGCCTTCCCCACATTTAGACCGCTTTATTGCATACAAAGAGTGCATATTGCGCTGCTTGTAATCTGTATGGCGCTCATGACCCCGGCCCACGTTGTGGCGGATGTGCCGACGGTGCGGTTGAACGATGGCTTTTTGCGCCTTTACGATCTGGATTTTGCCGGCGCGGAAAGCGACTTTCAGGCTTGGGAAAAAGTAAATCCGGACAATCCCATGGGCCCGGCCAGTGAGGCCGCTGGTATTCTGTTTTCCGAGTTCAATCGCCTCGGCGTGCTCGAAGCGCAGTTTTACGAAGACGACTCGCTTTTTGCCAATCGCAAGAAGTATGAGGCAATCCCGGCCCAGCGGACGCGATTCGATCAACAGCTTGGCCGTGCGGAATATCTGGCAAACTCCAGGTTGAAACGGGATCCTCACGATCGCGACGCCCTGCTTGCTATGACATTGGCTGCAGGATTGCATTCCGACTTTGCAGCACTCATCGAGAAACGGAATTTCGCATCGCTCCACTACACCAAGGAAGCGACCACGTGGGCCGCGCAACTTCTCGCTGCGGACCCGACCTGCTATGACGCGCACTTGGCCGGCGGAGTCAGCCGATACATCATCGGGTCGATGGCTGCCCCAGTCCGCTGGATCCTGCGTGTAGGAGGTATCCCAGGAGATAAGGAAGGCGGGATCTCTGAGCTGCAGCTCACCGCCGCGCAGGGCCATTTGCTGGCGCCTTTTGCCCGCATCCTGCTGGCCATCGCCTACGTACGCGAAAAGGATACGAGCCACGCCCGCGAATTGCTGCTTGGCCTGCAGCGAGACTTTCCCAACAATACCTTGTTTGGCCGCGAACTGGCGCGACTCGACAAGATCACCACCCGCTAAGTGCTTGCATGTGAAGCTCGTTCACTAGAAATTCACTGTGCTGTAACCTTCCTTTAACAATTGGCCACTAGAACCAGACGTGAACTCGCAAAATTGTTTGAAGGAGGATTCATCGCGTGATTCGACGCTTAACGCTGCTGTTTGCCGCCGTTGTGTTGTCGTTGCCCGCCCTGGGACAGACTACGCTGAATGGAGCGGGTGCGACTTTCCCGTATCCGATGTACTCGAAGTGGTTCAGCGAATACAACAAGCTGCATCCGGACATTCAAATCAACTACCAGTCAATTGGAAGCGGCGGAGGAATTCGCCAAGTACTCAATGGCACAGTAGATTTTGGCGCCAGCGATGGCCCCATGACCGATGAACAGCTCAAAGAAGCCAAGGTCAAGATTCTGCACATCCCGACCGTACTCGGCGCTGACGTTCCCGCTTACAACATCCCCGGGGTGAGCGGCGAAATCAAATTTACTCCCGATGTGCTGGCCAATATCTTTCTCGGGAAAATTACGACCTGGAATGACCCGGCGATTGCAAAAGCGAATCCGGGATTGAACTTGCCGAACCAGTCGATCATCGTTGTGCACCGCTCCGATGGAAGCGGTACTACCTATATCTGGACCGATTACCTGTCGAAGGTAAGCAAGGATTGGGAGTCCAGCGTAGGGAAGGGCACTTCGGTGAAGTGGCCGGTAGGTTTGGGCGGCAAAGGCAACGAGGGAGTCGCCGGACAGATCCGCCAGCTACCGGGGTCGATCGGCTACATCGAACTGATCTATGCGGTGGAGAACAAAATCACCTACGGATCGGTCCAGAACGCGGCTGGCAGCTTTGTGAAGGCTTCGCTCGACGGAGTAACCGAAGCGGCAGCGTCGGTGAAAAGCATGCCTGCGGATTTCCGCGTTTCCATCACCAACGCGCCTGGCAAGGCGGCATACCCGATTTCCAGCTTTACCTGGCTGCTGATTCCGGTACAGTCCAAGGATGCAAACAAGGGGAAGATTCTCTCTGATTTTCTGAACTGGATGGTCACCGACGGTCAGAAGATGACAGCTCAGCTCAGTTACGCACCGCTGCCCCAGAACGTGGCTGAAAAAGTAAAGGCGGCCATCAAACAAGTCCACTAATCGGGTTGAGTGAGCTGAGTTTGGCAAACCGGTCGCTGGGCCAGCAAGCCACTGGCAAATGAGACGAAAACATTTGCATGCCTAAGCAAACCGCTGCCTTTTCGGGCGGCGGGTTTTCCTTGAAATATCAATCGATTAGCCAGATTTAGAGAGGCCAGCAATCTGGCAGCCCAAATGCTACATTGTCCATATAGTCTAGTTCTATTATAGACATGATTGAATCTCAGTAGTAGGATTTGGGTTCGGCACAGATTTGCTGGCAGCCGGTCACAGTTTGCAAGAAGCAAGAAAAATAAACTTGGGTTGAGAAGGCCGAGCTAATAGGTGGAAGCATCTCGCAGCGCAACAAGGGCTGCACCCAAGGACATAGTTCCAAAAGGAGAAAACTGCAATTCCATGAAACAGATCAAATGTCTTTTTGTCACTGCTCTTACCGTTGCGGCTCTGACATTCGGCGCTTGGGCTCAAACCGCAGCGACACCGAAGCCAACTGCACAAGGTGCTGCCACAGCCGCGACACCGGCGCAGCCCGCCGTCACGGCCGCCGATGTCCAGGCGCTGAAGGATGGCCTCGCCGCAGCCTTGCAGCAGATTCAGGCGTTGCAAGATGAATTACACCGCCGGGACCAGGCCGTGCGGCAAGCCCAATCCACCGCGGCTGAGGCGGTCGCCAAGGCCGACGCCGCGCAGCTTCAGACGAGCCAGCAGCAGCAAACAGTAGGCGCGCTGCAGAGCGACGTGGCCGACCTCAAGTCGGTAAGCACCGCAGCCTCGAACAACCCGGTATTGAAGAATGCTGTACTCACAACGCTGGATTCACCGCAGACGTCTAGCCCCGAACCGGAACAAGTATTCAACAAGCAAATGGAGAGCGCGATTACGATCCGTTTCCGGGGAATCAACATTACACCCGGCGGATATGCCGCGGCCGAATTTGTCCGACGCTCACGAGCGCTTGGGGCCGACCTACCCACGCCTTTTAACAATCTCACCATGCCCGGTGCGTCCCAGAGCCAACTGTCGGAGTTCTTCGGCTCTGGACGTCAGTCGAAGATCACCACTTTTGTCGATGGCCGCCTGGGGCACGCGGATCTTTCCAGCTACGTCTCCGCGGACTTCCTCTCTGCCGGCGTTACCTCTACCTCAACTCAAACCAACAGCTATACCCTCCGTCTTCGCCAGGCGTGGGCACAGGCCAAGTTTGAAAATGGCTGGAGTTTCCTCGGCGGCCAGACATGGAGCTTGGTAACCGAGGTTGCAAAGGGAATCGCCATTGACGACGACATGGGCAAAACTAATGACGTCCGGCCCAAGACGATTGACGCGTCGTACAACGTTGGTTTCGATTTCGCGCGCCAGTATGGCATTCGCCTTTCGAAGAGCTTCGGCGACAAGGTTGCGGTAGCCGTGGCGTTGGAGAATCCGCAAGCCACAGTGACCACGCACGGGAATGCGAACGTTGCGGTTGGCACTACTACCTACTACAACTTCCTGGTCGGCGGGGCGGGCGACGGGAAGAGCTACAACAGTTTAAGTACTTACTCCTTCAACCCTGCGCCCGATCTCATTGCCAAGGTGGCGTTCGATCCTGGCTTTGGCCACTACGAAATATTCGGACTTATCGACCGCTTTACCGATCGGATATTTCCTTGCGTGGAGAACTACACAACGACGGCATGCAACCCGACGGGCAGCCCAACGCCCGCGCCCAGCGCGCTCCTGGCCTACAACGCTTCCAGGGAAGGCGGAGGCTTCGGCGCAAGCGCACGCTGGACCTTTGCCAAGCGCGTCACGTTCGGTTTGAAAGGGTTCGGCGGCAGCGGAGTTGGACGCTACGCGCCCGGAGGCCTTCCGGATGTCTCGATCAACCCCAATGGCACGCTGCACTTGGTTAAGAACTTGCATGGCTTGGGTACGCTCGAGTGGCAAAGCAAGAAACTTATGGTCTTCAGTTACGGCGGAGTCGAGTACGCCGCCCGCACCTGGGCCTATGATCCGACCGTGCTTCCCGGTGCAACCAAGGCCGTGGGCTATGTTGGCTACGGCGCGCCGGGGTTCAACAACAGCGGCTGTTACACGGAAGTCGCACCCGGTTCCGGCGGATTCTCTCCGGGCAGCCTCAGCGGTTGTACCGGCGACACCCGGGCTGTGATCGAAGGCACCCTCGGCTTCTGGTACAAGTTCTACAACGGGCCCAAGGGCAGTTTCCGGTTCGGCACGCAGTACTCTTACGTGTCGCGCAACACGTGGTCGGGGAACGACGTAGGTAAGACGGGCGGCCTGCAGCCGGGTGGCCTGGACTCGATGATATTCACCTCGTTCCGCTATTACTTGCCCTAAACCGAAACCCGATCCCGCGCCCACGCGACGCGGGATCGGCCAACTGATCGCAACTCCTTTGCCCAGCCGCGGGCACACACCACCGACGGCGCCGGCCCAGAACCGGCGCCCTTTTTCTATTGCTATACTGGTGTGGGGTCCAGCCGAGCCTTAGTCGCAGACCGCAAAGCTATTCCCGAAGTAAGCAAGGTACACTCTTAATCCCATGGTTCGGAACACACCGAACAATCGCGCCCTTTTTCTCAACCGCGAGGAATCGTGGCTCAAATTCAACTGGCGAGTTTTGGAGGAAGCCGGCGATCCGGCAAATCCTCTTCTCGAGCGCGTGAAGTTTCTGGCGATTGCCGCCAGCAACCTCGACGAATTCTTCGAGATTCGGGTCGGTGGCTTGCTCCAGCAGCTGGAAGATGGACAAAATTCCACCACTGCCGACGGTCTGACAATGGCAGAGGAACGCGAGCTCATCAACCACGCGACCCACGAATTCGTCGAGGAACAGTATTCCTGCTGGAACGACCACCTGCGGCCGGCACTGGCCGAGCAGAAGATTCGCGTGCTGGGAATCGGTGAATTGGACGAACAGGCTCTGGCCTTCGTCGATGACTACTGCGAACGCGAACTTGATCCGCTGCTCACCCCAGTGACCGTTGATCCCGCGCATCCGTTTCCACGCGTAATCAACAAGGCGCTTTGCGTTGCGCTCCTTCTGCGCCGCCGCCGCCGTTCTTCGCTGACCTATACGGGAGTGATTACGGTTCCACGGGCCCTTCCGCGACTAGTCCGATTGCCATCGCAAGATACGACAGATTTTATTTTTCTTGCCGACTTGGTGGTTTACCACGCGGCGCGCATGTATAAGGGCTACGACATCGTGTCCTCGGCGGCTTTTCGCGTCACCCGCAACAGCAATCTTTATTTGCAGGAAGAAGAATCGCGGAATCTGCTGGAATCGGTGCGCGCCGAACTGCACAACCGGCGCAAGGGCGACGCTGTGCGCATGGAAATTGAATCCTCCGCCGACCCCGAGATCATCGAACGCCTGCGTACGGTTTTCGAACTGGACCATTGGCAGATTTTTTCGGTAAACGGCCCGGTAAATCTTTCTCGGTTCTTCAATGTGTACGAAGAAACAAACCGCCCCGACCTGAAGTTTCAGCCATTCGCGCCGCGCGAACTGCGCCTGACGGCGAAGTCGCACGACCTTTTTGAGGAATTGCGTCGCCACGACGTTCTGCTGCACCATCCTTTCGATTCCTACGATGCCGTCGTTTCTTTCATTCAATCGGCTGCCGAAGACGACAACGTACTGTCGATTAAGCAGACGCTCTATCGGACCAGCGAACACTCGCTGATCGTGCCCTCGCTGATCGCGGCCGCTCAGCAAAAGGAAGTCACGGCGGTCGTGGAATTAAAGGCGCGCTTCGATGAAGCCTTCAACATCCGCTGGGCGCGCGATCTGGAGGACGCCGGAGTGCAGGTCTTCCATGGTCTGGTCGGCCTGAAGACGCATTGCAAGCTTTCCCTGCTGGTGCGCCGTGATCCCGATGGCGTGGTGCGCCGCTATGTGCATCTGGGTACCGGAAACTACAATGCGGCGACCGCGCGCATTTACACCGATCTCAGTCTATTGACGGCGGACCCTGAGATTACCGCGGCCGTCCACGATGTTTTCAGTTTCCTCACCGCCTATGCAGAGCACGCCCACTATGAACCGCTGATGGTGGCGCCGTTGGATCTGGCGGAAAAGTGCATTGCGCTGATTGAAAGGGAGGCAGACCACGCCCAGCAGGGAAGTCCCGCACGCATTGTGGCCAAGATGAACTCACTCATGGATAGGGACATTATTCGGGCTCTCTACCGTGCGTCGCAAGCAGGCGTAGAGATCGATCTGCTGGTGCGCGGAATCTGCACGCTTCGACCCGGCATACGCGGTCTCAGCAACCGAATTCGCGTGCGCAGCATCGTTGGCCGGTTCCTCGAGCACAGCCGCATCTTCTGCTTCGAAAACGGTGGGGCGCCAGAGGTCTTTGTCGGCAGTGCCGATTGGATGCCTCGCAACCTGCACGAACGCGTCGAGGTAGTATTCCCGGTGAAGGATCCCCTTCTGCGCGATCGGATCATCCACGAGATTTTAGCCGTCTATCTAGCCGACAATGTCAAAACAAGGCTGCTTCAAGCGGACGGCCGATACTTGCGCCCCTGGCAGTCGCCCAAAGGGAGAAGCAGGAAGCCCCCTCGTGGTCCGGCAGCATTCAGCGCCCAGGACTTTCTCATCGGTCTGGCAGAAGGCAAACGCTCTCCGGATCAAATCCCTGAGCCGGTGACGGAGGCCGCAAGAATTGCCATCAGGAAGGAATAGAAAATCGGAATGTTTGTTTATTTCTTACGTCACGCCAGCGCCGGGCAGCAGTTGCTCAACGCAAAGAAAGACGAAAAGCGCGCTCTCGATAAAGACGGCATCGAGCAGTGCGGTTACATCGGCCGCGCCCTTGCTGCGCTCGGCGTACAGGTAGACGTCATCATTTCCAGCCCCCTGAAGCGCTCCACGCAAACCGCCGCGCTCGTGGGAAACGAAATGGGCCACGAAGGCAAACTAGTGACCGATAACGCCCTCCGGCCGGAAGGAACGTTTGCCGACTTTCAGAAGTTGCTCGAGAAACATGCCCGCCAGGACTCCATTTTGCTTGTCGGCCACAATCCGAACCTGCGCGACTTTCTGGGGCGCGTGATTAGCGACACCGGCTCCGAAGCCGTGATCGAGCTCAAAAAGGGAGCGGTCGCAAAGGTTGAAATGCGCCGGAATGCAGGTTCCCTGAGTTGGTGCATCACGCCACGCATTCTGCGGACGCTTCACGCGGCCGCGACCGAGAGTTCACGGCCAAAGACCTCGCGAAAATAGGGTCCGTCTTTTTCAATCGCCCACACTTCCAGATCCAAGCTCGCATTGCCACGCGGCGTAAGCTTGATCGATACCCGGCCATTCCGGGCCGAAACGCCAGCGTGCGCCACTGACTGGCTCCGATTCATATGCAGAGCTCGCGCGATGCGAAGAAGCATCGAGGCCTTCGTCACCGCCGCTTGCTCCTGCGGACTCAAGGCGCTCATCGGGCCGTCGCCCGGGGTGGGCCGCGACTTTCCCAGATAGCGCGCAATCGCCCCGATAATCCGCCGCTGCTGCGGCGTGTAACCCAGAATCTCAGAGTTCGAAATGATGTAGTAAGTGTGCCGGTGATGTCCGGCGCGGTTGACGTAGTCGCCAACCTCATAGAGCAACGCCGCAGCCGAGATCCATTCGCGATACTCAGGCGGCAACTGGTGCACCGACTTCAAACTGGAAAAAAGAAGCAGCACGGATTCCTGGACCTGCGTGGCATGGTGCATATCGACGCGGTAGTGCTCCACGGCGCGCTGCAGCGACTCCCGCCGTTCGGTTTCAACCGCGCGTCCCGAACGAGTGCTGCGGTCATACTCCGCCGCCATCTGGGCCAGGATTCCGTCACGCAACCCAAGCGGCGAATAGCGAAACCCGGTCAAATGGCATCGCTCCAGCAATTCGGCATAAACCACCGCGCCGGCGCAAATAATTTCCGCACGGCGCGGTCCGATCCCCGCCAGTTTGCGTCTCTCTTCAAGCGTCGTGCGCGTGAGCTGTTTTACGATTCTGCGCATGATCTCGCGTGTCACCACAACGCCGCTCTGTCGCCGCCTGCGACGCGCAAGATGGCTTGCGATGCTTGCGAGCGCCGCTGCTGTCCCCGAAGTCGCAATCACCGTCCCCACGCGCGCGGACCGGATGCGATCCTGAATACGCACAATCCCGCGGGCCACGAACCCTTGCAGCTGTTTTAGTTCGCTCTTGCGCGGCGGATCATGCTTCAGGAATTCGCCCGTCAGGCGAACCGCCCCGAGAGAAAGACTCACCGTGTCGCCAATCTTCCCTTCGCGAGAGAGAGTCAGCTCGCAACTCCCACCACCAAGATCCACCAGCAAAACGCTGCGAACACCCAGTCGGCTGCGGGAAACGATCCCCAGGTGAATCAGGCGCGCTTCTTCCACGCCGGAAATGATTTCGACCGTCCATCCCGTCCTCGTGCGAACCCATTCCAGAAACGCCCGCGAGTTGCGGGCGTCGCGAAGGGCAGCCGTCGCGACCACCCTCACGGTATCGGTCCCGCACTCCTGGGTGGCGCGATGAAAACGACGCAAGACGCGGATTGTCTCTGACATTGCTTCCGGGGAAAGCAATCCGCCGCTGAACACGCCTTCGCCCAGGCGCGTGACCTCGCGGTCTTCGTGCAGTTCCTTCAATCGCCCGCCTTGCAGACGAGCAATCTTCAGGCGCACTGAGTTCGATCCGATGTCGATGGCCGCAAACGTGGGCATGGAAGTTACGATCAGTCATCTCATAATCCAACGTCGTGGCGCAAGCGCTAGCTAGGGAGCTGCCTGCTGCGGACCTAGAGGAACTGGTCGTGAGCGAAGCACGCGCGGCCCGCGAAAAGTAATGAAATTGATTTCCACAGCAAGAGGACAACTTCAGAAATTCAGCCTCTGCCACGGACCATTTTTTAACGGATTTGTAACAACCCTTTGGTAGCCTCAAGACGCATGTCCAATCGAGCCCTGCCCCGGCCGCGTTTTGAGGCTCCCCATCCGGAGCCTGGATTACCGGAGCAAAGGTCACCGGAGCAAGGACCAAAGGCTGCCCTGAAAATCGAGACCACGACAGCGCCGTTGTTGCAGGAAAGAGTCAGTGAGATCCCCGACGCCCTCTTCGGCTGGGTCATCCGCCTGTGCGGCTTCGCCGTGGTCGCCCTTCTCGGCTTGATTGTGTATCAGCTTGTGATTGGATCTCAGCTCTCCTGGCACGCATTTGGCTGGAAGTTCTTTGGTCAATCCGACTGGAACCCGGTCGAGGATCAATACGGCGCGCTGCCTTTTATCTTTGGCACGGTGGTCTCCTCGCTGCTCGCGCTCGTGATTGCCGTTCCCCTGGCGGTCGGTGTCGCGGTTTTTATCACCGAGATGTGTCCGGCTCGTCTGCGTGGAATTCTCTCCTTTACGACCGAATTGCTGGCGGCCATCCCGAGCGTGATCTATGGCCTTTGGGCAATTTTTGTTCTGGTTCCGATTATGCGTACCTACGTCCAGCCCTTCCTCGCCAAAACGCTCGGCTGGACCAGCCTCTTCACGGGCCCGGCCTATGGCTACAGTATTCTGACCGCAGGCGTGATTTTGGCGATCATGATTATTCCCATCATCTCTTCGATCACTCGCGAAGTGCTGACCGTCGTGCCGCAGCATCAGCGCGAGGCCGTGCTCGCGTTGGGCGCAACGCGCTGGGAAATGATTCGGATGGGTGTGCTGCGCAACGCACGCGCCGGCATCATGGGCGCAATCATCCTGGGCCTGGGACGGGCACTTGGCGAAACCATGGCTGTGACGATGGTGATTGGCAATCGGCCCGAGATCGCCAAATCGCTGTTCGCCTTCGGATACTCAATGGCCAGCGTGCTTGCCAACGAATTTTCCGAAGCTACGGGCGATCTTTACCTTTCAGCGTTGATCGAGATCGGCTTGGCGCTGTTCCTGGTTACGATCGTCGTGAACGCACTTGCACGCATCATGGTGTGGAGCGTAACCCGAGGCCAACCCGCGAGAAGCGTTGTTTAAGACAAATGCCCGACACGAACTCCAATTCGGCAGCAATCGTCATTCCAGCGATCACTTGGCGCCGCCGCGCGATGGACCGCCTGATGACCGGTCTCTCGATCCTGACGGTGGTTATCGTGCTCGCGCCGCTCTTCGCCATCTTTGCCTATCTGGTCTATAAGGGGGTCGGGTCAATCAACCTTGCCTTTCTGACGCAGACTCCGAGGCCAGTCGGCGAGCCCGGTGGCGGCATGGCAAACGCAATTGTCGGGTCCGGCGTCATTCTCGCTATCGCCAGCCTGCTAGGCGTCCCCCTCGGAATCGGCGCAGGTATTTTCCTCTCCGAATACGGACGCAATCGTTACGGCGACGCAGTTCGTTTTGTCTCCGATGTGATGAATGGTGTTCCGTCCATCGTCATCGGCATTGTGGCCTACGGACTGGTTGTAATGCGGCAAAAACATTTCTCGGCGCTCGCCGGCGGCGTGGCACTGGCCATCATGATGATTCCCACCATTGCGCGGACTACCGAACAGATGCTGCTGCTTGTTCCGCAGGCAATCCGCGAAGCCGCTTTTGGTCTGGGTGTTTCCCGCTGGCGGACGACTCTCTCCATCACGCTCCGAACCGCAACCTCGGGAGTGATCACGGGCGTCATGCTGGCATTTGCCCGCGTCGCCGGAGAAACCGCTCCTCTGCTCTTCACTGCCTTTGGAAACCAATTCTGGAACTGGCGGCTGGACCAGCCGACAGCGGCTCTGTCCCTGCAAATTTATACATACGCCCTCTCGCCCTTCGACGATTGGCATCGCCAGGCGTGGGCGGGTTCGTTAGTCTTGATCGTACTCATCGTCAGTGCCGTGGCCGCCGTACGCATTGTGGTGCGGCGTGGGACATTGGCAGGAGCTTAACAAGTCATGGGAGTTGGAATTACCGTCGAGCACCTGAATGCCTTCTACGGCAAGACTCAGGCCTTGTTCGACATCAATATTACGGTGCAGGCGAACCACGCCACCGCGCTGATCGGCCCCTCGGGCTGCGGGAAATCAACGTTTATTCGCTGCCTGAACCGCATGCATGAAACTATTCCCGAAGCACGTGTCGATGGCATGGTCCGCATCGGAGAGTTCAGCGTCTATAACGGCACCTCGGCCACTCAGTTGCGCCGGCGCGTGGGCATGGTGTTCCAAAAAGCGAATCCATTCCCCACCATGTCCATCTATGACAACGTGGCCGCGGGCCTGAAGCTGAACGGTTTCCGCAACCGCAAACAGCTCGACGAGATCGTCCAGAAATCGCTGCACAGCTCCGCGCTGTGGGATGAGGTCAAAGACTCGCTGCACAAAAAATCCGGCGCCAGCCTCTCCGGAGGCCAGCAGCAGCGCCTCTGCATCGCTCGCGCCCTTGCCGTCCAGCCGGAAGTGCTGCTTATGGATGAGCCCTGCTCCGCTCTCGATCCCATCTCCACCGGCAAAATCGAAGAACTCATTTTCCAATTAAAAGAGCAGTACACGATCGTGATTGTGACGCATAATATGCAACAGGCGGCCCGCGTGGCCGAGTTTACTGGCTTTTTCCTTCTCGGCAAGATGATCGAGTTCGACAAAACGGAGAAGGTATTCACGAATCCGTCCGACAAACGGACCGAAGACTACGTCACGGGCAGATTCGGATAAAGCAGATTTCGGATAAATCGGATTAAGAGGTTCGGCTAAATGCGCACTCGCTTTCAACAACAAATGGAGGAGCTTCGGGAGAAACTGCTCCGCATGGGCGGTCTCGCGGAGTTGGCGGTCGAGCGCGCCACCCAGGCCTATACCGAACGCGACCTCACCCGCTGCCAGCTCGTTCTCGAAAACGAGAGCCTCATCAACGCCGCCGAGCGCGAGATCGACGAGCTCGCCTTCGACATCCTTGCCACGCAGCAGCCCGCGGCTGTCGATCTGCGCTTCATCCTCGCCGTCACCAAAATCAATGCCGACCTCGAGCGCGTCGGCGACCAGGCCGTCAACATTGCCGAGCGCATCATGGACCTGATCGAACTCCCAGAGGTTGAGTTGCCCGTCGATATTCCACGGATGGCGACCGCCGTCAGCGCTATGGTTCGGCGGTCGCTGGAGTCATTTGTTGAAGGTAAAGCCGAACTCGCCCAAGCTGTTCTCGAGATGGATCATGTAGTCGATCGCATGCGGGATGAGGCTTTCATAAACCTCGTGCGCGTCATGAACGAACAGCCGCAAGTCACTCAGCAGGCGCTGGATGCACTACTCGTGGCGCGTAATCTGGAGCGCGTCGCCGACCACGCCACGAACATCGCGGAAGATGTGATCTTCTGGGTCTTGGGCGCCGATGTTCGCCATCACGCGCAAGCCGCGTCGGCCGCTCCACGACCCGAAGCCACCGGGACTTAACCACCGGTACTTAACAGTCGTGGCGGTATGCCACTCCCAGCACTCCGAAGGGACTCCCGCGTCAATGAGCGCTATCGCCTGTGGGTGTTGAAAAACTCTTTTTCGCAAAAACTGCAAAAACTGATTTGCGTCAGGATGACTTATGAGCGACTTTCTCGACGCGGGTAGACATTTTGCA
>Ga0074046_10002277_pt1 | contig 16689 bp, 16 predicted proteins | sample BogForMeECP23OM3_FD_94441 | JGI IMG/M metagenome (GOLD analysis project Ga0074046, IMG submission 94441) | Bog forest soil microbial communities from Calvert Island, British Columbia, Canada - Bog Forest MetaG ECP23OM3 | ecosystem: Environmental > Terrestrial > Soil > Wetlands ...
CTGCTTCTTCCAAAGATGGCACGCCTGGACAACCTGGTGCGAATGGCCTCCCCGCCAGGCTCGGGCAGTTCAACCAAACTAGTCATTTGACACTTGCAAGCATCGGATCGGTGAGCCATGGGACCTATAATGGGCACGTGCTCGCCCACAAGGTGCTGGGATACCATCACAGCTTGCTGACCGGCCTGCGCTTTACGAAACCCGGCAGCCATCTCCACGATCGCCTTGCCCGGCTCCGGGGCCACCATTGGCACAAGCGGTTTAGGTATGTGGTCATCGCTGGCTTTGCCGGTGCCGCCGCGTGCGATGCCGATTGCGAATTCGATGTGCCCGAAGACGTCTACGGAGATTTCGTGGCCGCTGTAGGCGCTGAGGGGACCGTAGATTTAGAAGCTTCCGCTCAAGAGGATGCGGAACTCGCCAGCCGGAGAAGCGCGAACGGTTACGGCTGGAACAAAGCTGTCGCTATTTTGGAAGAGTCCGCCGGGGAAGACGATAAAAGAGCCGGAGAGGCGAAGAACACCGGCGGGGCCGAACCTGTTTTCGATCAGCCCGAAGAACGGGTCGATATCAGCCTAAGGAGCGCTAGAAGGCCAGCCGACCCCGCGCTCTAAGCCTGTGTTTCCGCATGAGTTTATCGCAAAACCGGTGTCCACCCCCGGGTCAAGCCCGAAGGCATGCTTTTGCGGATCATGCTAAAAAAATTCTGCGAGCGTGGTGAAAAGGAGCGCGAGGTCGCCCGGCCGCGACAAGCGATGCTCGCCGTCTTTGATGAGGGTGAGGCGCATATCGGGGCAGGCGATGACGTCGAGAAGGCTAAGCGAGCGGCGCCAAGGAACGTCCGGGTCTTGGCAGCCGTGCAGGATGCGGATGGGCACGGCGAGCGGAACGGGGCCGGCGCCGAAGAGATGGCGTTCGCCGTCCTCGATCAGCGCCTTCGTGATCGCATAGGGCCCATCGCCATAGGCCGATGGCCGGTAATAGACCCCGTCGCGGAGGATGGATTCGCGCGTTTCAGCGGGGGCGCGTTCCCAAAACAGGCGTGTCATATCCCAGGCGGGCGCGATGAGCACAATGCCTTTGAGATGGGGGGCTAAGTCCCCCCTCATCCTGTCCTTCTCCCCGCAAGCACGCCTTGGCGAGCTTGCCACTTTGGCTGCCGCACCCGCTAGCGGGTGCGGATGGGTAAAAGGGACGCCCGAACTGCCCTCGGAGAAACAGGCTCCGCTCCCTCTCCCCTCGGGGAGAGGGCTGGGGTGAGGGGGGACTTCCGTATAGAATCGCCTCGCGAGCAGAAGCGCGATCCAGCCGCCCATGCTCGAGCCCACGAAGACCGCCGGGCCATCGCAGAGGGCGTGCCGGCAGACCGCGGCGGCTTGGTCGAGCCACGCACCGATGGTGCCGTCCTCGAACCGGCCGCCGGATTTGCCATGGCCGGAGTAATCGAATCTGAGGCAGCCGGCGCCGTTCGCCCGCGCCCAAGCGGCCAGCGCATTGGCTTTCACGCTTTCCATTTCGGACTTAAAGCCGCAGAACCAGACAAATGTTGGTTGATTTTCCTTAGGCTTGCGGAAACGGTAAGCGATAGACACAGGCCCTTCGCTGCCGGCACTAACTGGGAGCAATTGCAGTTCTTCGCCGTTCATCCTATGCTTCTTCTATGAGACTTAGCCAAAAGCCCGGTACAGTAGCTTGCTCCCGCTGGGCAAGCGGGGCCGGGACCCACCGATTTGGGCCGCTGCGATGCTAAAACGAATGCCTTGGCCCGTCATTCTTCAAATCGTGCCCGAGCTGTCGGCGGGCGGCGCCGAGCGCTCAACGATCGAGATGGCGGAGGCGATAACGCTTGGGGGAGGCCGCGCGCTCGTGGTCTCTGCCGGCGGCCGTCTTGAGGACGAACTGGCCGAAGCTGGCGGTGAGTTGGTCCGCTTCCCGGCGAAAACGAAAAACCCGGCCGCGATTCTCTTTAATGCGGGCCGTCTTGGGGGGCTTATCCGTCAGAGGGGCGTGAGCCTCATTCATGCCCGGAGCCGCGCGCCGGCCTGGAGCGCATTCATTGCTGCACGGCGGACGAAACGCTGCTTCGTTACCACCTATCACGGGATTTACAATCAAGAAGGCCGCCTGAAAGCTTTCTACAACAGCGTCATGGCGCGAGGCGATGCGGTTATCTGCAATTCGCACTACACGGCGAGTCTTGTGCGTCGCCGGCACCCTGATTCTTCGGCGCGGGTGGGCGTGATTTACCGCGGTGTTGACCTCGAGAGGTTCGATCCCGCCGCAGTAACGGCCGATCGCGTCCGGGCTTTGCGCGAGAAGTGGGGCGTGCCCGCGGGCAAACGCATCGTACTTTTGCCCGCGCGGCTGAGCCGCTGGAAGGGGCAGCACGTTCTTATTGACGCCGCGGCACAATTGTATGCGCGCGGCGAGTGCGCGGACGCTATTTTCGTTCTGATAGGCGACGAGCAAAACCGCTCGTCCTATAGAGCCGAGCTCGAAGCCTCCATTGAGACCCAAGGCCTTCGCGGCCGGGGGATCGTCGCCGGTCATTGCGACGATATGCCCGCCGCCTTCAAGGCTGCCTCGTTCACGGTGCTGCCATCTATCGAGGCGGAGGCTTTCGGCCGGTCCGCGGTCGAATCGCAAGCCATGGGCTGCCCGGTGATCGCGTCCAACATCGGGGCGTTTCCCGAAACGGTCGCTGCCGGGCCGGGGCTACTCGCCCATGCCGGCGGCGGAGAAGGCGTTAGCCCGCCGGGTTCCTCTTGCGTGCCGTGCCACGGGCCTTGGCTCTTCGAACCGGGCAATTCCGCGGCGCTCTGCGAATCGCTTCGCTTCGCATTGGCGATGGATAACGGCGCGCTCGAAGCTTTGCGTCAGGGGGCAATGGAGCGTGCGCGGCGGGAATTCTGCAAGCACGCTTTACAGCTGCGGACCTTGACCGTCTACGATCGCTTGCTCGGAACGCAACTTGCGGAGACGTTTAAGACGGCCACACAAAAGTGACGGTAAGCCGGTCTCACGCAAGATGGCACTTGACTTGCCGGCTGCGGTTTTTATCCTCATTTTCTAACTTGCAGCGTCAACAGCCATAGGAGAAGTCACATACGCCGTCCGATTAGCCGCGCGCCCGCCAAAGAAGGTCCGCGCATTAATGAAACTATTATCGCCCGTGAAGTTCAGCTCATCGACGAGCATGGGGAGAACCACGGCACCATCAATAAGCGCGACGCGCTTTCCCGGGCTCAGGAAGCCGGTCTCGATCTTGTCGAGATTGCGGTAAATGGAGAAATCCCTGTCTGTAAGATCATGGATTTCGGGAAGTATAAGTTCCAAGCACAGAAGAAAGCTGCTGAGGCGCGAAAGAAACAAAAGACTGTCGAAGTCAAGGAAATTAAGCTGCGGCCTAATATCGATATCCATGATTACGAAGTCAAGATGCGCGCTATCAAGAAGTTCTTCGAAGAGGGCGACAAGGTAAAGGTTACGCTTCGCTTCAGAGGGCGGGAAATGGCGCATCAGGAGCTAGGAATGCAGCTCCTCGTGAAGGTGAAGGAGGAAACCGGCATGATCGCCAAGGTTGAACTGGAACCGAAACTTGAAGGCCGGCAGATGATCATGGTGCTTGCTCCCCGCTAAGTAGCGGAGGAACTGCAGTGCAGCCGCTTTATGTGATTATACGCGCAGTCATGTGAATGGCTGGCTTCCGCGAGGAGCCAGCTTCTACTTGGTGAAGCTGTGTATTTAGCTTCCCGCAAAAGCAACTTTTAAGTGTTGCACCTACTAATCACCCCATGTAATATATTGGTGGGCAGGTGCAACTCGGCCCGAAAACTGAACGGCAAACTCAACTATTCTGCGATGACAATCAAAATAACCGGAAAAAACGTCGATCTTGGCGAAAGTCTCCGTAGTTACGCGCTGAGCCGGGTAGAAACCGCGCTGGGTAAATTCTCAGGGCGGCCTGTATCTGGCCAAATCAGCGTCGAAAAGAATCACGATGGATTCTTGACGCAATGCGCCATACATCTGGAGTCTGGGCTTGACATGCAATCGGCCGGGAATGGCGCCGACGCCTATGGAAGCGTGGATTCAGCCTTGGACCGGTTAGAAAAGCGGTTGCGCCGTTACAAGCGGAGGCTTAAAAGCCATGGGCATGGCCCTGTTAATGCCGCGCATCTTTTCGAAGGCGCCGGTATCGATTATGTGATAGATCTCGAAAGCATTGCCGAGTCCCCCGGTGTCGAGGGAGATGGGGCAGGTGCTCCGGCCGTAATAGCCGAAACGCCAGCCCGGGTGCGGGCGATGGCGGTGAGCGATGCAGTCATGCAGATGGATCTTGCCGATCAGCCATTTCTCGTGTTTCGTAACGCTGCGCACGGTGGGATCAACGTCGTATACCGGCGTCCGGATGGAAATATTGGATGGATCGACCCCAGCGGCAGTGTTGCGAGCGCGAAAGCGTAGGTCGCGGTCTGCACATGGAGGACGTTAACGCGTGGGACAAGACATGGATTTGAGCGACCTCATAACGCCTTACGGCGTTATTCCGTCCTTAAAGGCCGCGAATAAGAAGCAGGTGCTTCAAATCCTTTCAGACCGCGCTGCGGATCTGACGGGGCTGAATAGCGTAGACATTTACAACATTCTCTTTCAGCGCGAGCGGCTTGGCTCGACCGGCGTGGGCTCGGGCATCGCCATTCCGCATGGCAAGTTGCCGAATCTCCGGCATAGCGTAGGTATTTTCGCACGGCTTGAAGAGCCTGTGGAGTTCGAATCGATCGATGAGGAGCCGGTCGATATCGTCATGCTGCTCCTCGCGCCTGAAAGTGCGGGCGCCGATCACCTCAAAGCGCTCGCCCGGGTTTCGCGGCTGCTACGGGAACCTAAGGCTGTCGAAAAGCTGCGCGCCTGCCGCGATCGCGCTGCGATTTACGCAATTCTCACAGAAAAAGCCGCGTCGCACGCGGCTTAATGATCGGATAATTGAACGCCCGCCGCAACGGCGGGCGTATTGCGCCCTCCCGCATCAATGAAGCGTAACCAGCTCCAGATCGCTTTCTTCCACGTTCTCGAGGGCCGCAGACCGGCTATCGGTCAGCACCATGGGTGTGCCATCCGCTGAAACGACTGCGTAAAGGTCGATGCCCTCGGGCAGGCCGCCAAGCTGCGGGAAAAGCTCTGCCACGTCCTTAGCCTTAAGCTGCTTGATATAAGCTAGCTCGCCTTCGCCCCAGGCTTCGAGCTCGAAATCTTTGAGGGATTCTTCCACGGTAAGCACCTCCTCGTGCCAAGTGCACATTCCGGCATGCCTGCTAATCTCACCGCTCGCGGTGATATGAGGACGTGTCCGATGTGGACGTATTGTTGAGCATATATGGAACACGTACGGTCTTTCAAGAAAGACCTGCGCTCTGCGTCATACACATCGATTTCGGATATTTGGTGGAGCCAGGCGGGATCGAACCGCCGACCTCTTGAATGCCATTCAAGCGCTCTCCCAGCTGAGCTATGGCCCCTTCGGCTGGACTCAATAGCGTCCAGCCGCGCGTGAAACCCGTAATTAACCCCTCGGCACGCCAGCCGCAACAAAAATGAGAAGGTTTTACGGAGTTCTTCTAATATTAGACTTCCTCGTCCTTGCCGCCGCCCATGAAACCGGACATGTCGGCCTCGCCTTCGTCCTCGGCTTCGAGGAAGGGCTCTTCCTCGCTGCCCGGGTCGAGCGCGGCATCCTCGTCGTCGGCCGCATCGGCAATGTCACCGCCCTCGATATCGGGGAGATCCTCTCCCTCCCTCGCCGCAACTTCGTCGAGGGGCACAAATTCAAGCCCGGTCCTGCCGGTATCGAGGACGGCGTCGTCGTCCGCATCGAGGTTGTTGCCGCCAGCTGGTGCACGCGATGAAGGCGCGCTGAGCTGATACACAGCCTGGCACATCGGGCAAACGATGGGGTCGCGGTGCAGGTCGTAGAATTTGCTGCTGCACGATTGGCAAACCCGCTTGGTTCCGCGCTCAGCTTTATTGGACATGTGTCTGAAGCTTCCTTAGCTGTTAGGGATCGCGCGCCTCGCGCGCGCCGGCAATCATGAATGGGATAGTCAGCATCCTCTTCGTATGTCAAAGGCAAAGAGAAGAAGGCGCCGGGAATTTGCGCAATCTTGCGCCGCGCCCGATTGACAGCGAAGTCCGGCAAGGGTCTATGACGGATTGAATAGCGATCTTTCCCTTCAACAAACCTAAGGCTGCCGGCCGATGTCCCAGGCTCTAACCGTCCCGAAGCCCCTCATGTCGCGCAAATCGGGCGCTTTGCAAGGTACGGTTTTTGTACCTGGCGATAAATCCATCTCTCATAGGGCTTTGATCCTAGGAGCGCTGGCGGAAGGCCAAACCCAGGTGAGCGGTCTCTTGGAGTCGGAGGATATCTTGTGCACGGCGCGCGTTTTGCAGCAGCTTGGCGCGGATGTGCGAAAGGAAGGCGGAAACTGGATCGTAACCGGATCGGGCCTTGGCGGCCTGACGGAGCCGGCCGCTCCTCTCGACTTCGGCAATTCCGGGACTGGCGCGCGGCTTATGATGGGCGTTGTGGCGGGCCATCCCATCCGCGCCGTCTTCACGGGCGATGAATCGTTGAAAAAGCGGCCGATGGGCCGCGTTCTTGAGCCGTTGAAGAAAATGGGGCTTCAAATCGAGGAGGAAGGGCGCGCCACTCTGCCGCTAACGCTGGCGGGCAGCTCCGGGCTCGTGCCGGTAGAGTACCGGCTTCCAGTCCCGTCGGCGCAGGTCAAGTCGGCGATCCTGCTCGCGGGGCTTTTGACCTCTGGGCGCACTTCGGTGATCGAAACCGAGAAGACGCGCGATCATACCGAGAAGATGCTCGCCTATTTCGGCGCAGCTGTTTCGTCCGCTCTCGTTGAAGGCGGCATCCGGATCTCTGTTGAAGGCGGCAAGGCCCTTCAAGGAAAGCCTGTCACGGTTCCAGGCGATCCGAGCTCTGCCGCATTTCTCGCCGCAGCCGCCATTTTGTGCCCGGGCTCGGATGTTCTTATCCGCAACGTTCTCATTAATCCGACGCGGACGGGTTTTTACGAAACGCTCAAAGAGATGGGCGCGAGCCTATCCTTTGAGAACGAGCGGGAGTTGAATGGGGAGCCGGTGGCAGATCTTCGGGCGAGGGCGAGCCGTCTTCGAGGCGTTCACGTTCCAGCAGAGCGCGCGCCCTCGATGATCGACGAATATCCCATTCTCGCGGTTCTGGCGGCTTTCGCAGAGGGAAATACGGTGATGGACGGGCTCGCCGAGCTTCGAGTGAAGGAAAGCGACAGGCTTGAGGCCACCGTGGCGGGCCTCAGCGCTTGCGGGGTCCGTGCAGAGGCGCGCGGCGATACGCTCGCGGTTACCGGCTCGTGGCAAGTGAAGGGCGGCGGCTTGATTGCCACGCATATGGATCACAGGCTCGCGATGGCGTTTTTGGTTCTCGGCCTTGGCGCAGAAGAACCGGTGACAGTGGACGACGCTTCCATGATCGCAACGAGTTTTCCGGAATTCGGAGGTGTTATGCAAACACTGGGCGCTTCTTTCGAGGAGGCCGTGGAGGCGGGCGGCCGATGATTATTGCAATTGACGGAACCGCGGCTGCCGGAAAAAGCACGCTCGCCAGGCGGATCGCACAAAGGTACGGCCTGCCCCATCTGGATACGGGCTCGCTCTATCGCGCCGTTGCACGCGATGTGATCGCCGCCGGGCATGCTCTCACCGACGCGAAAGCTGCGTCCGAGGCGGCCCGCCGCCTCGATCCGGCTACGCTTTCGGACCCAAATCTCAGGTTGAAGGGGAATGGGGAGGCCGCGTCGGTTGTTGCCGCAATCCCCGAGGTCCGGGCTGAGCTGGTTTCTTTTCAGCGTAGTTTCGCGGGCAATCCGCAAGGCGCAGTGATCGAGGGCCGCGATATCGGGACCGTGGTCTGTCCAGACGCGGAGGTAAAGATTTTTGTCAGCGCCAGCTCGCACGCACGGGCACGCCGCCGCTACATCGAGCTGACTGGATATGGGGTCGAAACAACAGAGGCGGCGGTGCTGCACGAGATCGAGGAGCGCGACCGCCGCGACCGGGAGCGTCCGGTTTCGCCTTTGCGCCCCGCCGAAGACGCGCTCTTGCTCGATACAACAGAGTTAGATATAGAAAAAGCCTTCGCCGCCGCTCTTGAACTTATTGATAAAGTCGCGAGCCGCAGATAAATCATGCTGTCATGACCCGTTTTGGGCCGGGCCTGCCATGATTTACCGGTGTGCGCGGTGCACTCCTGAATCAACGGCCTTCAAACGGCAATCGGGACATACATGATAACGGCGCTGGAAACCGCGGGTCCGGCAAGCCGTTCGGTTCAACACTAACGCAGGGCTGGCTTCGGCCATCGGAGTTTTAATGATCGCAACGCAAACAATAGAGCCAAAGGCCAGGGAATACAATCCGACCGCCGATGACTTCGCCGCTCTTCTGGACGAGTCCCTATCCGGCTCGGCGCCCGCTGAGGGCGCGGTGGTAAAGGGCAAGATCGTCGCCATAGAAAAGGATCTCGCGGTTATCGACGTCGGGTTAAAGACCGAAGGCCGCGTGCCGCTCAAGGAGTTTGGCTCTTCCGTGCAGGCGCCGACATTGCATGTCGGCGACGAAGTCGAGGTCTATGTCGAGCGGATTGAGAACGCTGCCGGCGAAGCGGTGCTGAGCCGCGAGAAGGCGCGCCGCGAGGATAGCTGGACAAAGCTCGAACAGAAATTCAACGCGGGCGAGAAGGTCGAGGGCATAATCTTCAATCGCGTCAAGGGCGGCTTCACGGTCGATCTCGACGGCGCTGTCGCGTTCCTTCCAGGAAGCCAGGTCGATATCCGTCCGATCAAGGACGTAACCCCCCTCATGAACGTGCCGCAGCCCTTCCAGATCCTGAAAATGGATCGCAGGCGCGGCAATATCGTCGTCTCCCGCCGCTCCGTGCTCGAAGAGACGCGCGCCGAGCAGCGCTCCGAGATCGTGGCCAAGCTCGAAGAAGGCCAGGTCGTGGACGGCGTCGTCAAGAACATTACCGATTACGGCGCCTTCATCGATCTTGGCGGCATCGACGGCTTGCTCCACGTCACCGACATGGCGTGGAAGCGCGTCAACCACCCCACCGAGATCTTGAATGTCGGCGACACGGTCAAGGTCCAGATCGTGCGCATCAATCCTGAGACGCAGCGCATCAGCCTCGGCATGAAGCAGCTCGGCGCCGACCCGTGGTCCGGCATCGAGGCCAAGTACCCGATCGGCGGCAAATTCAAGGGAACGGTCACGAATATCGCCGATTATGGCGCCTTCGTCGAGCTGGAGCCGGGCGTCGAGGGCCTCATCCACGTCTCCGAAATGAGCTGGGTGAAGAAGAACGTCCACCCCGGCAAGATCGTCTCGACCAGCCAGGAAGTCGAAGTTCAGGTGCTCGAGGTCGACTCGGCCAAGCGCCGCATCTCGCTCGGCCTGAAGCAGACGCAGGAAAATCCCTGGGATGCTTTCGCCGCGCACCATCCAAAAGGCTCGGCTGTCGAAGGCCAGGTTCGCAATATCACCGAGTTCGGCCTGTTCATCGGCCTCGACGGCGGCATCGACGGCATGGTCCATCTGTCGGACCTCGATTGGCAGCGCCCGGGCGAGGAGGCGATCAAGGACTACAGCAAGGGAGACACGGTGCATGCTGTCGTGCTCGAGACCGATCCCGAGAAAGAGCGGATCAGCCTCGGAATCAAGCAGCTCGCCACCGATCCGTTCCAGGCAGCGGCAACGCTGAAGAAGGGATCGACTGTCACTTGCGAGGTGATCGAGGTGAAGGATGCCGGAATCGACGTGAAGATCGCGGGAACCGACGTGACCGCCTTCATCCGCCGGGCGGACCTTTCTCGCGATCGCAGCGAGCAGCGCCCCGAGCGCTTCTCTGCCGGCGATATGGTTGACGCGGTCGTCACCCAAGTCGATAAGAGCGGACGCAAGATTGGGCTGTCGATCAAGGCGCTGGAGATTGCGGAAGAGAAGGAAGCGGTAGCCCAATTCGGCTCGACGGACAGCGGCGCGTCGCTCGGCGATATTCTTGGTGCGGCCTTAAACAAGGCTCAAACCAAGGACAAAGAGTGATTAGTCTGCTAGACCTTGGTTAAAAGAGCAAGCGGCCGGGCTGGCATAGGCCAGCCCGTTCCTGCAAAAAGGCGGGCGCATGACTTTGGATTCGGACATTCTCATCGATCGCCGCCGGCTAAAGCGCCGGCTAACCGTTTGGCGCGTGCTGGCGATCCTTGCCATCGTCGCGGCGATAGTTTTTGCCGCCGCCAAGGGGGATCAAGAGCCGTTCTCCGCCATCGGGCGCGATCATATCGCCCGGGTCACGATCAGCGGGTTCATCGGGGATAGCCGGAAGCGGCACGAGCTTTTGACTAAGCTGCGTAAGAACAGCCATGTCAAAGCCGTGATTATTTCCGTCGATAGCCCCGGTGGCACGACCACCGGCGGCGAAGCGCTTTACGAGGATCTGCGCGAGCTTGCGAAAGCCAAGCCCGTGGCGGCCGTTTTTGGTACGGTGGCCGCGTCCGCCGCTTATCTGGGCGGGATCGCTACCGACTATATCGTCGCCCGCGGCAATACGATTACCGGCTCGGTCGGCGTGATCTTCCAGTGGGCAGAGGTAAGCGATTTGCTCTCCAAGATCGGCGTCAAGGTGGATGAGATCCGCAGCGGGCCGCTGAAGGCGGAACCCTCGCCGTTCAAGCCCACAACCGAAGAAGCCAAGCGCCTGTCCGAGGAATTGGTCAAAGAATCCCAAGTCTGGTTCGCCGGCTTGGTGGCCGAAAGGCGTAAAGGCGTTGCCCCATCCATGGACGACATCAAAACCGGCCGGATCTATACCGGACGGCAGGCCTTGCAAGTCGGGCTGATCGACGCGATCGGCGACGAGCAGACGGCCATAAAATGGTTCACGGACGTCCGGAAGGTGCAATCGGACCTGAAGGTCAAGGACTGGAAGCCGGAGTCGAGCTCCGAATTCGACCTGTTTCGGTCTTCCGTCGCATCGCTTGCGGGCAAGCTCGGGCTTGGCGCTCTGGCCGATGAGGGCGTGCTGGCGGGGCTCGAAGCCCTGAAGGACCGCCCGCTTGACGGACTCTTTTCGATTTGGCACCCTTGAGCTGAAAAAAAGTGAGGCGCTGCAATGATTAAATCCGAGCTCATCGAAAAACTCGCGGGCGGAAATCCTCACCTGATGCACAAGGATGTGGAAAAGATCGTGAATGTGATTTTCGAGGAGATTACAAGCGCACTCGCGCGAGGCGATCGTGTCGAACTGCGCGGTTTCGGTGCATTTTCTGTTAAGCACCGCCCAGCCCGGATCGGCCGCAATCCACGGACAGGCGATCAGGTAGAGGTATCGGAAAAATACGTTCCCTATTTCAAGACCGGTAAGGAGCTTCGTATCCGGCTCAATCCTGCTGGAGACCCGGTGGAGAAGCCGAAGGGCCGTAAAAAGGCGGCGAAAAAGCCCTCCTGACCCCACTGAGAACCGGTATCCGCAAGCACCATGAAGCGCTTTATCAAAGCTTTGCTCCTTTGCATCTTTGGCTGTCTCGTCGCAGCCTTTGCCGTGGCGAATCGCGCTCCAGTCACATTCATCCTCGACCCCTTCAGCCCTTTCAGCGATAGAAAACTTGTGCCAACCGTTGAAGCTCCCTTGTTTGTCTATCTTTTCGTAGCGATGTTCATCGGGATCTTTCTCGGGGCGGCTTCCGTATGGATAGGGCAAGGGCATTGGCGGCAAGCCGCTCGCGCAAGGTCGAAAGAGGTTGCGATGTGGAAGCGCGAGGCGGAAGTCTTGAAAGCCGGTTTGCAAGCCGCGCCCGGGGCGGCAGGGACAGCTGCAACGCCGCGCGCGTTGCGGTCCTATCTTTGAAATCTACACCAGTGTAACGCCGGCGGGCGAAGGGAGGCCCAAGCGCGCCGCGGTACGAGCTATCCAATTAAGAGAAGAATGAGCGTCTCAGTTAAGATTTGCGGGCTATCGACCAAGAAGACCCTGGAAGCAGCTATTGAGGCCGGTGCCGATTACGCAGGCTTTGTGTTTTTCGAGAAAAGCCCCAGAAATGTATCGCTTAAGCAGGCGGCAAGGCTTGCACGGCTGGCAGAAGGCCGGATAAAAACCGTGGCGTTAACGGTCGACGCGCCAGACGCCGCCATCGAGGCAATCATGGCCGAGGTGCGCCCCGACTTTCTTCAGCTTCACGGAGATGAGAGCTTGCAGCGCATCGCGGACATCCGGTCTTTGTCTCAAGCCTCCATCATTAAGGCTATAAAGGTCGGAGCGCCTAAGGACATCGTAACCGCGCGCCGGTTCGAGGCCGCCGCAGATATTCTCCTCTTCGACGCGCAGGCCAAAGGTTGCTGCGGTGCGCTTCCCGGGGGAAACGGACTTGCCTTCGATTGGACCTGGCTGCCAAAAGCTTCACCTAGACCGGATTTCATGCTTTCTGGAGGGCTTAACGCTGATAATGTGCTTGAGGCTTTAAGCGCGAGCGGTGCCTTGGCTGTCGACGTTTCTTCGGGGGTGGAAATTTCGGCTGGCGTGAAGAGCCCCGCACGCATACGGAAGTTTGTAAAGACCGCGAAGTCCTTCGCACCGGCCATGCCAGCTTCCACTGGGGCCCAAAAAGGAAAAAATCATGCCTATTGCTGAAACGCCGCTGAACCTGAACAGCTTTCGAACCGGCCCAGACGAGAGAGGGCATTTCGGCCTTTACGGCGGGCGCTTCGTCGCCGAGACGCTGATGCCGCTCATCCTGGAGCTTGAAGCGGCCTACGCTCAAGCGAAGGACGACCCGGCGTTCCATGCCCAGCTTGAAGACCTCAACGCTCATTATGCCGGCAGGCCGAGCCCGCTTTATTTTGCCGAGAGGCTGACGAAGCAGTTCGGCGGCGCGAAAATCTATTTCAAGCGCGACGAGCTCAATCATACCGGCTCGCATAAGATCAATAATTGCCTTGGGCAGATCCTGCTCGCGATGCGGATGGGGAAGACGCGCATCATAGCGGAGACCGGCGCGGGCCAGCATGGTGTCGCGGTTGCCACCGTCGCGGCGCGCTTTGGGCTTCCCTGCGTGGTCTATATGGGCCAGACCGATATCGAGCGGCAAAGCCCGAATGTTTTCCGCATGCGCCTTCTCGGAGCCGAGGTGCGGCCGGTGATTTCCGGCACGGCGACGCTCAAGGATGCCATGAATGAGGCGCTGCGCGATTGGGTCGCCAATGTCGAGGATACGTTCTACATAATCGGCACGGTTGCGGGGCCGCATCCCTATCCGGCCATGGTGCGCGATTTTCAATCGGTTATCGGCCGCGAGGTCCGCGAACAGATGATGGCCGCGGAGGGGCGGTTGCCCGATACGCTTGTGGCATGCATTGGCGGCGGCTCGAACGCGATGGGCCTGTTCCATCCGTTCCTCGACGACCGCACCGTGACGATGTTTGGCGTCGAGGCGGCTGGCCGTGGCCTCGATGTGCCGAACGGGCACTGCGCCTCGCTGAATGGCGGGCGGCCTGGCGTGCTTCACGGCAACCGGACCTATCTGCTTCAAGACGGCGATGGCCAAATCCTGGACGGGCACTCCATTTCGGCGGGGCTCGACTATCCCGGCATCGGCCCGGAGCACTCGTGGCTTCGCGACACGGGGCGCGTCACCTATGTGTCGGCGACCGACCGCGAGGCCCTCGATGCGTTTCAAATTTGCACGCGGCTTGAAGGCATCATCCCTGCGCTCGAGCCCGCGCACGCGCTTGCCTATGTGGCTCAGCTCGCCCCGGCCTTGCCCCCCAGCAATCTCCTCGTTATGAACATGTGTGGACGGGGCGATAAGGACATTTTCGCCGTCGCCGGCTACCTTGGAATGGAAATCTAACCGGCGCTTAGCCCAAAAACATCGAAGAATTGAGCGGTTTTCAATGGAGCGGATAGCGAGGACTTTTGCGCGGCTGGCAGAGGCGAAGAAGAAGGCGCTCGTCACCTTTACGACGGCGGGCGATCCCGATTACGCAACCTCGCTGGAGATCCTGAAGGGACTGCCAAAAGCGGGGGCTGACATCATCGAGCTCGGGATGCCGTTCTCGGACCCGATGGCGGACGGGCCTGCCATTCAAAGATCGTCGCAGCGTGCGTTGCGCGCCGGGCAAACCCAGCGCAAAACCTTGGCAATGGTGCGGAGCTTCCGGGAAACCGATAGCGAAACGCCGGTCATTCTGATGGGCTATTACAACCCCATCTATGTGTTTCCCGTAGACGGCTTTCTGGCCGAGGCGGTGGACGCAGGCGTGGATGGGCTTATTGTCGTCGACGTCCCGCCGGAAGCGGACGATGAGCTTTGCTTGCCGGCGCTCCAAGCCGGATTGAGTTTCATCCGGCTGACGGCGCCGACAACCACCGACCACCGGCTGGAGAGGGTGCTGACCAATACGAGCGGTTTCGTCTATTACGTCTCCATCACCGGAATTACCGGAACGCGCGCACCGGATTTAAGCGCGGTGGAGCGAAATGTCACACGCATCAAGGCGCGTACGCCTCTGCCTGTCGTGGTAGGCTTCGGTGTGCGAACGCCCGAGCAAGCCCGCGCGATCGCGGGGGTTTCGGATGGGGTTGTCGTGGGGTCTGTGCTCGTGGATGCGATCGCTCAAAGCCTTGACGAAGAACAGCTAGCCACCGACTTAACCATACGAGCGGTTTTGGATCTGGTTGAGCAGCTTTCCTCCGGTATGAAAGCTGCTTAGCGATAGTTGCGAACCGCCGTCTGCGCGGCGTAAGAGGCACGAGGACACGTGAACTGGATCAATAACGTCGTTCGGCCTAAAATCCGTGGCCTATGGCAAAAGCGCGATATGCCGGAAAATCTCTGGGTAAAATGCCCGGAGACAGGCCAGATGGTCTTTCACAAGGACCTCGAGGGCAATCAATTCGTCATCCCCGGCTCCGGCTATCACATGCGCATCGGAGCGGAGGCGCGGCTGAAGTCGTTTTTCGACGGCGGCAAGTTCGAGGTTGTGGCCGTTCCCGAGGTTCCTACAGACCCCCTGAAATTCCGGGACGAAAAGCGCTATGCGGACAGGCTCAAGGAAGCCCGCGTCAAGACCGGCATGAACGACGCGCTTCTCACGGGGCTCGGTACGCTCGATGGCTTATCCATCGTCGCGGCGGTGCAGGATTTCGCCTTTATGGGCGGCTCGCTCGGCATGGCGGCCGGCGAGGCGATTATCACCGGCATGATGAAAGCCGTCGAGCTAAAGGTGCCGTACATTCTGTTCGTTTCCTCGGGCGGGGCACGCATGCAAGAGGGCATCCTCTCGCTGATGCAGATGCCGCGCACGACAGTTGCCGTGCAGCGCCTGCGCGAGGCTAGGCTACCCTATATCGTCGTTCTCACGAACCCAACGACTGGGGGGGTTACCGCGTCCTATGCGATGCTGGGCGATATCCATATTGCCGAGCCCGGAGCGTTGATCGGCTTTGCCGGCCCCCGCGTGATCGAGCAAACAATTCGCGAGAAGCTTCCCGACGGCTTCCAAAGATCGGAATACCTCCTCGATCATGGGATGATCGACATGGTCGTGCACCGGCAGGATTTGCGCGAGACCTTGAGCCGCCTATGCAGCCTGCTCGTGACCGAGCGACGGCATCGCGCCGGCATGAACAATGTGAAGGTCCGCAAGAAGGCCGCAGGCGGCACGATGGAAATCAATCTGCCGGCAACGGCCGAGCAGATCGCAGCGTCGAAACAGGAGGCCCCTGCCGGGGAAAGCCTATCGGACGCGGTGCCGGCTGCCCCGGCAAACCCGCCCTCCTAAGCTGGAACGCCTTTAGCCCGTCACCGGAACGCGAACGCGGCTGCCGCGTCCGTGCTCTTCAACTCAGGACCGAGCCTTGCAACCCAAAAAGACCGAGAGCCTTCTCGCACGGTTTGAAAAACTTCACCCGAAGAGTATCGACCTTTCTCTTGGGCGGGTCGAACGCTTGCTCCGTGCGCTCGGCAATCCGCACCGGCGGATTCCGCCTGTGGTGCACGTGGCCGGCACGAACGGGAAAGGCTCGGCCGTCGCCTTCCTGAAGGGTATGCTGGAGGCGGCCGGCTACCGGACGCACGCGTTTATTTCCCCTCATTTGCGCCGGTTTCACGAACGGATCATGCTGACGGGCCCTGGCGGCGCCCGCCCGATTGGGGAGCAGCATCTCGCCGATATTTTGAGCCGCGCTGAGGCTGCCAATGGCGGCGAGCCCATTACCTTTTTCGAGATCACGACGGCGGCCGCTTTCCTCGCATTCGCAGAAAACCCCGCCGATATCGTGCTGCTTGAAACCGGGCTCGGCGGCAGGCTCGATGCCACGAATGTCATCGATGAGCCTCTTGCCACGATCCTGACGCCGATTTCGCTCGATCATTGCTCGTTCCTCGGCGATACGATCGAGGCCATCGCGGGCGAGAAAGCGGGCATTTTGAAGCGGGGGCGGCCGGTGATCGTGTCGAAACAGTTTGAAACCGCGCTTGACGTCATCGACGCGCGGAGCCGGGCAATCGGCTGCCCTGTGATCGCGGCGGACCGCAGCTGGGATGTCTTCGAGCAGCAGGGCAGGCTGATTTTCCAGGACGA